>Ga0070679_100002198_pt1 | contig 17620 bp, 15 predicted proteins | sample KBSC63BmetaG_FD_65652 | JGI IMG/M metagenome (GOLD analysis project Ga0070679, IMG submission 65652) | Corn rhizosphere microbial communities from Kellogg Biological Station, Michigan, USA - KBS C6-3B metaG | ecosystem: Host-associated > Plants > Roots > Rhizosphere | place: USA: Michigan... | reverse complement strand
TCAGGAGCCTCGCGGCCTTTCCACTGGAACTGGTCCAGGGAACACTTGGTGTCTTTTTGTTGCTGGATGAGCGCGTGGAACAATTTGGACCGGGCGAGCTGCGGCTGTTGTATGCTTGTGTGCCGATACATGTACCCGAGCTGGAGCAAGCGCTCTGGGAACAGGCGTGTACGGCTATACAGGCAGGCCTGGACCAGAAAAACCAGGCGAGCAGCGGCCAGGTTGAGCCAGAGCAGTTTATCAGAAGTGAATTTGTCTCGATGGTCGGACACGAGCTGCGCGCGCCCTTGAGCGTAATTAAGGGCTACGCCGGCCTGTTGCAAGCGTATGGCGGTAGCGATGAGCAGGGTGGTCTGCTGGCGCAAGAGCACCTATTGGAGCCTGCACAGCAGCGGCACTATCTGGATGTGATTATGCAACAAACCAGCATCCTGGAGTTGCTCGTCGCCGATCTGCTCGATATTTCGCGTCTGCAACGTGGACAGCTCGCACTGCAGCCGCACGCGCTCGATATCGGCGAACTCTGCCAACAGGCCGTCGTGCTTGGACAAATGCGCGCGGAACAGGTCGGGCGCGGTAAGTATCACCTGGAGTGCAAGCTCGCCAAAAACCTGCCCGCCGTTCGGGCTGATGCCATACGCCTGCAACAAGTCTTACTGAACCTGCTGGAAAATGCCATTAAATATTCACCGCAAGGAGGACAGATCATCTTAGAGGCTGTTGCATCCGCCAGGGGAGCCAATCGCCAGCCTCTTGTAGATGAGCAAGATACGGGAACGCAGGTTGCTATCACTATCCGCGATCAGGGGATCGGGATGCCGCAGCAACAGATAGGCCGCCTGTTCCAGCCATTTGAGCGCGCCGAGCTGCCTGCGACCGCGCGGATTCCAGGGATGGGCCTGGGTCTGTATATCGCGCGCAAACTGGTGGAAGCAATGGATGGGACTATTGACTTACAAAGTTGTGAGGGACGTGGTACGAATGTTACAATATGCTTGCCTACAGTTCATCAGAGCATCAGAAGTGCTTCTGGCGAAGGTGTACAGGCATCCTCACTACGGATTGGCTAACAATAAATGCAAAAGGTAGGGACGGATAGTTGCGCATTGGTCTGCTTGAAGATGACCTGGCGATCCAGGAAATGGTGCGCCTTCTGCTCCAAAGTGAAGGGCACGAGGTCACAATCTACGCCTCTGCTCATGATTGCCTGGCAGATGTGCGCGTTGATGACCCGTACGCGGGACCAATACCACTCAACTTGCTCCTGGTTGATTTGCGTCTCTCGAAATCAGCTTCCGGGATGAGTGTCATCGAGCAATTGCGTGCCAACCCACGCCTGGCAGCGCTACCGATTATTCTGATGACCGCTTCTGCGGCGGTGGATAAGCGAGAACTGGAGCGTCTACAGGTCGCGCTGGTCATGAAGCCGTTTGATATCGACGAGATCTTGCGGCTGGTGAATGAGGCAGAAGACCGCACCTTACCCTAGGTCTCGATGTAAGATAAGGCGCGTGAAAAACGTCGTGGAGGACTTCTCTTTTGTCATAACAATGTTGCCTGGAGAAAAAAAGCAAAAATTTTTAAGCAATTTTTTCTTCCCATGCTTTTTGGCGTCGCAAAAGAGAGGGAAGCACACATAATTAAGTCTCTCGATCGGCTCTAGAAGCCGATCGAGAGCAAATTGAGATAGTCTAGAAGACCGATGATTAAAAGAAGCTGAGTTTTTATTGTTGACTTGAACTTTTATGGCTCAGGCTGTTATCCTTTAGGTAGAGGAAAAGATACATGATTTTGTGGAAAAGGACAATGTTTGGCCTGTTCCACAATGTAGACGTCACGTATCTTAAGAGACCAACCAGTTCTACAAAACAAGAGAAAGAGAGTGGAAAGTATGCAGACAAACAAGGGTCGTGGGCGCGGATTCGCCTCGATGAGTCCAGAGAAAAAGCGCGAGATTGCCAGCAAGGGTGGAAAGGCTGCACATGCTATGGGTACAGCTCACAAGTGGACGAGCGAAGAGGCCCAGGCAGCCGGACGTAAGGGGGGCTCGATTAGCCGTCGTCGTCCGAAAAATGCCACTCAGGCTCAGGCATAAAACAGGACACAACAAAGGAGAAGGCTGGCACGCGCTGCCAGCCTTCTTTTTATACAATGGAATCCTCTGTTACGGCAATTGGACATAGTCCTGGGGATTGACCCAGACATTGTTAATCAGCACCATGAAGTGGACGTGCGGGCCGGTTGACGCGCCGGTACTGCCCTCGTAGCCGATCGTCTGCCCTTTGGTCACATACTGACCGACTTTGACGATATAACGGGCCATGTGGCCGTAGATCGTGGCGATAAAATCGCCGTGGCTGATCTTGACGGCCCACCCCAGCCCCGACCAATCCCACCCGGTCCAAATCACTTCTCCGGTGTCAGCAGCCATAATCGGCGAACCGTAGGCCCCGGCCAGGTCGATACCGGAGTGGGGTTTGATGCAACTGCACCACGTCTGATACTCCGGGTTAGCGAACGGCTGACTAATCACTGCTCCCAGGATTGGGCGTTGCATCTGCCCGGTGCCGAGCGTCCCATTATCCAGAAATGCTTTAGCACAGGTTCCCCAAATATCGGTACCGCCGCACTTCGTCGAAATATTTGTCGGCAAGTTGCTATGCGGGGCTACACCACCACCTTCAAATTGCCCATTGGCGATCAAATTGCTGATGCCTTGTGCCAGGGTGAAGGTTTTTTGCTGACCGCCGCTCAACGGGACCGCGAACACCAGTGCCAGCGTTAGAGCCAGCGCGCCAACAATGAAGACAGTCGGCCAGATGATCCGTTTACGGGGCCGACGCCTGGCTGAGCGTGCTTGCTGACGTTTGACTTCCGCTGGAATAACCGTGGGCATCCTGGCACTTGTCTGGAAAATGAGTAGTGGTTGAGATTTGAGGGTGCCAGGTGTGTCAGGAACCTGGTTAGACCAGGATGGAAGAGGTACTGGCGGTACTGGCAATTCTCGCGTCACTCTGGGACCTTCGGGGAAATCTGACATAGAGAGTCCTCGCTTTAGAAGGACGAAATAGGTATTTGCAAATGTCCTTACACCAACCAACTGTACTGAAAAATCAGGCAGGTTGCTATCTTCCTTCGTTGAAATAGCGCAAAAGGGCTAATTCCGCGCGGAAAATCTTAACCTCGTATGCCAAAACACAGAGGATGTACACGTTTATAGGTAGCGATATCTTAATCCAATCGAGGTTGAGGAAAAATGGTCTGGTAGATCATGTGTGGTACTTTTTAGTGCAAAACTGGCTACTTTTACCACTGGCTGCTATAATCCCGAAGGTGTTGCGCTTCCATGCTTGCTTACCCATTGATTGGCGTTTACCAGCGAAAAACGCTGCTCAGTGGCACTAAAATGCTCGCCTGGTCGCTCACGGAAGAAGGCGTGGAAGTTCTTGGAAAGGAAAAGGGCAAACATTTTTAACCAGAGCGAGTATCCCCAGGATCAGGGAACGACGGCAACCACACTTGAACGCCAGGTGAAGCCGGAAGCTCCCACGAGCGAGTCTGCGCCCGCGCGACCGGCGAAACACAAGCTCCAGCAAGCGTTTCGTTTCAATCTGCGCAATTTTCTACCCGGTCGTGGCTCACTCTCCCTGCGCCGTTTCAGCATCACTGAGGCAGCGTTCTTACTGATGGTGGCTCTGCTGGCCTCGCGCGGCCTGGGTGTCCTGCGCCAGTTGCTCTTCAATGTCCTCTTCGGCACCGGTTCGGCAGCAACGGCCTATTACGCGGCAGCCTATTTCCCGGAAACACTCTTTGACCTGGTTGCGGGCGGCGCGCTGGTTCATGCCTTCCTGCCGGTCTTTCTCTCCTACGAAAAAGAGCATGGCCAGCGCGAGGCGTGGCGTCTGAGCAGTCTGGTGTTTAATGTGATGCTGCTGACGCTGACAGTGGTGCTGATATTGGGAGAATTCCTGACTCCGGCGTTCGTTAATCACTGGCTGGTCCCTGGTTACGCACCTGCCGAACAGGCGCTGACGGTCAATCTAACCCGCATCATGCTCCTCCAACCATTGCTGCTCGGCCTGGGGACGGTGATTACCGCCGCGTTGAATAGCAAACGCCAATTTCTTCTCCCCGCGTTCTCGGTGGCCATTTATAACATCGGCCTGATTGGCGGTTTGGGCGTCACGGTGCTTTTTCCCAGCACCGGCATCTATGGACCAACCGTTGGCATGCTGGTCGCGGCAGCCTTGCAGGCGCTTGTAATGATCCCCGCGCTGGTCAAGCAGGGTGCGCGCTATAGCTTCGTCTGGAACCTGAAGCATCCAGGGCTCCATGAGATTCTGCGTTTGCTGCTGCCAAACGTGTTCTCAGTGGCCATCGGCTCGATTATGCCCATTCTCGATACTGCGTTTATCTCCTATATGTCCGATACGGCCAGCCTGGCGGCGACGCGCAACGCCTATATGCTCTTCGGCCTGCCTCTGACGCTCATCGCGCAAGCAGTGGGACAGGCAGCCATGCCCCAACTGGCGGCATACGCGACGGCGCGCAAGTACGTACGTCTGCGCCAGACGCTTTCGCGGATCGTCGCCATTTCAGCCGTCTTGAGCGTGCTGGAGGCGCTGGCACTCTGGCTTCTTGGTTATCCCGTCATCCACCTGCTTTTCCAGCATGGTGCGTTTACCGCGCACTCGACCTCGCTCACCTACCTGGCGCTGATTGGCTACGCGATCGCGCTCCCTGGCCAGGCTCTGACCTCTCTCCTGCTGATGACCTTCTACTCGATCAAAAATGCGCTCATTCCCATGTGTTGCAGCGTGCTGGCGCTAGGGGCGCACCTGGCCGGCCTGTTCTTCTTCCTGGATCTCTTTTCTGGTTCTTCTCAGGTGCTGGCCATTCCGCTCGCACTGGCCGCCGATGGTATAACGACCACGCTCGTTCTCGGTGTGCTGCTCCTGGTAAAGTTGCACAGAGAAGCACAACGCGACAGAGGGATGCAACGTCTGCGACAACGACGGAAATATGCACGCACACGGAGCGCGGTTAACAGTGTTGAGCGGATTTAGTTCGCATCGAGTACGTCAATCATCCCTAGCAGCTTTGAGAACTGGAAAGGCTTTTGAAAAATCGCCGTATCGGACAGCCCTTGCAACATCGTTTGCGGCAGAGCGTCTGCCGAAATAAGAATAGCAGGCAAAGAGGGACGATCTATCTTCACCTGGCGAATGATTTCCGCCCCTGAGCTTGTGCCCGGTAGACGAAAATCCACAATAATGCAGTTAAAATAATCGGTTCTGTCCGGGTAGACGGACAAAAAATCTTGCGGGTCGGTGTAGGTATAGACCTTGTGTCCCGCCAGTTCCAGGGCAGTCGCCAGGAAGCGGCAAATAGTTGGGTCGTCATCGAGCACACCTATGGTCATTTTCCTCTCCTTCGTGGTACCTACCTATGCCGTGATTCATCCAGTTTAAAAGAAGTATAACCTATCTGCAATCAGTATTTCCACGCAATTCGGTTAGAAGTGGCTGAGAGATTGCTTGGAATTGCTTGAGAATGAGCTATATGAAAAAAGAAGGACGCTGGCCGCGTCATGCGGCCAGCGTCCTCACTGGCACCGAAGGAGCAAGAAGTAGTCTAATAGCTCCAGTTCAGGCCGCATTGCGCGCAATGGCGGGCGGGATGCTCACTCTCGAATGCGCGGCGGAAGGCTTGATAGCGCTCACCATGCCAGATTTCCGCGATCGACTGCTCGAAAACATTGCCAATCACCCGCTCCTCTTTGTATTCGCGCGCGCTTCTGTGACCGAAAGGCGCGAAACAGCAGGAGAGCACATTGCCGCTGGACGTGATATACGTCAGCGTGTAGGGACGCTGACAGCCCGACCAGGGACGCGCGCCGAAATCGTGAACCAGGCTCTCAAGCGGCGTCGCGGAGCCAGCAGCGGTAAAAGCAATGCCACGCTCCTGACACATCTGCTCGCATTGGCGTACCAGTTCCAATTCTTCCTGTGTCGAGCGGCGAAAGAGCGATTGAGTCGATTGTGCCATGCCCTCTTCAAAGTAGACCAGGCGTTGCAGGTGAATCTCTGGCACGCCATTGGCAGCGGCCAGATCGATCAGACCGGGCAACTCGGGCAAATTTTCTTTCATGGCGGTGAACCAGAGTGAGACTGCCGGTTTGCTGGCATTCTGAGCCTTCTGAAGCTGGATAAAGGCCTTGACGTTGCGCCAGATCTTCTCAAAGGCATCGACGCCGCGAATCTGCGCGTAGGTCTCGCGCTTCGAGCCGTCCATTGAAAGACGATACTCGTCCAGGCCCGCGTCGATCAGTGCCTGACCGCGTTTGGGCGTGAGCGCGATGCCATTGGAGTTGAAAAGCACATAGGTACCGCGCTCTTTGAGATAACGGATCATCTGTGGCAACTCTTTGTTGAGCAGCGGCTCACCGAGACCATGCAGAACCACACGATCCAGCACCGGGAATTGATCCACGATGGAGCGGAAATTCTCAAAGCTCAGGTCTCGATCATCCTCGCGCGAGAGCAACGTGCGCGGACATTGCTGACAGAACTCGTTGCAACGGCTGGTTGGCTCAAGGTAGATCGAGCGCGGCAGGGTAGCGACCTGTGGGGTCACAGACATAGGTGCTGTCGTGGTCATACAATTCACTCCTCAGGCTGGTAATCACTGCGGATGTGGCGGGCGCAAGCGCGTGATCGACGCGCAACAGCTCGGCCAGTCGCAACAGGTCAGCATATTCATCGACATCAAAAAGTGGATCGATCAGTTTGACGGTCAGGTCCAGTTCGCGTGCCCTGGCTACAGTCAGGGCGGTGACAACGCTGGTGCTCATAGGAATGCTGGTAAAAACGTCATACGGCTCGCGCATGGCGATGAGATAGTAGCCGCCATCGTCGGCAGGCCCCAGCACGACATCCGCCTCTTGCAAAGCTGCTTGCGCCTGGCAAACGAGAGCGCGTGTGATATGCGGCGAGTCGGAGCCAATCACGATAGCCGCGGCATAGCCCTGACGCTGTGTCCATTGGAAAGCGTGCAGGAGACGCGCGCCGAAGTCCGCGCCCTGTTGCGGAAAACTGTGGGTATAGCCCGCCAGGTCCGGGACCAGTTCGCGCACAAAGGCGGCGTAATCGACATCGGCGGGCGTATAGGCCCAGTGGAGCGCGAAATCTGGTCCGGCGAAATGGCCAGCCAGGTCGGTCAGAAACGCCTGATAGAGCCGGTGCGTCTCCGCGTCGCCGAGTGAGCGAGCCAGGCGCGTTTTGGTGGTACCTGGCTGAGGATAGCGGGCCATGACGACAAGCGCAACATCAGACATGCGTTCCTCCTTGTCCCCAGGCGTAACGAAACGTCGTACGAAGCATGAAATACGCGGCCTTCACGCTGCCCACGAGCGTACCAGCGACCTTGGAGCGTCCGTGGCTGCGGCAGCGATAGTGAATAGGCAACTCGATAATGCGAAAGCCAGCGCGCGCCATCTTGACCAGCATCTCGACCGGCCAACCAAAAGTCATCTCGCGCATATCTAACGCCTGGAGAACCGCACAGTTCACCACGCGGAATGAGCCGATATCATGGATCTGCGCGCCATAGAGCAGACGAAGCAGACGACTGACCAGCCAGTTGCCCAGACGCGCCTGGGGAGGGATTGCCCCGCGCTCGGCTCGTTGGCTGACGCGCGAGCCGATGGTCATCTCTGCTTGGCCTTCGAGAACCGGGGCCAGCATCAACGGTAAATCGGCGGGGTCGTCGCTGCCATCACCATCCATGAAGACCACAATCTCAGCGCCCAGTTCGCACGCGGTCAGGAAACCTTTCAGGCAGGCTCGCCCGTAGCCTCGCGCTGGCTCACTGGCCACCAGTGCGCCTCTAGACGCCGCGACAGCAGCCGTCGCGTCGGTGCTCCCATTATCCACCACGATCACCCAACCGAACTTGTCGGCGGGCAGCTCACCCAGCAGTTGACGAATGGCCTCCTCTTCATTCAACGCTGGAATGACAAGCGCTATTTTTTCAAGTCGTGCATGAATAGCTTCAGAAGCATCCACAACATCTAAACGAGCAAGAGAAATTTCATTGGTTATCAACACGCACTCCACCTTTCCTGAGCATACAAGCGACAATCAGCGGGACAAGTTCACTACTACTCACACGTCTTACCGCACCAGATATTTACAGACCAGGGATTTTTCGGTGATCTTTCCCCTCTGTCGCACAAATTCGCGTAGCCCATCCAGGATAAGAGCAACCAGAGGGCGTTGATGATACGTTAATAAAGTGAGGACTATTTCTTCCAACTTTCTCGCATGCGGGCGAGATTGCTCTGAAAAGATCCCTTGGCGAGAGAGGAGAAGTGAGCAGTGCAGCTTTTTCAATTTACTTGTGGCCCCTACACGATCAGCGCCGCTGATAGTTTGCCAGCCATGTACTATTCCTATTGCCAGCGCGCGCAACTGGTCGATACCTTTGAAGTGGAGGGATCGGCGAATGCGCTCTGCTATCTGGCGGTCACACGCGGGCATGGCTGGCCGTTTTTGATCGTGGCGCAACGTTATCATCCCGGCCCTCAGAGCGGCTTCTATCCCGGCGTGATCTTCGTGCCTGAAACCAATCTGCTGCTGCTTGGTGCGGGTGAACGCCTGCTGGCCTATCAATTGGACGAGCCACGCCGTTTGTGGAAAGGCGAGATGTCCGGAGGATTTGTGCAATGGGAACGCTCACAGGATAGCATTGTCATGTCCTCAGAGAATCGACTGGCGATCTGGGATCTTCATGGCCAGAAACGTTGGGATTACCGGGTCGAACCGCCCTGGCAGTACGCGATCCAGGGCGACACAATCCATGTGTATACCGGCGATAAGCAGACCGCGCTCCACTGCGAACGTGGCATCGTCATCGAAGGGACAGCGGTACAAAGTTAATGAGAGACAAAAAGAGGGGGCGGATGAGTTATCCGTCCTCTGCTTTTCTGCCAGCCGGGTACCGATCAGTTAGTCAGCGGAGCTGACCTGCTCGACAGCCCCTTCAGACTGCTGGCCAAGAATCTCCGAGATCTCTTCAGTCTTGTAGCCAGAATAGTAGCCCCAGTAGAAGATGATCAGCGCGTAGACGATCGCAACAAGTGTATCTATTGGGAACGGAATCGGAGCTTTTGCGCCGTTCGGCCCAAAGGATGTGAAGTACGAAATGAGGAGCAAGCCCTGAATGAGCGCGACCAGCCAGGCCGCACGCCAGATCTCATGGCGTTTCTCCTGAGCAGAGAAGAACCACACAATCGCCGAGTACACGATTACCGCGACCGTCTCCTCAACCCAGAAGAGGATGAACTGGCTAAATGTGGCAGGTGCGGATGTATAGCCCAACGCCGCCTGGTTGAAATAGCCAATCATCACCATCGCCACGGCCATCAGAATACCAACGACAATCGAGACGATGGCATTCAAGCCCATCTTGCGGATGCCATAGATCCAACCATAAATGGGCAAGCCGATGTAGACGCCCACCGACACGACAGCCACCTCACTTGTGCCAGACCAGAAGATGATGAGAGCAGCAGCGATAAAACCAACCGGAGCCCAGAAGCCCGCTCCACCGAGGCGGAACGGACGCTTCATCTCAGGTGCGACGCGACGGAGAACCAGCAGACCGACACCGCCCATGACATAGGTCAGCACGGTGGCGTTGGAAATGATACCAACCAGTTTATACCAGCTTGGGAACGGCAACAGAACCAGCCAGCCGATCACCACGGTCGCGACCAGCGACCAGAGAGGAATACCAAAGCGGTTCATTTTGCTGAACACGCCAGGAGCGTAACCGTCAACAGAGGTACCGTAGAGAGTACGTGTGCCAGTGCCGATATAAACCATGCCGGTCGCTCCAGGCGAAATCGCCGAATCGAGATACAACAAGGAGGCAAAAGCGACAAGCAGAGCCATGCCAGAATTCTGTAAGGTCAGAGCCAGAGGAGCGCTGGCCAGTTTTGTACCTGCCAGAGCAACCCAGTCGCCAGGATTTACCCCCGCTTTGCTCCAGTTGATCGCGCCGATGAAAGCAATTTGCAGCAGGGTATAGAGTGCGGTTGCAGTCAACACACAGATGATGGTCGCGCGTGGCACATCGCGTTGTGGATTCCTGCCTTCACCACTGTACTCGACTGCCTGACGGAAACCCAGGTAAGCGAAGACGATACCGGTTAGCGGAATAGCCTGAAAAACGAAGTTCCAACCGCGAGGAGCAAGGCCACCGCCAGCGGTGAAATTGCTCGCCTGGAACAATATAAAGAGGAAGATGAAGGTCAGGACGGGGATGATAAACTTCCAGATTGTGAGGATCAGATTGAGCCTGCCCAGGAACTTGATACCAAAGTAGTTGAGCAGGAAGAAAACGATGGTCAGGCCAATCACAAGCAGAGAGCCGGCCAGCGTCAAATTACCCTTCGAGCCAAACGCATTGAAGAGGGAGGAGAAGTAGGTGGCAACTGCTTCGGCTTCAATCACCGGCACCATAATGCCAGTCAAGAAGTACGTCCAGGCCATTAAGTAGCCGGTATAGCTACCATGAGTCAGGTGCGGATAGCGCACAATTGCTCCGGAGCGCGGCAACATGCCGGCGAGTTCAGCATAGTTGAGCGCGATGAAGAGAATGAGGATACCGCCGATGATCCAGGCAATGAAGACGGCAGGTCCAGCAAAGGAAGAGGCTGCCATTGTCGCAAACAGCCAGCCAGAACCGATGATGGCACTCATGCCTAAACAAAATAGCTCCCAGAAAGAGAGAGTTTTGCGAAGTTGCCGGTCAGACACTTCGCTTGACGCCAGGGCCTCAGTGGGCAGAACGTTTTCCGCCATGATGTATATTTACCCTCCTGATAAGAACAACAGTAATACGAACAACGAAAAATGCGTGGCCGCCGACAATCCTGCACTCCACGATTGTCATTGCGGACCAGCTCCGCCAGGGCAAGCCTGTCAGAGCTTTCTATTTGCTCACGAACATCAGGATATGCGGCTGGCAATCCTGGTTCGTGTGGAGCTGCGTTGCGCCTATTCCATAACTGTTTGCTTCTTGTTTAAATTAGAAGGATATGTGGGCTCAAATAATAAAAAAAATCTGCGAGAGCACAAGAGAGAGTAAAGTGTGGAGACTCATTGAAAGAGAAAAAGAGAACAAGTAAGTAACAACAATGGTACACTCTTTTCTCAATGAAAGACCAGCGAAAACCTCTATACAATAAGTATACCACATCACTATTCCAAATGGAATAGCTCAACGGGCCGGAGGAGTGAGCAGAGTCTCCTGCATTGAAAATAGCCTCAAACCGTCGACGATAGCTTGACAGACACGCTACAATTCGAGTAGCAGGGCGTGGACGCAGGCTCCTTTTTTTCCAATGATACACGTGAATAGCAGCATTCTCCCTGTCGCACCATCATTTGCGTAAGAGGTTTTAGTTGAGTATGTTGACGAAGAGGGACGCGATGCCGGAAGAACCGTTTGAACAGTCTTCAAGCGCCTATCTCGTGATGAAAGAGGGTCCACACATGGGCAAACGGGTGGAACTCTGGAAAAATGTGACCACGATCGGGCGCAGCCGCGAGTGTGATATCTTCCTGGAAGATCTGGCGGTTCACCGCAAACAGGCCAGTATTGTACGCACCACCGGCGGCTATATGCTGCGCGACGATCACGGTGGCAACGATAGCCTGGTTAACGAGCATCCTGTCGCCAGCCGCCTCCTGCAAGATGGCGATATCCTGCGCTTCGGCCATACGCGCCTGACCTTTTACGCGCACGAGGGCACGCGCCCGTTCCAACTAGCCTCGTCGCGCGGCAAAGAGCGAACCAAACTCAAAAAACTCGAACCAGACACCAGCGCAATCGCGAAACTGGACCTCACCAGCACGCGTGGCGCGATCGGCAGCTACGAACTGCGCGAGACGGAGACGACGATCGGACGCAGCCGCGAATGCGATATTTTCCTCGAAGACCTGGCGGTTAGCCGTCTGCACGCCACGATTCGCCTGCTCACCGACGGCAACTATGAGGTTGAAGACCGCCGCTCGGCCACTGGCACCTTCGTCAACGGTATGCGCATTACCCGCTATCGCCTGGTCGAAGGCGACATGGTGCAAATCGGTTCCAGCCAGTTGACATTTCGCCACACGCAATAGCTCATAAGCACACCTGGCACATGCCGATTTGGGCAATGGTGCGTTACAACGTCTATAGTTCTTGTACGATGAAAAATGCGAGGCGCTACCAGCACAAGCAGGGCCTCTCGTTTGATTGGGCAGGAATAGTATGTTATGACAAAAACATCATTGCGTATCCTCATTGTAGGCGGTGGTCCTGGCGGCCTCTGCCTTGCTCAAGGCTTGCGGCAAGCGGGAATAGATGTGGCGCTCTATGAGCGCGATGCAACAGCAGTGTTCAGAAAACAGGGCTACCGTCTCCATATTGACGAGCGTGGCGCTGGCCCGTTGCGTGCCTGTCTGCCAGCACATTTATTCGAGCTATTCACTGCAACCGCATCCGCGCGCAGTCACCAGGTCACGGTACTGAATAAACAACTCAAGACCTTGAAAGTGATTGGCTCGCCAAAGCTTGAGGCCACCACTCAGACAAGCTTTAGCGCGGGCGTTGATCGTCTGACCTTGCGCGATATTCTCCTGACCAGCCTTGAGGGCGTGGTCTTTTTCGGGAAAGAGTTCACCCATTACGAACAGTTATCAGATGGAAGCGTACAGGCGTATTTCGCCGATGGCACTACTGCCTACGGAGATGTACTGGTAGGCGCGGGTGGCGTTAACTCGCGCGTACGCCAACAATTTCTACCAGATGCGACCCCCGTCGATACAGGCTCGCGCTGCATTTATGGCAAGGTTCTTCTGACGGATGCCACACGGCCATTCATCCCTGATCCTCTTTATCACGGCTTCACCCAGGTTGTTAGCTCGCATGCCAGTTTAGCCCTGGGACTGATTGCATTTCCTCGCCCACCGATTGAGATTGCGGCCCAGCTTGCTCCTGAAGTTCAGCTTCACACCACAGGCAGTTATCTGATGTGGTCTCTGAATACGCGTAGCGCACCGTTCGTCAGTTCAGATGATGAGCTATTCAGGATGGGCGGCACAGCGCTGCTGCAAAAGGTCTTGCAGTATATCAAAAGTTGGCATCCCAACCTGCAAGCGCTGATGGCCGCCGGCGATCCCGCCGAAATCTTTCCAATTGCGGTGCGCGTCGCGGCTCCCTGTGAACCCTGGCAAAGCAACTCGATCACGCTCTTAGGTGACGCCATTCACGCGATGAGTCCTGCGGGCGGATCGGGCGCGAATATGGCTTTGCACGATGCGCATTTGTTGTGCGAGGCGTTGATCTCCGTTGCTCGCTTTGAACAACCTCTCACTCAGGCCATCCATGCATATGAAGCGCAAATGCTCAAAGATGGCTTCGAGGCTGTGCGCTTCTCCTCACAGGGCGGAGTCCTGCATAACGCCAGCACGCCCAGGAAAAGATCCTGGCTACCAGCCCTTCTCCCGTTCGCGCGCCGTACCTGATGATATGCACTCTTTCCAGTTAGCTTTGAGTGAGCAACTGTTGGAGCATGCGCGTTCGCTCCGCGTAGGGATCACCCACGGTTCCACCTTCCAGAATCGATGGCGGAGCATAAGGGCGTGTGCGCACAAGAAAGTCGCGCACCTCTTCTGGCACTTTGTCTGACGTGGGTTGTTGGCGAGCATGCGTTGAAGAGATATCTCGATAACGAGCTTCAAGAGGCAGTGGATGGATAAAACGGGCAAACTCGCGGTTCTCAGGCTGTTCCAGCAGGCTTTGTAGTTCAGCCGCGCCATCAGTGCCACGCGGCGCGACCAGTAAATGAGCCAGGGCAAAGAGTTGGCGCAATGCGGCCTCGCGATCACGATAGTAACGCGGATCGAGGATCTGCACAATTTTATCAAAGCCGAGCAAAAAGGAGAGGCGCTGCACCGATGGGAAAGAGGCGCGGATAGCTTGCGCCTGCTCAACATACAGGCCACGATTGAGCAACAAAATTCCCGCGCGGCTGCCCCGGCACTTCAGAACACGCTCCAACAGATAGACCCGATCCAGCAGCGTCATGCGCTCGACTGCCTCTTTATCCACTATCTGCCGACTGAGAGCCGCGTAAATCTGCCAGTCTCCAGCATCGCTATGCCTGGCAAAACACCGCGCCTGTCGCAACAGAGCCAGGTGCGCAAGCGTCGGCGGATTAAACGAGCCGGGAAACACGATGAGATTACCACGCGGCACCGCTGAGCCAGGCGAGGCGAGCGCGCAGGGACCGACCGCCGCGTCCAGGCGGGTCAGCACACGCTGGATGCGTTGGTAGTTGCGCAAAACGGGTGAAGCAAGAGAAATATTCATAACTACGTGAACACGTCAGACCGCCCGTCTTCATCCCGTTACGCGTAGCGACTACGCTATGGCCGCATCCAGAGTGGGATTGTCTGTACTGTCTACTGGTCGCGGCGGACATCCATTATCGTTCAGATCTTCCAAGCTAATTTCGCGCGAACTGCAATCCATACGGTGAGGGTTCCAGGCTCTCAAGGTCGCGGTCGCGCAAGCCCTTTTTCTCCAACCACTGCTGAATCTCAACATGGGCCTCTTCTTGCGAGGATGCGTAGAGCATTTTCAGGCGCAACGCACGCCGGGGATCGTCTTTCTCAATACCATCTCGATACCACGCCAGCCAGAGGTTCACAGTCCGTAACATATCACTCATCGTCGTCCCCTTTCCAACATCCATCAATCCGCATTTACCTGTAAAATTTTGTGCTCTCCAGTGCTTGCTATGGCTACATTATACCAGCACAACTGTACTTTGCAGCGTTTTACCGCATGCGTTCAACTTTTTCTAGGACCATCGGGCTAGACGCGCAAACTATCAAGTGTATTTGCTTTTGTACTGGCCTGCTCCGCCTCGTCAGCTCGCCCAAGCCAGCGCAAGACCGCGCCTTTGTTACGATAGAATGACGAGGTACGCGGGGCCAGGTTGATCGCCTGATCGTAGGCCTTGAGCGCCCGCTCCCAGTTCTGGCGACGATAATAGATATTGCCCATGCCGTTATAGGCATCGGCATTGTTTACATCGAGCTTGAGTGCATCTTTGTAGGCGGCCAATGCTTGAGTAGAATCGCCTGCGCGATAGAGGGCCAGGGCCTTGTTGTTATAATACGCGGCGTCCTGGCTATCCAGCTCGATCGCGCGCTGAAAAGCCTCCAGCGCCTCCTCTTTGCGATCCAGGTCCAGCAGCGCGTTCCCTTTGCCATTGTAGGCAGCAGCGCTCTCCGGCTCCAGCTCCTGAGCGCGTTCATAGGCTTTGATGGCATCAACGGCTCGATTCAGACGCCAGAGCGCATCGCCGTGTCCCAGGTGCGCGCCCGCGTGATTGGGATTCAGTTCCAGAGCCTGCTCGTACGCCTTCAACGCCTCTTTGTTGCGTTTCAGCTTCGAGAGCGCCTGCGCGCGCTTAAAATGGAAGATGCCCTGCGCTGGTTCGTAGCGCAACGCATTCTCATACGCTTCCAGCGCGCCATCGTACCACTCCAACTGGTAGAGCACATCACCCATGCCATTATAAACGGAAATCTCTTCTGCTCCCAGACGCAACGCCTGCTCATACACGGGCAGAACTTCTTCGTAACGCTTGAGGGCCAGCAGCGTGTGTCCCTTGCCTTTGTAGGCGAACGCGCTGGCTGCATCAAGCGTTAGAGCAGCCTCATAGGCTTCAAGCGCTTCCGTATAACGCGCTAGCTGGTAGAGTGTATCACCGCGCCCCAGTTGCGCATCAAGCAGGTGTTCATCACAGCAGAGCGCCTGCTCGTACGCGATCAAGGCGTCCGCATAGCGTTCCAGGCGAGCAAGCGCGTGTCCACGCCCCAGGTAGGCCGTCGCGTTGACCGACGCAATCTGGATAGCACACTCAAACGCGACCAGGCTCTCATTATAACTCTGCAATTGCAAAAGCGCCTCGCCGGCTCCCAGATGAAAACTCACCTGATCGTACGAGAGATTGATGGCTTTTTTATGGGCCAGCAAACTCTCTTGATAGCGCTGCAAGAGGAACAGAGCCAGGCCATAATCATGCTGCAACCACGGATTCTGGCTATCTTCCTGCAACGCCAACTCATAAGCCTCCAACGCCTCCGCTGGCCTTCCCAGGCTGCGCAGCGCGTTGCCTCGCCCATGAGAGGCGGGCAAATACTCCGGTTGCAGTTGCAAGGCCAGTTCATAGGCATTCAGCGCCTCGTCATAGCGTTGCAACTTATAGAGAACATTGCCCGTTCCGTGATAGGCCGCCGCGTAATCCTCCTGTAAGTGCAGCGCGCTCTCATATGACTCAAGCGCCTCGTCATAGTCTTCAAGCTGGTAAAAGACATCGCCCATGCCGTTGTAGACGCTGGCCTCGTTATAATCAAGGTTGATAGCCTGCCTGTACGCTGCCAGAGCTTCATCGTAGCGTTGTAGAGCGAAAAGCGCCATGCCTTGCGCATAATAGACAAACGCGAACGAAGGATCAAGCTCCAGCGCTGCTTCATATGCCTGCAACGCCTTATCATAGCGTTTGAGCTTCCAGAGTGAACAGCCACGCCCCTTTTGCGCCTGCGCGTCCTGCGAATCGAGTTGAAGCGCGCGCTCGTATGCTCCCAACGCGTCTTCATAGCGTTTGAGTTGCCAGAGCGCGTCTCCCTTGTTGCGATGCGCTGGCCCGTAATCAGGGCGCAAATGTAGCGCGTGCTCACAGGCCACCAGGCAACGTTCATAATTTTGCAAACGATAGAAGGCCAGCGCGTAATTATTCTGAAAAATAGCTTCCTGACCGTCAAGGCTGATAGCGCGTTCATAGGCCACTAAGCTCTCCTCAAGACGCTCAAGTTCACGCAATGCGTTTCCGCGTCCATTATGCGCCAGCGCCAGGCTCGGTTTGAGGTGGATCGCCTGCTCGTAGGCTTCCAACGCCTCTTTGTAGCGCCCCAATTTCCAGAGTGCGTTGCCTTTGCGGTTATAATCGGCAGCGTTGTTCGGTTCCAGCCGCAACAGACGTTCATAGACCACCAGCGCGTCCTCATAGCGTTGCAGAGCATAAAGCACCTCGCCGCGATTGCGCCAGGCGTCGGGAAAATTGGGATCGTGCGCGATCGCCGACTCGTAAGAGAGCAAAGCTTCCTGTAGCTGTCCCAACTCTTCCAGCGCCAGCCCGCGAAAATTATAGGCGGAAGCTGAATCGGGATCGATTTCGAGCGCACATTCAAACGCCTCCAACGCCTGCGCGTACTGCCCGTGCTTGAATCGCGCCTTCCCTTCAGCAATCCACTGCCCTTTATCGCGCTGCGAGGCGTCCAGTTCGCGCGTGCGGCGCGGTTGCGTGGTTCCCACTGGCGCGGGGCTGGTCGCAAACATGCTGATCTGCCCCAACGTGCGTGTCTCAGCTCCCTGGCGCAGCGCGTTGATGAATTCGTAAGTATCAATGTGACGTTCAAGGCGATTTTTCGCCATTGCCTTGAGAATCGCCTGCTCGACGTAGAGGGGCAGTTGCGGATTGAGTTGCGTGGGCGGT
>Ga0070679_100002196_pt1 | contig 17626 bp, 23 predicted proteins | sample KBSC63BmetaG_FD_65652 | JGI IMG/M metagenome (GOLD analysis project Ga0070679, IMG submission 65652) | Corn rhizosphere microbial communities from Kellogg Biological Station, Michigan, USA - KBS C6-3B metaG | ecosystem: Host-associated > Plants > Roots > Rhizosphere | place: USA: Michigan... | reverse complement strand
TCACTGGAATGGGCGCCATGTCCCGGCTCGGCCGGCCGTTGCGAACGGCCATCCTGGCCTCGGGGTGAATCGTCGCCAGATCGCGGAGAACATCCATCTGCTCGTCGCTCAGGCGCGATGCAATCCGCAGCTCGTCGGATCCTTCGAAGATCTGCCGCAGGTGCGCGCTCGTCTTGCCGGGCCCGTAGACGACTTCCGGAACGCCGGTTCTCGCTTCGCGATCCTTGTCCCAGCGGACGTGCATCACGAAGCAACCATGGGGAGAGAAACGCTGCCGCTCTGCAGCCCGCCCAGATCGAGCGCGACGAACTTGAAGCCGGCCTTGCGGCAGGCGCGCCGTAGCTCGCCGCGCAGAGGATCGCTCACGACTCGCTCGAACATCTCGGCGGGAATCTCGAGCCGCACGACGCTGTCATGCCAGCGAGCGCGGGCCGGCCAGACGTCGTTCAGGCGCAGAAACTCCTCCACTGCTTCGATCTGCGCCAGACGCTCCGGCGTGACTTCAATCCCAACCGGGACCCTGCTCGCCAGACACGGAGCGGCCGGCTTCTCGGCGTTCGAGAGATTCCATTCGCGCGCCAGCTCGCGCACATCGGCTTTCGTGAATCCGGCATCGACGAGCGGCGCGACGACGCCGTGCTCCAGCGCCGCGCGCAAACCCGGCCGGTGGTCGCCCAGGTCATCGACGTGCGTGCCGACGAAAACCACTTCGTCGGTACCGCGGGATTCCGCCAGCGATTGCACGTTGTCGTAGAGCGCGGTCTTGCAGTAGTAGCAGCGATCGCCGGCGTTGGCGCGGTACCCATCCAGCTCCATCTCGGTCGTCTCGACCTCTTCGACCCGCGCCCCGATCTCGGCGGCGATCCGGTGGGCATCGTCGCGCTCGGAGGCAGCGAGCGAAGGACTCACGCCCAACAAAGCGACGGTCTTTATCCCGGCGCGCACCGATGCGGCCAGGACGACTGTCGAATCGATTCCCCCGGAATAGCACACGTACGCGATGCGGTCGCCGGCGGCAGCCCGAATGACGTCCAGTAGTCGGTCGGCGAGCTGCACCTAGACTCCAGCGACCCCGGACGCCGTCGCTTCCGATCCGTTCAGTGAGTTCATCACCGCTGCTCTGATCTCGGCAACCGGCCGCGCGGTCTCTTCGGCGACGCGACGCAAATCGTCGAATTCGGGCTTGGCCCGGCGCGTTCCGTCAGGAAGTGTCGCGACCTTGACGCGGATGTCGCGGCCATCGAAGCGCACCAGCGTCGATTCGCGCTGGAGTGCGCTGCGCACCACGTCGAACGTCTTGACGCCGATCGTAGTGAACTGCTGGAAGATTTTTTCCTCGAGCCGCGCCAGATCCGAAGTCTGCACCAGTGCTTCCACGCGCGTCCCCAGTCGGCCCTTCTTCATCGTGGTGTGCAGCAACACCACATCCAGTGCACCTTCGGCACGCAGCAGGTCGGCAGCTCCAGCAAGCTCCTCCGGCGACATGTCGTCGATGTCGGCGCTCAGTACGTGCAGGTGCTCGGTATGCACGTGCTCATGATGGTGATGATGATGATCGTGGGACTCGGCGGCGGACTCGCCGACGATTATCCTCAGCGCGTTGAGCTGTCCCTTGATGTCGCGGGTGCCGGCGCCATAACCGCTGCGTCGCGGCACGTACTCGTGGGGTGGCGCGCCACGCGACAGTACGCGCACGAGCGCGGCCCCAGTCGGTGTCGTCAGCTCGCCGGAACCGGGCGGTCCGTGTCGGACATTGAAGCCCTCGAGCAACCTGATCGTCGCCGGTGCCGGAACCGGAAGAACGCCGTGCGCGGTCTTCACGGTGCCGTCCCCGAGCGAGATGCGGGTGTTGTAGATCCGGTCGATGCCCAGCTGTTCGACGCCCCAGATCGACCCGATTACGTCGAGAATGGCATCTACGGCGCCGACCTCGTGGAGATGCAGCTCGTCGGGCGCCACGCCGTGGATTGCGGCTTCGATGGAAGCGATCGACTCGAACGCGTGGTGCGCCATCCGCGCAACCTTCTCGGGAATCTTCACTGCGTCGATCAGGCGGTGGATCTCCGATACCGCGCGGCCATGCGGCTGGGGAGGGATGTCGAAATCGACCTTCACACAATGCACGGCAGACCGCTGCACATCGGCGATTCTGACCCCGACGCCGTCGAGCCCCAGCGCTTCCGGCAGCTGCTCGAGCCAGGCCCGGTCGAGACCGACGTCGATGAGCGCACCGATGAACATGTCGCCGGCAATTCCGCTTGCCGGATCGAGTACAGCGATCTTCATGCGAATGAAGTGGGAGATACCAACAACATGCGCGGCTCAAACATGTCGCGCACCACTCCTGAGTAATCTAATTCCGCGTAAAGTGCGGGGAATCGAAATTGCACGCCGCGCCCCGCATGACCCAACGCTTTGATGTCGCCGTCGTCGGCGGCGGCCCGGCCGGACTTTGCGCCGCACTGTGGCTCGCGCGCTATCTACATAAAGTCGTCGTAGTCGATTCCGGAGATCCGCGGAACTGGGAAACGCGCGGCATCAACGGCTACCTCGGCCACCAGGGCATACGCTCGCCGGAGCTGCGCGCCATCGGCCGCGCGGAATGCGCCAAGTACGGGGTGGAGTTCGTCGGCGGCATCGTCGATGAGGCGATCAATGAAACCGGCGAGCTGTTCGCGATCTGCCTGCGGGGCGGCACTACGATCGAAGCGCAGCGAATTCTCTTGGCGATCGGAATCAAGGACGTCTGGCCGGCAATCCCCGGCCTTGATGCATGCTACGGAGAGACCGTTCACGTCTGTCCGGACTGCGACGGATACGAAACGCGGAACTGCAAGACGGTCGTCGTCGGGAAAGGCCGCAAAGCCGTGGGGATGGCGCTCGCGCTCACCACCTGGACCCGTGAGATAGTGATTTGCACCAATGGCGAGCCGCCGGACATGGAGCAACAGCTGCTCGACCAGCTGAAGACGCTGAACGTTCCCGTCCTCGACCAGCCGATCCGGTGTGTCCTGTCCAGGAATAAGGAGATCTCGGGCATCGAGCTCGACGGCGGGATGTCGCTCGACTGCGAGCGCCTCTACTTCGCGATCGGCCAGTACCCTTCAGACGATCTCGGCGCGCAGCTTGGATGCAAGCGGGATCAGCTCGGGCGGCTCGTCATCGACGAGCACAACCACACTTCGGTGATGAACGTATTTGCGGCCGGTGACATCGCCGGCGGTCCCCAGCTGGCCATTGCCGCCGCGGCGAGCGGCGCTATCGCCGCGGTCGCGATTCACGCATCGCTTTTGCCAGAAAACCGGACGCTTCCACCGCTCCGGACGAGCGCCTAGCGGCGCTTACCAGTGCAGCGCGACTGTCTGCAGCTTGTTCTTTCGCAGAACCTCGAGGACGACTTCCTGATCCGTGTCGTCCGCGTTTTTGATCGCCCGCACCAGATCGATCGGGTTGTCGATCTTGAACGCGTCGGCCTTGATCACGACGTCGCCACCGCGCAATCCCGCTATCCGCGCCGGCGATCCCTCGCTGACGCTGGTGACAAAAACTCCCTCCGGCTTGACGCCAAGAGCTTCACACAGATCGGCGTTGAGGGCGGTGAATTCAGCACCGGCAAACGGATAGACGCCTCCACCCATTCCAAGCGCCGGCGGGAGCAAGACCATCGGGCGCGGGGTCGGCATCCTGGTGCCAACCAGACCCACGCCAACCGAACCACTTTCCCGCTCGAAGTTCTCCGGAACCGTCAGCTGCATCACCAGGTTCTGGTCCCAGTTCTTCGGCCTGGTTCCAAGAACCCCCTTCACCACCCTCGTCTTGTCGTTCCGACGAACCCGCAGCACGAACGGTGAGCCGACTTTCAGCCACTTGATCAACTGCACCGAGCCGCCGCGCATGTCGTGCGCGTTGAAGGTGAGGAGGACGTCGCCCGGTTGCACACCGGCCTTCGACGCCGGCGAGTTGGGCTCGACCTGGGTGATCACCGGGTAGGAATCGAAGAACGCGTTGCCACGCCCATCAAGAGTGACTTGATCGGAGAGCCGCACGCCGAACCAGCCTGTCGGCGCCTGGACGATCGTGCGGGTCTTCATCTCCTGCGCCGAGAGCGGCAGAGCGAACATGCCGAGCACCGCCAAAGCCAGCGTCCCGGGAGCGCCGAAGGCCAACGATCTAATGGCTTTTGCCATCACTAGAACCCCTTCAAGGCGACCGGTCGGGCGACCATCTGTTCGGTCGCGACGCGCGCGCCCATGGTCGCCAGGTAGTACTGGTTGATGACTGGATCGTGCGGCGCCGTCTGCAGCGCGCGCTCCGTCGCGTTTACGATCTTGTCGAGTGCTTCAGCACGTGCGGCGTAGATGGCCAGGCTGTCACGGGTTCCGGCAGAGGCGTTGTTGGCGGCGAGGAACCGCGAGGCGCGCTGATAATCGGTGAGCGCGCGATTGAGGGCCGTGGATGCTTCCTCGACGGAGTTGAATTCCAGAGAGGCGGGGGTAATCGCTGCGGGAACGCCCGCTGAGGGAGAAACCGCCCGCGGAGAAACGGGTTCGGTGCTGGCGACACTGGCCGCCGAGCTCGGCAGCGCGATGGTGGTCCGACCGATTGCGATTCCACCGACCAGGATCAGAACCGCCGCGGCAGCCTGGAGCCACGGTTGCGCGGAGCCCCAGATCCGGGTCGTCTCCGAATCTCGGAGGAGGCCTTCCTCCCGCGCCCGTGCGGCGATGGTACGCCATTCGTTGAGCGGTGGGTCCTCCCGCAACCGCTCGCGGTCGATGATCTGGTCGAGTTGGTCTTCAGACAGCTGCGACATGTCCCTTCCCCTTCCCTGCTACAGTTGGTGTTTCATCCACTAAATGCGCCAGCAGCTTCCGCAGCTTGGCGCGCGCCTTGAACAGTTGCGATTTCGATCCGCCCGGCGTGATTCCGAGCTCCTCGCCGATCTCGCCGTGCGTATATCCCTCAATGTCGTGCAGCACGAACACCGCTCTGGCTCCGGGCGACAGCTTGCCCATTGCCTCCTCGATCGACTCCGCCACGAACGTCCGGTCGGAGTCCATCTCGGTTATCGCGGAGTCGTCCTCGATCTCCGTTTCCAGCTTCGCCAGGCGCCGAATCTTGCGCAGCGCATTGAGCGTACGGTTGACCGCGATCCGATGCGCCCACGTTCCGAATTGCGAATCGCCCCGGTAGCTTGGCAGAGCCCTGAAGATCTGCATCCAGACCTCCTGCGAGATGTCCGCGGCCAACTCGGCGTCCCCGCATAGCCTGCGTACGACCGCGTCGATGTGCGGTGCGTGCTGCGACCAAAGCCGCTGCAACGCCCTCTCATCGCCACCTATTGCACGCTTGAGGTCGAGCTGATCGAATGGCATCTCGGACTCTTGTTTAGTCACCACACACCTATCGGAAGTTTCCTCTGGGAAGTTTCCTCCAGAGCGAAATTTCCTCTTGAAAAGCGGTGACTTTCGTCTTAAGGAATCGTTTGCAAAACGTACCCTTCACCGTGCCGCTGAAAAGTTGTTCCAGGTCCCTGGCCGGAACTTCGGATCTCGCGACCTGTATAAACTAAAGTAGTCCAAGGAGTTAGCGTTGCTCAGAGTGATTCTCACTGCGCTGACGGTGACCCGGGCCGGCGAAGGCCTCCCGGTTAAGTCTCCGACAGAAGTCGGCATGTCCAGCACCCGTCTCGCCGCGATCGAGCGCGTCGTCGAGCGCGGGATCAAGGCTGGTGGATATCCCGGCGCGTCCGTCATCGTCGGCAGAAAGGGCGCGGCAGTCTTCGAGAAAGGCTTCGGCAGACTCTCCTGGAGCGAGACCAGCACTCCGGTCGACGCCCAGCGCACCATTTACGACATCGCGTCTCTGAGCAAGGTCGTCGGCACCACCACGGCGATCATGATCCTGTACGACGAAAAGAAGATCGGGCTCGACGATCCCGTCGTTAATTACCTCCCGACCTTCGGTGGCGGCGACAAGGACAAAGTCACCATTCGGGAGCTCCTGACGCACACGTCCGGACTCCCTGCCGGTCGCGACATCTGGCGCATCGCCCAGACGCCGCTCGAGGCGCGCGCGTTGGTCCTCAGCACCCCGCTGGAGGGACGCCCCGGCGCCCAATACATCTATTCCGACCTCGGCGCCGACGTGCTCGGCTTGCTGGTCGAGGTCGTTTCCGGCGAGCCACTCGACAAGTTCCTGACCCGGAGGGTGTTCGAGCCCCTTGGGATGAACGAGACGATGTACAGGCCGGCGGACTCGCTCAAATACCGCATCGCGCCGACTGAGGTCACTCCGCCGCGTGGCTACCCGCTGCGTGGTGAAGTTCACGACGAGAACGCCTACGCGCTGGGTGGAGTCGCCGGACACGCCGGCCTGTTCAGCACCGCTGCGGACCTGTCGGTGTTTGCCCAGATGATGCTCAACGGCGGCGAATACAACGGCGTCCAGATCGTCAGCAAGCCGACGGTCGATCTCTTCGTCTCCCGCGCCTTCGGCCACCGCGCCCTCGGCTGGGACACGGCTGAAGGCGACTACGGCTCGGGCAGATACCTCGGCCCCACTGCCTACGGCCACACCGGGTTCACCGGTACGTCGATGTGGATCGATCCCGAGCGCGAGATGTTCGTCATCCTACTCACCAATCGCGTCCACGCCGCCCGCGCGCTGCGTCCGGCGAAGGTGATCTCGGACGTGCGTGCCGACCTGTCCGACGCCGCAGTCCTGTCGGTCCTCGACGGGCCAAAGGTCGTGAGGGCGTCGAAGACTTTCCGCGCCGATCGCGAGGTGGGCTGGAACCCGCCGCCGCCGTCGAGGCGCCGTCACGCGTCCTCCAGACACCACAGCATCGCCAGCGCGACGGCGAAGAGCCGCGCCAGCGCCGCCAAGAAGAAAGCGTCGTCAAGTAAGAAGACGACCGCCAAAAAGAGCTCAAAAAAGAGCCACTAAACGATTCGAACGAAGAATGAGCGGGCGCCCCAAACGGGCGCCCGCTCTTGTTTATGCGGGGACGCCGAAGTGATTATTCGCTTATAGCCATCGGATTCTGCATGAGCGACGAAAAACAAAACCCGGACACTTCTTCGGCCGCCGACGCCGCGCCTGCGACAACGGGAGTGGTGTCCGAAGACCAGGTCAAGCTCGCGCTTCGGCGCGTCAAGGACCCCGACCTACAGCTCAACATCATGGATCTCGGCCTCGTTTACGGCATCGCCGTCGATGGATCGACGGTGAAGGTCGACATGACTCTCACTTCGCCCGGCTGTCCGTCCGGCCCCGAGATCATGACCAACGCCGAGAAGGAGATAATGACCATGCCCGGCGTAGAGAAAGTCGAGATGAACCTGGTCTGGATGCCATTCTGGACGCCGGAGAAGATGGAGCCGAGGGTCAGGGCGTACCTGGGCTTTTAGATCCGGGCATCGGTTGAGCCCGGCGTGAAACGGCGAGCGCACGCGGCCCTTATCGCGGCAGGCCTGTTGCTCGGCGCATGCGTAATTGGCTCGCGTGGAACGGCGAACGCTCCCGGCAGGCGCGCATCCGCCGGCGGCGTTGGCTGTCTCGATACGCTCCACGCCACCGATTCCGTGACGAGGATCGTCAAGCTCAGTATCTCGCCACGGGACACGAGTCTGAAGCTGCCAGGGGATTTCGAGAATCTCTTCGCGGAAGAATTTCGGCGCCGCTTCAGGGCTCCGGCGAAAACACCGCTCAGCGTGGTGATGGGTGTTCCCCCCTGCGACTCCGCTGGCTCGCGATGCGCGGCGGGTGTACTCGACATCGGCGCCGTCGTCTACGCGACGGCTCAAAACAACGGCAAGCTGCGCGACATCGACGTGCTCGACGTCGCGCTCATTCCCTCGTTTGTCGACAGCGTGAAGTCTGTGCTCGCGGCAATCTCGCGAGAGTCGCTCGTTCCCCCGATCGGTGAGGCCGAAACGATTCCGCTCGTTATTCAGCTGCAGTCGGAGGAGCGGCCGGATAGCGTCGCTCAGTACCGGCAAATTCTTAAAGCGAAGCTGCCGACGTATCGAATCCCGTTCAGGTACGCTTCGATGCCGATCGCCGGAATCGACGCCAGCTATCCCCTTACCGCCCGCATTGCGGGCGTTGGTGACAGCGTCACAGTAGCGTTCACCGTTGCGGCCGACGGTATGATTCAGCCGGAATCAATAGAGCTGGTGAAAGCCAGCTATCGCGAGTTCGTGGCCTCGGTGGCCAACGCGCTTCTCGATACGCGTTATCATCCAGCGCGCCTCGGGGACTGCGCGGTCGCGACCCGCATGGAGCAGCGTTTTCTGTTCAGGCCAGCCGAGTAGAGTTCTAGACCGCGCTGTTCAGCGCGCGGAGAAAGCCCTCGCCCATCTCCTCGATCTGCCAGCGGCGCAGATCAGGAACCGCCGTCAGCTGCTCGACCGATTTTGCTCCGCTGCGTGCGACGTTTTCCAGCCGCTCACGCGAGCAGAGAACTCCGGGATCCAGCTCGAGCCGGGCTGCTGCTTCATCGCGCACCGCCTTGAGCCGGGTAACGCGGTCGTCGAAATCACGGTCCTTGTTCCAGCGTTGGCCGCGCGGGAATTTGGGCAGATCCGCCTCGGGCGCCTCCATCCCGCGGCGAACCGCGCCGATGATGTCGCTGCCGGCGCGCTCGATCATTCCTTTCGGCATTCCCTTGATCGCGCTTAGCTCGGACACGCTGCGCGGCGCGCGACGCGCCAGCTCGAACAGGACTTCATTCCCCATGACGCGGAAGGTGGCGCGGTCCAGCTGCGCGGCAACGGTGTCTCGCCAGTTCGTGACCTCACGAAGTACCGCCAGCTCACGGCGGGTGAGGTCGCGCGCGCCCTTGAGGCGCAGAAACCCCTCCATGGCTTCTTCGGCTTCCCACCGCGTTCCTTCCAGTCGCGCGAACTCCTCGCGCGCCCAACTCAGGCGGCCACGCTTCTCCAGCTCCGCCTGCAGATGATCCTTGAGCTGTAGCAGATATCTGGTGTCCTGCGCGGCGTACTCCAGCATGTCGGGGGTAAGCGGACGCATCGACCAGTCGGCGCGCTGATGTTTCTTGTCGAGCTTGACGTCGAAGAACTGCTCGAGAAGTGCGGCGAGTCCAAACGACTTGATACCGAGCAGCTGCGCGGCGATGCGGGTGTCGAAGATGTTGGTGACGTGCCAGCCGTAGTCCTGGTGCAGCAGTCGCAGGTCGTAGTCAGCGTCGTGAAAGACGACCTCCACGCCGCCGCTCTCCACGAGCTTGCCGAGCTTCTCAGGCGAGCCGATCGGCAGCGGGTCGATGATCGCGCTTCGGTCGCGAGTGGAGAGCTGCAGCAGGTAAATGCGGTCGAGGAAGCGGTGAAAGCTCGCGCCCTCGGTGTCGAGCGCGAGTTCCGTTACGTCGGAGATCTCGGTAAGAAAGCGGTCGAGGTCGGAGACACGATCGAGATACTCGGCGCTCTCGGTTCTGGCGGGAGACATCATCGAAATCTAGTGCGTGAATGGTGTCCCGCCCCGTGGGCATTAACTTTCGACGCTGACTTCCGCGCGACGAGCCGATGACCGAAGATTTCAAGGTTCATATTTATCCGAGCGACTGTGATTCAGTGGGCCACGTGAATCATGCCCACATGCTCACGTTGATGGAGCGGGCCCGCTGGGCCGCGCTCGAGCGCCACATGTCGTACGCCGAGTACATGCGGACCAGCCTGTGGGCCGTCGTCCGCAAAGTGGAAGCTTCGTACCAGGCGCAGACCTTCCCCGGCGATGAGCTGAGTATTCGGACCGGTCTGACGTCGGTCGGCAACACCAGCTTCATCGTGCGCCAGGTCGTCCGCAATCAGAGCGACGCCGTGGTGTGCGACGCGTCGATCGTCTACGTGACGGTATCACCGGACGGCAAGCCGATTCCGGTACCCGACCAATGGCGAACTCTCTTTTCGCCGTGGGAAGAGACCGAAACTGAACAACAGGGTCGCCGTTGACCAATCCGACTCGCAATCCGGATCGCCTGAGCGCCACCGAGCAAACGATCCCGGCGCAGATCGGCGCGGTGCTGTTTCGTCACCGCGGCTGGCTACCGCTCCTGTTCCTGGGAATCCCACTCGTTTTCCCCGGCTCGACATCGCCCTTCCGCTGGGAAGTCGGACTGTCGCTGATCGCGATCGGCGAAGTGATCAGGCTGGCGGGTGTCGCCGCCGCCGGCACAGTCACCCGCCGCCGCTCTCGCAACGTCCAGCGCCTCGTCACTTACGGGATTTTCGCCTGGGTCAGGAACCCTCTCTACATCGGCAACTTTCTCGTCTGGATGGGATTCGTCACCATCTCGGGCGTGCTTTGGTTCCTGCCGATCGCGGTGCTGCTTTTCGCCGTTGAGTACGAGCTGATCGTGCGCTACGAGGAAGGAGTACTCGAGTCGATTTTCGGCCGCGATTACCTCGAGTACAAGAATTCCACGCCCCGCTGGATCCCGCGTCCGCCAAAAACTCCGCCCCCGGCCGGCGAGTACTACTGGGGTGAAGCGTTTCGGAGCGAGATCAGCACGTTCCTGCAGTACGCTGTGCTTCTGGCGGCGTTCTACGTGAAGAGCCGAGTGGTGGTGGCGGGCGGGGTTTCGTTTGGATTTAAGAAGCTGTAGGGCCGCTTCCGGCAAAACTGCAACGGAACGGGTGCCAGCGCTTAGTGGGGCAGAGATCAGCATTTGTTTCAGGACGTCGGGACGCTCCTACCGCCTTATAGCACATTCGTCTGGCGGTGCTGTGAATGCAGCTGCGTTACGTCCCGACGTAGTGAACTAGCGACTGCCGAAAAGAACTCAACCGCCCGACCCCGCCAATCTTGCGCGACACTCGACGCACACCGCCCTCCCGCCGGCCAATCTCGCCTTCATCTTGTCGATGAACGAACCGTGCAGATGGTCGTCGCACAGCGCCCGCTTGCATTCGGCGCATACTCCGCCTTTACCGGCGGTGAAAAAGACTCCGCACTTGTCGCACTGCCAGCGAAACGTGGATTGGCGGAAGAACGGCGGCACTACACCAGTGCCAGCGTCTGCGACCCACTCCAGGACGCTCCGGGCTTGAGCTCCACCGGGGAGCCGATCTGGGCCGCCTCGATGCACACCATCCGCAGATAGTCCTCGGGGTCGAGACCGATGAAGCCCGTCACTTTCTCGGCCCACGGATTCCAGATCACCGCATCCTTGAATCCGATCGCTCGGACCTCGATGCGACGGCTGTTGCCGCGATCCTCGAGCTCGATCTTCTTCGGCGACTTCAGGTAGACACGGTCGGTCTCGTCACCGATCACCAGCTTCTTGGCGTCGTCCTTGGTCTCGTTTCCGCCCTGGGTTTTGTCGAGATACCATTTGCCGGTCAAGCCACGGATCGCCGATTCCCGGATGTCGCCGACGGCGAGATAGGTATGGAGAGCGCTGGTGAAACTGAACAGCTCGTCGCCGGTGTTGTAGGCATCGAGCTTCACCGTCAGCGACTTGTCGTCGATCGAAACGGTTAGCTCGGTGCGAAAGTGATACGGCCAGAGTTCACGGGTCCGATGGTCGTCGGTGAGCACCAGTTTCACCGATGCAGGCTCGTCTGACGAGTCGGCGTTCTCCGCGAGCTGCCATTCGCTTTTCCTGGCGAAGCCGTGCTGCGGCAGTCCGCCGAGGTTGGCAAACTGCGGCCACACCACCGGGATGCCGCCACGGATTGGATCGCCCGGAGCGAAAGTCGCCGTCTTCCCCATGAACAGCACTTCCTTGCCGTCGGCAGGAATCCACGACGTCACGTGCGCGCCGTTGAGGTAAACGTCCGCCGAGCTGCCCGAGGGATGCGATAGCAGCACCGTCGGCATTCCATTCTTGCCGGGAACGATGGGTGGAGTCATGAGATCAGATATTGATGGCGGGCCACCAAGTCCGCCAGTTGCGTGGCAACGATTGCTACCGGTTGGGTCTGCCCGGAGGGTTCGGATCCTTGAACACGTCGCGATTTATCTGGACGTACTCCTTGAGATTCGCGGGCACGTCCTCTTCCGGGAAAATCGCCGTCACCGGACACTCGGGCTCACACGCACCGCAATCGATGCACTCGTCCGGATGGATGTAAAGCTGCTCCGGACCCTCATAGATGCAGTCGACTGGACAGACGTCGACGCACGCACGGTCCTTGGTGTCCTTGCAGGCTTCAGTTATTACGTAGGGCATGTCTTCCCCGAAGAGTCGGCGCCGCGCGATTCACTCCCGCGCGCCAAGGCGATTCCTTTGCGAAAAATAGACCTGCTCGACTTAATAGCAACCGCGGAGATCAGGTCTTGATGATGCCGAACAGAATGCCGGCCATCAGGATCAGCATCACGACAACCAGCATCGTCGCGATACGGCGCCGGGTCCTCCGCACCGCGGCCCAGACTTCCTCGTCGAGATAGAACTTCCCTGGCGCGGCTTCGCGTATTACCGCTCGGTTATGAAGCCGCTTCAACGCCAGCGACTCGCCAAATCCCAGGGCCGTGTAAGACTGTGCTCGCTCGGGTGAAGTCGCGTTGGCGGCGCGAAAATCCTCGACCACCTCCTGCTCCCTCCTTCGCATCACCGCCGCAACTGCAGGTGCTCCCATGGTCTGCTCCGTTCGGTTTCGATTCTCAGCGACGCCACGGCGGAAGTTCGCCGTGCTTTTTCTTCAACTCCGGGTTCTCGCGGAACAGCGTCGCCGTCCGCCCGATCACCTGTACCACCGCCGCACCCGTCGCCAACGCCAGGGAGCTCGCGACATCCTTCGGCTTGAGCTCACCCTTGAGCCCGAGCTTCACCTTTACCAGCTCGCGCGTTCGCAGCGCATCGTCGAGCGATGTGATCAGCGACGGCGTCAGGCCATGCTGGCCAATGTGAACCGTCGGATCCAGATGATGGGCTTCCGCCCGCAGCTCGGCGCGCTCGCGCCCCTTCAATTTCGCATCCTGCCCGGTTTGACGATGAATGACCTGACGTCGATGGGTGTGCCGTTCCAGTAGTTGGCGTCACCACGCATCACCTGAAAGTGCAGATGCGGGGCGTCGGGTGAAGCGTTGCCGGTGCTGCCGACGAAGCCGATGACATCACCCTGTTCGACCCTCAGACCTTCCTTGACGTTCGGGGCGTAGCCCATGAGATGCGCGTAGTACTCCACATAGCGTCCGCTGGCGTCGGCGATGTACAAGCCGATTCCACCCGCCCCGCTGTTTCCCAAACGGATGACGCGTCCGCTGGCCGCAGCGAGCACCGGCGTGCCGCGCATCGCCATGATGTCGGTCGCCATGTGGATGCGGCCGCCACTTCGGGCAGCGTGGTACGTGTCGGTCAGCTCCGAGGGATCGATACCTTCGACGGGAACCATAAACGGGTTCGAGCGAAAGTATGCCGAGTCGGCTGCCAGCATCGGTCGCAGGTCGAGAGGCACGGCGTTCGGGTCGTCCGCCCTCGACACGACCACCGGCGGCAACCGTCTGTTGGCCTCATCCCTCGACGCGTGCAGATTGACGCATCCCGCGGCGACGATTGGTGCCCATATCACCGCGGCGCGTCGCAAATGCGCGCGCCAATTCGGACTGCCCCGCTTCAACGACCTTTCGAGCTCAGCTTGCTGAAAGACCGGCAAGCTGTTTCTCAGGCTTCGGAATCATTTCGCCTCCCTTGTCGTTCGGCGACTGCTCCCGCTCCTGCCACTCGCGTGCCATCTGAGCGATTCCTTCCTCGATCGTTCTGGAATGATGCATCGAGCAGAACTTCGGCCCGCACATTCCGCAGAACTCCGCGCTCTTGAAGTACTCGGCGGGAAGTGTCTCGTCGTGATACTCCTGCGCGCGCTCGGGATCGAGACTGAGGCGGAACTGCTCCTTCCAGTCGAAGGCATACCGCGCGCGCGACAACGCGTCGTCGCGGTCGCGCGCACCCTTTCGCCCGCGCGCCACATCGGCCGAGTGCGCCGCGATCTTGTAGGCGATGACACCCTGTCTGACATCCTCGGCGTTGGGCAGCCCGAGGTGCTCCTTCGGCGTCACGTAGCAGAGCATGTCGGATCCGAACCAACCGATCATCGCGGCACCGATCGCGCTGGAGATGTGGTCGTAGCCGGGAGAGATGTCGGTGACCAGCGGGCCGAGGGTATAGAAGGGCGCTTCATTGCAGACTTCTTTCATGCGCCTGACGTTCATCTCGATCTGATCCATCGGGATGTGGCCGGGACCTTCGACCATCACCTGCACATCGCGCTGCCAGGCGCGGCGGGTCAGCTCACCCAGAGTATCGAGCTCGGCGAACTGGGCACGGTCGCTGGCGTCGGCGATGCAGCCCGGCCGCAGGCTGTCGCCAAGCGAGACGGTTACATCGTAGTGGCGGAGAATGTCGCACACATCGTCGAAACGCTCGTAAAGCGGATTCTGCTTGCGGTGCGCCATCATCCACACCGCGTGCAGAGATCCGCCGCGGCTGACGATGCCGGTGATGCGACCATGGACCAGCGGTAGATGCTCGATCAGAATGCCGGCGTGCAGCGTCATGTAGTCCACGCCTTGCTGCGCCTGGTGTTCGATCATGTCGAGCAGATCGTTGGCGGTGAGCTCCTCGAGCTGCTTGTCCCACTTGCCGTCGGGTCCGCCCTGCACCGCCTGATAAATCGGAACGGTGCCGATCGGTACCGGGGAGGCCGCGATGATCGCCCGCCGAATGCCGTCGATATTGCCGCCCGTCGAAAGATCCATGACAGTGTCGGCTCCGTACTTCACCGCGACCCTGAGCTTCTCGATCTCTCCGTTGACGTCGGAGGAGACCTGCGAGTTCCCGATGTTGGCGTTGATCTTTACGCGCGAGACCTTGCCGATCGCCATCGGTTCAAGGGCGCCGGCGAGGTGTTGGATATTGGCCGGGATGATCAGTCTGCCGATCGCGATCTCGTCGCGTACCAGCTCCGGCGTCAGCTCCTCGCGCTCGGCGACGAAGCGCATGGCGTCGGTGATCTCGCCCCGACGCGCATAATGCATCTGGGTGCGTGCTGCCCTTTCCATTGTTCGACTCCCTACGCCGGTACTAACCGGATCAGGTTCTGAGGGACTTTCTCAGCCGCGCGTCGCTGCCGGACCTGACAACGATTGTTCCCGCGTGGCACCCCTGTCTGGTTTCAATCTAATGCCTGCGAATCCCGGTGAAGCGGAAGATTCCTCTTGACGCGATTGCCATTCACTTCGACACTGCACGTGCGACCCCAGTTCACACTTTGCCGAACGAGGAACGAATGGCCATGAACATCAAGAAGGTCGTGATTGGAGGTATCGTCTCCGGAGTGGTGCTCAACGTCATCGACTTCATCAGCAATTACGCCCTCGGCGCCAGAATGAACGCCGAGGCCGATGCGTTCAAGCCGGGATTGTCGGCGCAGATGTCGACGAGCTCTTCGATGGTCAGCTACATCATCATGGACTTCGCTCTGGGAATCGCGCTTGTCTGGACTTACGCCGCCATGCGTCCGCGGTTCGGGCCCGGACCGCGTACAGCGGCATTCACGGCGATTCTATTCTGGCTCCTGGCGCTCATTTTCTACGCCGGGTATCGACAGATGGGCCTCATGTCGCCCGGGCTGTGGTGGACGATGGCGGTGGTCGGACTGGTAAACTTCCTCATCGCGTCGTGGGCAGGGGCCAAGGTTTATACCGAGGACGCAACTCTCTAGTCGTGAATCCGAGTACCGATCGGTGCGCCGGCTCGTCTTTCAGGTATGGGAAAGATGTTTTCTTTCATCGGCGCCACCGTCGGCAGCTACGCGGGCTGGGCACTGGGCGCGCGCATTGGGTTCACGACGGCGTTCATGGTCAGCATGGTGGGGACTGGCATCGGTATTTACTTCGGCCACCGCCTCGCGCGGCACTACGGCGCGTAAATCATATCGATAAAAAAAAAGGGCGCGCTCCTCGGAGCGCGCCCTTTTGTTTTCCTAGCTCGATCAGACCGACTGCTGCACCACCATCGCCTGGTTGAGTCTCAGCGAGATGCGTCCGCCGTTCGGAACACAGCCATCGTACTTGCCCGTCGCACCGGCGACAACTGCGCCCGCGGCGGCGCCAGTCGCAGCGCCGATCACGGTCGACTTGGTCTTGTGACCAAAGATCTGGCCGGCGATAGCGCCGATGATCGCGCCAGTCGCCACCTTCTTGCCGTCGTTGCTGGCGTCGCCGTTGCGCACTTTCTCGACCTGCGCCGTCGTCACGGTGGAATTCACCGGATACGTTTTGCCATTGAACGCGATCGACCGGACGATGAATTCCATCTCGATGTTGTCGTTGGCGTTCTCGCTGCGCTTGAGCGATGTCAGCTCGATGACGGCCGTCGCTCCCGCCGGGATCGCAACACCGTTGGAGCCCTGCACCGACTCGGCAACGCTGGCGGTGAATCTGTCGCCGACGTTGTACGTGTTGGTGCAAACGCGCTGACCCGAGTAAAGCGCGATCTCGGAGCCGCTGGCGATGGTGCCGACGCTGCGCTCGGATCCCGTCGCGCCCTCGGTCACGGTGTTGCCATTCGGAGTTGTAACGGGCGTCTCTTCGACCGGCTCCGGTGCCGAGCGCGGAGCCGTCGCAACGCGCCGCGGATTCTTGTTCGGCGTCAGAATTTCGGAAGAAGTCTGTTTGCGAGTCGCGCGCGGAGCGGTCGTTACCGGGATCTGCGCCGGCTCAACGGTCGCCGGAACATCCTTCAGCTGGGGCTGCGCCATGCTGTCGGCATTGGCGAGCTGCAAGTCGTGCGCGAGCGAAGTATCCTGCGCCAGCGCGTCTTCGGGTTTGTCCCCCTGCTTGCAGGCGCCGAGCGCCAAAGTAACGGTCAGCAGGACCGGCGTAGCGATCTTCGAAATTTTTGTCAGCATTGATTTCATCTCATGGATACGAAAAAGGGATGCGGCCTGACTTCGGCCGCATCCCTCTCCCGTCTGGAGGACTAGAGGCGGGGGATACGGCCCATTCCACCGGTGCTCGCGCCAGATCTGCTGGCACCGCCGACGCGGCCGGGAAGCGGGAATCTCGAGTTGATCAAGATCGGCGGGGCTCCGCGACGTCCCTCGGTGCGGGGGTCGCAGTTGTCGACGTCGCCGACGACACCACCACGAATTACCGCGCCGAGAATCGTGCCGAGTACAGCGCCCACGTTTCCGCCGCTGCTTACACGACCATCGTCACCACCTGACGACGGACCGCTCGGGTAGGATACCTGGACCGGCTGAGGACGCGGCGAAACCAAAACCGGGTCGTGATCGGCGGGTAGCTGAGCGACAGTCTGCGGCGCTGGCTGGGTCACAGTAGCGGGGGCCTTGGCCTCCGCAACATGAGGAGTCGCCTTCGGAGCCGGCTTGTGCCGCCTCACCGTGGTTGCTGGGGCCTTCTGCTTCGGCGCAGGAGCAGTTTGCTCGATGGCCGAGACTACCTGCTGGCCCGGTGTCGCAGAGCTGTTGGCGAGGATGATCCCATCGGACGAGGAAGCGAGCTCCAGGTCCTTCTTGAGATCATCGTTGATCGAGGTCTTCTTGTCGCCGCTGCAAGCGGCCAGAAGAATGGCGCCAACTCCTGCAAGCAACAGATAGTTCTTCCGCATAAAAACTCCTTCCCATCTACAGGGAAT
>Ga0070679_100002194_pt1 | contig 17631 bp, 17 predicted proteins | sample KBSC63BmetaG_FD_65652 | JGI IMG/M metagenome (GOLD analysis project Ga0070679, IMG submission 65652) | Corn rhizosphere microbial communities from Kellogg Biological Station, Michigan, USA - KBS C6-3B metaG | ecosystem: Host-associated > Plants > Roots > Rhizosphere | place: USA: Michigan... | reverse complement strand
TGCAGCGACGGCGGTTCGACGGCGCCGACGCGTACGCCGGTCGGGACGAGCATCAGCGCGGATCGTGGTGGGCATGGCGGTGGGGGCCAGCAGAGCGATCGTGGCGACGGCGATGGCCGTGACAACCACAATCAGAACCACAACGACAACTCGGGGCCGGGCAACAACAACCAGAACAACAATCAGAACAATCAGAACAACAATCAGAACAACAATCAGAACAACAACAATCAAAACCAGGAACGCGTGCGCCTCGAGATGCAACTCACGCCACCAGCCACCGGCGCCGCGTTCCCGGGTGCGGAAGGACATGCGCGGTTCGAGATGCGCAGCGATCGCACGGAGCTCAGCATCGAGGTCGAGCACGTCGCGGGTGGAACGGCCGTGGTCTTTCTCGTGAACGGTGCGCAGGTCGGTATGGAAATGGTTACCGGGACGGGCTCGAACGGCGAGGCTGAGCTCGAGCTCAGCACGAGAAACGGCAATACCCTGCCCGCCGTGCAGGCCGGGAGCACCGTGACGGTCCAAACGGCTGACGGCAAGGTGATCGTCTCCGGTACGTTCTGAGATCCACACGACGGTGAACGAGCGGCCCGCGCAGCGTGCGGGCCGCTCCTCGCATCCGGCCGGGGATCGTGCGGGAACTTTGAACGTTCGTCGCGGGTTCGCCGTGCAATGCGTCCGAAGTCGATCCGACTGATCGTCCTGCCGGTCAGCGACTCATTCTCGAGCATCTGGCCCGCGCTCGCGCGCGACGCGGGGCTCGAGCTGGAGCTGGCAACGACGCCCGCACGATTCGCCAGTGCGCGCGGCGCGATCGGCGTCGTCGCCGCCGGTGGGGAAGAGGAAGTGCTCGAGCCGGTCTTTCGCACCATCACGCGCGGCGAGAGCGACATCGAGATCGCCGCAATCTCCGGCCACGCCGACCGCCGCATGGCGGTGCGCTGCATTCGCGCGGGTGCCTCCGAGCTCTTCGCGCTTCCCGACGACTTGAGTCTTCTGCAAAGTTGGGTATGCCAGCAGCGCGATCGGCTCGGCGCCCGCATGCAGCGATCCTCGTCGACCGAACACGCACGCGAGGGCTATCGCTTCGACGGCATCCTCGGCGACAGCCCGGCGCTCGCCGCGGCTCTCGACCGCGCCGCGCGCATCATCCCGCACGCGCATGTGATCGTGCTCATCACCGGCGAGACCGGGACGGGAAAGGAGCTGCTCGCGCGCGCCCTGCATGACAATTCCCCGCGCCACGCGGGCCAGTTCGTGGACGTGAACTGCGCGGCGATTCCGGAGCATCTCCTCGAGACGGAGCTGTTCGGCCACGAGAAGGGCGCGTTCACCGATGCATCGGCGTACAAGCCGGGGCTGTTCGAGGTCGCGAGCGGTGGAACGCTCTTCCTGGACGAGATCGGGCAACTGCCGGCATCGCTGCAAGGAAAGCTGCTTCGCGTGCTCCAGGAGCGTCGCATTCGCCGCGTCGGCGGCACGAAGAGCATCCCCGTCGACGTGAAGGTGATCGCCGCCACGCACGTCAATCTCGCGGATGCCGTTCGGCGCGGCGAGTTTCGAGAAGACTTGTATTATCGACTCAACGTGGTGCCGCTCGAGCTTCCGCCGCTGCGCGATCGCCGGGAAGACATCGTTCCGCTCGCGCGGCACTTCCTTCGTGCCTTCGCGACGCAGTACGGCGTCGCCACACCGTCGCTGTTCCCAGCCGCCGAGCGTGCGCTCCGTCAACGGCAATGGCCGGGGAATGTGCGCGAGCTACGCAATGCCATGGAGCGCGCGGTGCTGCTGAGCGACGGGCACGCGCTCGACGTGGCGGATGTGGATACCGAGCCGGCGACGCGTCTGCCGGCGGCGAGCGGAATTCCGTTTCCGGCGCCGCTCGACGACGTGATCACCGCGGCCGCGCGCGAGATGGTCGAGCTCTCGGGGGGCAACAAGAGCGAAGCGGCACGCCGGCTCGGCATCTCGCGCACGCGCCTTCAGCGTCTCCTCGAGCAACTCCCCGACGTGTCCGACGTTCCCGCGAACGATCAGCAAACACTCATGGCGCAGGCCGGACGAGCGTGAGTCGCCGGCTGCGTCGTGCGAGGCTTTCCCCGACACGACGCGCCGAAAGCACCTGACGAAAGTTCCTCCCTCCTCGGACAGAGCGCGGACGCCGCGAGCGGCATCTTCCGCCCAGTTCGATGGCCTGCCTGTAGCGCCGACCGGCGCGGGCGGCCTCGAGTTCCGAGGAGAACGCCATGACCCGCCTCACTCTGAGCACACTCGCGCTGCTGGCAGCGACATTCGGCGCAACCGCCGCGCGCGCACAGGGAACCGCTCGTGTCTCCGTCGCACCCGAGAGCAAGATCTGGATCGACGGCACGTCGAACCTTCACGACTGGAGCTGCAAAGCAACGTCGCTCGAGGCAGATGTCGAGCTCGATGCAACAGCGGCCGCGCAGCTCTCGACCGCGGCGCCCAAAGCGCTCAAGAAGGTCGACGTCAAGATCCCCGTGAAATCGCTGCACTGCAATCACGGCGGCATGGACGGCAACGTCTACAAAGCACTGAAGGCCGACGCCGAGCCGCAGATCAGCTACATCATGGCGACCTTCGAGGCAAAGCCCGGAGACGTGAAAGATACCTTCATGCTCGAGACGGTCGGGACGCTGACCATCGCCGGCAAGCAGAACAGGATCGAGATGGAAGTCCTCGCGACGCGCCTCGCCGATGGCACCGTCACCGCCAAGGGCACGCTCCCGATCAAGATGACCGATTACGGCATCAACCCGCCGACCGCGCTGTTCGGCCGTCTCAAGACGGGTGACGACGTGAAAGTGAACTTCGAGCTCACCATCGGGGCCAAGGCCATCGCCGCCGCGATCAACGATCGCTGAGCTCAAACCGAAGGGTGGGTCGAAGGCATCGGGGAATCCCTGACGAAACGTCCGGGGTTCCCCGTCCGCATTTTCCCCCAAGCTCCCGACACATCCCGGTCTATCGGAGCGGTAGACTGCCTCACGAAGGCCAAACCGCACAGAGACCTGACAAATGAGCGATAAACTCTCGAGCCCGGCAGACCTCCTGAAGGCAACCACGAGTCGCCGGAAATTCCTGCGGACCGGCACGTTTGCCGCGCTGGCGGCGGGCGTCGCGTGCAAGAGTGAAGAGGCCAGGGCGGCGGCGAATCCGCAGACGCCCTCTGGACAGACGGGCGGCACCATGGGCCCGCACGATACCTCCGTCGGCGCGTCGGCGCTTTCGTCCGCCGACGCGATGGACGCGATGCACGAGAAGGCCATGAAGGCCTTTCCGGCGAAGACCGCCGTGCACGGCAATCAACTGCTCAAGCCGCGCATCGTCGACAACGTGAAGGTCTTCGAGCTGACCACGAAGAAGATCCAGTGGGAGACGGAGCCCGGAAAGTTCGTCGAAGCGTGGGCGTACAACGACCAGGTTCCCGGTCCCCAGATTCGCGTTCGCGAAGGCGATCGGGTTCGCGTCATTCTGCACAACCAGCTTCCGGAATCAACCGCCGTTCACTTTCACGGACTCGAACTGCCGAACGACATGGACGGCGTGACGTTCATCACGCAGCCGCCGGTGAAGCCTGGGCAGTCGTTCACGTACGAGTTCACGGTGCCGAACGCCGGCTCGCACATGTACCACTCGCATCACAACTCCGCGAAGCAGGTGGGACTCGGCCTCCTCGGCGCCTTCATCGTCGAGCCGAAGGCGAAGGGCCAGCACGACGATCCGGACATCGACGAAGTGTTGATCCTCAACGACGGCGCCCACGGCTACACGTTCAACGGGAAGAGCTTTCCGGCGACCGTGCCGATCGTGGCGAAGCTCGGGCAGAAGTTGCGCATTCGCTTCATGAACGAAGGGATGATGATCCATCCGATGCATCTGCACGGCATGCACATGACCGTGATCGCGAAGGATGGTTGGCCGCTCTCGGCGCCCTGGAAGTGCGATACGCTCAATGTCGCGCCCGGCGAGCGGTGGGACGTGATCGTCAACTGCAACAACCCTGGGACGTGGGCCTTCCATTGCCACATCCTCCCACACGCCGAGTCCGAGCATGGTATGTTCGGGATGGTGACGGCGCTGGTGGTGCAAAAGTAGGGGTCGCTCCGGGAGTGTCGTCATGTCCACTGCGTCTTACATCAAATTGCCGGCTCCGATGACCGTCACGCTCCGTCGCGCCGACCGTCGTGCCTCGGCGTCGCGGCCGAATATTCAGCTCGCGGCGCTGCGCGTGCCGCTCGCCGCGAAGCTCGTGGGTGCGAACCTCGCGGTGATCGCGCTGCTGATGACGGCGTGGGTGGCGACGGGCCGGCACGTCGGAGGACTCGTGTGGGTCGCGGCCGCGGGCGCCGTGGTCCTCCATCTCGTCCTGAGCATGCTCGCACTGCGACCGATTCGAGATCTCGAAGACGCCGCGGCCCGCGTGTGGAATGGCGACTTCGGAGCACGCGTGGACCGGTCGGCGCTTGCGGACGATGACGTGTTGCGCGTGGGCACGATGTTCAACCTGTTGCTCGACGGGCTGGCCGCGGACCGGATGCGCATGCGTAAGCTCGCCGCGGAAGTGATCGCCACGGGCGACCGGGATCGCGCCGAGCTGGCGTACGAGCTTCATGACAATGCTGCGCAACAGGGCGCGGCGCTGGTGCTCGAGCTATCGGCCGCGGCCCGCGACTGCACGGACCCGGCGCTGGCCGAGCGGCTCGCCGGCGCGCGGGACATGGCCGCCGAGCTCACGGCGCAGATGAGAGATCTCGCACAGAACGTTCATCCGCGAGTGCTCGACGATCTCGGACTCTCGGCCGCGCTGCGCAAGCTGGCGCGCGACGCGTCGAACCGGTCCGGCGTGATGGTGGACGTGCAACTGCCGCAAGCGACGCCCGGGATCACGGCGTCGGTCGCGTCGGCGCTGTATCGCGTCGCGGAGGAAGCAGTTCGCAACGCGTTGCGCCACGCGTCGCCGCGCTCCATTCACATCACGCTGGATGTCGACGGGCCGCAGGCGAGATTGGAGATTCGCGACGACGGCGCCGGATTCGACTTGCAGGCCGCCGAGCGCGAGCATGGCGTGGGGGGCGTGCGCCTGATGCACGACCGGCTGGCGCTGCTCGACGGCCGCCTCGATGTCCGCACGGCGCCGAAGAGTGGCACCGCGGTCATCGCGACGATTCCGCTTGCTGCCGCGGCAAGCGAGACACCGATTGGAGTGAGACAATGACCGGAGATCTGATTCGTGTGGTGCTCGCCGATGACCACGCTGTCGTACGCGCCGGGCTCAAGGCCGTGCTGCGCGAAGCGAAGGACATCGAGGTGATCGGCGAGGCCAAGACCGGTCGCGAGGCGGTGGCCATGGCCGAGCGGTTCAAGCCGGACGTGGTCGTGATGGACCTCTCGATGCCCGAGCTCGACGGCACCGCGGCGACGAAGGAGATCACCGCGAAAGGATTGGAGACGCGGGTGCTCGTGCTGACGATGCACGCCGAGGAAGATTATCTCGTGCCGTTGATGGAAGCGGGTGCGGCGGGTTATCTGGTGAAGAGCGCGGCCGACCGCGAGCTGATCGACGCGGTGCGCGCCGTCGCGCATGGCGACATGTACGTTCGTCCGACCGCGGCTCGCGTGCTCGCGAGGAATCTGACGCGCAAGGATCCCGCCCAGGATGAGCGCGATCGTTTCGAGAAGCTCACGCAGCGCGAACGCGACGTCCTGCGTCTCGTCGCGCAGGGCTTCTCCGCGCCCGAGATCGGCGAGAAGCTGTTCATCAGCCCCAAGACCGTCGACACGTACAAGCAGCGCATCCAGGAGAAGCTTGGTCTGGCCCATCGGTCGGACTATGTTCAGTTCGCCCTGAAGCTCGGTCTACTCGCGCAAACCTGACAGGAGCGGGCCGCGCCACGAAGAGCCTCTGAACCATGGCCGTCGCCCACTCTCGTCACATTCGAACCGCGATCATCGTCGCAACGGCGGCGCTGATCGTGCCGCTCGCGATCACGCTGTCCGAGCTCGGGACGGGCGGTGCGCGCGCCTGGGTGCGATTGGGTGCGCTCGCGATCGTCGGCGGGACGCTCGGCCTGTTGCTGAGCCGCCAACGGGCGTTCGAGCGGCGGGCGCTCGAGCAGGAGCGCATCGAGCGTGCGCTGCGCGAGTCGGAAGCGAAGTTCTCCGGCATCCTGTCCATTGCCGCCGACGCGATCATCACGGTCGACCAATCGCAACGCATCGTGAGCTTCAATCGCGGCGCGGAAGCGATCTTCGGCTACAGCGAGCACGATCTCGTCGGGCGGCATCTCGCGATACTCATTCCGGCGCGCTATCGCGACGCGCACGACGCGCACCTGGAGCGATTCGCGCGCGCGCCCGAGACCGCGCGACGCATGGGCGAACGTCGAGAGATCTTCGGCCTGCGCGGCGACGGCACCGAGTTTCCCGCCGAAGCATCGATCTCCAAGCTCGTCGCGCCCGATGGCATTCTGTTCACGGTCGTGCTGCGCGACATCACCGACCGCAAACGTGCAGAAGAGGACGAGCGGTTCATGGCGGAGACGTCGGCGACGTTCGCCGGCTCGTTGGACTTCGACGCCGCCGCGCAGACCGTTGCCGATCTCGCGGTGCCTCGGCTCGGCGACGCGGCGTTCGTGGATCTGGTGACGCCGTCGGGTGCGTTCAAGCGGGTCGTCGGCACACGAGAGCGAAAGGACCTCACCGCGGCGCTTGCGGAGCTCGGCCGCTTTTCAGTCGATGCGGATTCGCCATCGCCCATCGTCGACGTGATTCGCCGCCGGCGTCCCGAGCACGTACCGATCGTGGACGAGGCGTGGCTCGAATCGAGCGAAGATCCTGCCGCCGCGGCCGCGTGGCGCGGGCTGGGAGCGCATTCGTTGTTGATTCTTCCGCTGTCGTCCGCCGACGAGCGCCTGGGCGCGTTGACCCTCGTGGCGTCCGACTCTCGTCGCACGTTCACGTCGGAGACGCGCGCGCTGGCGGCCAAGTTCGCGGCGTCGGCAGCGACGACGTTGGAAAACGCGCGCTTGTATGGTGCGGCGCAGCGGGCCAACCGCGCACGCGACGAAGTCCTGGGTGTCGTCTCGCACGATCTGCGGAATCCGATCAGCGCGATCGCGATGTGCGCGCGGGCGTTGGACGAAAGTCCGCCAAGCGACGAGGCCGAGCGGCACGAGCTGATCGCGACGATTCGGGAGTCGGCGGCGTGGACGAACCGGCTCATTCAGGATCTCCTCGATGTGACGAGCATCGAGCAGGGCCATCTGTCACTCGAGGCGCGGCCGACGGAAGCCGCGCAGCTCGTGCTGCAGGCGCGGCACATGTTCGAGGTCGAGGCGGAGCAGCATGGCATCGAGCTGAGCCAGGAGGTTCCCACGAACCTGCCGCTCGTCGAAGCGGACGGAACGCGTATCGTGCAGGTGCTCGGCAACCTGCTTCGGAACGCGATCAAGTTCACGCCGCATGGCGGGCGCATCGTCGTCGGCGTGGCGCCGCACGACGACGACGTCGAGTTCTTCGTTCGCGATTCCGGCCCGGGGATTGCGCGCGATGTGCAGCAGCGCGTCTTCGAGCGCTACTGGCAGTCGTCGAACGGCGCGCGGTCGAGAGGAACGGGGCTTGGACTTTCGATCGCGCGCGGGATCGTCGACGCGCATGGAGGGCGGATCTGGTTGGAGAGCGAGCCCGGACACGGCACGACGTTCTTCTTCAGCCTTCCGTCATCGCAGGATCATTCCGCATGACCGGAGGTTGGTGATGTCCACGCACGTTCGTCCGACCTTCTATCGTCTGAGTCACGACGACGCCGCGGCGCTGCTCGAGCGCAATCATGTCGGCCGCCTGGCGTTCACGTTTCACGATCGCGTGGACATCGAACCGATCTCGTACGTGTTCGTGCACGGATCCGTCTTTGGTCGTACGGCGCCGGGGACGAAGCTGACCACGCTCGAGCATCATCCATGGGTGGCGTTCGAGGTGGACGAGGTGGAGGGGCAGTTCGATTGGCAGAGCGTGGTCGTTCGCGGCACGCTCTACCTGATCGATCCTCACGCCGGCGAGCGCGATCGCGAGGCACACGCGCGCGCCGTCGCGGCGTTGCGCTCGCTCGATCCGGACGTGCTGACGCGCGATGATTCGGCGCCGGATCGGCTGATGATCTTTCAAATCTTTCCGGACGAGATCACGGGTCGCGGCGCGAGCTCGACTGGCTGACGATGCACATCCTGGTGCTCAACGTCGGTTCGTCGAGCCTGAAGTTTCAGCTCATCGACACCGACGAGGCGTCGATCGCGAACGGCACCGATCGCCGGCTGGCGCGCGGCCAGGTCGAGCGCATCGGCGGCGAGGCGATCGTCACGCTGCGCGCCGAGGGCGGCGTGAGCACGAAGACGAGTGTGCAGCTTCGCGATCATGCCGCGGCCATCGACCATGTGATCTCGTGGCTCACGAGCGCGGATTCCGGCGTGCCGATCACGCGCGTCGGCGAGATCGACGCGGTGGGGCATCGAGTCGTGCATGGAGGTGAGCGCTTCACGCGCTCGACGAAGGTCGACGATGCGGTCTGGGCGCAGGTGGAAGATCTGATCGAGCTCGCGCCGCTTCACAATCCTCATAATCTTCGCGGGATCGCCGCCGCGCGCGCCGTGCTCGGACCCGGCGTCCCGCAGGTCGCGGTGTTCGATACGGCGTTTCATCACAGCCTGTCGGACACCGCGTATCTGTACGCGATCCCGTATCAGTTCTATCGCCGATATGGCGTGCGCCGCTATGGCTTTCACGGCACGAGCCACCGCTACATCGCCTATCGCTATCGGCAGCTCACCGGGCGGTCGCGCGACGACACGAACATCATCAGCCTCCACCTCGGCAACGGTGCATCCGCGTGCGCCATTCGTGGCGGGAGCTCGATCGATACGTCGATGGGGTTCACGCCGCTCGAGGGACTGGTGATGGGAACGCGGTCGGGTGATCTCGACCCGGCGATCCTCGACTTCGTGTCGATCAAGGAAGGCATGACGATCGGCGATCTCGATTCGATGCTCAACAAGCAGTCCGGGCTGCTCGGCATCTCCGGGCTGACGGCCGACATGCGCGAGCTCCTCGAGGAGGAAACCGAGCATGCGGACCGGCGTGCCCGGCTCGCGATCGAGGTGTTCTGCTATCGGATCAAGAAGTATATCGGTGCGTATCTCGCGGCGATGAACGGCGCCGACGCGGTGGTCTTCGCCGGGGGAATTGGCGAGAACTCGCCGGTCGTACGCGAACGCGTGTGCACGGGGATGGACTGGCTCGGCCTCGTGCTGGACGTGGAGCGCAACAGGGCGGTCGTCGGCTCGGAGGGACGCGTGAGCGCGGATGGCGCGCGCGTGGAGATCTGGGTGATACCGACCGATGAGGAGCTTCTCATCGCGCGCGATACGTGGCGCGTCGTCACCGGTGCCGAGCTGCGCTACTAGGCGCACAAGGCTACGGCACAAACGGCGCCGTACTAGAGCGGTGGGTGAACACCGCCGTGCTCCGCCATGAAAATCCGCCAATGCCGGTTGTCAGGGAATCCCCCGACAACTGCAGGGATTTCCCGACGCCAGGCCGTCGGCTGTGGTCGCTACTCTCTGATAAGAGAGTGATCATAACACCGTCGTCCGCGCGGAGGCGCGCCCATGCTCGACTGTCCCTTTCACCCCGAACCGCTGGCATACGTCATCGAGCCGGAGCTGCACCGCATCAGACTCATGCTCTTCCGGCTCGACCTCGCGGCGATCGAGTGCACGGCGTCGGACGCCCTGGCGGCGCGCGACGGCTATGCCGGGTACGACGTGCTGCTCGACTGCAGGCCGCTGACGCACATCACCGACACGGCGTTGATCATCGGGCTGTCTCGACTGTGGACGAATTCCTGTCTGGGTGGAGGGCACCGGCGCTGGGCGGTCGTCACGGACTCCGAGCACAGTCTTGGGATGACGCGCATGTTCGAGATGCTGACGGACACGGTCGGATGCGCGCTCGTCTGCCGGTCCACGCGAGGGGCGGGACGCTGGCTCGAGACGGGTGACTCACCCGAGTCCCATCGGGACGCGTGGCGTCGCGAGCATACGCCGCAGCGCGGCATGGACCGGTTCGACCAGGCCGCGCGAATGCTGGCGTCGGAGGACGTCGCATGCGCGGCCGTCGCATCGACGGGCACCGCATCGGCGCGCGTCGGGCGCGATCGTGCCGTCGTCGATTACCCGACACACCATCGGTGAGCCGCCCGACTGTTTGAGAATTCGCATTTGAGCATGATCATCCCGTCTTCGGCCAGGAAACGGGAATGCTGCTCTCACAGACGACGGAGTACGCGGTGCGCGCGGTGGTGTTCATCGCGGGGCGGCACCCGTCGGTGGTCCGCGCGTCGGAGCTTGCCGAAGGGCTCGCGCTGCCGGGCAACTATCTCGCGAAGACGCTGGGCGCGCTCGCCCGCGCGGGCATTCTGGTGTCGGCGCGCGGGCCGAGCGGCGGATTTCGTCTGCGCCGAGAGCCGGGTGACATCACGCTGACCGAGATCACCCATGCGTTCGCGCCGCCCGCGCCCCGGCGCTGTCTCCTCGGCCTCGGGCCATGCGGTCAGAACCCTGACTGCCCCGTGCATCACCGATGGCTGCCGTCCGCACAGGCCATCGACCGCTTCTTCGAGTCCACGACGATCGCCGACCTCGTCGCGCCGCCTGAGTCGCAGTCTCCCACCAGCGCGTCGCTGGTGGACCATCCACTTCTCCAAGCCTCGTGAGGTTCCTCATGTCTCCCACTCGGCGCGTTGTCCTCGCGGTCGTTGCGACCGCGATTGCCGGCGGGGCGTTCTTCGCGTGTCGCACCGTTCCAGCCACGACGCTGGCCGGAGGCGATGCCGCATCGAAGGTCTACGTTCCGCCGGGCAGCTACGACGAGTTCTACTCGTTCATGTCGGGCGGATTCAGCGGCCAGGTCGCCGTCTACGGGCTGCCGTCTGGCCGGCTCCTCAAGGTCATTCCAGTTTTCTCACAGAACCCCGAGAACGGGTACGGCTACAACGAAGAGTCGAAGGCGATGTTGCAGACGACCTTCGGCTCGATTCCGTGGGATGATTCCCATCATCCCGAGCTGTCCATGACCGACGGCGTGCCGGACGGACGCTGGCTGTTCATCAACGCGAACAATACGCCGCGCGTGGCGCGCATCGACCTCACGCGCTTCGAGACCGACGAGATCCTCCAGATCCCGAACGCCGCCGGCGGCCATGCGTCGCCGTTCACGACGCCCGATGGCAAGTACATCGTGTCGGCCACGCGCTTCAGCGTGCCGATCCCGAACACCGACGTCCCGATCGAGAGCTACAAGCAGAACTTCAAGGGCACGCTGTCGTTCATCACGGCCGACCAACCGGGCAAGATGGACATCGCGTTCCAGATCCTGATGCCCGGCTATGACTACGATCTCGGCCACGCCGGCAAGGGGCCCTCGGATGGCTGGTTCTTCTTCACCACGTACAACACCGAGCAAGCGAACACCAAGCTCGAGGAAAACGCGTCGAAGAACGACAAGGATTACGTCGCGGCGGTGAACTACAAGAAGGCGGCGGCGTGCGTCGCCGAAGGCAAGGCGAAGACGTTCCCGTCCGAGTACGACCACAACTACACGGATCCGAAGTCGCGCATCGCGACTGTCGAGAAGAAGACGAGCGTCAAGCTGCTCAGCCCGGCGGACTGCGAGGGCGTCGCCTACTACCTGCCCACGCCCAAGTCGCCGCATGGCGTCGACATCGACCCGACCGGCGAATATATCGTGGCCAGCGGCAAGCTCGCGACAGTCATTCCAGTTCACTCATTCACGAAGATGCAGAAGGCCATCGCCGACAAGGCGTTCGAGAAGACGGTGGACGGCATCCCGGTGCTGAAGTACGAGTCCGTGCTCGCCGGCGAAGTCCAGAAGCCCGGCCTCGGCCCGCTGCACACGGAATTCGACGGCAAGGGCTACGCGTACACCTCGATGTTCATCTCGTCCGAGGTCGTGAAGTGGAAGCTCGGCACATGGGAAGTCGTCGATCGCATCCCGACGTACTACTCGATCGGCCATCTCATGATTCCAGGCGGCGACACAAAGAAGCCGTTTGGCAAGTACCTCGTCGCGATGAACAAGATCACCAAGGACCGCTACCTCCCGACGGGACCCGAGATGGCGCAGTCCGCGCAGCTCTACGACATCAGCGGCGACAAGATGAAGCTCCTGCTCGATTTCCCGACGATCGGCGAGCCGCACTACGCGCAGGCGATTCCGGCGAGCCTGATCAAGGACAAGCAGGTCAAGTTCCACTCACTCGCCGAGAACAAGAATCCGGACGCGATCAGGAGCGAGAGCGAAGGACGGATCACGCGGAACGGCAAGCGCGTCGACATTCGCATGATCGCGATTCGCAGCCATTTCGCGCCGGACAACATCGAAGGTGTGCAGCTCGGCGACACGGTGTACTTCCACGTGACCAACATCGAGCAGGATTGGGACATCCTGCACGGCTTCGCCATCCTTGGCGCGAACACCTCCGAGCTGATCCTGCAGCCGGGTGAGACGCGCACGATGAAATGGATTCCGACGCGCGCCGGCATCTACCCGTTCTACTGCACCGACTTCTGCTCCGCGCTGCACCAGGAGATGCAGGGCTATCTCCGCGTGTCACCGGCGGGAACGACGGTCGCGCTGTCGGCGAACGTCAGCAAGAAGGCGCAGCAACAGATCTCCGCGCCCGCGAAGGCGCGCTGAGCATGTCACGTCTCCCCCGGGTCCTTCTGCTGCTGGCATCGGCGCTCCTCGCGCTGATGCTGGCAACGCCCCTCTGGCGCATTCAGTTGATCGCCCCGCAGTACCCGGAAGGGCTCGGGATGGAGATCCGTGCGCAGACGGTGCACGGCGAACGCGAGCACGACCTCGACAACATCAACGAGCTGAATCACTACATCGGCATGAAGCGCATCGAGCCGGAGTCGATTCCGGAGCTGCGCATCATCCCGTGGGCCATCGGCGTGCTGGCGGCGACCGGTGCACTCGTCGCGCTGCTGGGCCGACGCCGGCTGCTGTGGGCATGGCTCTCCTTGTTCGCGGCCGCCGGCGTCATCGGTCTCGTCGACTTCTGGCGCTGGGAGTACGACTACGGCCATCACCTCGATCTCGAGCACGCGATCATCAAGGTGCCCGGGATGACCTATCAGCCGCCGCTGATCGGCAGCAAGCAATTGCTGAACTTCACGGCGGAATCGCTGCCGGCGATCGGTGGCGTGCTCGCGGGCATCGCCTTCGTGCTCGGCGTCGCGGCGCTCGTGATCGCCTCGCGTGCCGCGCGCAGATCGAGGGCAGCATGACGATGCGCGGCGTGTGTACCACACTCGTCCTTCTCGTCGCCGCCTGCGCGAAGCCCGCGCCGCGCGCCATCGTGTACGACGCCGACGCGTGCGCCGAGTGCCGGATGCAGATCAGCGATCGGCGGTTCGGTGCGGAGATCGTGATGCGCACCGGCAAGGTCGTGGAATTCGATGCGGTCGAATGTCTGCTCGACTACGAGCACCGCGCGGGAACGGCCGAGATCCAATCGGTGTGGGTGACGGACTTCCTGCGGCCGGCGACGCTCGTCCCGGCAGACCGTGCGCGATTCGTACAGGTGGCTGGCGGAAAGAGTCCCATGGGGCGCGGCATTCTCGCGACGGCGACGGATGACGGCGCGCGCGATCTCCGCTCGATGTACGGCGGCACGGTCAAACAATGGAGCGAGCTGCAATGAGAGCCCATCTCGTGTTACTCATGGCAATCGCGCCGGCGCTTCGCGCGCAGCAGATCGACGTCTCCCCGTCGGGGCCAACACGCACGATCACGGCGGCGGTCGCCGCGGCAACGCCGGGGACGCGCATCGTCGTGCACTCGGGCGTGTACGCGGAATCGACGCTCGTCATCGACAAGCGGATCGCGCTCGTGGGCGACGGCGCGCCGGTGCTCGACGGACGCGGCACGCACGGACTGATTCTCGTGAAAGCCGACGACGTCACGATCCGCGGTCTCGTGCTGCGCAATGTCGGCACGAGCTTCGTCGAGGATCGCGCCGCGCTCTCGGTGAGCGATGCCCGCGGTTGTGTGATTCAGGATAATCGCGTGGAGAACGGGTTTTTCGCGATCTATCTCGCGAACACGACCGACTGCCGCATCGAGCGCAACGTGATCGTCGGGGGCGCGAAGGCCGAGGCGACCGCGGGGAACGGCATCCACCTCTGGTCGTCGCGCCGCATCACCATCGCCGACAACCACATCTCCGGCCAGCGGGACGGCATCTACTTCGAGTTCGTGCACGATTCGAGGATTCTCAACAACGTGAGCGAGGAGAATCTTCGCTACGGCATGCACTTCATGTACTCCGACGACTGCGAGTACGTGGGCAACGAGTTCCGGCGGAACGGCTCCGGGGTCGCGGTCATGTACACGAAGCGTGTGACGATGATCGGCAACCGCTTCGAGGACAACTGGGGAGCAGCCTCGTATGGACTGCTGCTCAAGGAGATCAGCGACAGCCGGCTCGTGAACAACGTGATTCGGCGCAACACCACCGGCCTGCTCGCCGACGGCGCGAACCGGATCGTCGCCGAGCATAACGATTTCATCGACAACGGCTGGGCCCTGCGGCTGGACGCGAGCACGCTCGACGGACGATTCACGCGGAACAACTTCGCCGGAAACACGTTCGACGTCGCCACGAACAGTCACGGCCAGACGACGACCTTCGAGCACAACTACTGGCAGGCCTACCGCGGCTACGACCTGAACCACGACGGAATCGGCGACGTGCCGTTTCGTCCCGTGCGTCTGTTCTCGGTGCTCGTGGAGCACAATCAACCGGCGCTGCTCATGCTGCGCAGCGCCTTCGTCGACCTGCTCGACGCGGCCGAGCGCGTGTTGCCGGCGCTGACACCAGAGTCGGTCGTGGATACGCGGCCGGCCATGCGGAGAGTACAATGATTCGAACGTGCGCGCTCACGAAGCGCTTCGGGACGAATGAAGTGCTGCGCGGCGTCGACGTCGACATCGGGCGTGGGCGCGTGACGGGCATCGTCGGCCCGAACGGGGCAGGGAAGACGACGCTCATCAAGATCCTGCTCGGGCTCACGCGAGGCGACTCGGGTGTCGTCGCATTCGACGGTGTGGCCATCGATGGCGATCCGAGCTATCGCTCGCGCATCGGCTACATGCCACAGATCGCGAAGTTCCCCGAGAATCTCACCGCGAGGGAGCTGTTCGCGCTGCTGCGCAGTGTGCGCGAGCATCCGCGTGGTGATGACGAAACGCTCATCGACCGGTTCGGGCTGCGCGAACAGCTCGACAAGCCGCTGCGCGTTCTGTCCGGGGGTACGCGCCAGAAGGTGAATGCCGTGATGGCGTTCCTCTTCGATCCCGATCTCCTCGTGCTCGACGAACCGACAGCGGGCCTCGATCCCGCCGCGAGCGCCCTGCTCAAAGACGAGATCCGCGCCGAGCGAGCTCGTGGCAAAGCCGTGATCGTGACCTCGCACGTCATGGCCGAGCTCGAGGAGCTCTGCGACGACATCGTGTTCCTGCTCGAAGGGGTCGTGTGCTTCGCGGGGACCGTCGATGAGCTGAAAGGCCGAACGCGGCAGGTCAATCTCGAGCGGGCCGTGGCCACGATGATGATCCGGGAGGTCGCATGACGCACGTCGTCCGCAATGTCGTCGAGTACCAGGTTCGCGACGCGGTGCGAAGCCGGTGGCTCGCGATCTACACGGGATTTTTTCTCGTCGCGTCCGAAGGCCTCTTCCGATACGCGGGCAGCGCCGAGAAGGCCGTCGTCAGTCTGATGACCGTGGTGCTGTTCGTCGTTCCGCTCGTGACGCTGGTGCTCGGCACGGTCTATCTGTACGGAGCACGTGAGTTCACGGAGCTGCTGCTCGCGCAGCCGGTGCGCCGCGGTCAGTTGTTCGCTGGACTGTACCTCGGGCTCACGCTCCCGCTCGTCGCCGCATTTCTCGGTGGCGTCGGCATCTCGGGGCTGCTGCACTTCCCGGAGCTCGACGCGGCGCGCGGCGCATTCGCGACGCTGCTCGTGGTCGGTGCGGCGCTCACCGCCGTGTTCACCGCGATCGCCTTCGTCATCGCGCTGCGATCGGACGATCGGCTGCGCGGGCTCGGCATCGGCATCGGGGTGTGGCTGCTGCTGTCGTTCGTCTACGACGGTCTCGTGCTGATCGGCGTCGCCGTGTTCGCGGACTACCCGCTCGAACGGCCGATGCTCGCGCTGACCTTCGCGAACCCCATCGACCTCGGGCGCGTGCTGTTGCTGCTGCGACTCGACGTCTCGGCGCTCATGGGCTACACGGGCGCCGTGTTTCAACGGTTCTTCGGCGGTCCATTCGGCGTGCTGGCGGCGGGGCTGGCGCTGGCCGCGTGGATCGCCGCTCCCGTGGCGCTCGGTGCGCGGAGCTTCGCGCGCAGGGACTTCTGAGCGCCGTCGTCCTTCCGACCTTCATATCAGAGAATGTTCATGCGTACCCACTTCAAGCTTCCGATGGCCGTCCTTCTCACCGTCCTCGCCGCGTGCGGCGGCGAGCGCAAGCCCGCCGCCGAGTCCACGGCGGCGCGCACGGCCGCGCCGACCGCTCCGACCTCCACGGGACCGGTGACGCCGGCGCCCGGTGGCAAGATCATCGTCGTCGAGCTCGCGAGCGACGACAAAGGCAACTACTTCACACCGAGCGAGGTGACGGCGAAACGTGGCGACGTGATCCGCTACACGCTCAAGGTGGGTGTGCACAACGTGCACTTCCTGGCGGATTCGAACGCGGGTCGGAGCGGGTATCCGGCGGCGCCGAGTGACATGCTGCAGTTGCCGGGGCAGACGTACGATGTCCTCGTCAATTTCCCGGAGGGCAAATATTACTTCCAGTGCGACCCGCACGCCGCGCTCGGCATGAAGGGGCATCTGCTCGTTCAGTAGATGTACACGTGAGCTCCAACCGGCACGTGCTCGTAGAGCCAGGTGATATCCTCGTCGCGCAGCCGCATGCAGCCATGCGTCGCTGCTCTGCCGATCGACGCCGCGTCCGGCGTGCCATGAATGCCGACGCCGTCGCCGAGCAGGAGGCGAAATGGACCGAGCTCGCCGGGCACGCGCCGGCCAGCGCTGCCAATCGGCGGCACGAACAGCCTGGAGCCGACGATGATGTGCTCGCCGATCTCGAATTCCTCGTAGCTCGTGTCATCCTCGACGCGCACGGTTGCTCCGCGGATCACGAGCGATGAGCCGTCGTGCAGGTCGATGGTCGTGTCGCCGTGTAGCCACACCAGCTTCAGTCCCTCGCGGCGCGCGACCTCGACGTAATGCCAATCCGGCGGAATCCACACGGGATTCGCTTCCTTTGCGAGCACCGTGTGAATCCCGCGCGGCGTTTGAAAGGTCCAATGCTGGGCGCCGTACGCGAGAGACTGCTGGGAGCCGACCGCTACCGGGGCGTCGAGCAGCGTGTCGTGCGCGCCAGCGACGGCCCAGAGGCGACGTCGTGCGATCGAGACGATGATGCGGAGCGATGTGTCGCGTCTGGCGGCGGC
>Ga0070679_100002193_pt1 | contig 17636 bp, 16 predicted proteins | sample KBSC63BmetaG_FD_65652 | JGI IMG/M metagenome (GOLD analysis project Ga0070679, IMG submission 65652) | Corn rhizosphere microbial communities from Kellogg Biological Station, Michigan, USA - KBS C6-3B metaG | ecosystem: Host-associated > Plants > Roots > Rhizosphere | place: USA: Michigan... | reverse complement strand
GGCTCGGGAACGTCGCCGGAAGCGCTGAAGCCGCCCGGCCAACCGGCGGCGAACACGCCGAGCAGCGGACGCAGCCCGATGCTGTGGATCGTCGTCGCGGTCATCGCGCTCGTCGTGATCGTCTTCGCGGCGGCCTCGTTCCGCTGAACGCGCGCGGCGGTCAGAGCTTGGGCAGCGTGACGCCGACCTGCGACTGGTACTTGCCGCCCTTGTCCTTGTAGGAGACTTCGGGCTCTTCCTCGCCGCGAAAGAAGAGCACCTGCGCGATGCCTTCGTTCGCGTAGATCTTGGCGGGCAGCGGCGTGGTGTTCGAGATCTCGAGCGTCACATAGCCTTCCCACTCGGGCTCGAACGGCGTGACGTTCGTGATGATGCCACAGCGCGCGTACGTCGATTTGCCGACGGTGACCGTGAGGACGTTGCGCGGGATGCGGAAGTATTCGACGGACCGCGCGAGCGCGAATGAATTCGGCGGCACGATGCAGACGTCGCCCTCGTATTCCACGAACGATTTGGTGTCGAATTCCTTCGGGTCGACGATGGAGTTCAGGACGTTCGTGAAGATCCGGAACTCGCGCGCGACGCGCATGTCGTAGCCGTAGGAGCTGACGCCGTACGAGATCACGCCCTTTCGCACCTGCCGATCCTCGAAGGGCTCGATCATGCCGTGTTCGCGAGCCATACGAGAGATCCAACGATCGGACATGATCGACATGTGCGCTCTGGGAAGAGGGTGAGATGAGAGGCGGGAAGCTATTGGGAATTTGCGCGCAGGGGGAGTGCTCACCCCGAGCGAGCCGCAGGCGAGCACTCGCCTCCGGCGAAGCGCACTAGACCCTGACTCCCAGCCTAGATAATTTTCGCCTGCTGGACTTAGTGAAAGTTTTCACGAAGTTGGGAGACTCATGCTCCATACGTACTTCCCGGTCCTGCTCCTGCTCGGCTTCGTCATCGCGAACGCGGTGCTGATGCTCGGGCTCTCCCACCTCACGCTGCGTCCACGGCCAACGGCCGTCAAATCAGTACCGTACGAATCCGGCATCCCACCGCTCGGTGATGCGCACGAGCGCTTCTCCGTGAAGTTCTACATGGTGGCGGTGCTGTTCATTCTCTTCGACATCGAAACCGTCTTCATGATTCCGTGGGGCGCGTACTACCGGCAGCTCTCGTGCTCGGTACCGCTCGCGGCGAACGTGTGTCCCGCAGGTCACTTCTCGCTCTTCGGCCTCGTGGAGATGGTCATCTTCATCGTCATTCTGCTCGTGGGCTTCATCTACGTGTGGAAGAAGGGAGCACTCCAATGGGATTGACGCCGCGCCCTGAGCGGCAGATCGTCGAAGCGCCGACCGACGTTCCCTGGATCACGACGAAGCTCGACGCGTTCGTGAACTGGGGCCGCAAGAATTCGCTGTGGCCGATGCCATTCGGCACGGCGTGCTGCGCCATCGAATTCATGGCGACGGCCGCCAGCAAGTACGACCTCGCGCGCTTCGGCATGGAGCGTCAGGCGTTCTCGCCGAGGCAGGCCGATCTGCTCATCTGCGCCGGTCGAGTGCCGTTCAAGCTCGCGCCGGTGCTGCGCCGCATCTGGCAGCAGATGCCGCAGCCGAAATGGTGCATCTCGATGGGCGCATGCGCGTCGAGCGGCAACGGCATCTTCGACAACTATGCGGTCGTGCAGGGCATCGACAACATCATTCCCGTCGACGTCTACGTGCCCGGCTGCCCGCCGCGCCCGGAAGGGCTGCTCTACGGCATCATGATGCTGCAGAAGAAGGTCGAGAACGAACGGTCGAGCGATCGCTCGCTGCGCAATGAGATGGAACCGGACCCGGAGACGCAGCTCTACATCCCGCCGTCCGTCATCGATGAGCTCTCGGAACCCTTCGGGAACTCGGTCCACCAGACACGCTCGGGCCTGTGAGCAACGGGTTCACGCCGGTCGTCGCGGGAAGCGCCAGCGGCACCAATGCCCCCGCACCCGCCACGTCCAAGAACATCCCGAATCGCGGCGGGACGCCCAATCCGTCGGCCGACGCGCTGCGCACGCAATTCGGCGCGGCCATTCAGCGCGTCGACGTCGTGTGGGGCGAGACCAATGTCTACGTCGACCGCCCGCGGCTGCACGAGGTCATCCAGTGGCTGCACGACGACGCGGGCCAGCGCTACGACTATCTCTCCGACGTCACCGCGGTCGAGTTTAGAGATCTCGAACAGCCGCTCGAAGTCGTCTGGCACCTCCGGTCGCTGCCGTTCCGGCGCTTCCTGCGCGTGAAGGTCATCCTCGAGAAGGGCACCGCCCTCGAGGTGCCGAGCGTGTGGGATATCTACAGGGGCGCCGATTGGCTGGAGAGAGAGTGTTACGACATGTTCGGCATCGCGTTCGTCGGCCATCCGGATCTTCGGCGTTTGCTCATGTGGGAGCAGTACAAGGAAGGCTATCCGCTCAGAAAGGATTTCCCGGCGCGCGGACGCTTCAGCCGCTCCGAGCAGCTTCGGCAAGCACTCGCCGCGAACCCCGAAGCGCGGTACTCGAAAGAAGAGCTCTCGATCGCTGACGCGTTCGAGGACCTTCCGACAGACATGCAGCGCCGGCTCGGGACCGGCGAACGGACGGGAGAGTAGTCATGGCCACCACGAAACGCACCGTGGAGGTCCAGCTCTCCACCAGCGGCGTCGACGCGCAGGGGCGCCCGCAACGGGTGCCGCTCACGGTCGACGAGGCCGGCAACGTCGTCACGATGGCGCCGCCGGACGGCGTCGAGCCGGATCTCGCCGGTGAGCACATGCTCATCAACATCGGCCCGCAGCACCCGGCAACGCACGGCGTGCTGCGCCTCGTCCTGGAGCTCGACGGCGAGACGGTCGTGCGCTGCATTCCGCACATCGGCTATCTGCACTGCGGCTTCGAGAAGATGGGCGAGTACCGGCAGTACAATCAGATCATCCCGTACACGGACCGTGAGGATTATCTGAACTCGCCGGGCAACAACGTCGCCTTTGCGCTCGGCGCGGAACGGCTGTTCGGCATCGAGATCACGGAGCGCTGCAAGGTGCTTCGCGTGATCGCGTCGGAGCTCTCGCGCATCATCTCGCACCTCGTCTGGCTCGGCACGACCTGCATCGACATCGGCGCCTACACGCCGTTCCTGTGGGCGTTCCAGCAGCGCGAGGAAGTGTACGAGATGTTGGAGATGTGGATCGGCGCGCGCCTGACGACGACGATCACGCGCGTGGGCGGCATGGGCGCCGACATCCCCGACGAGTTTCCGAACAAGCTGCGCGCGTTCCTGCACAAGTTTCCGAAAGTCGTCGACGAGATCGATCGCGTCATCACACGCAACGGCATCTGGGTCGGCCGCACCGTGGGTCTCGGCGCGATGTCGCCGGAGGAAGCGGTCAATTACGGCCTCTCGGGTCCGATGGTGCGCGCGTCCGGCGTCGCCTGGGACATGCGCAAGGACTTCCCCTATCTCGACTACGAGACGTACGACTTCGAGGTTCCCGTCGGCACGAACGGCGATGTCTACGATCGCTATCTCGTGCGGATGGAAGAGCTGCGTCAGTCGACGCGCATTCTCGGTCAGGCGCTCGATCGCCTGCCGGATGGTCCGGTGAACATCGACGACCATCGCGTCATTCTGCCGCCCAAGAGCAAGGCGACGAGCGACATGGAATCGATGATCCATCACTTCAAGCAGGTGATGGAAGGTCCGCGTCCGCCGATCGGCGAATGCTACGTCGCGGTCGAAAGCCCGAAGGGTGAGAAGGGCTACTACATGGTGTCCGACGGCTCCTCCAAGCCGGTGCGCTGGCGCATTCGTCCGCCGTCGTTCGTGAACCTCTCGGCGATTCCGCGCATGGTGGAGGGCCACCTGTTGTCCGACGTCATCGCGATCAACGCGTCGATCGACATCGTGATGGGAGAGATCGATCGATGAGCGCCGTCACCACTTGTCATCCTGAGCGAGCCGAAGGCGAGCGAAGGATCTGTTGTCCTTTCTCTGTGGGCAACCACGATCACCGCACATTGGATCCTTCGGCCGCTTCGCGGCCTCAGGATGACATTGTTCCGTTGGCCCCGGCATGACCGCACCAAAACCAAGCACCCCCGAGTACTTCCGCTCCGAGATTCGCCGCGAATCAGGCGACCTGCATTCGCCGGCGCACGCGGCGCATGGTGAAGCGGGACACGGCCACGAGCCCTACACGCCGGTGTTCACGGCCGGAAGCGCCCGTCGCAAAGAGCTCGACGACATTCTCTCGCGCTATCCGACGAAGATGGCCGCGCTGCTGCCCGCGCTGTGGATCGTGCAGCACGAGCGCGGCTGGGTGAGCGAGGACGGCATGGCCGAAGTCGCCGAGCTGCTCGAGCTCACACCGGCGTACGTGAAGGGCGTGGTCACGTTCTACACGATGTACCATCAGCACCCGGTGGGCCGTCACTTCATCCAGGTCTGCACGACGTCGCCGTGCAACGTCTGCGGTGCCGAGGACGTGGTCGATGCGTTCCTGAAGCACACGAACTGTCAGGAGCTCGGGCTCACGTCGCCCGACGGCAAATACACCGTGATCGAAGTCGAATGTCTCGGCGCGTGCGGGTTCGCGACGCCGATCATGATCAACGAGGATTTCGTCGAGTCGGTGACTCCGGAGAAGGTGCCGGAGATTCTCTCGGAACTCGAGTAACAGCAGAGCACATGGGATATCCGCACAAGCCGCACGAACGTGAGACGACCGTGCTCTCCAAGTACTTCGGAGATCGCGAGGCGGCCACGCTCGACGGATGGAAGAAGCGCGGCGGCTACAAGGCGCTGCAGACCGCGCTCGGCATGGCGCCGGGCGACATCGTCAATATCGTGAAGGATTCGGGCCTGCGCGGCCGTGGCGGCGCCGGCTTCCCGACGGGCGTGAAGTGGTCGTTCATGAAGCCCGGCGACGGGAAGCCGCACTACCTCTGCTGCAACGCGGACGAATCCGAGCCCGGCACGTTCAAGGATCGCGAGATCATGCGCTGGACGCCGCACGCCCTGATCGAGGGCTGCGCGATCGGCTCGTACGCGATCGGCGCGGAGACGTGCTACATCTACATTCGCGGCGAGTTCACGGAGCCGATCGCTCGCGTCGAAAGCGCGCTCAAAGAGTGCTATGCCGCCGGCGTCCTCGGCAAGAACGCGATGGGCACGGGCAAGACCGTCAACATCTACGTTCATCGCGGCGCGGGCGCGTACATCTGCGGCGAAGAGACGGCGCTGATGAACTCGATCGAAGGCCGCCGAGGCAATCCGCGCATCAAGCCGCCGTTCCCGGCCGTGAGCGGCGTGTTCGCGGAGCCGACGACGATCAACAACGTCGAGACGCTCGCCGCCGTGCCGCACATCCTGAACAACGGCGCGGCGTGGTACAAGCAGTGGATGCGCCCCGACAACCCCAAGTCGACGGGCACGAAGCTCTACTCGGTCTGCGGAAACATTCAGAAGCCTGGCAACTACGAAGTGCCGATGGGCTTCCCGTTCAAAGATTTCTTGTACGACCTGTGCGGCGGCCCGCTGCCTGGACGCAAGTTCAGGGCGATCATCCCGGGTGGTATCTCCGTCCCGATCCAGACGGTCGACGAGGCCGAAGCGAGCCTCATGGACTACGAGGGATTCGTGGCGCAGGGCACGATGCTCGGGTCGGGCGGCGTGATCGTGATCGACGACGCGCAGAATCTGGTGAAGCAGATCGCTCGCGCCGCGCGGTTCTTCGCCCACGAGAGCTGCGCGCAATGCACCCAGTGCCGTGAAGGCACCGCGTGGACGACGAAGATCCTCGAGCGCATCGTCGCCGGTGAAGGGACGTCCGAAGATCTGGATACGCTGCTGGAGATCGGTGAGAACATGACGGGCAAGACGATCTGCGTGTTGAGCGACTCGTGCGCGACACCGGTCGCGTCGGGCATCAAGAAGTTCCGCGGCGACTTCGAGGCGCTGATCAAGAAGAAGAAGCACTACCTCGTTCCGGCGGTGGCCTGATGGCCGATACGCAGATGGTCACCCTCACCATCGAGGGACGGCAGGTCACCGTGCCGAACGGCACGTCGATCCTCGAGGCCGCGAAGTACGCCGGCGTCCTCGTGCCGCACTATTGCTACCATCCGGGTCTTCCGGTGGCGGGCGTGTGCCGCATGTGCCTCGTGGAAGTCGAGAAGATGCCGAAGCTCGCGCCGTCGTGCGCGACCGCGGCGGCCGAAGGGCAGATCGTCCATGTGCACTCCGAGAAGGCGCTCGAAGCGCGCAAGGGCGTGCTCGAGATGCTGCTCATCAACCATCCGCTCGACTGCCCGATCTGCGATCAGGCCGGCGAGTGCGAGCTGCAGGACTACACCTATCAGGAAGGCCGCGCCGAAGGCCGCCTGCGCGATCCCAAGCGCTTCAATCCGGCGGAGGACTTCGGCGGCGACGTGATGTACGTGACGAACCGCTGCATCCTCTGCACGCGGTGCGTCCGCTTCATGGACGACGTGGCGCACGATCCCGTGCTGAACGTGAGCGAGCGCGGCGATCGGGCGCTGATCGGCAAGTTCGAAGGGCACGACCTGACGCACGCGTGGGCGGGCAACGTCATCGATCTCTGCCCGGTCGGCGCGCTGCTCAGTAAGGATTCTCTGAATAAGGCCCGCGCCTGGGAGCTCGATCGCACCGCGTCGGTGTGCCCGAACTGCTCGCAGGGCTGCAACATGATCATCGAGACGCGCGACAATGCGATCGTGCGCCTGCGCCCGCGCCCGAACGACGCGGTGAACAAATACTTCATGTGCGACTACGGCCGGCTGAACTATCGCTGGATGAACCGCCAGGATCGCGTCGACGTGCCGATGGTGCGTCGCGGCGCGACGCTGCAGGGCGCCGACTGGCAGATCGCGATCGACGAGGCCGCGAAGGTGCTCTCGGGTAAGCGCGCGTTCGTGCTCGCGTCGCCGATGCTGTCGAACGAGGCGCTGTACCTGCTGTCGGAATTGCTCAAGAAGACCGGTGGTGCTGGCGGCTACCGCGTGGAGCAGGGCGAGGAAGCGCCGCTGCCAGGCGTCGAGGATCTGTCCCGCCGAGCCGATCGCGCGGCAAACGTTCGCGGCGCGGATCTGCTGGGCTTCCAGCGTGGTGCCGCTCCGCTCGCCGGCATGGCCGCCGGCGACGTGCTGATCGTCGCGGATGAAGAGCTGGCTGGTGTCGACGCACCGGACGTCGCGAAGGCAGGCGCGATCATCGTCATCGGGACCACGCTTCCATCGTGGGCCCGCCACGCCGCGACGGTCGTGCTGCCGATCGCGAACTTCACGGAAGAAGAAGGTACCTTCACCAATCTGCGCGGCCGCGTGCAACGCTTCCTGCAGGCGAAGGCGGCGCCGGGCTTCGCGCGTCCAAGCTGGTACGTCCTTTCGGATCTTCTCACGGCAATCGGCGTGCGCACCAATCACTCGCTTGCGAGCGAGGTCTTCGGCGCCCTGTCCGCGGCGCGCCCCGAGTTCGCCGGCATGAGCTACGATACCCTTGGACTCAAGGGCAAGGCGATTGCCGCCGCGACAGCGGGAGCGAGCGCATGACCATGCTCGCGCTCCTCCAGGCGACGCAGGCCGCGCAGATCGGCCCCGATAGCCTCATGCATCTGCCGCCCGCCGAAAGCGGCGGCGCCTGGTTCCTCGCCACCGTCGTGAAGCTGCTGTTGATCTTCACGCTCTACATGGTGGGCGTGATGTACGTCATCTGGGCCGAGCGCCGAATCTGCGGCTGGATTCAGGACCGGCTCGGACCAAATCGCGTCGGTTGGGAAGGGCTGCTGCAGTCCATCGCCGACGGCGTGAAGAACATCATGAAGGAGGAGACGTATCCAGGCCAGGCGTACCTCCCGCTGTTCGTTCTCGCGCCGGCGATCTCGTTCACGACCGCGCTCCTCGTGTGGGCCGTGATCCCGTTCGGCGCGCCCTGGCACTCCAGGTGGGGCGTGATCGACATGGCGGTCGCGCCGATGCCGGTCGGCTTCCTCTACATCCTCGCGATCGGGTCGCTCGGCGTGTACGGCATCGTGCTCGCGGGCTGGTCGTCGAACAACAAGTACGCGCTGCTCGGCGGGCTGCGATCGAGCGCGCAGATGATCTCGTACGAGATCGCGATGGGCATGTCGACGATCCCCGTGCTGATCCTCGCCGGCAACGTGTCGCTGAACGAGATCGTGCTCCAGCAAGGCGGGTGGGGGCTTCACTGGAACGTGATCAACACGACGGTCGCGTTCTTCGTGTTCATCGTCTCCGCATTCGCCGAGACGAATCGCGTGCCCTTCGATCTGCCCGAAGCGGAATCGGAGCTCGTGGCCGGCTATCACTCCGAGTACAGCGCGATGAAGTTCTCGATGTTCTTCATCGCGGAGTACGCCAACGTGATGACGTCGAGCGCGCTGATGTCGACGCTGTTCTTCGGCGGCTGGGACATTCCGTTCACCATGTGGGACAACGTCGCGCCCCACACCTTCATCAAGACGCTGCTGACCTTCGCGGTGTTCTGGGTGAAGATCCTCTTCTTCGTGTTCGTCTTCATCTGGGTGCGCTGGACGGTTCCGCGCTTCCGCTACGATCAGTTGATGTCGCTCGGCTGGAAGGTCATGCTGCCGGTGTCGCTTGCGTACATCATCGTCATCGCGGGCGGTACGCTCATTCTCGAATCGGTCGGCATTCATCCCGCCTCGTGGCAGTTCTCGGTGATCATGCTCGTGGTGAACCTGATCCTCGTCGGCCTGCTGTTCGGTGTCATCGATCGCGGACGACTCATCAGCCCGGCCTATTCGCGCCTCGACAAGCGCGATCTTCAGAAGCTGCAGCAGGCGCGGTACGACCGCGTCCGCTTCCAGCCCGCAACCAGTGAAGGGGGAGCCGACTGATGGCGACGAACCTTCTTCGCGGAATTCCGAGCGTAGGCGCAAAGCGCCGGAGTGAGGAACAATGAACCTTCTTCGCGGAATTCCGAGCGTAGGCGCAAAGCGCCGGAGTGAGGAACAATGAACCTTCTTCGCGGAATTCCGAGCGTAGGCGCGAAGCGCCGGAGTGAGGACCAATGATCTCAGTGAAGGTGCTCGAGCGTCCGATCGCGGAGACGAGCTATGTGCGCGCCACGCTCAAGGGCATGGCGCTCACGCTCAAGCATCTGCTCGATACGGACAAGGTCACCATCCAGTATCCCGAGCAGAAATGGCCGCTCTCGCCGCGGTGGCGCGGCACGCATCGCATGCTCACGACCGAAGACGGCAAGGCGAAATGCGTGGCCTGCGGTCTCTGTCCGACCGTGTGTCCATCGAACTGCATCAAGCTCGTGCCGGGCGAGGATGAGAACGGCAACCGCTATCCGCTGCTGTTCGAGATCGACGAGTTCCGCTGCATCTTCTGCGGGTATTGCCAGGAAGTCTGCCCCGAGGAAGCGATTCACGTGGGGCGGCATTACGAGAACTCTGAATACAGCCGAGAGGGGTTCGTGTACGACCTCGAGCGTCTGATGGCGCAGACGCATCCCGTGTGCGAGATGTGGGATCCGGCCGATCCCAAGGGCGAGTGATGCAGACCCTTCAGGCGGTCCCGCTCTCGATGCCGCACGGCACCCTGTCACTGTGGTACACGTTTCATTTCTATCTGTTCGGTCTCTTCGGCATCGCCTCGGCGCTGCTGTTCGTCACGCGTAAGAGTCCAGTCGCCGCGGCGCTCTGGCTGGTGAGCACGATGTTCAGCCTTGCCGCGCTCTACGTGATGCTCGACGCGCAGTTCATCGGCGTGATCCAGGTGCTCGTCTACGCCGGTGCGATCATGGTGGTGTTCCTCTTCGTGATCATGCTGCTCAATCTGGGGCAGGGCGAAGGCGGCGACACGCGCGGGATGGGCTGGAAGATCGTCGCCGGGGCAATCGGCATCGCGGTGCTCGCGGAGATCTTCGCGCTCACGCGCGCGAAGACGCCCGTCGAGCTGACGCTGCCGCAAGGTGCCGTGGCAACGCAGATCGCGCAGCAGGGTGCCATCACGCCGATCGCGGCGCCGTTGTTCAACGAATACTTGTTGGCCTTCGAGGTGACGAGCGTGCTGCTCCTCGCGGCGGTCGTGGGTGCGGTGGTGCTCGGCAGACAGCGGAGAGAAGACAATGCTCGCTGAAGCCCTCTTCTTCTCGGCGGTGTTGTTCGTGATCGGCCTGTTCGGCGTGTTGATCCGCCGCAACGCGATCATCGTCTTCATGTGCGTGGAGCTCATGCTCAACGCCGTGAATCTCACCTTCGTCGCGTTCGCGCAGGCGTACGGCGTCGGGGGGCAGGTCTTCGTCTTTTTCGTCATGACCGTCGCCGCTGCTGAAGCCGCGGTCGGTCTGGCAATCATCATCGCGCTCTTCCGGCACCGGCAGACGGTGAATCTCAAGAACATCAACCTGCTTCGCGGCTGATGCTGCTCCCACTTCTGCAGGAAGCCGCGACTCGAGCGACGCAGGTCGCCTCGACGGCGCATCCGCTCGCGAACACCGCGGCGCGGTGGCTCTGGGCCGTGCCGCTCCTCCCGCTGCTCGGCTTCCTGATCAACGGCATACTGTCGCTGACGAACGCGTTCCATTCGGGGCCGGCCGATCCGTTTACCGCACACGGCGACGGCCACGGCGCGCATGCGGCGCACGATGAAGCGCATGCAACCGCGCATGCCGACACGGGCGGCGGCGCGCACGGCGACGATCATCATCAGGTCAAGCGGCATCCGGCCGCGGCGATCGTGAGCATCGTCGGCCCCGGCGTGTTGCTGCTCGCGTTCCTCCTGGCGGCGGCGATCTTCTTTGCGATGCGCGCGGCTGGCGGCGGCGCGATGGCCGAGCCGTTCGTGCAGCGCTACTTCTCGTGGATGCCCGCCGGCGACATGCACATCGACGCGGCGTTCCAGTTGGATCAGCTCTCCATGTTGATGATGCTCGTCATCACCGGCGTGGGCACGCTCATCCACCTGTTCAGCGTCGGATACATGCAGGACGACCCGGGCTATCCGCGGTACTTCGCGTATCTGAACCTGTTCGTCTTCTTCATGTTGCTGCTGGTGCTCGGCGGCAACTACCCGCTGATGTTCGTCGGGTGGGAGGGCGTGGGTGTCTGTTCGTATCTGCTCATCGGCTTCTGGTTCAGCGAGAAGGCCAATGCGGACGCGGGGAAGAAGGCGTTCATCGTCAACCGCATCGGCGATTTCGGATTCCTCATCGCGATGTTCCTGATCTTCGCGAATCTGGGGACGCTCGACTTCGCGGGCGTGAATGCGGGCGCGAGCGCGCTCACGTTCGGCGGTCCGGTCGTGACCGCGATCTGCCTCTTCCTCTTCCTGGGCTGCGCGGGCAAGAGTGCGCAGATCCCGCTGTACGTCTGGCTGCCGGACGCGATGGCCGGTCCCACACCCGTCTCCGCGCTCATTCACGCGGCGACGATGGTCACGGCGGGCGTCTATCTCATCGCGCGGAACAACGTGCTCTTCTCGATGGCGCCGGTCGCGCAGATCGTGGTGGTCATCATCGGTGCGCTGACGGCGATCTTCGCGGCCTCCATCGGCCTCAAGCAGTGGGACATCAAGAAGGTCCTCGCGTACTCCACCGTCTCACAGCTCGGCTACATGTTCGTGGGCGTGGGATCCGGTGCGTACGTCGCGGGGGTATTCCATCTGGTGACGCACGCGTTCTTCAAGGCGCTGCTGTTCCTCGGGTCGGGCTCGGTGATCTTCGCCATGCACGAGGCGTATCACCACACGGGCAATCACGAGGACGCGCAGGACATGCGCAACATGGGGGGGCTGAGGCGGTACATGCCCCTCACGTTCTATCTGATGTGGATCGCGACGCTCGCGATCTCGGGCATCCCGCCGCTCTCCGGTTTCTTCTCGAAGGACGAGATCCTGGGCAGCGTCTTCGCGCGAGCGCATGAGGGATCGACGATCGCGCAGGCGAGCCTGTTCGGCATCCCGGGGTCGATCTGGTTGTACGCTGCGTACGTGCTCGGTCTCGCGGCCGCGTTCATGACGGCGACGTACATGACCCGCATGATGATCTACACGTTCCACGGCCCGAATCGCTCCGGTGAGCGCGAGCGCGAGCACCTCCACGAAGCGCCGTGGATCATGACCGGACCGCTCGTGGTGCTCGGCGTGCTGGCCGCCGTTGGCGGTTGGCTGAACATTCCGGAGTTCGCACACTGGCTCGGTCCGGTAGGCGGTCTCGATCGCTGGCTCGAGCCGGTCGTCGGCGAGTCGACGAAGCGCGTGATCGTCGGTGCGGCCGAGACGTCACCGGGCCTCGAGTATGGGCTGGTCCTCGTCGCGATCATCATCGCCGTGGGCGGCATCGCGCTCGCGTTCGCGCGACTCAAGCCGGAAAACCTCGTTCCGGCGCGCGAAGCGAAGCCGGAAGAGGGGTTCGAGCGTGTGGTGCTCGACAAGTACTACGTCGACGCGATCTACGACGCGGCGATCGTACAGCCGGTCATTGGCGGCTCGCGCGGCCTGCTCTGGAAGGGCGTGGACGCGGGCCTGATCGATACGGTGGCGGTGAAGGGCAGCGCGTATCTGGCCCGGTTCGTCGGATGGATCGGCTCGCAGTTCCAGTCGGGCCAGCTTGGCACGTACGCCTGGGTGCTCGTCGTCGGCGTGCTCTGCGTCCTCGGTGCATTCACTATTCGCTAATTAGAGCACTCGCTCATACATGAACGCTTTTCTCGCGTCGATCGGCTATCAGCACTGGGTGCTCCTGGCCTTGCTCGTGATCCCGCTCGTCGGTGCGGCGGCAATCTGGGTACAGGGCGCGTCCGCCGATGATCGTGGCGCGGACGAGGTGGCCAACGGCATGGCGGCGACGCCGCGTGCCCTCGCGCTGCTGACGTTCGCCGTCGAATTCATCGTGTCGCTGGGCCTGTGGTGGAGCCTCGATCAGGCCAGCGACAAGTGGCAGATGGTGGTGGACTGGTCCTGGATTCCGTCCTGGGGCGTTCGCTTCACCCTCGGGGTCGACGGCATCGCCGTGATGATGGTGCTTCTCACGACCTTCATCATGCTTCTTGCGGTCGGGGGAAGCTGGACGAGCATTCGCGCGCGGTCGCACAGCTACTACGCGCTGCTGCTCATCCTCACCACCGGCATGCTCGGGGTGTTCCTCGCGCTCGATCTCTTTCTGTTCTACGTGATGTGGGAAGTGATGCTCATCCCGATGTACTTCATCATCGGCATCTGGGGCGGGGACCGCCGCATCTACGCGAGCATCAAGTTCTTCCTCTACACGATGGTCGGCTCGATGCTCATGCTCGCCGCCATCGTGTACCTCGGCTTCGCGGCGCGCAATCCGGCGACGGGCGTGCCGAGCTTCAATTACGACGTCGTGCTGCAGAACGCGGCGGTGTCGTCCACGGCGGCCAAGTGGCTGTTCGGCGCGTTCTTCATGGCCTTCGCCGTGAAGGTGCCGATGTTCCCGTTGCATACCTGGTTGCCGGACGCGCACGTGGAAGCGCCCACGGCTGGATCGGTGGTGCTCGCGAGCATCATGCTCAAGCTCGGCACATTCGGTTTTATACGCATCGCCGTGCCGCTGTTTCCGGCCGCGGCGATGAGCTCCGGCATCCGCGAAACGGTTCTCGTCCTGGCCGTCATCGGCATCGTGTACGGCGCGCTCGTGTCGCTCGTGCAGCCCGACTTCAAGAAGCTCGTTGCGTACTCGTCGGTGAGCCACCTCGGCTTCGTGATGCTCGGCATCTTCGCGCTCACCGTGCAGAGCGTGCAGGGCGCCTTGATGGTGATGATCAACCACGGCATCTCGACGGGCGCGCTGTTCTTCCTCATCGGCATGATCTACGAGCGCCGCCACACGCGCCTGATCGAGGCGTACGGCGGCATCGCGCGCGTCGTGCCGATGTTCGGCGCACTGCTGACCGTCGTGACCTTCAGCAGCATCGGCGTCCCGGGGACCAACGGATTCGTCGGCGAGTTCATGGTGCTCGTGGGCTCGTTCCGCACCGAACCGGTGCTCACGCTCATCGCCACGACGGTCGTGATCATCTCGGCGTGCTATCTCCTCTGGGCGATTCAGAGAATTCTCTTCAACGCGCTCGACAAGCCGGAGAACGAGCACATTCCGGATCTCAATCGCCGCGAGCTCGCGGTGATGATCCCGCTCGTCGCGTGCATCGTCTGGCTCGGCGTCTATCCCGCGCCGGTGCTCCGCCGGATGGAAACCGCCGCGACGCACTTCGTCACGCAGGTGAACGCGCGGCGTGACATGCTCTCGTCGGTCGCGGAGGCACGGCAATGATCACGCATCTCGACGTGCTCGTGCCTGCGCAGCTCACACTGGCGCTCGTGCCCGATCTGGTGCTGATGGGCGGCGCCATGCTCCTCCTGGTCTGGGCCGCGTGGCGTCCCGACAGCGACGCGCATCAGCGCAACGTCGGTATCGCGAGCATCATTCTCTCCGGCATCACGCTCGTGCTGGTGCTGAACTGGGCGGGCCGCTACGAGGCCGGTCCCGGGCCCATCGCCATCGACAACTTCCGATGGCTGATGGACGTCGTCATCCTGCTCGGCACCGTGTTCGCCATCGCGTTGAGCATGGACGACAACATGCGCTCCGGCATCACCGCGGCGGAGACGCACGTGCTGCTGTTGCTGGCGTCGTCGGGCATGATGTTGCTCGCCGCCGCGCGCGATCTGATGATCGTCTTCCTCGGCATCGAGCTGATGTCGATCTCCGTCTACGCGCTTGCGGGCATGAACCGGCGCAGCGAGCGGTCGGCGGAAGGCGCGTTGAAGTATTTCCTGCTTGGCGCATTCTCGACCGCGTTCCTCCTGTACGGCATCGCGCTCGTCTATGGCGCGACTGGCACCACGAGCCTGGCCAAGATCCCGGGCATCATTGCGCTGTACCATCTCGAGACGAGCCCGCTGCTGCTCACGGGCATCGCGATGCTGCTGATCGGCTTCGGCTTCAAGGTGGCGAGCGTGCCGTTCCACATGTGGGCGCCGGACGTCTACGACGGAGCGCCGTCCGCGGTGACGGCGTACATGGCGGCCACCGTGAAGGCCGCGGCGTTCGCGGCGTTCGTTCGCGTGTGGCTCGAGGCGTTCCCCGGCAATGGGCCGGCCTGGCGTCCGGCGCTTGCCGGCATCGCGATCGCCACGATGGTCGTCGGCAACGCGATCGGCCTCGCCCAGAAGAATCTGAAGCGGCTACTCGCCTACTCGAGCATCGGGCACGCCGGCTATCTGCTCGTGGGCATCGCGGCCGGCACCTTCCAGGCGTCGTCGGCCACGTTGTTCTACCTCTTCGTCTACACGCTCACGACGTTCGGCGCGTTCGCCGTGGTCGTCGCGCTGACGCGCGACGGACAGGAGGCGGTCATGATCGACGAGCTCGCGGGGCTCTGGCGCGTGCGGCCGTGGATGGCGCTCGCCATGGGCGTGATGATGATGTCGCTGCTCGGCTTCCCCGTGTTTGGGGGCGCGGGCTTCTTCGCGAAATGGTACATCCTCCAGGCGGCACTCCAGGCGCCCGTGCGGCAGACCACGCTCGCCGTCGTGCTCGTGCTCACGACGGTCGTCTCCGCCGGATATTATCTGTACGTCGTGATGGTGATGTTCATGCGCCCGCGCGACGAGACGCTACCTGTGCCCGAGCGTATGGGTGGGCTCACGACCGTGGTACTCGCGGTGACCGTCGTCGCCGTCCTGATTCTCGGCGTCGCGCCGGAAGGCGCGGTGCGGCTGGCGCGTCGTGGCATCCCGAATTTCGGTGTCGATTCGAGCGCAGTCGTCACCCCGACCGGTGCGATCGCACCACCCGATTCATCGCGACGCATCGCCGACACGCGAGCCGCCGAGCAGAGTCGATAACCGCACGGGGCCGCGATGCGGCCCCGTCGTCTTTCAGAGATCTCCAATGGCCATCTCTCGAGGCATCTTCCGGCAGTACGACATCCGCGGCATCGTCGACAAGGATCTCACGACGGAGGCAGCGCGCGGCATCGGCGTCGCCTATGCGGCGTACATGGCAGAGCATGGCGTCGCGGGCACGATCGTCGTCAGCCGCGACAATCGGCCGAGTGGGCCGATGCTGCGCGATGCGCTGGTGGACGGACTGACGAGCGCGGGCGTCGACGTCATCGATGCCGGCGTCGTCCCGACGCCGCTGAACTACTGGGCGCTCCACCATCTCGGCGTCGCCGGCGGAATTCAGATCACCGGCTCGCACAATCCGCCCGAGTACAATGGGTTCAAGCTCTCCGTCGGAACGGGCTCGATGCATGGCGAGGAGATCCAACATCTCTATTCGCTCACCCAGAAGCCGGCGCCGGCTGCTGGCCGTCGCGGCAGCGTGAAGAGCGAAGAGATCATCGATCGCTACATCGACGACATCGTTCAGCGGATCGGACCACTCAAGCGCCACATCCACGCGGTGTACGATTGCGGCAACGGGGCGGGTGCACTCGTCGCGCCCAAGTTGTTCGACCGGCTCGGCATCGAGGGGCGCGGGCTGTTCTGTGAGAGCGACGGCACGTTCCCCAATCACCATCCCGATCCCACGGTCCCCGAGAACCTGGAGGCTCTGATCGACGCGGTGAAGAAGGATGGCGCCGAGCTCGGCATCGCGTTCGACGGCGACGCGGATCGCATCGGCGTCGTAGACGGCGACGGAACGATCGTCTGGGGCGACCGCATTCTCATTCTGTATGCGCGCGACGTCCTCGAGCGCACGGGACGCGGGCAGCCGATCATCTTCGACGTGAAGTGCTCGCAGGCGCTGCCCGCCGCCGTCGAGCAGGCCGGCGGCAAGCCGGTGATGTGGAAGACCGGCCACTCGCTCATCAAGGACAAGATGAAGGAGACGAAGGCGCCGATCGCGGGCGAGATGTCGGGCCACATGTTCTTCACCGAAGGGTTCTACGGCCACGACGATGCGCTCTACGGTGCCGCGCGGCTGCTGCGCATCCTTGCCGACTCCGGTCGAACGGTGAAGGAGCTGCTCTCCGACGTTCCCGATTTCGTGTCTACGCCGGAGCTTCGCATCGAGGTCCCCGAAGAGATCAAGTTCGAGCTGGTCGACAAGGCGGTGAAGCATTTCCGCTCCAAGTACGACGTGATCGACGTCGATGGCGTGCGCGTGCTCTTCGGCGACGGCTGGGGATTGATTCGCGCGTCGAACACGCAGCCGGTCATCGTGGCGCGCTACGAGGCGCTCACGGCCGACCGCCTCGCCGCCATCCGCGGAGAGATGGAAGGTTGGCTGCGAGAACAGGGCGTCCGAGTGTGACATGACGACGCGGCGGTGGCTCATGGTGGCGTTGGGCGCCGCCGCGGTCCTTCTCGTTGTCGGCCGCGCCGTGGCAGGCGTGTACGCGGACTATCTCTGGTACGACGCGCTCGGCGCGACCGCCCTGTGGCGCGCCAGACTCGGCGCGCTGACCGCGCTACACCTCGGCTCCGGCGCAGTGGCGGCACTCTTCGCGTTCGCCAATCTGTACGCGGTCCGCCAGTCGGTCGTCTCGCTCGTGTTCCCGCGCCGGCTGGGGAATTTAGAGATCGGTGAAGAAGTTCCAGGCCGCTATCTCATCATCGCCGCCGCTGTACTCTCCATCCT
>Ga0070679_100002190_pt1 | contig 17644 bp, 12 predicted proteins | sample KBSC63BmetaG_FD_65652 | JGI IMG/M metagenome (GOLD analysis project Ga0070679, IMG submission 65652) | Corn rhizosphere microbial communities from Kellogg Biological Station, Michigan, USA - KBS C6-3B metaG | ecosystem: Host-associated > Plants > Roots > Rhizosphere | place: USA: Michigan... | reverse complement strand
TTTTGACCCGGCGGTTATACTACAAGGCTATGCAAATCCGTAACATCGCCATCATCGCGCACGTCGATCACGGCAAGACGACGCTTGTCGACAAGATGCTCCGACAGGCCGGCGCGTTTCGAGATAATCAGGTTGTGCAGGAGCGGGTGATGGACTCCAACCCGCTCGAGCGCGAGCGTGGCATCACCATCCTCGCCAAGAACACCGCGGTCCGCTGGCACGGCACCAAGATCAACATCGTCGACACGCCCGGGCACGCCGATTTCGGCGGCGAGGTGGAGCGGATTCTTCGCATGGTCGACGGCGTTCTCCTGGTCGTCGACGCGTTCGACGGGCCCATGCCGCAGACGCGCTTCGTGCTTCGGAAGGCGCTTGCGCTCGGCCGCACGCCGATCGTCGTGATCAACAAGATCGACCGTCCGGGCGCCGACGGACATCGCGTTCACGACGAAGTTCTGAATCTGTTCATCGAGCTCGAAGCGGACGAGGATCAGCTGGACTTTCCGGTCGTGTACGCGTCGGCGCGCGACGGTACGTCCACCCTGGACCTCGACAAGCCGCTGACGGATCTGGCGCCGCTCTTCGAGACCATCGTCTCGAAAGTGCCGCCGCCGCCCAGCGACAGCAGCAGTCCGTTTCAGATGCTCATCTCGACGATCGACCACTCGCCCTATCTCGGGCGGCTGGGCATTGGGCGAATCGAGCGTGGAACCGCGCATGTCGGCGATGTCGTGTCGCTTCTGCCACTCGACCCGAATCTCAAAGCCGAGCAGGCGCGCATCACGAAGCTCTTCGCGTTCGACGGGCTGGACCGAATCGAGGTGCAGCAGGCGGACGCCGGCGAGATCGTCGCGCTCGCGGGACTCGAAGGCGTCGAGATCGGCCTCACGGTGACCGACGTCGAGCATCCCGATCGCCTCGAGGGCATTGCTGTCGAGGAGCCGACGATCTCCGTCGACTTCATGGTCAACAATTCCCCATTCGCCGGGAAGGAAGGAAAGTTCGTCACGTCGCGTCAGGTGCGTGAGCGACTCTATCGCGAGCTCGAGCGGAACGTCGCGCTTCGCGTCGAGGACACGGACTCCACGGACACGTGGACGGTCTCGGGTCGCGGCGAGTTGCACCTCACGATCCTCATGGAAACGATGCGGCGTGAGGGCTACGAATTTCAGGTCTCTCGGCCGCGCGTGATCACGCGCGAAGGGCCGAGTGGCGAGCGTCTCGAGCCGTACGAAGAGCTCGCGATCGACGTGCCCGAAGAGCACCTCGGCACCGTGATCGAGAAGCTCGGCCCGCGTCGCGGCGAGATGATCGAGATGAAAAACCCCGGGCAGGGGTTGGTGCGAATGTTGTATCGCATCCCCGCTCGCGGTTTGTTCGGCTATCGATCGGAGTTTTTGACGGACACGCGCGGGACAGGGATCATGCACCACCGCTTCCTCGACTATGGTCCATGGGCCGGTCCGCTCGAGGGACGGACACGGGGCTCGCTGGTTTCTATGGAAGCGGGCACCATCGTCGCCTTCGCCTTGTTCAACCTCCAGGACCGGTCGACCCTGTTTGTGCAGCCGGGCGATACCGTGTACGAGGGAATGATCGTTGGCGAGAACTCGCGGCCGGGCGACATGGACGTCAACCCGACCAGAGAGAAAAAGCTCACCAACATGCGCAGCAAGGGCAGCGACGAGAACATCCAACTCGAGCCGCCGCGGGAGTTGACTCTGGAAGCCGCCCTTGAGTATATCGAGGACGATGAACTGATCGAGGTCACGCCGCAAACGATTCGGCTGCGCAAGCGCTTCTTGAGCACATCCGATCGCAAGCGGCTCTCGCGCGAAGCAAAGCGCGAGCGCGCCTCGGGCTGACATCTCGATCGATCTTTCTCTCACTGAAATTTTTTTTTCACACCGTTTCGCTCTGCAAGGAGAACCGAGCAATGTCGGCCATGTTCGAGTCGTCGGATCTGTCGCTGTCACCTCGACGCGATGATGACGATCTCGACGATGAGTCTGTCGACGAGGATGAGGACGATCTCGACGACGAAGACGAGGATGTGGATGACGACGACGTCGACTTCGACGACGAAGATGAAGACGAAGACTTCGACGACGACGACGAAGACGACGAAGATGAGGACGAAGACGAGGACGAGGACGACGAGGACGAAGACGACGACGAAGACGTCGACGGATTCGACGACGAATTGGTCGACCTCGACGACGAGTACGACGACGGCAGCGACGAGGACGAACGTCCCGGCCGGCCGGGCCGCTACGAGGAGTAGTCCGCCAGGCCGGCCCTGGATTCGGATTTCTTGATTCGCTGGCTCGACGCCCCTTCCCCCGTCGAGCCCGCGTTGCATTTGTGTGGTGCATGCATCAACGTCAGGGGTACGTAAGCTGGTGCGGCGACTCCCGGCCTCCGATCGCCGCGGTCGGCCACATGGAAGTCTTCCCACTGGTTCCCCATCCGTCGGCGCGGCCGTGACTTTCACCGAAGCCACGCAAGGCAAATCTCGTTTTCTCCGGACCCGATCGATGATCGTGTCCGCCGTGTCGACGTTGACGCTCGCGACCGCGTTGTACGGCGCGCCGCGCTCGTCCAACGGCGTGCCGAGCGACGAGCCCGGTCCCGCTGCGCCGCGCGCGCGCGCCACCGGCCGGATCGAAGGAAATGTCGAGATCACGAACGCCCTTGCTGCGCGACGGCCGCAGTACCGCCCCTATGCCGATCCAGGCTCTGGGGCCGTCCCCCCGCCGCCGCCGCGCGACGCCATCGCCGCCGAGATTCGCAATGTCGTCCTCTATCTCGAGGGCGACACCGCGGTGTTGCCGGCCTCGGCCGAGCTGATTGCCCGGCGCCGGCACGGCAGCATCGCTCAGCACGGCGAGCGCTTCGTGCCTCACGTGCTCGCCGTCATGAAAGGCGCAACCGTCGACTTCCCCAATCAGGACGACATCTACCACAACGTCTACTCGCTCTCGGCGGACGCGGGCCGCGGCGGGTTCGACCTTGGCCGGTATCCGAAGGGCTCGTCGCGCTCATGGACGTTCCCGAAAGCGGGAACGGTTTCGGTATTCTGCCACATTCATGGTGATATGAGCGCCACCGTGCTGGTGCTCGCGAATCCGTTTTTCGCGACGCCCGATGAGAGCCACCACTACGCGATCGAGGACGTGCCCGAGGGCGACTACACGATCATCGGGTGGCATGAGCGGATCAATCAGACGATCACGCGCCACATCCATGTCGCGGCCGGCCAGACGACCGTCGAAAACTTCAATATTCCGCTGCCGCAGGGCGGCGCGAAGTAATGGGCATCGTCGCCCGGCTCAGACGGATCTCGCTCGGCGCAAAGCTGGCCGTGCTGAGCGCGCTGGTGACCACCGCCGTCGTGTGGATGGCGTTCTGGGGACTCGACAACGCGACGCGGCAGAACACGCGCGACGTGTTCGCCGAGCAGCTCGCGCGAAATCAACAGACGCTCGAAGGTCTGCAAGAGCGCAACGCGCGAGAGATGCTGAACACCGCGACGCTCATCTCGCAGGCGCCGACCTTTCAGTATTCTCTCAAGACCTTCCAGATCGAGACGAGCCGCGGTGCGACGCCGGATCCCCTCTATGTGCGCATGATTCAGGACGAGCTCCGGCAGCGCGCGGGGAACGTGAATGCGCAACTGCTCGCGGTCACGGATGACTCCGGGCGAGTCTTTGCCGCGGCTGGTATGCGCGCGACGGCGCTGCGTCGAGGCACACGGCTTGGCGGCGTGCGCGCTGTACAGCACGTCCTCGATCCCAATGCTCCAGCGGATTCGGGCAAGATCGCCGTGCTTCGTACGGACTCCGGGTACTTTCAGATCGCCGTATATCCGCTCGTGCAGGACGGCTTCACGCTCGGCGCCCTGGTCCTCGGCGAACGCCTCGACTCCGGATTCGTCGCCGCGGCGCGCGCTGCGTCCGACGCAAGCGTCTTGCTCACCGCCGGCAATACGATTCTCGCATCGAGCGATCCGGCGCTCGCGCTTCCGAGCACGGCGGCCGCGCTGGCCGAACGCGCGATCTACGACCGCGCCACGCCGGTGAATCTCGGCCCGGACGAATATGTCGCAGCCCCGGTCCGGCTTGGCTCGTCGCAGGATCGCGAGCCGGTTCGCCTGTGGATGCTGCAGCCGCTCACGCCGCGGGTCGCGCGGATGATGGCGCCGCTGCGTCACGACTTCCTGATCTACGGCGCGATCGCGGCGCTCATCGCCGCCTTTGGCGCGGCCTTCACCGCCGGCACGGTCCTCGGACCCTTCCAGCGATTCGTCGCCTACATGCGCTCCGGCGCCGCGACCGAACAGCGACAGGGCCGATTCGACGCCGAGCACGAGGCGGCCGAGGTGCGCACGCTCAACGAGTCCTTCAACCAGCTGATGGATTCGATCGCCGTGAAGCGCCGCGCGCTCGAGGAGCGCACCGCCGAGCTCACCGCGGCGAACGTCGTGCTCACGGATGAGATCAGCGAGCGCACGCGCGTCGAGCAGGCGCTGCGCGAGAGCGAGGCGCAGCTTCGCCAGTCGCAGAAGCTCGAGGCGATCGGCACGCTCGCCGGCGGCATCGCGCACGACTTCAACAATCTCATAACCGTCATCTCGGGCTACACACAGCTCGCGCTGATGCGCGCGGACAAGCAGAGCCCCGAGGCCGAGGATCTGCGCCAGGTCGTCGAAGCGTCGGACCGCGCCGCGAATCTCACCCATCAACTGCTCGCGTTCAGCCGCAAGCAAGTGCTCCAGCCCACCGTGCTCGACCTCGGCGAGGTGGTGAACGGCATCAGTCCAATGCTGCGGCGCATCATCGGCGAGCACATTCAGCTCGGCATCGAGGCGGAGCCGTCGCTCGCGCGCGTTCGCGCCGACCGTGGTCAGATCGAGCAGGTGTTGCTCAACCTCGCCGTCAACGCGCGCGACGCGATGCAGTCCGGCGGACATCTGACCATCGCGACGTCCAACATCGGCCGCATGGAGCGTGGCCGCTCGCATCCCACTGGCGTCGCACTCGTCGTTCGCGACACCGGCACGGGCATGTCGCGCGACGTGCAGGAGCGAATCTTCGAGCCGTTCTTCACCACGAAGGATCCGGGCAAGGGAACTGGCCTCGGCCTGTCGATGGTGTATGGTATCGTGAAGCAGTCCGGCGGCTCGATCACAGTCGAGAGTGAGCCGGGCCGCGGTACCGCGTTCGTGATCACGCTGCCGGCCGCCGAGGTGCTGGTGGGCAACGATCTGCAGGTGATCGATGATGAAGAGCTGCCGAATGGCACCGAGTCGATCCTCATCGTCGAAGATGCCGAGGACGTTCGCATTCTCGCTCGGCGAACGCTCGAAGAGCGCGGCTACGCCGTGCGCGTCGCGCGCAGCGCGGCCGAAGCGCTCGAGATCGCCGCGGCAGGCAGCGTCGACGTGCTGCTCACTGATATCGTGATGCCGCAGACGAGCGGCCCGCAGCTGGTCGCGGAATTCTTCGCGACGAGCCGCTCGCCGCTGGTCATCTATATGTCCGGCTACGCCGACGATGCGCTCGAGCAGTACGAGCTCGAGCCGAGCGCCGTCTTTCTCCGTAAGCCTTTCACGCCGGCGGGACTCGCGCGCACCGTTCGGCGCGCGATCGACGACGCGGCGCAGCGAACAGAACGAACCGAGCGAGCAACGAGTGTGAGCAGTGCGGCGGACTAGGCTTCGCAAACGACAGGCATTGCGGCGAGGCGCGGCGCTGATGGCCGGTGCGCTGCTCGTCGGGGCGTTGATCGCGATCGACGCGCGGCCGGCGCACGCGCAGGTTCCGATTCTCCTCGAGGGCATCGGCGACGGCGAGCTCTGGTCGACGACGCCCAAATCGAATCTTCTCACGCGCAACGGCGGCGGCGGCTCGGGCCTCGGCCGCGTGTCGCTCTGGGGCGCCATCGAGCCGCTGCCGGGGTTGGTCTTCTTCGGCGCGGGCCACGGCGAGCTCGGTTCGGCGCGTGCGGACACGAGCCAGGCCGACATGTACGCCGAGCAGTTCGGCATTCGCTATGTATTCTCGCCGGCGTTCGTGTTCGACGGCGGCCGTCTTCAGCCGGTGGTCGGCACGTTCACGCCACGCCACTTCTCGAATAGGAATCCTCTCATCGGAAGTCCGGACGGCTACTCGCTCGAATACCCGCTGGGCTTCGAGCTCTCGGGTGAAGCCGGCAAGTTCGACTATCGCGCCGCCATGGTGTCGTTGCCGCCCACCCACGACAACTACACGCCGAAGCCGACGGCTCGCTTGCGACCAGCGATCGGCGGCGGGTTCACGCCGATCGTGGGCCTTCGCATCGGCGGCTCCTTCTCGGTGGGACCCTATCTCAACCACAGCTACACGCCGGACCAGCTGCTCAACCAGTCGTGGACGAGCTATCACCAGCGCGTGGTGGCGCTCGACTTCGCGTACGCGCACGGCTATCTCGAGACGCACGCCGAGGCGGCGCGCGGGTCGTACGATGTGCCGGGGCGGGCCGATCCCATCGTTGGATTTACGTACTATGGCGAGGCGAAGTACACGCTGACGCCGCGCTTCTTCGTGGCGGCGCGCGTCGAGCGAAACCGCTATCCGTTCATTCGCGGCAACACCACCGCTTGGGTCGCGCGGCTGACCGATTTCGTGGACGGCGAGGCGGGACTCGGGTATCGCTTGTCGAAGTCGACGCTGGTGAAGACGTCGATCCGCGGGGATCGCTGGTGGTTCGCGCCGGGCGTGACGGGGTTCAAGGGCACGGGCGGGCCGGCGTTCGCGATGCAGCTCTCGCAGTCGTTCGACGTGATGAGCTGGTTCGAGGGTGCGAAGTAGAGCGGCATCAGTTGTCATCCCGAGATCGATATGACCCGTCATCCCGAGCCGCAGGCGAGGGATCTGCACCTCCGTTTGGCTGCAGATCACTCGGTTGACCGAGGTGCATTCGGCGGCTAACTTTCTAGGCTCCGAACAACCCGTAAGGGCTCGTAGCTCAGGTGGTTAGAGCGCACGCCTGATAAGCGTGAGGTCGGAGGTTCAACTCCTCCCGGGCCCATGAGAGAATAGTGAAGCCCCGCAATCACCTAGGTGACTGCGGGGCTTCCTTTTTGACACCGGAGCGTGAGGTCGTTCTCAATCGCGGTGTCGGAACACTCGCCAAGCGAACGACTATCTTGCAAAGGGGATCTCGCCGGCTCAACTCGGCAACCTTCGTAAAGGAACGACCCATCGTGTCCATCCGTCTGCACAGCGCCCTTTTCACTGCGATCGGTCTGACGATCGCCGCGGCGGACGTCGCTGAAGCTCTCGCGACACCGTCCAAGTTGGAAGCATCACCGGCGGCGGCCGAACTGCCCGTCGAAGTGAAGCTTCCGCCACATGTCGAGATTGCTGAACGGGACCGAGCGCCCGCCGTCGACGAGCGCGCCGTCGTTTTCGTGAGCGTCGCCGCGGCCGCGAACGATGCTGACGCGTGGTGGCTCATCGAGCAGCAGAACAACGCCGCTCGGCTCGGGCGTGCCGAGGCTTCGAGGGTGGTCGACATCACCAGTCGCATGCTACATAAAAAGGGCGAATAGCTGTCTTGCCCGCCGCCGGTGCCGGCGACGGTGTCAATTCGCGTGTAGCGTCGCTACGCGATGCGGAGGTGTCGCAGCTTTTCGAGCAGCTTTTTCCGGTGCTGCTTGACGCGATACTCGATGACTTCGGAGCTGTGGCGCACCTCACCTAGGTGCCCGTAGACGCGTTTCACGAGCGCTTCACCACCGTGGCCGAGTCTCGCGCGCCGCTGATTCGTCAACGGCAAACATCTTTCGTAGTGCGGCAACGTCGGCGCGTTCGGCCGCGTCCGCGTCGCTGCGATCGGCGACGTCGAACGATTCGCGGTAAGCGTCATCACGGTGTCACAAGGAAAGCCGGATCAGAACGCAACTCGTGTCCGCAATTGATTTTGTGGCCCCGTGCGGCATATCTTCGGGCGCGCCCTCGGCGCACCCGACCCCTTCGGAGGCTCGCTAACGTGTCTTCCACGCACACGGCCATTGAATGGACCGACGCCACGTGGAACCCGATGACTGGGTGCACGAAGATCTCGGCCGGCTGCGACAACTGCTACGCGCATACGGTCGCGCACAAAAAGCTTCGCGAGCTCTACGTGCGGCAGCTCCCGGTTGTCGACACGACCGGGAATCGCGACGATCCGTTCGCACCGCGTTTTTGGGAAGACCGGCTATCTAAGCCGCTCTCGTGGCGTGAGCCGCGCCGCATCTTCGTCAACTCGATGTCGGACGTTTTCCACGCGCACTTCACGTTCGACATGATCGCGCGGGTGTTCGATGTGATGAATGAGGCGCACTGGCATCAGTTCCAAGTGCTCACGAAGCGGCCGGAGCGCGCCGCGCGCTACGCGCATCGGCTGCCATGGTCGTCGAACATCTGGATCGGCACGTCGATCGAGAACATGGCCGTGGCGCGTCGCGCCGACTCGCTACGCGCGATCGACGCCGCTGCGGTGCGTTTCATCTCCGCCGAACCGCTGCTTGGACCACTCGATGCGCTGGATCTGTCCGGTATTGATTGGGTGATCGGCGGCGGCGAGAGTGGCCCCAATTATCGCCCGGTGCAGCTCCCATGGGCGGCGTCACTGCGCGACGCTTGCCAGTGCGCCAACGTCAAGTTTCTGTGGAAGCAATGGGGCGGGAAGACATCGAAGTCCGGCGGCCGGGAACTCGATGGCAGGTTTTGGGACGAATATCCGGCGCCTCATCCGGCGGAGCGGCGCCGCGCGATCGGCTAAATAGCCGGGAAGCTATAGACGACAGTGTTGCCGGTTTTCGGCACACGATAAACGGCAAGCTGCCGTTTCGGCTCGTCCAGATCCCATGGCATGGCCGACGTCTCTTGGATCGCGAAAGCTTTGACCGCCGGCGCGGCCTTGTCGTTTTTGTCCTCGGCCCAGCGCACGCGTTCCTGACCAGTGAAGCGCGCGACGATTTGCGCGACCACGGCGGTTAGATCACAGGCCATCGAGGCCATGATTTTGTCGCCGGTCTCTTCGCCTAGCGGCCCGTTTCGCACTGCGTGTGCGATTGCATCCTTCATCTCGGCGTAACCACGCCGCGACTTCGACGCGTGGACCAAGTGATACTTGATCTGGCCGGCGGCATCGAAGACCGGGAACGGTAGCACGTATTTCGCGCCGGCGCTCGCGAGGAACTGCTTGTACAGCTCGACGAATGCTTCCCGACGCTGCGAGGGTGGTATCGGCTCGATGACATCGAGCCAGTCATGGCCCTGAAAGACCGCATCTAAGATCTCAACGCCGCGCGCTCGACCGCGCCGCTGAGCTTCGCGCGATTCCGCCGCCTTCGGTTCCAACGCCCGGCGATCTTCCTCATCCATTTCCGGAAAAAGTGAATTGGTTTCGTTCAGTTCAGCCAGCGCGCGCTCCGCCTTCGTCGCTTCCTCCACCGTGGCGGCGCCGAAGTGACGGATGGCGGCCATGTCGGCGAAGAGGACGAGCACTTCGTTCTTCGGGCCGTCTAGCGCACGTCGGACCGTTGCGCCGCGGAGTGGTTCGAGGCCGAATGGGTCGATGAAGTAGAGCTTCGGCGCGTCCGGGAATTCCGCGTTGATCGCTTCGATGTGGTCGGCGAGCGTGCCTTGGAGCGCGCGTGCATGCCCGCTGTACGGGGCGAGGTTCCCCCGCAGCTCCTTGAAGTACATGGGCCGTTTTTCGATCGCGATCACCTGCACGTTCACGGCGCTACTGCGCATCGCTTGGAGTTGTCGCGCCGCCTCAAACGCGGAACGTGCCGCAAGCACGGGCGAGCCATGGTTGCCGGCGTCATCGGCACCGCGACCGGCGCACGCATCGACATAAACAACGGAGTTGCCTGCGTTCTGGCCCAGCAACAGAATCCGTCCCCACGCGTCGAAGTAGCTGGTCAGTACCCGATGCTTGAATCGCGTGTGCGGCTCGAACTCGCTGAAGTGGTCGTCTGACTTGCTCATGCGGGGCGCGGGACGGCAATGGACTGGTAACTCGACGCTGACTGCCGAAAATTTGGCGGTGCCAGCCGCGGTGTCAAAGGCCAATGGCGCTGATCGGCGCTGTTCGGCGTGCGCGGGCCGTAAGTGGTTGTAAAACAAGATCCTTTAAAACGAACAGGCGTCGGCGGTTGGCTGATAAGCGTGAAGTCGGAGGTTCAAGTCCTCCCGGGCCCACTCAAACGCATACAGCAGAAACGCCAAGCCCGCCGCGACTTATATCGCTGGCGGGGCTTTCTTGTTTCGAGGTTTGTCACTGTTGGCCTGAGGTCAGTGACAGCAACAGTATCAAAGGACAGACTCGCGGCGGCGCCGTCGCGCGAACCGCAACAGCGCGGCGAATCCGCTTCCTGCTAGCACGATCGTCGATGGTTCGGGCGTCGACGTCACGGTGCCGTCAAATCGCGTCACGAGTCCGCTGCCCCCGCTCGCGTACTGGTCTGCCCACTCCTGAGGACACTGATTGCAAGCCGCAGGTTCAGCTGTCTGGACCATCCTGATATGTAGGTCACCCAACGTTGGATCGTAGAGATAGGAGCCTGCGCTCCCAAGACCGAGCGGGATGCATGTCGCTGAGGGCGCGGCGTCGCACTGTCTACCGCACTGCGCTCCGGGGGGAGTGGCAAATAGGCAGCCCGTAGAAAATCCCCCAAAGAACGAGAGCGGCCCGGCGCCCGTGCCTAGAGAAACAGTGAACGGGTCCGGCACGATACCAAAAGCGCCCGTGAATGATGAGAAGAACGAAAACGAGGTGATCCGCATTTGGCTGCCCTGAAGCACGGTCATAAAAGCGGATGCAGCGTAGGTGAAGTCGAGAGTTATGCAGCCGAAGGTAGGCCCCCCAAAGGGCTCGCAGACGTTGGACAAGTAGAACGGAGCGGAACCGTTCGGCGTCGCTGTTGGCGACAGATAACTCCCGAAGTTCACCGTGACGGGATCGCCGGGATTCTGCGCGATGGCGGTGCCCCGGATTCCGCCGACGAGGGTGACTGCCAACAAGAGAGAAAGCGGTATGGCCCTTCGGCTAGACATGCGGCACGCTCCGAGACATCGGTGCACTGGGAATCTGAGAACGCTCGATAGTAGCTGCAAAAGAGCGTACTGGCAACCCTGGCCCAGGAAAGCCTAAACGTCAGGCCGAGTTCCTTGCTGACGGTGTAGGGCGCGATCGGGCGGGAGCGGCTGCCTCTCGCGTATTTCACGCGGTTCCTGGCCATCCGTGCTGCGTATTGCGTTCTCACTCAGCGTCCGGGCTCTCGACAGCGCGCGGTCATGTACCCCGACGCTGTGGCGGCAACGAGCAGAATGAGCATTGTCTAATTATTGCCGCCGCTGGAGCTGGATCCGCGATCTTGTTAACGATCATGAGTCGCATCGACACGTTCGCGACTGGAGCGCGCGACGGATCGACGACGGTAGCGGCGAGGATCACGCTGTCGCGTGCGCTGTTGGGATCGACACGTCCAGCGCCGCACGCGAGCACCGATAGGATGAGCGCGCCTCTGATGAAACCGGCCCCGATGCAGCCAGCCCCTTTCATGACATGCTCATTGCCAAGTCGTTGACGACGGGCGTGTAGGCACGCCACTCACCACCGTCTGGAATCGAGAGTGGCCAGTTCGTCACGGTCGCGTCAGACTTATGCGGTCGCTCGGCTCGGCTTCCGCAGGCGGAGCATGAGTAAAGGGGCGAGCAACACCGCCACTGCCGAGTCGGTCGCCCGGCGGCGCCAGATCAGATACGCGACCAGGACACTGAGTTCGTACAGAATGTAGAGTGGGACAGCCAGTGCGAGCGTGCTCCAGACGAAGTCGCCTGGCGTGAGAAGAGCTCCGACCGTCACGATCACAACGATGGCGTGGCGCCGATACCGACTGAGGAACTGCGGGCTGACAAGCCCCGCGGCAGCGAGCAGTAAAACCACCACAGGTAGCTCAAAGGCTAGACCAAAGCTGATCACCAAACTGAAAACGAAATCGAAGTAGTTATCGGCGGTGATCATTGGTTCGAGCGCAGTTCCGAACAAATCGAAAAGCCATGGCAGGGAGAGTGGCAGAACGATTCGGAACGCGAAAAGCGCGCCCGCGACGAACAACGTTACGCCACCAGCCAACGCGGCAATGAGAAGTCGCTTCTCACGTCCGTAGAGCGCGGGCGCGAGAAAGCCCCATGCTTGATAAAGGATGACGGGGAATGCCAGGACTGCGGCAATCCACATCGCGGCACTGATGGTCAGTTGCAAACCGTCCGTCGGATGAGTGGCGACGACATGATGGCCGTGGAGATACGGGGCGATCGGCCCTTCGAGGCGCGCAATCACATCGAAGTGCAAGACGATGAAGAAGCTGATGCCAAGTGCCAGAAAGATTGCGGCGAGGGAGTAGATAATCCGCCAGCGGAGCTCTTCCAGGTGATCGAGAAAGGGCATTTCACCATTCGCAGCCACGCGTCGCATACCATGACTCCGCAAAGGATGAGCAACGAAGAACCGTATTCTTCGTATAATGCCCAAGCTTAGTGGCCGCACGCTACCGAGGACACCCGCGCCGAGGAATTCCGGTGTTCGAGCCCGGAGTCCGACGTTGTCGCGCCAGCAGCCCTTGCCGTCCATGCTGATCTCGATCTGCCGGCGGCGGAGCACGTTCAGGAAGTCGAAACTCGTAAACTGACTCCCTTGGTCGGTGTTGAAGATCTCGGGACAGCCAAAGCGGTGCAGCGCCTCCTGGAGGGCGGCGACGCAGAAGTCACTCGTCAGCGTCGGCGTCAGCCGCCAGCTCGGGACCTTGCGACGGGCCCAGTCCCCATGGTCCCGACGAGATAGACGAAGCCGCGCACTATCGGGATGTAGGTGATGTCGGCGGCCCAGACGTGATTCGGCCGAGAACCTCAACATTCCGAACCGCCGGATGCCGACCCGCACGTCCGGCGGTGCGGGAGGGAAGTAGGAGAGCTCCTCTCTCCTACTCCCTATCCCGATTCACTGCAGGCGGATCGATCGGATGTCGGAGCCGCCGCCGCGAATCTTCGTCAGAGCGATTGCAGGAAGGCGACCAGCGCCGCGCGTTGCTCCGGTGTGAACTGGAATCCGAGTGCTTGTTGATAGTGGAGGATCGCGTCGTTCAGCGTCGCCGCGGTGCCATTGTGGAAGTACGGCGCGCGCGCCGACAAGCCGCGCAGCGACGGAACCTTGAACCGATCCATGTCGGCCCAGAGCCCGGTTTTGAGAGCGCGCCCCGGATCAGTGGTCTGCCGCTCCTCGCCGGTCATCTTGTTGCGCACCGTGTAGAGCGGCATACCGGGTTGGCGGAACTGCGGGCCCGACGCGCCGACATCGAACAGCTTTCCATTGGTATTGCTGCCGTTGTTCTCGGCGTTGTGGCAGGCGTTGCAGCTGCGGCCGTTCGGGTTCGTTGCATTGAACAACTCCTGACCGCGCGCGATCTGCGCACGCTTCTCGTCCGCGGCGCGCGAGGTACACGATCCCGGCTCGAGCCCGATCCACGCATCGTACAAGTTGAAGCGTCCGGCGACTTGGGTTTGGTTCGAGAGATTTTCGGGACCTCCCTTCGCGCCACAGGACGTCAGCGACCCTACACCGTCCACCGACCGCTGCGCGAACCGCAGCCCTTCCTCGTACTCGACGATCGCTTCGATCGTTTCCGCGCTGGCGGGAGGGCCTTGCTGTCCGCCGGTGATGTTGCCGGTTGCCTGGCTCGTGAGGCCGGCATGGACATTGAGCGATCCGTTGCCGTCCTGATCGTGCCACCCGATGTTTTGCGCGATGTGAAAGTTCGCGGTGGCCAATGGCCGGCGATACGCCTGGAACTTCGTGAGGCTGCCGCCGGCGCCGAGCGGATCGTCGAACCGGACGATCTCGTACTCCGCGTTGGCTGGTACGTTGCCGCCGCGCCGGAACAATCCTTTCAGCAGCATGCTGTAGGCGCGGAATCGTGCCTCCGTCGTCGAGACGTCGGCCGTCGGACTGTCGGCGTCGAGGAGGTTGAAGATCGGATCGGTTCCGTGCGACCTCTGGAATTTGGCCTGGACATCGGCGGGCCGAATGCTCCACCCGGACTCCACCAGATGGCACGACGCGCACGATCGTCCGTTCGATCCCTGGGGAATGTTGAACGGCGTATTCAAATCCACGAAACCCGCCGTGCTGAACGTGGCGGCCGTCCCGGCCGCATCCGCGATCGGCAGATTGTTCGGAAGGCGACCGCTATGGAAGGACGGGCCCGCGCCCGGCTCCGCATCCCGATCCGCCGCATCCGACGCCTTTGCGTCCGCTCGATCCGGCGCACCGACTTGAGCACAGCCGACGCACGCGGCCGCGGCCACCAGCAGCAGAAACCCCCGCGGGATGCGCGACGCGGTGGTCGTTCGCGACTTGAACATGAAACGCTCCATTGATGTTGTCGGGGTCCAGACGTCCTGGTCCAACCGTCAACGGAACGAACGAAAAAAGACAGGCGATCCGGACACGGTCCATTGTGTTCCCGGTTCGCTGACGTATAGTCACATACAGACTAAACGGGAGCCGAACGTGCCGTCGTCGCTTGCCGAGTTCGAGCTGCTCGTCGTGTTGGCCGCACTGCGCCTGGGACCCGAGGCCGCCTACACCGTCACCATCGTTGATGATATTCGCCGTCGGACCGGCCGGCGGGTTCGCCGCGCGAATGTCTTCACATCGCTCAGACGGCTTGAAGAGCGTGGTCTGGTCACGACGCGACTCGGCGAGCCGAGTGCAGAGCGGGGAGGGCGGCCGCCGCGGCTCGTCCGTGTAACCGCCCGAGGCGTCGCCGCGGCTCGAACGACGACGTACGCGATCCAGGCGATGCTTGGCGGTCTCTCGTTGGAGCAAGGCCGATGAGCTTCGACGGGAACAGTGAGTTTGCCGCGCCCCGCTGGGCGCGATCGCTGCTCACCTGGCTGGCACCCCCTGATCGCGTGGACGAGGTGCTTGGTGACCTCGAGGAAACGCATCGCGATCGTACGCGGCGGCGCGGACGATTCGTCGCTTCGTTAGCCACCACGATCGAATCACTCGACATCGCCGTTGCGTTGCTCCGCGAACGAGGCGATCGGCGAGCCGTCGATCGCCGCCGCGCGCGGGCGCCTGACCCGGCGTCGAACTACGCGCGGCTCGGCGACTGGTTCGATCGCGCGCGCCAAGATCTCTCGTATGCTTGGCGCGGTTTGCGGCGCTCGCCCATCTTCACGCTCACGGTCGTCGTCGTTCTCGCGCTCGGTGTCGGCGCCAACGGCGCCGTCGTCGCCGTACTGGATCGCGTGTTCCTACAGAACCCGGGTGGCGTTCACGCGCCGAGCGAGCTCCGACGACTGTACTTCTACCGGCCCGATGAAGTTGCTCGTGCGCTCGCCCCCACAAACGCCGTGTACGAGGTCGCGATGTATCCGGAGTACCTGGCGATGCGCGACGCGACGTCCGGGGACGCACAGTTGGCGACATACCTGCGGCCCGACTCGGTCGATGTGCGTGTTGCGTCAGGGAACGCGCCCATGATGGTCTCGCACGCAAGCCGCAGCTATTTCGACGTCCTGCAGGTTCGCCCCACGCTCGGACGATTCTTCGATGCCAGTGAAGATCGGGTTGATGTGGCGTCACAAGTCGCCGTCATCAGCAACGCGCTGTGGCGTCGTCGGTTCGGCGAAGATCCGCATGTCATCGGCAGCCGTCTCGTCATCAGCGATCGCGTATATACGGTCATCGGCGTGGCAGCGCAGCAGTTCAGCGGCATCGATCTCGATCGAGCGGAGGTATGGCTGCCCCTTGGGGCGATTCGGACACCGCCGTTTTTTGCGCGCCCGTGGTACCAGGGTGGCTTTGGGGCGTTCCGAGTTGTCGCACGCGTGTCGTCGGATGAAGCGGCACGGCACCTGGTTGCGATCACAACGGTCGCATATCGGCGAGCTCGGGCGTCATTCGGAATTCACGATACGACATCGGGTGTGCGCGTCGGTCCCATCATCGCGGCGCTCGGGCCGGCGGACCGGCTACAGGCGGAGTCCATCTCCCTGAGGCTGAGCGGCGTTTCGTTTGTCCTGTTCCTCATCGCATGCGCGAACGCGGCCAACATGCTGCTGGTTCGCGCCACGCGCCGGCGCCGTGAGTTCGCCATTCGGCGCGCACTCGGCATGTCGCCGGCGCGACTCACGTGGCAGCTGATCGTCGAAGGGCTTGTGTTATCGACGGTCGCGGGCGTCGTTGCCGCGTTCATCGCCGTGTGGGGATCAACGATGCTCCGCGACCTCCTGATGCCGCAGATCCACTGGGCTGACGCGAGTAGTCGCGAGCGCGTGTTCGCGTTCACGGCAGTGGCGAGTATGATCGCCGGTCCTCTCGCCGCGCTGGCTTCCGCATTGCGCGCGTGTGCCGGCGACTCGAGCGACGCGCTCAAAGCGGGGAGCCACGTGATGCGCCGCGATCGCGCGTGGGTGCGCACTGCGCTTCTCATCGGACAGGCCGCTTTATCCGTGGTGCTGCTCGTCGGCGCGGGACTCTTTGTGCGAAGCCTCAGAAATGTTCGCGCGATCGATCTCGGTTTCGATACAGAAGGAGTGGTCACGGCGACGGCTCGTTTTCGCGACCCAGCTCGGAAGCCAGAAGTTGCACCTGCGCTCGAGAGCGTCGCTTCGCAACTGGCGGCGTTGCCAGATGTAAGGCGTGTCGCCATGGCGTCGGTTGCTCCGATGCATGGCGCGTATTCGATGTCGCTTTTCGTTCCAGGTCGTGACTCCCTGCCCAGAGTTGACGGAACGTCGCCGTTCATCATCCCGGCGTCGCCGGAGTATTTCGCGACGCTCGGCGTCAGACTCCTCGCCGGCCGGTTCTTCGACTCGACCGATCGCGCGAGCGCGCCGCGCGTCGGCGTTGTCGGCGCGGCCATGGCGCGAGTGATATGGCCTGGCGAAAGCGCGCTGGGGAAGTGCATCAAGACAGGCCGGCGATCGGCGCCGTGCACCACGATCGTCGGTGTCGTCGAGGACACGCATGTTCTCGGTGTCATCGAGAAGCAGCGCTTCATGCAACTGTATCTGCCGCTTGCGCAGAGCGCCGACCTCGAGGCAGATCGGTTCGGCGCGTGGAATCGTGTCCTCATTCTCCGAACACACCCGCAGGCGGAGCCCCAAATTGTGGCCCTCGCGCGGCGCGGGATCCTTCAGCGACTCCCTGACGTCGATGTGCTTCGGGTCGACGAAATGTCGCAGGTGCTCGATCCGGAGATGCGGCCGTGGCGGTTGGGCGCGACGCTGTTCACGCTCATGGGCGTGCTCGCCGCACTCGTTGCCGCCGTTGGTGTGTACGGTGTCATCGCGTTTGCCGCGGGCCAGCGAACGCACGAGATCGGCGTGCGAATCGCGATCGGCGCGCGACGGTCGGATATCGTGCGTCTCGTCATGAACGAGGGCGTTCGCATCCTCGCGTTCGGGATTTTCGCCGGGCTGGCGCTCGCGATCGTGGGCGGACGGCTGGTCCAGTCACTGCTATATGGTGTCTCGACTCGCGATCCTTTGGTTCTCGTCACTGCGTGTGCGGTGATCGGAGTCGTTGGACT
>Ga0070679_100002188_pt1 | contig 17646 bp, 16 predicted proteins | sample KBSC63BmetaG_FD_65652 | JGI IMG/M metagenome (GOLD analysis project Ga0070679, IMG submission 65652) | Corn rhizosphere microbial communities from Kellogg Biological Station, Michigan, USA - KBS C6-3B metaG | ecosystem: Host-associated > Plants > Roots > Rhizosphere | place: USA: Michigan... | reverse complement strand
TCATCATGGCCGCATACGACAATCTTCTCGCGAACGTCCCAACCGATCTCTGGATCGGCGGCAAATGGAGAAAGTCCTCCGACGGCGCGCGGTTCGACGTGATCGACCCGGCGACCGAACAGAAGATCGCTTCCGTTGCGAGCGCCAGTGTCGATGACGCCAAGGCGGCGCTCGACGCCGCGCAGGGTGCGTTCGCCGCCTGGGCCGGGAAGAAGCCGCGCGAGCGCGGCGAGATTTTGCGCAAGGCCTATGAACTCATCATGCGCGACGCCGAGCGGCTGGCGAAGCTCATCACCATCGAGAACGGCAAGGCGCTGTCCGACTCGCGCGGCGAGGTGGCCTACGCCGCCGAGTTCTTCCGCTGGTACGCGGAGGAGGGTGTGCGGAACCTCGGCGTCAACGGCATCGCGCCGTCGTCGGGCGCGCGCATCTTCGTGCATCACAAGCCGGCCGGCCTCGCCGTGCTGGTGACGCCGTGGAATTTCCCGGCGGCGATGGCGACCCGCAAGATCGGCCCGGCGCTGGCCGCCGGTTGCCCGGTGGTGCTCAAGCCCGCCTCGGAAACGCCGCTGACGATGCTGGCGCTGATGCCGATCCTGGAAGAGGCCGGCGTGCCCGCGGGCGTCGTCAACGTCATTCCGTCGCGCCGCTCCGGGCCGGTGGTCGACGCCATGCTGCACGATCCGCGGGTGCGCGTGGTTTCGTTCACCGGTTCGACCGAAGTCGGCCGCAAGCTTTTGCACAGCGCAGCCGACAGCGTGCTCAACACAGCGATGGAGCTTGGCGGCAACGCGCCGTTCATCGTGTTCGAGGATGCCGATATCGACGCGGCCATCGATGGCGCGATGATCGCCAAGATGCGCAACATGGGCGAGGCCTGCACCGCCGCCAATCGTTTCTATGTGCATGAGAAGGTGCAGGACGAATTCGCCAAGAAGCTCACCGCGAAGATGGCGGGCCTGAAGATGGGCAACGGTCTCGACGACGGTGTGGCGCTGGGGCCCCTGGTCAATGCCGAAGGCCGCGACAAGGTGATCGAACTGGTCGACGACGCCGTGAGCAAGGGTGCGAAAATTCTCACCGGCGGCAAGCGGCCCGACGGCACCGGATACTTTTATCCGGCCACGGTGCTGTCGAACGTGCCCGACAACGCCAAGATGCTGAACGACGAAATCTTCGGCCCGGTCGCGTCGCTGCAAACCTTCAAGGACGAGGCCGAGGTCATCAAGCGGGCCAACGACACCGAATACGGCCTCGTCGCTTACCTCTACACCAAGGATTTGAGCCGCGGCATGCGCGTGTCGGAGCAACTCGACTTCGGCATGATCGGGCTCAATCGCGGTCTCGTATCTGATCCGGCCGCGCCGTTTGGCGGCATGAAACAGTCCGGCGTCGGCCGCGAGGGCGCGCACGAGGGCCTGAAAGAGTTTCTGGAGACGCAGTACATCTCGGTGAGCTGGTGAGGTGACGGCTCAAGGCATTCTCTGCCGTCATCGCCGGGTTTGACCCGGCGATCCCGCTCAGGAGGTCAAAGCCGCACCAGTTGAATTGGAATCACCGGGACTTGCGCCATACCGCGTCCAAGATGCGCGTGAGCGCGCTCATGTCGCGGCCTGGTGATGACAGATGGAGAGGAAAGCGCGTGGACGTTCTGATGCCGCAACTCGGAGAAACCGTCTCCGAAGGCAAGATCACCAAGTGGTTCAAATCGGCCGGCGACGTGGTGAAGCCGGGCGACAACCTGTTCGAGATCGAGACCGACAAGGTCTCGATGGAGGTGCCCTCGATTGCGGCGGGCACGCTGACCGAAATCAGGGTGCAAACCGGCGCGGTGGCTCTGGTCGGCGCCGTGGTTGCGGTGATTGCCGGAGAGGGTGGCGCGACCGCGAGCGCGCCAGCCGCTGCCGCGGCTGCGCCTCCGCCCTCCGCGCCGAAAGCGCCGCCCGCGACGTTCGCGGCCGTGCCGCAAGCGCGCGTGCCGCAACCGTCAGGGCCGCTCGACCCGTTCTTTGAGGTTCGCACGCCTTCGCGCAATTTCGGTCCGGCGATGACCGCGGGCGGGGCCTCGGTGACGCCGCTGGCGCGGCGGCTTGCCGGCGAGAACGACATCGATCTGTCGCGCGTCAGCGGTTCGGGCCCCCATGGCCGCATCGTTGCCGCGGACGTGGAAAAGGCATTAAGCAGCGGCGCCGGGCGCGGCGCGCCGGCAACGGCAGCCGGTATGAGCGCCACGCAGGTGAAGGCGCTTTATCAGGGCGTCGAGTTCGATGAGGTCCCGCTCGACGGCATGCGCTCGACCATCGCGCGGCGGTTGGTCGAGGCCAAGCAAACCATTCCGCATTTCTATCTCACCGCCGATGTGACGATGGACGCGCTGCTCAAGATTCGCGAGGAAGCCAACGCGGGTGCGCCGAAAGAAGGCCCGGCTGCGTACAAGCTCTCGGTCAACGACTTCGTCATCAAGGCGCTGGCGCTGGCGTTGCAGCGGGTGCCGGCGGCCAACGCCGTGTGGGCTGGCGACCGCATCCTGCGGTTCAAGCATTCCGATGTCGGCGTCGCGGTCGCGATCGAGGGTGGTCTGCTGACGCCGGTGGTCCGCAACGCGGAATCGAAGCCGCTGTCGGCGATCTCCAACGAGATGCGGGATCTGGCCGCGCGCGCGAAGGAGAAGAAATTGAAGCCGGCCGAGTACCAGGGCGGCGCGTCGGCGATTTCCAACCTCGGCATGTACGGTGTGCGCGAGTTCTCGGCGATCATCAACCCGCCGCATGCGACGATCCTCGCGGTCGGCGCTTCGCAACGCCGTCCGGTCGAAGCAGCGGACGGCTCGGTCAAGTTCGTGAGCCAGATGACCGTGACGCTGTCGTGCGACCACCGTGTGGTGGATGGCGCCCTCGGCGCCGAATTGCTGGCGGCGTTCAAGGCGCTGGTCGAAAGCCCGGTGCGAATGCTGGTCTAGGCTGCGCGCGGCTTCGGCTTCGCGCGCGACATTTGTAAGCGCAAGGCACCGGCAACACGCGGCATCGACCCCAAAGAAAAACCGCCCGGCGCATTCGCACCGGGCGGTTGATTGTCGGCCTGCTTTGGCGCGGGATTATTTCTTCTGCTCGTCGGCGACGACCTTGCGGACGATGGGCCACCAGAGCTTTTCCTCGCTGCGCAGGAAGTCCTCGGTCTGCGCCGGCGTCAGTTCGCGCGAATAGGTGCCGAGCTGATGGAAGCGCTCCTGCACGTCCTTTTCCGCGACGACGGTGCGCAGGTCCTTGTTGAGCTTCTGAATGATGTCGGCCGGCACGCCGGCTGGCACCATCATCACGATCCAGCCGCTGGAGACCACGCCCGGCACCGTCTCGCTGATGGTCGGCAGGTCCGGCAGGTTGGGCAGGCGCTTCTCCGAGGCGATGCCGAGAAGGCGCATGTCGCCGCCCTGCGTTCCCGGTGCAAGTCCCGCCAAGCCCTCGAACATCATCGGGATGCGGCCGGCGATCACGTCGTTCACCGAGACTGCGGCTCCGGCGGCGTGAACGAAGGCGATGTTGGCCTTTGAGCGTTCGCGGAACAGTTCGCCGGTGAGATGGGACTGACCGCCGCGGTTGGTGGCCGCGAAGAGCATGCCGCCGGGCGTGTCGTTGGCGAGCTTGATCAGTTCGGCCACCGAATTGGCCTTGATGTTCTTGTTGACGGCGACGCCGATGGGCTGCTCGCCGACCATGCCGACCGCCGCGAAGGCCTGATGGAGATCCACCGGCATCTTGCCCTCCTGCTGGATCGGCAGGACGGTGTAGGTCGACGCTTGTGTCATGTAGATCGAATAACCGTCTTTCGGCAGGACGGCCGCGGCCTGCGCGGCGATCAGCCCGCCCGCGCCGGGCCGGTTAATGACGACGACCTGCTGCTTCCAAAGCTGGGTCAACCGGTCGGCCACCAGACGCGTGATGACGTCCGGGCTGTTGCCGGCGGCGGCCGGCGTGACGAAGGTGACCGGCTTGTTGGGATAATCCTGCGCCTGGGCCGGAGCGCTTGCTCCAACGGCGACCGCTGCCGCACAAATTACCCCCAGCCATGATCGATGCAGACCCATGGCGCTCTCCTCTGATTTTGAACGTTTCCCCGCAGACGATTGTCATATAACCCGGAGGCCGTGTGCAAGCCGATTGTATCGCGGGAATCCGGGATCGGGACCATTCGTCATGGCTGAAGAGGCGGCGATCGAACGCGCGGAGCGCAGGCCCCTGGCCACGCCGCAGCCGTGCTGCGCCGGCGGCCTCGGCGACCCGGGCCATCCGGCGGCGGGGGGCTTTGTCGCCGAATTGACGCATCGCAGCCTGCCGGGACGCACTGGTGGTTCAGACCGGCCGGCGACGGACAGCCGCAAAGACGAATTGGACGCCGTCACCTGGTCGCGGGTGTTTGTCGAAGCCGCGACCCTCGGCGCAGGCCATGTGCGTCTCCTCGGCGGGGAGCCGCGACGCGACCTCGTCGATATCGTCGCCCATGCGCGCGAAGCCGGACTCAACACCTGTCTTGCCATCGCCGGGATCGGAGTCGCCACGCGCACCATGCGCGACCTGTGGGAAGCAGGGCTTTCCGAGGTCGAGGTTTCGATCTTCGATGCCGACGCGGTGTCTGCCGATCGCATGGCCGCCCAGCGCGGAGCGTTTCAGCGCAAGCACGCGCTGGCCGCTGAAGCCGTGCGGCTCGGCCTGCCGCTGACTGTCAGTTTCGTCGCCGGCCGCGACAACATCGGGCGACTGGCCGCGATGGTGGCTCTCGCATTGCGGCTGAAGGCCCGGCGTGTCGCGATCATGGATGTCGAGCATAGCGATTGGGCGTTGGCGCCCGATGCAGCGTCGATGCCGGCGCCCGACCAGGTGTTGCGGGCCGCGGTGGAGATCGAAGAACTGCGGCGTGTCCACCAAGACCGGATCGTCATCGACGCGCGGATCGAGGCGCGAGATACGGACGACAGGGAACGCCGCGCCCCCGGCTGGGGGCAGGGGACGTTTCATGTGGCGCCGTCTGGCCTGGTGTGGCCGCACCGCGCCGTCCCTGCTGTTCTCGGCGCGGAGCTGTGGAATGTTTCCGACCATTCGCTTGCGCACATTCTTGCATCGTCGCCTGCGTTCCGCGCTGCTGGCGTCCCATTCACCGGAGCTTTCGATGTCGGCTGACTTTGAAAAGAAGCATTACGGCGACAGCGCCTTTGCCCAGTCCTCATTTTCGGAGATCGTCACCGTCAAGGGGCCCGGTCGGTTGCTCTTCCTTGCGGGCATCGGCGCCGAAGATACAGACGATGCGGCGGGAGGCGTTCGCCACGCCGGCGATGCCTATGGTCAATCCCGTTACGCCTTCGAGAAGGCCGCGCGGCTTTTGGCGAAGCACGGCGCGGCCATGAGCGATATCGTCAAGATCACAGCCTATCTCGTCGACGTGCGGGACCGGCCTTACTACCAGGCGGCGCGAAAGGAAGCGCTTGCGAATGTCGCGGCGCTGCCGGCGCATACACTTCTGGTGGTGAGCAACCTTGCGCGCCCGGGAATGATGGTGGAAATCGATATCGTTGCGGCGACCCCGGCCTGACGCAGGAACCAGAACGAAAAAGCCCTCGCAGCGATCTGCTGCGAGGGCTTTTCAGTCGGTCGACTGGGGCTCGCGTTACTGCACTTCGAGGCCGGCGTCCTTGACGACCTCGGCGGCCTCGGCGCGATCCTTCTCAAGCTCCTTGGCGTAAGCCTCGGGCGTGTTGATCGCAGCCACGAGACTGCGCGCCTTCAGGTTTCTCTCCGCGAAGGCCGGATCGTTGACGATCTTGCCGACTTCGGCGACGTACTTGTCGATGATCGGACGCGCGACGCCCTTCGGCGCGAACAGGCCGAACGAGGCCTTCGACGGCGGTCCGTTGTAGCCGGCTTCCGCCAGCGTCGGAACGTCCGGGAAGTTCTGCGAGCGGATGTTGTTGACCATCGCCAGCGGCGTCATCTTGCCGGCGCGGATATAGCTCGTCAGGTTGCCTTCGCCGACAATGGTGATCTGCGTGGTGCCGCTGAGAATCGAGGTGACGGCGTCGCCGCCGCCCTTGAAGGGTACGCGAACCCAGTCGGCGCCTTTCTCCTGCTGCAGCTTGGTCATCATCGCCACGGCGGCATAGACCGGCGTGGTGTAATTCAGCGTCCCCGGCTTGGCCTTCGAGAGGGCCACCAATTCGTCCAGGCTCTTCACCTTGAGGTCGGCACTCGCCACCAAGGTCTGCAATATGGAGAACAGGTTGGTCATGGGCTGCACGCCGTTGATGTCGAACGGCAGCTTCTTGAACAGGTGCGGGTTGTAGACCAGCGCGTCGGAATAGAGGATGCAGACCGTATAGCCGTCCGGTGCGGAATCCTGGCAGGCACGCACGCCGATGTTCTCGCGGCCGCCGGGACGGTTTTCGACGACGACCGGCTGACCCCAGCGTTTGTGCAACTCTTCGGCAACCGCGCGGATGAAGATGTCGCTGATGCCTCCCGCGCTCTGATTGGCGATGATCCGAATGGGCCGGACGGGGAATTCCTGCGCTTGAGCGACGGGTGGCAGAGCGCTCGCACCGATACATGCTGCGAGCGAGAGGGCGAACAGGTGACGCATCATGACTCCAGGCTTGGTTGTCAGGGGGGTGCGCACGAGAAGCTGACGGCGCGATCTATGGAACGCATATCTTGCGATATTCGTCAGGTTATCGTCGCTGAATATTATACGCAACCCTTTGGTCAACGCGGGCCGCGAACGTGTCGGAGCCTGAGGCTCGCTGCTAGGATTCGGCGGCTTCAGCCTCGGCGAGCTTGTCGCGCCAGTCTTTGCGTTTCATGACGAACGAGGCTGCCGAGAGGACCAACAACAAAGCACTGACAATGAGCAGCCCGCCGGCGATCGGCCGGGTGAAAAAGATCATCCAGGAGCCGTCGGACATGATCAGCGATTGCCGCAGGCTCTGCTCGAAAATCGGCGAGATGACGAGGCCGAGCACCAGCGGCGCGGGATCGAAGCTGAACTTGCGCAGCCCATAGCCGAGCACGCCCATGATGAGCATGATCCAGACGTCGATGATCGAGTGGCTCACCTCATACACGCCGATGATGCAGAACATGATGATCAGCGGATAGAGATAGGCATAGGGGATTCGCAGCACGGTCACGAACAGGCCGACCAGCGGCAGGTTGAGTGCCAGCAGCATCAGATTGCCGACATACATCGAGGCGACGAAGCCCCAGAACACGTCCGGATGCTCGTTGATGAGCTGCGGGCCGACGCCGACGCCGTGCACCATCAGCGCACCGATCAGCACCGCGGTGATCGGGCCGGTCGGAATGCCAAGCGCCAGCATCGGCACGAAGGCGCCGGTCGATGCTGCGTTGTTGGCGGATTCGGGACCGGCGACACCGGCGACCGCGCCCTTGCCGAATTCCTCCGGGTGCTTCGAGATTTTCTTTTCGAGCGCGTAGGACAGGAAACTCGAAATGATATGCGCCGAACCGGGAATGATGCCGATGATGAATCCCAGCACCGAACCGCGTGCGATCGGCATGATCGCCTGCCGCCATTCTTCGCGGTTCGGCAGCAGTTCGCGGAGCTTCGGGCTGAGCACCTCGCCGACCACGTTTGCCGATGGCGTCGAAAGGATTTCGCCGAGCCCGAACAGCCCGACCGCGACCGGCACGATGCCGATGCCGTCGCCGAGTTCGGCAAGATCGAAGCTGTAGCGGAAGTGCCCGGTCATGTTGTCGATGCCGATCATGCCGAGCATCAGGCCGAGGCAGGCCATCAGCAGCGTGCGCACCAGCGAGGTCGACGACATGTAGGCAAGGAAGATCAGCCCCAGCACCAGCAACGACGTGTATTCCGGCGGGCCGAAGCGCAGCGCCAGCGTCGCAAGCGGCGGGGCGACCATTGTCAGCACGATGATGCCGAACGTGCCGGCGATCCACGAGCCGACGGCGGAAATGCAGAGCGCAGCGCCGGCGCGGCCCTTTTTCGCCATCGCGCCGCCGTCGATGCAGGTCATCACCGACGACGCCTCGCCCGGAATGCGCATCAGGATCGCGGTGGTCGAGCCGCCGTATTGCGAACCGTAGTAGATGCCCGCCAGCATGATGACGGCTTCGGTCGCGTTCAGCCCAAACGTGATCGGCAATAGGATGCTGATACCCGACAGCGGGCCAATGCCCGGCAGCACACCGACCAGCGTGCCGACGATGCAGCCGAGGAACGCATACCACAGCATGCCGGGTTGCATCGCGACGGCAAACCCATGCATCAGGCTGAAGAACGTGCTTTCCATAAATCTCAGACGTCTTTCAATAGCCGAGCGGGCTTGTCGGCAGCGGCGACTTCAGCAGGAACGTGAAGCAGACATAGGCCAGCAACACCACAGCCGCGCTGTATGTCCCGGCGATCAGCAGATTGCGCCGCTCGATCAGGATCAGCAGCGCGACCATCATCAGGGTCATGGTGATGACGAAGCCAAGGTAGATGTAGAAGCCGATGGCCGCCGCGGTGATGATCGTGACCAGCAAGGCGTGCTTGCCGTCGTCCCAAGGGATCTCGGAGAACGGCTTGCCTTCCCGAGCCCGGACGATGAGCGCAAGGCCAAAGACGATCATCAGCACCGCGACGATTTTTGGCAGGAAGCCGGAGCCCGGCATCGACAACTGCCCGGTTGGCAGGTCGCCGCTGAGCGCGATGATCAGGGCGCCGAATGCGACGAAGGCGCCGCCTGCCACGTGGTCCGCGCGCAGATTCATCAGCTTCGTTCCATCATGACCGGACACACGTGTTAGGCTTATCCCTGCGCCGTCGGCTGCGCTAGCCTTGGCGGCCGATCAGGATGACGGCCTCGTCGGTCTTCTTGCCGTCGATGTCCCAGAATTTCTGGAAGTCCGGCCCGTCGAGATAAGCGAGTTCCTGGCCGGCGTTGGTCAACGTGGTCTTGAATTGATCGGAATGCACGGCCTTATTGATGGCCGTGCGCAGGGTGGTGACGATTGGCGCGGGCGTGGCCTTCGGCGCGAAGATGCCGACCCACAGATAATACTCGACGTCGTAGCCGAGCTCTTTCAGCGTCGGCACGTTCGGCAGCAGTTTCGAGCGCGTCGCGCCGAAGCTTGCGAGCGGCCGCAGCTTGCCGGACTTGATGTGCGGCAGCGTCGCCGACACCGATTGCGTCGTCACCTGGGCGTTGTTGCCGAGGATCGCGGTGATCGCCGGTCCGCCGCCGTTGGTCGGCAGGTGGCGCAGCTTCAGCGGGCCTGTCGCCTTCTCGAGATAGGCCAGCGGCAGGTGGCTCGCGCCATAGAGTCCGCCGGAGCTGAAGACCAGTTTGTCCGGGCGCGCCTTGGCGTCATCGACCAATTCCTTCAGCGTCTTGTAGGGCTGCTGGTCGTTCACGAGGATCAAGACCGGGTCCGCGATCAGCCGCGCCAGCGGGATGAAATCGGCGCGGGTGGTTTTCGCCGGGCGGCCGAACAGCTTGTCGACCTCGGCGTAGCCCGAGATGCCGGTGTTATGCGACAGCAGCGTGTAGCCGTCCGGCTTGGCCGTGGCGACGACCTGCGCGCCGACCTGCCCGGCGGCGCCGGCCTTCGTCTCGACCACGACCGGTTGCTTGAGGATCGGCTCCATGAGTGTCGCCAGGGGGCGGGTCACGATGTCGTTGATGCCGCCCGGCGGAAACGCATTGATGATGGTGATGGCGTGTGTCGGATAGGCCTCTTGAGCCCAGGCAGGCTTCGCCACGAGCGCCGTTGCGCTGGCGCCGATGACAAATTTGCGACGGTCCAGTTTTCCATGGTCCATGTGCGTCTCCTGTTGGCTCGTTCGGCGAATTCAATGAAAGGCGCGGCGCCATCAACGAACGGCGCCGGCGCCCTGTTGCTGGCTTAGCACATCGGCTGTGTTATCCCTGCACGCGGCCGATGGTCTTGATCGCGTCTTCGATGCGCGTGGTGTCCTCGGCCCAGAACTTCGCGAAGGCAGGCTGGTCGAGATAGGCGAGCTCCTGGCCGAGATTGGTGAGCGCGCTTTTGAACGGATCGCTGTGTGCAGCCTGGTCGAGATTCTTCCGCCAGAATGTGATGACGTCGGTGGGCGTGCCCTTCGGGGCGAACACGCCGACCCACAGATAATATTCGATGTTGTAGCCAAGCTCCTTCATGGTCGGCACATCCGGCAGCGCCTTCGAACGCTGCGCCCCGAACAGGGCGAGGGGCCTGAGCTTGCCGGCCTTGATCTGTGAGTTCGCAGCCGAGACCGAAGACGCCAGCACCTGCGAGTTGTTGCCGAGCAACGCGGTGAGCGCCGGCCCGCCGCCGTTGGTGGGTAGATGACGCATCTTCAAGCCGCCAGCCGCCTTCATGAACAGCGCACATGGAATGTGCAGCGCGCCGTAAAGGCCCGAGGACGAGAAAATCAGATGATCCGGGCGTTTCTTCACGTCGTCGACGAGTTCTTTCAGCGTTTTGTACGGCTGCTGGTCGTTGACCAGGAGCACGCAAGGATCGGCGACGAGGCGCGCGATCGGAATGAAGTCGGCGTTGGTGAATTTCGGCGTGCGGCCGAACAGCCGATCGACCTCGGCGAAGCCGGAGATCGAGGTGATGTGAACGAGCAGCGTGTAGCCGTCCGGCTTGGCCGTGGCGGCGACCTGCGCGCCGACTTGTCCGGCGGCGCCGGGCTTGGTCTCGATCACGCAAGGCTGCTTGATCTGTGGCTCCAGCACCGCGGCAAGCGGGCGGGCGACCACGTCTGCCGCGCCACCGGGCGGGAATGGATTGATGAACGTGACCGCGTGGGTCGGATAGTCCGCCGCGAATGACGGCCTGACGGCAAAGGTCGCCGCAGCCGACCCCACCACGAATTGACGTCTGTCCATGCTATCCTCCCGATATCGTCTTGTTTTTATAAGTAGGATGGTAACGAGCGCGGGCGCGCGGGGTCAACCGATTGGCTCGGTCGATACCGTCGCAGGCCGTGTTATTCGTCCACAATCGCGATGGCGCGCGTCCAGCCCGCGGACGCGGCGTGGATCTTGACCGGAAAGCAACTGATCGAGAAACCGCTTGCCGGCAGCTTGTCGAGATTGTGCAGTTTTTCGATGTGGCAATAGCCGATGTCGCGGCCGGCGCGATGGCCTTCCCAGATGATGCTTGGGTCGTGGGTCTCGGCGTATTTGACCTTGGTGTGCACGAATGGGGCGTCCCAGCTCCAGCCGTCGGTGCCGGTGACGCGCACCCCGCGTTCCAGCAGATAAAGCGTGGCCTCTCGTCCCATGCCGCAGCCGCGCGAGACGTAATCGGGCTGGCCATAGGCTGCGCCGGCGCTGGTGTTGACCACGACGATTTCCAGCGGTGAAAGCGTGTGGCCAATGCGTTTGAGTTCGGTTTCGACGTCCTTGGCCGTCGCCACATAGCCATCGGCGAAGCCGCGGAAGTCGAGCTTCACCGCAGGCTGCAGGCACCATTCAAGCGGGATTTCGTCGATGGTGGCCGCGCGCTTGCCGCGGTCCATGGTCGAGGCGAAGTGGTAGGGCGCGTCGAGATGGGTGCCGCAATGGGTCGACAGCTTGATCCATTCGATGGCCCAGCCTTCGCTGTCCGGCAGGTCCTCGACCTTGAGTCCGGGAAAGAACTGGCAGACCTCCTGCGCGGTTTGCTTGTGATCGAAATAGCGGATGCTCGGGCCGTAACCGGGCGGATCGGCCACCACGTCGTTTTGCAGCGGAATGGAAATGTCGATCATCTTGCGCGGCATGACTGGGCACCTTGGCGAAGTTCGATGTCGGAGCGCCACGCTAGCGGCCGCGCGTCATGCGCGGCCTGGTGTTGCAGGCCAGCCCGCCGGCGATCAATTCGGTGCGCCTGAGAGCTCGCTTGCCGACAGTTGCGGCTTGCGGCCTTTGACCTCGGTGTTGGCGAAGTTCAGTTCGATCTTCACGCCATTGGGGTCGTGCAGAAAGAGCTGATAGAGCCCCTGGTCGTCGACCTGCCGTTCCTTGAAGTCGATGTTGTGCTTCTTCAGGTGTTCGATCATGTCGGCGAGGCCGGTGGTGCGGAATCCGATGTGATCGATCACGCCGCTTCCGCTCGAAGCCTGCGAATCCTGGCCGACGTATTTCTTGCGGTTCTCGCTGACATTTTGGCCGCCGGTGGTGATGTGCAGCACATCGCGGTCGCCGAGGTAGAGCCAGTACACCGGAAATTTGAAGTCCGGGCTTGGGCCGACGCGGAAGCCCAGCACTTTGACATACCAATCCTTGGTGGCCTCGATGTCCTCGGTCTGGAGAAGGAAGTGTTCGATGTATGAAAGGGGCATGTCGAACCTCCTTTGAAGCGCGCCGGCGCTGTGTCGGTGCCAAGCGCACAGTTTCCGGCATCGGTGGCGCGGTGTCCAGCCGCATGGTGCGGTGCGTCAACCCCGCTATCGCCGACGCTCGCGGTCCGCGACACCGTTCACAGGTTCCACCGACCTGCTATGATGGGGGCATAAGATAAAACATATGTCTCGGGAGGGACGCCCATGCACTTCAAGCTGAAGTTCATTGCTGCGATGGCCGGTGCGTTGCTGATGGGATTGCCGCTGGCGGATTCCGCGCAGGCGCAATCGAACCAGCCGATCAAGATCGGCTTCTCCATGTCGCTGACCGGTCCGCTGTCGCCGAACGGCAAACAGGCGCTGCTCGGCCTGCAGATCTGGGAGGAGGAGGTCAACGCCAAGGGCGGTCTGCTCGGACGCCCCGTCAAGCTTGTCTATTACGACGATCAGAGTCAGTCGGCGCCGGTTCCCAGCATCTACACCAAGCTGCTCGACGTGGACAAAGTCGATTTGCTTCTCGGCCCCTATGCGACGGTGCCGTCGGCCGCCGCCATGCCTGTCGTCATGCAGAAGAACAAGCTTTTCATCATCTTGTTCGGCCTCGGCGTGAACACGGAGTTCAAATACGACAAGTTCTTCGCGATGATTCCGTCGGGGCCTGATCCGAAGCCCTCGTTCACGGTCGGCTTCTTTAATGCGGCCGCTCAGCAAAATCCGAAGCCGCAGACCGTGGCCTTCATCGCGGCCGATCAGGAGTTTTCCAAGAACGCTTGCGATGGCGCCAAGGAGAACGCCAAGAAGCACGGCTTGCGCACGGTCTACGACCGCACCTATCCGCCGAACACCACCGACTTCACGCCGGTGGTCCGCGCGATCCAGGCGGCCAATCCCGATATCGTCACGGTGTGCTCATACCCGCTCGACTCGGTCGGCCTGGTGAAGTCGGTCAACGAGATCGGCTTCAAGCCGAAGATGATCGGCGGTGCGATGGTCGGCTTGCAGGCCACCGGCATCAAGCAGCAGCTCGGCCCGATGCTCAACGGCTGGGTCAATTACGAGACCTGGGTGCCGGACCAGAAGATGATGCACGAGGGCACCGAGGCCTTCTTCAAGAAGTATCAGGCAAGGGCATCGGCGGCTGGCGTCGATCCGCTGGGTTATTACCTCGGCGGCTGGGGCTACGCCTACGCGCAGGTGCTCGAGCAGGCGATCAAGGGCACCAAGAGCCTCAAGGATGACGTGCTCGCCACGTATATCCACAAGACCACGTTCAAGACCATTCACGGCGACATCAAGTTCGGTGCGAACGGCGAGTGGGAAAAGTCCGGCATGCTTCAGGTGCAGTATCACGACATCAAGCCGGGCGCGGGCCTCGAGACCTGGCGCGGCATGAGCTATCAAACCGTGCTGGATCCGCCGAGCCTGAAGACCGGAAACCTGATCTATCCGTTCGAAAAGGCGAGGCAGTAAGCCCGTCACCGGGCGTCCGTAAAATCGACGCCGCGCAGGCCTGGGCTTGCGCGGCGTCTTTCGTTCAAGCGGCGGCGAGCGGCCTCACAGCCCCAGATAGAATTTCCGGATCAGGTCGTTGTTGTTGAGTTCTTCGGCGGAGGCGCCGTGGAAGGCGATCTTGCCGTGGACGATCACGTAACCGCAGTCGGCGATACGGATGGCCTGGTTGAAATTCTGCTCCGCCATCAGCACCGTCAGATTGAGGCGCTCCTTCAATTCCTTGATCTTGTCGATGGTGCGGCTCACCAGGATCGGAGCGAGACCCACCGAAGGCTCGTCCACCAGCAGGATTTTCGGCGCCAGCATCAAGGCGCGGCCGAGCGCCAGCATCTGCTGCTCGCCGCCCGACATCGAGCCGGCAAGCTGGCGACGCCGCTCGGCAAGGCGCGGAAACGTTTCGTAGCAGGCCTCGAAGTTCTGCTTGATCTGCGCCCGCGCGGTCGGACGGAACGCACCGAGCGCCAGGTTCTCCTCGACGGTCAGCATCGGGAACAGCCGCCGGCCTTCCGGCACCAGCGCGATGCCGAGGTCGACGATTTGCTCCGTGGTGAGGCTGGTAAGGTCGTGCTGCACGCCGTCGATCGCCGCCATGATGCGGCCCGAGCTCGGCCGCACGATGCCCATGATGCATTTCATGAGCGTGCTCTTGCCGTTGCCGTTGGTGCCGAGCAGCACCACGGTCTGGCCGGTCTTCACCTCGACCGTGACCTCTTCGAGCACGCGCACCGCACCGTAGGCGGCGTCGACCTTGTCGATGGTGATGCTACTGGCCAAGGTACGCTCCGATGACCTCGGGATGGCTGACCACCTCCTGCGGCGGCCCGTCGGCGATCTTTTTGCCGGTGACGAGGACGACCAGCCGCTGCGAGAACGCCATCACCGCCCGCATGATGTGTTCGATCATGATGATGGTCACGCCGCGCTCGTTCATGCCGATCAGCAAGGCGACGATCTCGTCGACTTCGGATTGGGACAGGCCGGCCATCGCCTCGTCGGCGATCAAAAGCTTCGGGTCCACGGCCACCGCGCGGGCAAGCTCGAGCTTGCGCATCTCGACCTGGGTCAGATCGCGCGGCAGGCGGTTGGCCTTGGCGGCGAGGCCCACCAGCCCGGCCAACTCATGACAGCGAGCTTCAATCTCGTCATGCGACAGATGGCTGCCGTGCCGCGCGCGCGCCGCGAAAAGCAGCGGCACACGGAGATTTTCCGCGACCGACAGCGTGTTGAACGGCCGCGGCAATTGAAAGCTGCGGGCCATGCCCAGTTGGGCGCGCCGGTGCGCCGACAGGCCGTCCATGGCGTGGCCGTCGAACAGGACGCGGCCGGTTTCGTTCTGCAGCGTGCCGCACATGCAGTTGACGAGCGTCGACTTGCCCGAACCGTTCGGCCCGATGAGGCCAATGCGTTCGCCTTGCGCCACGTCCAGATTGATGCCGTCCAGCGCGACAAAGCCGCCGAACCGTTTGCCGATGTTCTCGATCTGAAGCAGCGGTCCCGCCATCAGCGCGCTCCCGGACGCATGTTGGCAAAACTGGACAGCCACGAACGCCAGGTCGGCCGGCTGCCTTCGGGGCCGCGCTCGCGCATGAAGTCCTGCACCAGGCCGACAATTCCCTTCGGGGCGATAATGACGAAGCCGACCAGCAGCAGGCCGACGATCAGCAGGTTCACCGCCGAGGAAATCGTTACGGTCGCGATCTGCTGCAGGGTGCCGAGCAGCAGCGCGCCGACCAGCGGCCCGACCCAACTCGTGGTGCCGCCGATCATGGGCATGGCGATGGAGTTGACCGTGTAAGCGAGGCCGAAGGCCGAGCCGGGCTCGAGGTAGCCGATGTAATAGGGGAACGGTGCGCCGGCCATTCCCATCAACGCGCCGGAGATGGTGGTCGCGACCAGCTTCAGCCGGAGCGTCGGCACGCCGCAGGCCTCCGCCGCAACCTCGTCGTCGCGGATGGTGGCAAACCCGAAGCCCAGTCGCGACCGCTCGATGATGCGCGCCACCGCGATGGCGATGACGGCGAGAATCAGCATGACCAGGAACAGGTATTCGATGTAGCTGCCGAGGATCGGCACGTCGGACGGCCGGATGATGTAGGCGCCGCGCGAGCCGCCGACGAAATCCCAATTGACGATCAGGGTTTGCAGCACGACCGCCAGCGCGAGGGTGGCGATGGCAAAGAACGCGCCGCGCAGCCGCAGCGTCAGATAGCCGGTGCCGAGCCCGATCAGGCCGGCGACCAGGCCGCCGATCACGATCAGCACGGGGATGGGCAGCGGCAGGATGGCGTGCGCGAGGCCGGCCAGGGATTCGGGAAAATACCGGTCGATGCCGGCGGCGAGCTTGTGCAGCGCGACGGATGAATACGCGCCGGCGGCGAAGAACGCCGCGGAGCCGAAATTCACGTAGCCGCAATAGCCGCCGAGGATGTTCCACGCCGTCGCAAGCACGATGAACTGCAGCACGGTATAGCCGGCGAAGAACAGATAGTCGTTGCCGAGCCATCGCGCGAAGGCGAAGAACAGCGCGCCGACCAGGATGCTGACAAGATAGAACAGGAATGAACGCACGGCGGCTCCGTTCCTATCGTCCCAACAAGCCCGCAGGCCGGAAGGCCAGCGTGAGCAGCAGGACGCCAAAGGATACCGCCGGCGCCCAGGACGGCCCGTAGAAGGTCGCGGTCAGGCTTTCGATGATGCCGAGCAGCATGGCGGCGATCACCGTTCCCGGCAGGCTTTGCAGGCCGCCCAGAACGCAGATGGCGAACACCCGGCCGATGTATTCGCGGCCGACCGACGGCTCGACCGGCTGGATCACGATCAGGAATGCGCCGGCGATCGCCGCGGTCGCGATGGAAATGGAGAAGGCGATGCGCTTGATCCGGGCCGGATCGGCGGCCATCAGACGCAGCGCAAGCTGGTCCTGCGACACCGCCATGATCGCGCGCCCGATGAACGTGCGCGAAAAATAAAGCTGCAGCAGGCCGAGCATCACCAGCGACAGCACGCAAGGCACCAGCATCCGCAGCGGCAGGTCGACGAAGCCGAAATGCAAAGTCTGGTCGATATAGGCGGCCTGGACGTAACGATAATCGACGCCGAACACGAGGATCAGCATCACCTCGGTGACGAACAGCAAACCGAAGAAGAACGCGAGCCCGCGCAGCGAATCCTGGCCGCGCTTCTCGAACGCACCGTAGTAGACCTTATAAATCGCCGAACCGAGCAGATAGAACGCAGGCAAAGCGAGGATCGCGGTGAGGATCGGATCGATCCCCAGCGTCTGGTTGACGATATAGGCGATGTACGAGCCGAGGATGATGAAGGCGGGGTGCGCGATATTGACGATATCGAGGATGCCGAACGAAATCGACACGCCGACCGTCACCGCGGCATAGAAGCCACCGAGAAGGATGCCCGCGATCAGCGCATTGATGAGCAGGTCAAACGACAAGGCTGGTCGGTCCCCCCAACGTCACTCGAAACCGTTCCGATGTTCCGCATCGGATTGTTGGCGTCAGTGTGCAGGACGGGCGGCAACTTGGCTAGTCCGTTCGCGGCGGCGAGGGGCCGCATGCGAGGCGGGCGGCCGCCCCATCGCGGCGATCCTGCGGCGCGATCGATCCGCAAAGGCGGTTAAGGATGGGCCAGACGGACGCGATCGGGGATCGGCAGCGGCGCGTTGGCGCTGTCGAGGAACTCGATCGTGTTAAAGATCATCTCCTGATCGCCCAGGTTTTCCAGATCGTGCACCTTGAACTGCCCGGGCCCGTAGGTCTCGTGCCGCGTTTCGCC
>Ga0070679_100002181_pt1 | contig 17667 bp, 14 predicted proteins | sample KBSC63BmetaG_FD_65652 | JGI IMG/M metagenome (GOLD analysis project Ga0070679, IMG submission 65652) | Corn rhizosphere microbial communities from Kellogg Biological Station, Michigan, USA - KBS C6-3B metaG | ecosystem: Host-associated > Plants > Roots > Rhizosphere | place: USA: Michigan... | reverse complement strand
CAAGCGCAACCTACCTGCATCGGCCGCAATGGCGGCTACGCGGACAACATCCGCGTCAACGCCCGCTTTGCGGTCCCCGTCCCCACGGTGCTCGAGAGTGAGAACGTTGCCCCGCTGCTGTGCGGCGGCATCACGGTCTACTCTCCTCTGCGCAACCACCTCGCCCGCCCGGCTTCCCGCGTTGGTGTCGTCGGCATCGGCGGTCTCGGGCATCTGGGCGTCCAGTTCGCGAATGCTTTCGGCTGCGAAGTGACGGCCTTCTCTACTTCAAAGGACAAGGAAGCCGAAGCCCGCGAACTCGGCGCACACAACTTCGTCAACACCCGCGCCACAGGAGCGCTGAAGAAGGTCGCCAACAGTTTTGACCTGATCCTTTCGACGGTCTCTGCCGACCAGGACTTCCAGAGCTTCGTCGCGGCCCTGCGGCCGAAGGGAACGCTGGTCGTGCTGGGAGCGTCGCCGTCGGCCTTGCAGATCCAGCCCTCCAGCCTGATCTCGGGCCAGAAAGCCATCGCCGGCAGCCCCACCGGCAGCCCCAGCGATCTGAACGAAATGCTTGACGTCGCAGCCCGGCACAACATCAAGGCCATCACCGAGTCCTTCGCGATGAAGGACGCCAACGAGGCCATCTCCAAAGTCAAGAGAAACCAGGTCCGTTACCGGGCTGTGCTCGCCAACTGAAGAAGAACCGACTTTTAAACGCAAAGGTCGCAAGGAGCCAGGTTTCGCCACGGCGGCCGCGGCGAAACTTGGCGCTTTTCTTCGCGACCTTTGCGTTGAAGTACTCCTACCCGGGGCCTTCTGCCTCACGCAGCCACTTCTGCATGGTGGGATAACAAAGTCCCGCAGCGTCCTGCGGGGTGATTTCTGTGCGCTGCGTCGTCATCCCCAGCCATTGCAGAATCGGCACACCGAAATAATGGCCTCTGCCAAAGTTCTCGACGATACCTGCCCCACCCGACTTGTAACCGGCGGCGTGAAACACCGTCTCCGGCGGTAGTCCAAGTTCCATCGCCGCCGCGTAAGACCACGCAATCGCACCCATCTCCAAACCAGCATCGTCTCCAACATCGCCACTGCACGCGCGGCGTACGGCGGGCTCCATCATCGCGAGGTGCCCAGCCTCGTGCAGCAGATCGCCCGGATAGGCCAGCAGCGCTTCGTCAATCACCAACACGCCCGAACGGATAGTCACTCCCGGCAAAAAGCTGTCTGGCCCGATCTCTCCCCGCTCCGCAGCCAGCCCAATGCGAACAAAGAATGACAGTATCTTCTCGACGATTTCTCGTTTCTCCAACTCGTCCATCCGCATCTCCTGCACGAAGCAGTAGGATAGCCCGCACTGAAGAAAAGCAAAATCCTTAACGCAAAGGTCGCCAAGGGAGCCAAGGTTCGCCACGGCTTCCGTGGCGAACCTTGGCACATTTCTTCGCGACCTTTGCGTTGAGGTACTCCTACCCCAGGCGCCACTTTCCCCCGCAGCCGCAAGGTACGATAACGGCAGATGCGCTTCGAACTCTTCATCGCCGCCCGCTACCTGCGTGCCCGCCGACGTCAGGCCGTCGTCGGCTTCATCACGGCGATCTCGGTTATCGGAGTCGCCGCCGGAGTAGCCGCACTGATCATCGCTCTGGCCATCACGAACGGCATGCGCAGCGACTTGCAGGAGCGCCTCGTCGGCGCCACGGCGCACATCGAACTCATGCGCACAGCGGGCGACGGCATCCGCAACTGGCGCCCGCTGGTGGAACGCCTCGCCACCGTCCCCCACGTTCAGGCTGTCGCTCCCGGCCTCTACGGACAGGTCCTCATCTCCCGCGGCGCTCGTTCCGGCGGAGCGCTCATCAAGGGCATCATCCCGGCAGACGAGCGCAGAGTCGGGGAACTTCTCAAGTCCATCAATCAGGGCTCCGCGAATGAATTGGCGCCCACGCCGATGCCTGAGGATGTTGAAGCCATGAGTGTCCCGCCGCTCGTCATCGGACACGAGCTCGCCGTCACCCTCGGCGCCACACTCGGCGACACTATCCTCGTCACCAGCCCGCAAGGCGACCTCACCCCTCTCGGCCTGCTTCCCCGCTACCAACGTTTCCGCGTCGTCGGGATCTTCGCCTCCGGTTTTTACCAATACGACTCGAGTTACGCCTTCATGCGTCTGACGGACGCCCAGAAGCTTTTCTCCGAGCCTGACCTGGTCAGCGTCCTCAGCTTCCGCATCGACGACCTCTATCGCGCCGCGGACGTAGGTAAGGCCATCGAGCAAGCCGCTGGCCCCGGATATCAGACCACCAACTGGATGGAGCAGAACCGCGAACTCTTCCGCGCTCTTAAACTGGAACAGGTGGTCACCTTTATCGTGCTCGCTCTGATCGTGATCGTCGCTGCCCTCAACATCCTCATCGCACTCACCATGATGGTGATGGAGAAGACCCGCGACATCGCCGTCATGATGAGCTTCGGCGTCTCCGATGCACAGGTCCGCCGCATCTTTATGCTCCAGGGCCTTCTGATTTCAACCATCGGCACGGCGCTCGGCCTTGCACTCGGATATGCCGCCAGCATCGTCGGCTCCCACTTCCGTTTTATCCACCTCGACGCCAGCGTTTACTCGATCGACTATTTGCCTTTCGCACCCCGCTTCACCGACGCCCTCATCGTCGCCGCGGTGTCGCTTGGCATTTCGCTCCTGGCCACTCTTTATCCCTCAAACTCCGCCGCGCGCGTGCTTCCTGCCGAGGCCTTGCGTTACGAATAGAAGTTGCGCCCAAGGTAGGAGTACTTTAACGCAAAGTTCGCGAAGAAACGCGCCAAGTTTCGCCACGGATGCCGTGGCGAAACATGGCCCCCTTGGCGTCCTTTGCGTTAAAGCTTTTGTTTCTCTCCGAATGGGACTTCGCTTTCCGCAAGGACACGAAACCATCTACCATCAACCCGAGGACAACATGCCGCAACGACTCCGTTTCGCCGAACTTGCCCCCGAAGGCATCGCCGCGCTCCGCCAGCTTGAGCACTACCTCAACACCGGCACCACACTCTCGCCTGTGCTGCTCGAACTCCTTCGCCTGCGTGTCTCCACGCTCAACGGCTGCGACTTCTGCATCCACATGCATACCGGCGAACTGCTCAAACATAACGAGCCCCAGGGTCGCATCGATGCCATCGCCGACTGGCAGGCCTCCGACGCGTTCACGCCCCGCGAGCGCGCCGCCCTGGCCTACGCTGACTCCGTCACCAACATTCAGCAGACCCACGTCAGCGACGAAGAGTACGCTGCCATCAACGAATTCTTCTCCGGCAAAGACCTCGCCGACCTCACCCTCGCCGTCGCCAGCGTCAACTCCTGGAACCGCCTCGCGATTCCCTTCCGGAGCGAGTGGAACCCCCACCCCGCCAAGCCCGCACCACCCTCCGAGCCCGCCGCCGTCAACCTCGGCGACGTCACCGTCTCCGCCGTAGGCGACGATGGCGGCAAGGTCGCCGAAGACTGATGAGTGTCCCCGTGCTTCGGGCCATAGCCCTCGAAAAGACCTATCCGCCGCTGGGTGCGAACGCCAACGGCCTCAGCCTCTTTTGCAATCTGTCCCTCGAAGTTGCCGCGGGAGAAATGGTCGCCATTGTTGGCGAGTCCGGCGCGGGCAAAAGCTCGCTCCTCCATCTGCTTGCCGCGCTCGACCGGCCCACCGCCGGAGAGGTCTGGTGCGCCGGCACCAACGTCACGCGCCTGACCACCAGTCAAGCCGCCGCCTACCGCAACCGCGACATCGGTTACGTCTGGCAATTCCATTACCTTCTGCCGGAGTTCACCGCGCTCGAAAACATCGCGATGCCGCTCCTCGCTCGTGGCGTCGCGCACAAACAAGCCCTCGCCGCCGCCGCGAAATGGCTAGACCGCGTCGGCCTCGCGGACCGCGCCGGGCATCGGTCTGGAGAACTCTCCGGGGGTGAACAACAGCGCGTCTCGCTCGCCCGCGCTCTCGTCACAGAACCCAGACTCCTGCTCGCCGACGAACCGACCGGCGACCTCGACACCGGAACCGCCGATGCGGTTTTTACGCTCATCCAGCAGTTGCATCGGGAGAACTCGCTGGCCAGCGTACTGGTGACGCATAACCTCGACTTCGCTTCACGTTGCGACCGCGTTCTGCGGCTCCGAGGTGGACAGTTGTGCCTAGGGTAGGAGTACCTTGACGCAGACTCATGGGCAACTCCTTACCGCGTGATACGATTTACAGGATTTCGACCGAGAAACAAAGGCCTCCTGTGACAACTGACAAACCCGTGCAGGTAGCGTGACATGAGTGTCGCGGCAAAGCATCACGGCGGCCCGCGTGCCATTCAGCGTATTGCCGGGCTTTTCCACGGTGCCGTCCAGGAACTGAAAGTCCCAACCGAACGCCGGGTTCCGTTTCTCGATGGCTTGAGGGCCATCGCCGTCCTGCTGGTGGTCAATGGTCACCTCGGCGAAGCATTCTCCACCGCCCACGGGTCCAACTTCTACACTCGTTTCCCCGTTACCCTCGACGGCTGGTTCGGCGTCGATCTTTTCTTCGTACTCAGCGGCTATTTCATCGGCTCACAGTTATGGCGGGAGCTGGACCGCACCGGCACGATTTCCATCGGCAATTTCATCATCCGCCGCGGCCTTCGCATCTGGCCGCTGTACGTTTTCATGTTCCTCGCTGTCTCGGTCTTCGGCTCGCACGAGTATCTCGTCCTGCGAGAACATGGCTGGTCCGACCTCGTCTTCCTGACCAACTATCTGCCCTACGGCATCGTCATGGGCAGCTGGTCCCTTTGTTCGGAAGAGCATTTCTACATCGTGACTCCCCTGCTGCTGTTTCTTATCGGCAAGCGGTCGCTGCGCAGCTACCGGTGGGGCCTGATCGGGCTGCTGGTCGCGGAAGTGATCGTCCGTGGCGCGACCTATGCCCATTTCTCCGGAGGCATCTTCGTACGCGACACGCACGCTTTCCGGCACATCTATTACCCGTTCCACACCCATTGCGATGGGCTGATTGCGGGGCTGATCCTGGCAAATGCGACCGTCGACAAGTCGTTTCGGATGCCGGGGTGGGCGAAGCCGTGGTTGCTGGTGGTTGTCGGACTGTTTGCCGCTGCCTGCTCCGTCGTTGTGAACCGCGAAATACTCTACTTCTTCGGGTTCGCCATGCTGTTTGCCTCACTGGCGTGGTTCGGGATCAAAAGCGCTCCCCAGTTCTTCCGTTCTCACGTGTTCTATGTTCTGTCCCGCCTGTCGTTCGGCATGTATCTGAACCACGAATACATGAGCGACTGGGTCGTGACAAAACCCGTGCAAGCGCTTGGACTGCTGCATCTTGGGGCCGTCGGGGCCAGCGCGGTGAGCTTCGCGATCCTGACCGTGCTCTCGATGGGGCTTTCGGCAGTGACATTCTGCCTGGTCGAGCACCCCTTCCTGGTCTGGCGGACAGCAATCCTGCAGCGCCGGGCGACGCCGCACCTGGTCGCGCACTAGCGGCTACAGGGCAGTTGTGCCCCGGTAGGAGTACTCTCTGACCAGCCCGGAACCCCGGTTTGCGACCCGTTTCCCACAGCCGCATCCAATTACCAGCGCTACGTATCCACCGCGATTCCCACAGTTTGCCTCGCGACAGATACACTAGATGCAACTCTCTGGATGCTGACTCTCCGGCACTCAGTCTTTTCCGCCGCAACCCACCGCGGCGGCGGCCCACGTTATAAGGCCCTCGACGTCAAGGCGTCGAGTTGGCAGTTCGAAGGGGGAGCATGTTCGAACGCTACACAGAAAAGGCGCGGCGCGTCATCTTTTTCGCGCGCTACGAAGCGAGCCAGTTTGGCTCGCCCTACATCGAAACCGAACATCTTCTGCTCGGCTTGCTGCGCGAAGATAAAGCGCTCACCAATCGCTTTCTCCGTTCCCACGCCACGGTCGAGTCCATCCGCAAGCAAATAGAACAGCACACCACCGTCCGCGAAAAGGTCTCGACCTCCGTCGATCTCCCGCTTTCGAACGAGTGCAAGCGCGTGCTCGCGTACGCCGCTGAAGAGGCCGAGCGGCTCTCTCACAAGCACATCGGCACCGAGCACTTGCTGCTCGGCCTGTTGCGTGAAGAAAAGTGCTTTGCCGCGGAGATCCTGCACGAGCGCGGTCTGCGTCTTGCCACCATTCGCGAAGAGCTGCAGCGCACCACGCAGGAAAAAGCACCCGCGCAAAGCTCCAGTTCCGGCGGCAAACAGCGCGGCAACCAGGAGCAGTCGCTCCTCGCTGAATTCTCGCGCGACCTGACACAAGCCGCAGCCGATCAAACGCTCGATCCGCTCGTCGGCCGCGACACCGAAGTCGAACGCGTGATCCAGATCCTCTGCCGCCGCACGAAAAACAATCCCGTCCTCATCGGCGAGCCGGGCGTTGGTAAAACCGCTATCGTCGAAGGCCTCGCGCAGAAGATCGCCGACGGCGAAGTGCCGTCGTTCCTGGCCGATAAGAAGGTCCTCTCGCTCGACCTTTCGCTTATCGTCGCTGGCACAAAGTACCGCGGCCAGTTCGAAGAGCGCCTCAAGACCATCATGAAAGAGCTGATGGAAAACCAGAACTGCATCGTCTTCATCGACGAGCTGCACACTCTGGTCGGCGCGGGCTCCGCGGAGGGCTCGCTCGACGCGGCCAACATCCTCAAGCCGGCGCTGAGCCGTGGCGAAATTCAGTGCATCGGTGCGACAACGCCGGCGGAGTATCGCAAGTCCATCGAGAAAGACCGCTCTCTCGAACGCCGTTTCCAGGCAGTCAAGGTTCCGCCTCCGAACGAAGAGGACGCGATCAAGATCATCATGGGCATCAAGGAGAAGTACGAGAAGTTCCACGCCGTCAGCTACACCGACGACGCGATCACTTTCTCCGTCTCCCACTCTAACCGCTACATTCCCGACCGCTTCCTTCCGGACAAGGCCATCGATCTCATCGACGAAGCCGGCGCTCGCGTCAAGCTGCGCCAGACCTCGCTGCCAGACGAGATCACCGAGGTCCAGAAGCGCATCAAGTTCATCGTGCACCGCATGGAAAACGCCATCGCGAACCACGAGTTCGAGAAGGCGCGCTTCTACTCCGACGAGGAACGCAAGGAGCGCGATAACCTGCGTGCTCTCCGCGAAAAATATCACCTCGACGACTCGTCCTCCGGCATCGTCACGCGCGAAGACATTGAAGACGTCGTTTCCCGTTGGACCGGCGTTCCCATCACGTCGATCAAGGAAGAAGAGACGCAGAAACTCCTGCGCGTCGAAGAAGAGCTGCACCGCCGCGTCATCGCCCAGGACAAGGCCATCAGTGCCCTGTCCCGCGCCATCCGCCGGTCGCGTGCGGGCCTCAAGAATCCAGCTCGCCCGATCGGCAGCTTCCTGTTCCTCGGCCCCACCGGCGTCGGCAAAACCGAAATGGCACGCACCCTCGCGCAGTTCCTCTTCGGCAGCGAGAAGGCGCTTATCCGCTTCGACATGTCGGAGTTCATGGAGAAGCACTCCGTCTCCAAGCTCATCGGCTCGCCTCCGGGCTATGTTGGCTACGAAGAGGGCGGACAGCTTACCGAGCGCGTCAAGCGTAACCCCTACTCCGTCGTGCTGCTCGACGAAGTGGAAAAAGCGCACCCGGACGTCTTCAACCTGCTGCTGCAGGTCTTTGAAGACGGTCAGCTTACCGATGGTCTCGGCAACACGGTCGACTTCAAGAACGTGATCATCGTGATGACGTCGAACATCGGCGCCAAGCACTTGATGAAGCGCGAAAACCTCGGCTTCCAATCGGGCAAGGAAGAAGTTGTGCTCGAGAAGATGCAGGAGATGGTGATGTCGGAGGTGAAGCGCACCTTCAACCCCGAATTCCTCAACCGTCTCGACGAGGTCATCGTCTTCACCTCGCTCTCCGACAACGACCTCATGCAGATCCTGGAGCTGCTGGTGCAGAGCCTCAACACCAATCTGGTCCACAAGGCGATCACGCTCTCGGTACAGGACGACGCCAAGCGCTGGATCCTCGACAAGACGTTGGTTGACCGCAGCTACGGCGCTCGTCCTCTGCGTCGCGCGCTGCAACGCTTCATCGAGGACCCACTCTCCGAGGCACTCATCGCCGGCCAAATCGCCGAGCGGCCTGCGTTCCTTGAGGTGTACCTCGAAAACAACACGCTCCACTACCGTCCAGTCTCAGCCGACGGCGAAGAAAAATCCGCCGGCCTGGCTCTAACGACGGTTTAGTCAACGCTTTACTTCCGACGATGCCCAACAACGCAAGTTGTTGGGCATCGTTTTGCGTTGCGTTTCCCTCTGCCCGCATCCGCGTTGTCGTATCCTCACTTCCGAGGTATCACGATGGACCGCCGCGAATTCTCTACCCTTCTCCCCGCCCTCTTAGCCGCCACCGCGCTTCTGCCCGAAGCCAGCGCACAACAACCTGACGCGAAGCCCAAACAGCCCCTGCTCTCATCTGGAGTCTACAAAGCCGGTCCGCCCAAGAATCCCGGCGCTGATCGCGTCTCGCAGCCCTTCACCCACGGCATGTTGAAGGCCGGCAACATCCAGGTTGAAATCCACGAAACCAGCCAGAAAGTCGGCGCGGTCCATGAGCCGGACGGGACGCATCTGCACAACGAAATCTGGCTGGTCAAAGAGGGCGTCTGCGAGCTGAACATCAACGGCGTCTCGAACCGCATGGAAGCCGGTGATGTCGGCATTGTCACCGCCGGCGATCATCACTGGATCCGCAACGCCGGTGACACCCCATGCGCCTACTTCGTCGTCACGGTCGGACCGCCGGAATAAGCAGGCACAAACAGTAAAGCCTCGGCAACCGCCGAGGCTTTACTGGCTCTCCGGGCCTCAAACTCAAACCAGTTTCCGAGCCGCCTTCTGCGCGGTCGAAACATAATCCCCAGCCGTATCCACCACGGCATCAAACCGGTCCTTGCCGCTGTCGATCAGTTTCTGAGCTTCCCTGCTCAAATATTCAGCCTGCTTCTTGAGATAGTCGCCAGCCTCTTCGAGCGCGTCGCCAGCATCCGACAGCCCACGCTTCAACTGTTTCCGCGTCTTCACACCGGACTGTGGCGCATACAGCAACGCCGCCACTCCACCCGCCAACGCGCCGATACCCAAGGCAATCCAAAACTCTTTATTTCGCATCGTTCGCACCTCCATAGTGCTTCTAGTGCATTGCCAAACTCTCAAATAGGATTCCGCCCAACACTAGGGGGATGCACCGCCGCGCAGAAGTTAATGAAATTAATCCAACCCCGCCAACTCTCGCGCCCGCACAAATATCTTCGCGAACATTGGCTTGTTCAGACGCCCCGTATTCGTATTCCGCAGCGACGGATGATAGCTCCCCACCAGCCATATCCCATTCGGCAGCCGATACTCCGCGCCATGCCGAAACGTGTACGCCGACCGCCGCTCGATCACGCCGGCGTTCAGCATATGCGCCAGAAAACCATCCCACGCAATTTTCCCCAGCGCCACCACCACCTTCACCTTCGATAGAGCGGCAGACTCAGCAGCAAAATGCGCCGCACAATTCCGCACCTCCGCGGGAGTCGGCTTGTCTCCCGGCGGCGCACACCGCACCACCGACCCGATCCATATATGTTTCAGCTTCAACCCGTCGTCACGCGACACCGCATTCCCATGCGTTGCCAGGCCCAACTCATGCAGCACGGAATACATGAAGTTTCCCGCACCATCCCCCGTAAACGGCCGCCCCGTCCGGTTCGCTCCATGAGCGCCAGGAGCGAGCCCGACGATCTGGATGCGCGCCTTCTCGTCCCCGAACCCCGGCACCGGCTTCGCCCAGTATTCCTGATCGATATAGGCCCGCCGCTTCACCCGGCCGATGTTTTCCCCATACTCTCGCAATCGCGGACATTGCGTACACCCCGCGATGTGATGATGGAGGGTCTGCAACACCGTCAACTCACCGGCCACCTCATCCTTCGCAGTTGCCTTTGCCGTTGCCCTTGCATTCCTTGTTGTTATTCCCGCAGGAAACCTGCTGTCCTTCACCAAAGCCACCATCTCTCCTCTCCATGATACGTTCCACCAACCTTCCAGGCTGAACCCTAATCCCTCCTCCCTATTCCCTACTCCCTGCTCTTGTCGTATCCTTGATGAGGCACAATCCTACGGCGGGCGGCGCACGAAGCGCTCCCAACACAAATCCAAATCCCGCCCACAAATCTGGAAGGCAACACTTTGAATCCCACTGAAACGACAGAAGAAAACCTCGCGCCCGCGGAAACCTCCGCGCCCGCCGTTGAAGAGCACACCCACGAAGGCCACGACCATGAAGGTCACGACCACGAGGGCCACGACCATGCCGGCCACGAGCATCATCACCACCCTGCTCCTACTCTCAACCCCGAGCTCACTCGCACCATCACAGTCGAAGCTCCGGTCGAAGATGTGGACAAGGCCTTCCGCCACACCTACAAGCGCTACCAGAAGCTTGCCCGCATCCCCGGCTTCCGCGTCGGTAAAGTGCCTGAGTCGCTGATCAAGTCGCGTTTCGCCAAGGAAGTCCGCCAGGAAGTCCTCGAGACCCTCGTCGACGCCAAGTTCCGCAAAGCGCTCACCGAGCAGAACGCGCAGCCCGTCTCGCAGCCGCAGGTTTCCGAGCTTTTCCTCGCGGAAGGCCAGCCCCTGCGCTTTACCGCCACCTTTGAAACGGCCCCGCAGTTCGACATCGCCGGTTATGAGACCGTCACGGTGAAGCGCCCCGACGCCACCCTTACGGAAGGCGAATTCGAAGCCGAGCTGGAAAACGTGCTCGACCACCACGCTACTATCGAGACCATCGAAGAAGACCGCCCGCTCGCCGACGGCGATTGGGCCGAGATTTCCTTTACCGGCAAGGTGCAGGACCTCGCCCAGGTCGTCGGCGAAGAAGGCCTCGAAGGCAAGACCGAAGACCAGCCCATCACCGGCGACGACGTGCTGCTCGAAATCGGCGGCAAGAACACCCTGCCCGCCTTCACCGAGGGGCTTCGCGGCACCAAGGTCGGCCAGGAGCTCACCCTTGACGTCGTCTACCCCGGCGATTTCGGCGATGGCCGTCTCGCAGGTAAAACCGTCAGCTATGACATCACCGTGAAGGCCATCAAGCACAAGGACTTCCCCGAGCGTGACGACGAGTTCGCCAAAGAGCTCGGCGCTTACGAAAGCTGGGCGGAATTTGAGACGAAGCTCCGCGAGCGCGTCGAACGCCGCAAGTCCGAAGCCCTCAAGAACCGTGCGAAGGAGCAGATGCTCAACGACATGCTCACGAAGTACAACTTCCCGCTGCCCGAGTCCTTCGTGCAGCAGCAGATCGACGCTCGCCTGGAACGCGGCCTCCGCGCCCTCGCGCAGCAGGGCATGACCTCCGACGAAATGCGCAAACTCAACTTGGCGCAGCTTCGGGCCGCCCAGCGCGATCAGGCCATGCAGGAAGTCAAAGCCTCGATCCTGCTCGACCGCCTGGCCGATGCCGAGAACATCACCGTCTCCGACAGCGACCTTGACCGCGAGCTTCTGATGATGTCCATCCAGCAGCGCGAGCCGCTTGAAACACTGCGCAACCGCCTTATCGAAGAAGGTACGCTCGAACGCATGCGCGAACAAATGCGTCGCGAGAACACCGCCACGCATCTCTTCGAGAAGCTGGCCTCGTAACTCTTTGAAGGGTACGGAGTTTTGAAGGGTACGGGCTTTAGCCCGTACGATTTAGACAGCACCTCCTGATGGGCTTTAGCCCCTGAGGGTACGGGCTCATCTACCACGATCTAAGCACGACCTACGAAAGAAAGAGAGAACCGATGGGACTTATACCGATGGTGCTCGAGCAGACGAGCCGGGGCGAACGCTCCTACGACATTTACAGCCGTCTGCTGCGCGACAACATTATCTTCCTCGGCACGCCGATCGACGACAACGTCGCGAACCTGATCATCGCCCAGATGCTTTTCCTGTCCGGTGAAGATCCAGAGAAAGACATCCAGCTCTACATCAACTCCCCGGGTGGCTCCATCACCGCCGGCCTCGCAATCTACGACACGATGCAGTACATCAAGAACGACGTGGTCACGTTCTGCATCGGCCAGGCTGCTTCCATGGGTGCTTTCCTGCTGATGGCTGGCAAGAAGGGCAAGCGTTTCGCCCTGCCGAACTCGCGCATCCTCATCCATCAGCCGTCGATGGGCGGACTCAGCGGACAGGCCACGGACATCGACATCCATGCCCGCGAAATCCTGCGCATCAGGGAAATCACGAATAAATTGATGAGCGCCAACACCGGCCAGCCGCTCGACCGCATCGAGCGCGACGTCGAACGCGACTTCATCATGAACAGTGCGCAGGCCAAGGAATACGGCATTATCGACGACATCATCGACCGTCCGCGCACCTAGACCCACTCCCTGCAAAAACGATCTTGCGTTCCGCCCCGCTATCCGATTGAATGGTGACTCATTCAATCGGTAGCGAGGTGCGGTATGGGCGGATCAGCCGAAGTAGTAGCGGCCTGCGTGGCCAACTGGGAAGCTCACAAAAGTGACTGTAGCGGCTTCGCGAAAGCTGTGGCAATGGTTCTCGGCGTTTCTTTGTCAGGAATGGCAAACAACATCGTCGACCAGATCCAGCAAGCTCCCTGGACCACCACAATGGACGGCACAGTCGCGGCGCAGCAGGCCACGGACGGCATGTTCGTCATCGGCGGCCTCAAGGAAGAAGGTCACGGGCACGTGGTCGTCATCACCCCCGGTCCACTGAATCGCGGTAAATATCCAACCGCCTATTGGGGCAGGCTTGGCTCCGTTGGCATGAAAAACACAACCATTAACTGGGCGTGGAACTCGGTCGACCGCGATAAAGTCATCTACGGCTTCACGAGCTTCGGCCAGTGAACCCATCGCGCCACCTCGGATACACGCGGCTTTTCCCATATGGGGATTTATTGCGAGTGACGTCCGCTAAAGAAAGACCCCCATACTCAAGCGAGCATGGGGGTCTTTCATTTTCACCAGGGCAGGTAAGATCTAAGCGTTCTTGCGGCTACGCAGGCGACGGCCGGCTTCGGCAAGCAGACCAAAGCCAGAGAGCGCCATGTAGGTCAGGCTGGCGGGCTCGGGAACAGGAGCGACGGCGGCAGTGACCGTTGCTTCACCGAGTTCAACCGGGGCGGGAAAAAGTGCGCTGCCTCCAACCACCGAGTAACCGAAAGTCTGCGAGAGATGCAGGGACACATCGGTTCCATTCGGGGTCTTGGTGAAACCCAGACCCAGAGGATCGGTCAGGAAGAACGCATTCGGGATGGTCACTGTAAGCGTGTCCAGTCCCGCAGCGGACGTAAATGTGCTGGTCAGCCCCAGTCCTGCAACCGATGTATTCGATCCTCCGACGCCCGGAATGAAAGCATCGTTGACCTGTGTCTGCCCTGCTTCGAAACCCAGGTTGGAACCCATGCCATTATTCGCGACGGTGTCAAAGTAAAGGTTGGCAAAAGGGAGAGCATGTGCAACGTCCGTCGTCGTGAACACGACCACGTAGTTCGTGCCATCGTCAGAAACGGCGATTGTGTAACCAACCCGCGCCGTATTGCCGGGATCACCGGCGGACCCGCCAAAGTTTCCTTCGAGCGCGCCCGGATCGGCCGGGATAACGGTGTCGGCAAAAGCGATGGAAGGAAGGGCGAGAAGCGCAGCGGCTGCGAACGAGAGGAGGAGGCGATTGTTCATTGGAGTAACTCCTGGGGCCTGGGGGTATAGAACGTATTGCGAGTCTCCCACTTATGGGGGATTGACAAACCAATCTTTGGTCTCTTCTTTGGTAACCATCCTGACGCGTCCGCCGATTACCCGCCCAGGTGACTGGTGCTTGCAATCACTCCTGCCCGCGCGGAACCCTTCTCGACACTCTGTACTCCCTACATCCCCGGTAGCATTTCCGAACGCCTTTTTCGACGCTGTCACGGTGTAAACTGAAGATCGTTGTGTCGCACCCGGCGTCCGCCGGCCTGCATGAAGGAGCCGCTGCATTGAAAACCACCCGGGGCCCGGAAGAATCTCTTCGCTGCTCGTTCTGCCATAAGTCGCAGGATGCTGTGGCCAAGCTCATCTCTTCGCCCTCCGACTATCCGCGCGCCTATATCTGCGACGAGTGTGTCGCGGTCTGCAACTCGATCCTGGAAGACGACAAGGGCGACCAGCAACCCGGCGCCGCACCGGCGCAACTCCCCAAGCCCGCCGAAGTCAAGGCCTTTCTTGACGAGTACGTCATCGGCCAGGACATCACCAAAAAGAAACTCGCCGTCGCCGTTTACAACCACTACAAGCGCGTGCAGATGAACCGCGTCCGCGGCAACGACGTTGAACTCGCAAAGTCCAACATCCTGCTCGTCGGCCCGACGGGATCCGGCAAAACCTTGCTGGCGCAAACGCTTGCGAAGATGCTCGATGTTCCCTTCGCCATCGTTGACGCCACCACGCTCACCGAAGCCGGCTACGTCGGTGAAGACGTCGAGAACATCATTCTGAAGCTGCTGCAGGCCGCTGACGGCGACGTCGCCCGCGCGCAGTCCGGCATCATCTACATCGACGAAATCGACAAGATCGGCCGCAAAGACGAGAACCCCTCCATCACCCGCGACGTCTCCGGCGAAGGCGTGCAACAGGCACTCCTTAAGCTGCTGGAAGGCACCATCGCCAATGTCCCGCCACAGGGTGGACGCAAGCATCCGCACCAGGAGTTCACCATCGTCGATACGACGAACATCCTGTTCATCTGCGGCGGCGCATTTGTCGGGCTCGAAAAGGTGATTGGACGCCGGGTCGGCAAAAAGGCACTCGGCTTCAAGACCCAGGGTGAGCCCGCCAAGGAGCACGACGTCACTCCGATCCGTGCCCAGCGCGACGCCGAGCTTCTACGCCAGGCCGAGCCGCAGGATCTGCTGAAGTACGGCCTCATCCCTGAGTTCGTCGGCCGCCTTCCGGTCATGGGCATTCTCGACGAACTCGACGAAGCTGCCCTCATCGAAATCCTTACCAAGCCTCGCAACGCGATACTGAAGCAGTACGCCAAGCTGTTCGACTATGAAGGCGTCAAGGTTGTTTTCACAGACGGCGCTGCCCGCGCGATCGCACACGAAGCGCTGCAACGCAAAGTCGGTGCGCGTGGACTTCGCATGATCCTCGAAGAATTGATGCTCGACGTGATGTACCACGTCCCCGGCAACAAAAAGATCAAGGAACTGCTCGTCACAGAAGAGATGGTCAAAGCCCGCGACGTCACTCTTCCGGTCATCCTCGAAAAAGCCGGCTGATTTTTCAGCCAGGCAAACCACGGGCAGCCCAATGGCTGTCCGTTTTTCTTTAACTCAAAACTGAAAACTCCCAACTCAAAACTCTTCCTCACCTGCTCTAAGCTCAACATCTCTAAGCTCTGCGCTCGTTCTAACCAGCGTTCGCACCAACGCACACACATCTTCCGAACGAACGAAACATTACTACCGTGCAACACGTGGCATCTGTCAAGTCCCTGTGAGGTGTTTTCTCAGCCCTCGATGCGCGTACAATTCTTCAATGCCGTGCGTCTGGGGTACGCATCGTTCGCCCACAATGCGCGTCTAATCGGAGAGTTATGACAAACGAAGAACGCGACATCCTCAACGGCGCCCAGCGCAAACTCCCGATGATGCCCATCCGCGAGATGGTGATCTTCCCGCACATGATGGCGCCCTTCGTCGTCGGCCGCGAGTCCTCGGTCCGCGCGCTCGAAGAAGCTCTCACCGGCGACCGCCGCATCTTTCTGGCCACACAACATGATGCCTCTGTCGACGAACCCACTGCGGACGACATCTATACCGTCGGCGTCATCGGCAACATCGTTCAGTCCGTGCGCATGGCCGACGGCAACATCAAGGTGCTCGTCGAAGGCGTAGAGCGCGCGCGCTCCAGCGAAGTCAACGACGAGGATGGCTTCTTCGTCGCCACGGTCCGCACCTCGCGCGCACAGCTTGAGCACACGCCCGCGGCCGACCAGCTCGTCGCCCGCGTGCATCAGCTCTTCGAGCAATACAACAAGCTACAGCAGTCGCTCAACCAGGAAAACGCTGCGTCGCTGCGCACCGACGAACCCGCGAAGCTTGCCGACGTCATCGCTGCAAACCTGCAACTCTCCATCGAAGAAAAGCAGCAGCTCCTCGAAGTCTTCGACCCCGAAGTCCGCCTCGCACGCATCGCCGACACACTCGATATTGCCATCGAAAAACTCAATATGGACCGCACCATTCAGTCGCGGGTCAAGCGCCAGATGGAGCGCGCGCAGAAAGAGTATTACCTCAACGAAAAGATCAAGGCCATTCAGAAAGAGCTCGGCCGCGGCGAGAAGTCCGAGTTTGATGAGCTGAAGAAAAAAATCGAGGAAGCCGGCATGACCGCCGAGGTGAAAGAGAAGGCCATGCAGGAGCTTAAGAAGCTCGAAGCCATGCCTCCGATGTCCGCTGAGTCGACGGTTTCAAGGAACTATTTGGATTGGTTGCTTGCAGTCCCGTGGAAGAAGCGCAGCAAGGAAATCCGCAGCATCGACAACGCCGAACAGGTGCTCAACGAAGACCACTACGGCCTTGAAAAAATCAAGGACCGCATTCTTGAATTCCTCGCCGTCCGCCAGCTCGTCAAAAATCCGAAGGGCTCGATCCTCTGCTTCGTCGGACCTCCGGGCGTCGGCAAAACTTCGCTCGGCATGTCGATCGCCAAAGCTACCGGCCGCAAGTTCGTCCGCATGTCGCTCGGCGGCGTACGCGATGAGGCTGAAATTCGCGGCCATCGCCGCACCTACATCGGCGCGCTCCCGGGGCAGATCATTCAGTCGATGAAGAAGGCCGGCACTAAGAACCCCGTCATCATGCTCGATGAAATCGACAAGATGGCAGCCGACTTCCGTGGCGATCCCGCATCGGCCCTGCTCGAAGTCCTCGACCCCGAGCAAAACAACACCTTCCAGGACCATTATCTCGATGTCGAATACGACCTCTCGCAGGTCCTCTTCGTCGCCACCGCCAACGTCCTGCACACCATCCCCGGGCCTTTGCAGGACCGCATGGAAATCCTCCGCCTCACCGGTTACACCGAGCTGGAGAAACTTGAAATTGCCAAGCAGTATCTGGTAAAAAAACAGCGCGAAGCCACTGGCCTCAGTGAGACTCAAATTCAGTTTTCCGATGAGGCTCTCCGTGACGTCATCCGCTACTACACGCGCGAAGCCGGCGTCCGCAATCTTGAGCGCGAGATTGGAAATATCTGCCGCAAGATCGTCCGCAAGGTCGTCAAGACTCCCGAGCATACGGAAGCTATCACGCCTGCATCGCTCGAAGGCCTTCTCGGCGTGGCGAAATACCGCGACTCGCAGGTGCAGGAGAAATCCGAAGTCGGCCTCGTCACCGGCCTTGCATGGACGGAGATGGGCGGCAGCATCCTGCAAACTGAAGTCCAGGTTCTGGATGGCAAGGGCAAGATGACCGCCACCGGCCAGCTCGGCGACGTCATGCAGGAATCCGCGCAGGCCGCGCTCACCTACATCCGTTCGCGCTCCCATCACCTTGGGCTGGCGCGCGACTTCTACCGGTCCATCGACATCCATGTGCACGTCCCC
>Ga0070679_100002180_pt1 | contig 17674 bp, 15 predicted proteins | sample KBSC63BmetaG_FD_65652 | JGI IMG/M metagenome (GOLD analysis project Ga0070679, IMG submission 65652) | Corn rhizosphere microbial communities from Kellogg Biological Station, Michigan, USA - KBS C6-3B metaG | ecosystem: Host-associated > Plants > Roots > Rhizosphere | place: USA: Michigan... | reverse complement strand
AGCGGCGAGAGGCGGCCGCGGAGCCGGGCTCCGCCGGGCGGGAGCGGCGCACGAGTCGGACGAGCGAAAACCCACTGACGCCCTCGGCTCGTCGCTCGCGCCGGCGGGCCGTAGGGGACAGTGCGCGAGCACGGCCCCGGAGAGCCCGGCGGCGCGAGCGGCGAGAGGCGGCCGCGGAGCCGGGCTCCGCCCGGCGGGAGCGGCCGCCGCCCGAGGGCGTCAGCGGCCCATGGCTCGTTCGACGGCTTCCTGCTCCTCGGGGGAGAGCGCGACCGACGCCTTGCCGCGCTCGAGCTCCTTCATGTAGATCCGGGCGTAGTCACGGCCCTGGATCGCGGTCACGACGAGGCCGCTGCGGGCGGAGTCGAGCAGGGCGAGCGACGCGGACTGGTGGCCGCCCGTGTCCTCGTAGGCGTCGTAGCGGACGATCGAGCTGTTCGCGAAGGTGCCGTCCGTCCGGCGGTCGACCCGCGCGAGGCCGGCCGCGACCTCGTCCACCGCACGGTGCAGGTCGTCGACGCGCCCCTGCAGGGAGACGGCGAACTCGACGAGGTCCTTGCGGCCGCCGCCGAGCAGCAGCCGCTGCGCCTCGCGCACGCGGTGGACCTTGATCCACGACCACCAGGCGAGCCCGACTCCGACGCCCCCGACGCCGATCCCCACCAGCGCGACGATCAGCGCTTCTGTGGCGGTCGCATGCACCGTCCGAGGCTAGCCGAGCGAGAAGATGACCGGGTAGGACGCCTTGTTGTTCGTCGCGTCCTGCTCGGCCGGCACCGGCGCGACGTCGATGCTCAGCGTCGTCTTGCGGGCGAACGGGACGCCGCCGAGGTCGCTGAAGGTCACGGTCTTGTCCTGGCCGGGGTTGATCACGTCGATCGTCTTCGTCTTGACGATCGACTTCACCGGCTTCTGGATCGTCAGGGTCACCTTGATGCCGACCTCCTGCGAGTCGCCGCCGTCGTGCACGGTGACCGCGAACTTCAGGTCGGGCGAGGCCGTAACCGTGTTCTCGCCGGTCGTCGAGAGGGCCTGGCCGCTCGGGAGCGCCTTCGTGCCGACGAGGTTCGTGCCGTGGACGCCCGTCGGCGTGCCCCCGGTCGATGCGCCCCGCAGCCGCGCGAGGACGAGCGACATCGAGTGCTCGCTGATCAGGTCGCGATTCGAGACGAACTTCGAGTCCGGCGGCGCGACGCCGTTCACGCCCTGGCGCTGCATCTCCGTCCGCGCCGGGCCGACGAAGAGGTCGTCCCAGACGACGTCGCTCGCGAGCAGGCGGTCGGCCTGCGTCGAGAGCAGCGAGGCGTCGGTCGCCGCCTTCGAGGTCGCGGTCGACTTGAAGGTATTGGCGAGCCCCTGGACGCCGCTGACGCGCAGCTGGAGCGCCTCGACGACCTGCTGGTTCTCGTCCCGCAGCGGGCCCGGCGGATCCAGATGCTGCGCCGCCGAGACGTTCTGGCGCTCCTGCTCGGCGATGCCGGCGAGCGTGGCGGTGAGGTCGGTCGTCTTCGAGCCGGGCGTCGTCAGCGCGTTCGCGACGTCGGCGCCGTCCTGCTCGGAGCTGTGCGCGATCGTCGCCACGCGGTCCATGTAGTGCGAGTAGCTGTCGTGCTTGGAGGTCGACGCGCACGACTGGATCACGAGCCCGAAGAAGACCAGCACCGCGACGACGATCGCGATCAGCGCCAGCAGGCGCAGGAGCGGCGTCAGGCCGCGGGGCGGGCCGGGCGGCCGGCGGAGACCGCCGCCGCGGCCGCCGCGGCGCGGCAGGCGCACACGCGGCTCGGCCGACGCGCTCTCGGTCGTCGCGCCCTCGTCGTCGAAGAAGTCGAACTGGATCTCGTCGTCGCGCGGGTCCATATTCCCGCCGAATCTACCGCGTCCATCCGTCGGACAGAGGAAATGCGCTTGGAAACTCGTAACTGCGAGGGTGTCCTCCGCGGCCGCTGCTCACGATCTCGTCCTCGGCCGCTACCGGCCGCTGCGGCCCCTCGGCTCCGGCGGGATGGGCCACGTCTGGCTCGCGCGGGACGAGCAGAGCGGCCTCGACGTCTCCCTGAAGATCGTCGCCCGCGAGGGCAAGGCGGGCCACCGGGCCGAGCGCGAGGCGCGCGCCGCCGCCTCGCTCCGCCATCCCCGCTGCCAGCGGATCATCTCGCTCGCAAGCGACCCGGCGCACGTCTACATCGCCTACGAGTACATCCCCGGCCGCACGCTGCGCGAGGCGCTCCGCGCCGGCGAGCTCGACGACCGCGGCGCGATCGAGGTCGCAGCCCAGGTCTCGGAGGCGCTCGCCCACGCGCACGGCCGCGGGATCGTCCACCGGGACGTCAAGCCGTCGAACGTGCTGCTCGCAGAGGCGGACGTCGTCGACGTGCGCCTGCTCGACTTCGGCCTGGCGCAGATGGCCGAGTTCGACACGTTGACGGCGCTCGGCGACATTCCCGGCACGCTCGCCTACATCTCGCCCGAACGGCTCCAGGGGCTGACGGCGACCGCTGCGGCGGACGTCTGGGGGGTCGGGGTGCTCCTCTGGGAGGCGCTCGCCGGGGAGCATCCGTTCTGGGGCGGCGACCTGGTCGACACCTCGCGCCGGATCGAGCGGGGCGCCCCGGCCCTCGAGACCCGCCGTCCCGACCTGCCGCAGCACGTGCTGCAGACGGTGGCGGCGGCGCTCGTCGCCAATCCGCAGCGGCGGCCGTCGGCCGGGCGGCTCGCGCACGACCTCCGCTCCCTGCCGCGTCGGCGCCGGAAGCCCGGCGGCGGCGGCTCGAAGACGGCCGCACCGGCGCTTTCGCGCACCGCTCTCCTCTCGGAGCGTCTGCTGCCGGGAGCGCTGACGGGGCTCGCGTCGGGGTGGGTCGCGGCGCGCCTGCCGTTCTACCCGGCCGGATGGCCGCTCGCGATTGCCGCCTCCGGCGCCGCGCTCGGCTTCACCGCGCCCCGTGCCGGGCTCCTCTTCGCGCTGACCGTCGCCTTCTTCCCACTCGCGAACATCTCGCTCGGCCTGGCCGTCGTCTACGCGGTGCTCGCGGCAGGCTGGACCGCCCTGAACTGGCAGGACGCCCGGGCGGGGCTGCTGCTCGCGGCCGGGCCGCTGCTCGCCCCGGTCGCCGCGCTCGCATTCGTGCCGGTCGCAGCCCAGGCGGCGCGCGGGCGGGCGCGGCGCGCCGCGCAGGCGGGCGCCGCCGTGCTGCTCGCCGCGCTCGTAGCCGGCCTGCGTCGAGCGCCGCTCCCGTTCGACGGCTCGACGCCCCCGCTCGGCCTCGGCGTCACCGGCTCCGCCCGCCCGGCTGCGGTCGCACACGCGCTCTGGCTGCAGCTCGCGGCCCACCCGGTCCTCGTCTTCGAGGCGCTCGCCCTCGCGGCTGCAGCCGCGGCACTTCCGGCCGCGCGCCGGCGCGGCCCCTGGGCTGCGGCGCTCTTCGGGGCGGCGCTCCTCGCGGCGACCGCGCTCACCGCACCGGCCGCCGCCGTGCTGCCGCTCGTCGTCGCTTCCTGGCTGACGGCGGCCGCTCTGGCCCTCGAGCCCCGGACATAAACTCTGTCGCCTGGGGAAAACCCCCCGCCGCCATGTCAGTCCTCCGTCGCATCGAATCCAAGCTCGAGTCGCTCTTCGAGGGCGTCTTCGGTCGCGCGTTCCGGACGAACGTCCAGCCGGTCGAGCTCGCGCGCAAGCTCGTCAAGGAGATGGACGACCACCGGAACGTCTCGGTCTCCCGGGTCTACGTCCCGAACGAGTACACCGTGTACCTCTCGGCCGGCGACCACGAGCAGTTCGCGAGCTACGAGGCCCAGCTTCGCGGCGAGCTCGCCGACTACCTCGCCGAGCACGCCCGCCGCGAGAGCTACGCCCTGCTCTCGCCGCCGCGGGTGCAGCTCGAGGTGGACGACGACCTCGACCTGGGCGTCTTCGGGATCGCGACCCGGATGGTGCAGAAGCCGGGCGCCGCGGCGGACGAGCCGGAGGGCCAGGCACATCCGAACGCGACGATGATCTACAAGCCGTCTGCGGCGCCGGTGCCGGTGCCGCAGCCGACGCAGGCGGCCTCGCCGGTCGAGCTCGGGATCCAGCGCGAGGTCGCCGTGCTCAGCTTCGGCGGGCAGCGCCACGAGCTCACCGGGCGCCGCGTCGTCCTCGGCCGCTCGAAGGACGCCGACCTGCAGGTGCCCGACCCGAACGTCTCACGCCGCCACGCCGAGCTCCGCCAGGAGGGGGCGACGTACTGGCTCGTCGACCTCGACTCGACGAACGGCGTCGAGGTGAAGGGCAAGCGCGTGAAGCGGCTGAAGCTCGAGGACGGCGCGCGCTTCACAATCGGCTCGACCGAGATCGCCTTCGAGCGGGAGCTTCGTTGACGATCGCTTCCGCCCAGGTCGAGACGACGCTGCTCGCCCTGAAGCTCGCATTCCTCGTCCTTCTCTACCTGTTCATCTGGCGGATCGTGCGCTCGGCCGCCCGCGACCTGCGTCTGCCGCAGGAATCGATGATCCTCGCACCGCAACAGGCGGCCGCCGCCGGCCTCCTTGCGCCCGCGGCCCGCGAGCAAGGCCGGCTCGTCGTGCTCGAGAGCCCGGCACTCGAGGAGGGCGAGGTGGTTGCGCTCACATCGCACCCGGTGACGGTCGGGCGCGGCTCGAACAACGACGTCCCGCTTCCGAGCGACGAGTACGCCTCCACGCGGCACGCGCGGTTCGAGCCGCGCCGCGACGGTGTCTGGATCGAGGACATCGGCTCGACGAACGGCACGTTCGTGAACGGGATCCGGTTGACGCGGGAGCGCAAGCTCGCGGCCGGCGACGTCGTCCGGGTCGGCGAGACGGACCTCCGGTTCGAGCCGTGAAGCTCGGCAGGAGCGCAGCACGCACGGATCCGGGCCGGAAGCGGCGCGGCAACGAGGACTCGTTCGTGTGCCGTCCGCCCCTCTTCGCGATCGCGGACGGCATGGGCGGCGCCCGAGCCGGCGAGGTCGCGAGCGCGCTCGCCGCGAGCGCGCTGCACGAGTCGGGGCGTGGCAGCGGCGAGCGCCACGTGATCGACCTGATTCAGGAGGCGAACCGCCGCGTGCACGAGCGCGCGTCGACCGACGCCGCCACGTCGGGCATGGGGACGACGATGACCGTCGCGCTCGTCGAGCGGGACGGCAACCTGACGATCGGGCACGTGGGCGACTCGCGCGCGTACCGGCTCCGCGACGACAGGCTCGAGCAGCTGACCGACGACCACTCGCTCGTCGCGGAGCTCGTGCGGCGCGGCGAGCTCTCGCCGCAGGCGGCCGAGGTGCATCCGCAACGCTCGGTGATCACGCGTGCGCTCGGCACCGACTCCGACGTCGACGTCGACGCGTTCCCCGTCGAGACGCAGGCGGGAGACCTCTATCTGATCTGCTCCGACGGCCTGTCGGACATGGTCGGCGCCGAGACGATCGAGGAGATCCTCCGCACCCACCGCGGCGACCTCGACGAGGCTGCGCGCGCGCTCGTGCATGCGGCGAACCGGGCGGGCGGCGAGGACAACATCACCGCGATCCTGTTCGAGATCGTCGCCGGCGAGCAGAGCCCCGGCGAGCCGGACGAGCAGACGCGCGAGCTCGCGCTGCCCCACGACGAGGAAGACACGCTGCACCCCGAGGACGGCGTCCTGCCGCCGCCGGCCCTCGAGGACGCCGACGGAGCTGCCGCGTCACCGGCCGACACGATGGTCGTGCCCGCCGCGGACCTCGGCACGGCGAGCGCCGCGGCGGCCGGCGCCGACGCACCGCAGGCGGGCATCGGCAGACGGATCCTGGCGCTCGTCGTGATCGCCGCCCTGGTCGCCGTGATCGTCGCGCTCGTCCTGTGGGGGCTCGCTCGCTGAGCTACCGCAACAGAGAGCTCCTCTACCTCTCGGTCGTCGGGATCCTGACCGGGATCGGCTTCGCCTCGGTCTACATCGCACGCCAGTCCGAGGTGAGCTGGGGGTCGCTCGGGTACGCGATCTTCTTCTTCGCGCTCTACGTCACGGCGCACCTCGTCGCGCGGTACGCGGTGCCGAACGCCGACCCCTACCTGCTCCCGATGGCCGGTCTCCTCGCTGCGGTCGGCGTCACCGAGATCTACCGGCTCGGCGCGAGCGACGCGTTCAAGCAGGGGCTCTGGATCGTGATCGGCGTCGGCCTGTTCGCACTCGCGCTCCTGCGGCTCCGGCGCGACTACCGGGTGCTCGAGCAGCTCAAGTACGTGTTCGGGGTCACCGCGATCGTCCTGCTCTTCCTGCCGCGGGTGCCCGGGATCGGAACGACGGTCAACGGCGCCCGGCTCTGGGTGCACGTCGGCAGCTTCCAGTTCCAGCCGGGTGAGTTCTCGAAGATCTTCCTGATCGTCTTCCTCGCCGGGTACCTGCGCGAGAAGCGGGAGTCGCTCGCGCAGGCGCGCCCGAAGGACGTCGGGCCGCTGCTCGTGATCTGGGGCGCGTGCATGCTCGTGCTCGCGTCGTCGAACGACCTCGGCTCCGGGCTTCTCTACTTCGGGATCTTCCTCGCGATGCTGTACGTCGCGACCGCGCGCCTCTCGTTCGTGGTCGCCGGCGTCGTGCTCTTCCTGGTCGGCGGCTACGGCGCGTACGAGCGGATCGGCCACGTCCACGAACGAGTCACGATCTGGCTGCATCCGTGGACGACACAGAAGGTGTTCTGCCCGCAGACCGGCGGGCTCGCGCTGCGCCAGGACTGCCAGAGCTACCAGCTCGTCAAGTCGCTGTACTCGATCGCGAACGGCGGCTTCGGCGGGGCGGGGCTCGGCAAGGGGACGTTCACGACCACCGACGGCCACGCCCTGATCCCGTACGTGAACAGCGACTTCATCTACTCGGCCCTCGCCCAGGAGCTCGGCCTCGTGGGGGCGGCCGCGCTCCTCCTCGTGTTCATGCTCTTCGTCGCGCGCGGCATGAAGATCGCGCTGCAGGCCGACGACGGCTTCTCCAAGCTGCTCGCTGCGGGCCTGACGTTCGGCTTCGCCCTGCAGACGTTCATCATCGTCGGCGGCGTGCTGCGGATCATCCCGCTGACAGGCATCACGCTGCCGTTCGTCTCCTACGGCGGCTCGTCGGTCGTCGCGAACTTCCTGCTCCTCGCGGGGCTGCTCCTCGTCTCCCACCGGGCGAACAGCCAGTGAACAGGCAGATCTCCGCCGTCTCGCTCACCGCGCTCGTGCTGCTCGCGTCGCTCATCGTCGCGACCACCTACTGGCAGTCGTGGAAGGCGCCCGACCTCGCTGCGAAGCAGGACAACGCGATCCAGCGGGTGGCGCAGTTCCGCATCAAGCGCGGGCTGATCTACGCGTCCGACGGGAAGACCGCGCTCGCGGCGAACGTGCGGCAGAAGAAGGGCGGCGAGACCCTCTACTTCCGCCGCTACCCGACGCACGGGCTCGCGTCGCAGACGGTCGGCTACTCGACCCAGGCCCGCTCGCGGGCGGGGATCGAGCGCTCGCAGAACGCGTACCTGACCGCATCGAACGCGAACCTCGGCACGATCTTCGACAAGCTCAGCGAGAAGCTCAAGGGCGCGACGGTGACGGGCAACAACCTCGTGCTCAACCTGAACGTCAAGGCCCAGAAGATCGCCGAGACGGCGCTGCAGGGCAAGTGCGGCGCGGCGGTCGTGCTCAACCCGAAGACGGGCGCGGTCGAGGTGATGGCGTCGACACCGGGGTACGACCCGAACAAGATCGAGTCCCCGAACGGCTTCGCGAGCATCCTGCACTCACCCGCCGCCTGCCCTGGCTCGCCGTCGCCGCTCTTCAACCGGGCGACCGAGGGCCTCTACCCGCCGGGCTCGACGTTCAAGACCGTCACGGCGGCGGCCGCGCTCGACTCGGGCGCCTACACACCCGACTCGTCGTTCTTCGACCCCGGCTACTGCACCGAGTACGGCAAGCGGGTGTCGAACGCCGGCGACCCGGAGGCGCCGGAGCACTTCGGCAACGTGAACTTCCTGCAGGCGTACGAGCACTCGATCAACGCCGTCTTCTGCGACATCGGCAAGAAGCTCGGGGCCGGGAAGGTGCTCGACAAGGCGAAGGACTTCGGCTTCTACTCGACGCCGCCGATCGACCTGCCGTCGAACGAGGTGGCTCCGAGCGGCCTCTACAACCTGAAGGCGCACAAGCTGTTCGACGACGCCTCGCTCGTCGACCCGGGGCGCCTCGCCTTCGGCCAGGAGCGGATGCTGACGACGCCGCTCCAGATGGCGCTCGTCGCGGCGGGCGTCGCGAACGGCGGCACGGTGATGGAGCCGCACCTCGTGAAGCGGGTGGCGCGGCCGAACGGCGACGCCGTCGTGAAGGTGAAGCCGCACGTCTGGAAGCACGCGATGAAGCCGGCCACCGCCGCCGAGCTCAACCAGATGATGCAGGCGGTCGTGACCGGCGGAACCGGCACGGCGGCCCAGATCCCCGGCGTCAAGGTCGCCGGCAAGACGGGCACCGCCGAGACCGGCGAGAATCACATCTACATCGCGTGGTTCATCTTCTTCGCACCCGCCGACAACCCGACGGTTGCGGGCGCCGTCGTCGTGGAGCACCAGCTGAACGGCTTCGGCGGCTCCGTCTCCGCCCCCATCGCCAAGCAGCTGATGCAGGCAATCCTGCCCGCTGCGTCGAACCAGTAGCCGGTTTCGTATGACCTCATCAGACACCCTGATCGACCGCATCTTCGACAAGCGCTACGTGATCAAGCGCAAGCTCGGCTCGGGCGGGATGGCGGACGTCTACCTCGCCGAGGACCAGGAGCTCGGGCGCGGCGTCGCGCTGAAGCTCCTGAACGACCGCCACGCCTCCGACGAGCAGTTCGTCGAGCGCTTCCGCCGGGAGGCGCAGAGCGCAGCCGGCCTGAACCATCCGAGCATCGTCTCGATCTTCGACCGTGGCTACGCCGAGGGGACGTACTACATCGCGATGGAGTACCTGGACGGGCGCACGCTGAAGCAGCTGCTCGTCCGCAACGGCCCGACGCCCGTCCCGATCGCGATCGACTACGCGCGCCAGATCCTCGGCGCCCTCGCGTTCGCGCATCGCAACGGGATCGTGCACCGCGACATCAAGCCGCACAACATCATCGTGGGCTCCGACGGCCGCCTGAAGGTGACCGACTTCGGCATCGCCCGGTCCGGCGCGTCGCAGATGACCGAGGCGGGCTCGATCGTCGGCACGGCGCAGTACCTCTCACCGGAGCAGGCGCGCGGCGCGCCCGTCGACCCGCGCTCCGACCTCTACTCGCTCGGAATCGTGCTCTACGAGATGCTCACCGGCCAGGTGCCGTTCACCGGCGACACGCCGGTCGAGATCGCGATGAAGCACCTGTCGCAGGTTCCGGAGCCGCCCTCGAGCCTGCATCCGGGGATCCCGCACGACCTCGACGCGATCGTGATGCGCGCGCTCGCGAAGGACCCGGATCAGCGCTACGAGTCGGCGGAGGAGATGGACGCCGACCTCGCACGCGTCGCCCGCGGCGTCGCCGTCGCGCGCGAGACGGAGGACGCGATGACCCAGGTGCTCTCGGGCGCAGGGATCTCGAGCGCGCAGACGATGGTCCAGCGGCCTCGCTCCGCCGTGGCGCCGCCGCCGGCGCCGCCCGCGTACCGTCGTGCGTCGGGCTACTACGACTACGAGGAGCCGCCGCGGGGCCGCTCGATCTGGCCGTGGCTGCTCGCGCTCGGCCTGATCATCGCGGGTGCGATCGGGGGCTGGTTCCTCTACACGAAGATCCAGGATCAGCTGAACTCGAACAAGCCCGTCTCCGTTCCGGGGGTCGTGCTGCTGCAGCGCCGCCTCGCGGTGCTGAAGATCCAGCAGGCCGGCCTGAAGCCGGTCGTGCTGACGGCGCCCGACGACACGGTGCCGAAGGGACAGGTCTCGCAACAGAACCCGGGCGGCGGCTCGAAGGTCGGCAAGGAATCGACGATCACGCTGACCGTCTCGAGCGGGAAGCCGCAGGTCGTCGTGCCCGACGTGCGGAACCGGGACGTCACGGACGCGGTGACGGCGCTCGCGCAGGCGGGCTTGAACCCGCACGTGGTGAGGATCTACTCGCCCGCACAGCAGGACACCGTCACCGGCGAGTTCCCCTCGCCCGGCGACCGGGTCGACAAGGGAACGTCGGTGCGGATCAACGTCTCACGCGGCGCCAAGCCCGTCCCGGTCCCGGACGTGCGCGGCCAGCCGTTTGCGAACGCGAAGTCGGCGCTCGAGGGCCAGGGCTTCGTCGTCACGCGCGTCGACATCCAGTCCGACCAGGCGAAGGGCGTCGTCGTCGCCGAGGACCCGCCGGCCGGCCAGGACGTGAACAAGGGCCAGACGATCCAGCTCTCCGTCTCGAAGGGGCCGGCGACGATCCAGGTGCCCGACGTCCGAAACCAGGACCAGTCGACCGCCGAGGCGCTCCTGACGCAGGCCGGGCTGACCCCCGCGGTCACCTACCAGCCGGTGACGGACCCGAGTCAGGACGGGATCGTGATCAACCAGGATCCGGCGCCGGGCTCGGATGCGAAGAGCGGCGAGGTCGTGATCATCAACGTCGGGCAGCTGCAGCAGGGCACGCCCGGCGGCGACGGCACGACGACGACCACCACCACCCCGTGAGCCTCCGCATCGCCGTCATCCTCGGCGGCCGCTCGAGCGAGAACCCGATCTCGCTCGCCTCCGCGGCGAGCGTGATCGAGGCGCTCGAACGGGCGGGGCACGAGGTCGCGACCGTGCAGATCGACCGCTCGGGGAGCTGGCGGCTGGGCGCCGGGCGCAGGGCGCTCGAGCCCGGGCCCGAGAGCGGGTCCGCGGCCGCGGTGCCGGACCGCCTGCCGCCGCGCGAGGTCGCGACGGCGCTCGGGGACGTCGACGTGGTGTTCCCCGTCCTGCACGGGCCGTTCGGCGAGGACGGGACCGTGCAGGGCCTGCTCGAGCTCGCGAACGTGCCGTACGTCGGCGCCGGCGTGCTCGGCTCGGCGCTCTGCATGGACAAGGACCTCTTCAAGTCCGTGCTCCGCGACCACGGCATCCCGGTGACCGAGAACATCACGCTGCGCGCCGGCGACGCGCCGCGCAACCCGTTCGGCTTCCCCTGCTTCGTCAAGCCGGCGCGGCTCGGCTCGAGCGTCGGGATCACGAAGGCGCACGACGCGGACGAGCTCGCGCAGGGCGTCGCGCTTGCGTTCGAGCACGACGAGAAGGTGCTCGTCGAGCGAGCCGTCTCCGGGGTCGAGGTCGAGGTCGGCGTGCTCGGGAACTCGCGGCCGGAGGCGTCGCTCCCCGGGGAGATCGTCGTCACGCACAACGAGTGGTACGACTTCGAGGCGAAGTACGACGAGGGCGAGATGGATCTCGTGGTGCCTGCCCGCATCGCCGAGGAGCAGGTTGCACGCGCGCAGGAGCTCGCGGTGCGCGCGTTCGTCGCCACCGACTGCGAGGGAATGGCGCGCGCAGATCTGTTCGTGCGCGATGACGGCGAGGTGCTCGTCAACGAGCTGAACACGATTCCCGGCTTCACCTCGACGAGCGTCTACGCGCGCCTCTTCGAGGCCTCCGGCATCCCGTACGCGGAGCTTCTCGAGCGGCTCGCCGCGCTCGCCGTCGAGCGCTTCGAGCGCCGCCGCAACCTCCGATTCTGAAGCTGCGGGTCGTGCTCCGGACCGCGCTCAGGTTGCGCTGACCTCGTTGATCCGAGCCGTGTCGTAGTTGCCGCCGAGGCGCGTGATCCAGATCAGGTAGTAGCGGTGCTTGCCGCTCGCGATCGTGAACGTGGCCTCGGTGGGCACCTGCTGCGGGCCTGCGACGACGGCGTCGAACGGGCCGCCGGCCGACTCGCCCGCCTTGATCTCCGCGGTGAACCCGGGCGTCTCGGTCGAGAAGCCGAGCTGGCGAAGCTGGACGTCGCGCCCGGCGTCGAGGACGAGCCCGACGCCCGCCTTCCCGAGATTCGGGTGGTCGTGGTACTGCTCGGTCTCCCAGTAGGTGGAGCTCCGATGGTCGGTGGCGAGGTGCGCGTCGGCGTTGTGCTCGCCGGGGACGCCGGTCCCGAAGGGGTCGTAGGCGGTGACGGCCGAGAGCGACGGCGCGGCTCCTCCCCCGCCGGCCGGCCCGCCGGAGTCGTTCGACGAGCGGTTGGCGAGCAGCACGGCGACGACGACGCCGATCGCGATCAGCGCGGCGAGCACGAGGAGGAGCGGCCACGGCGAGAAACCACGCGGCCGCCGCCGGTGGGTCGAGACGCGCCGCGGCGGCGCGATGATCTGCGTGCCCTGGACCTCCGCGAGGCAGGCCTCGAGCTCCTGGCAGAACTCGGCCATCGTCGCGAACCGCTCGGCCGGGTCCTTCGCCATCGCGCGGTGCACCGCCGCCTCGAGCCGCGGTGACACGTCGGGCCGCCGGGCGCGAATCGCCGGCGGCGGCTCGTTGATGTGCCGCATCGCCACGGCGACGAAGTTCTCGCCCGGGAACGGGACCTCGGCCGTCAGGAGCTCGTAGAGCACGACGCCGAGCGAGTAGATGTCGGTGTGCTCGTCGACGCGCTGGCCCTGCGCCTGCTCGGGTGCGATGTAGTCCGAGGTGCCGAGCACCGTGCCGGTCTGCGTCATGCCGTGCTTGACGTCGAGCGAGCGGGCGATGCCGAAGTCGGTCACCTTCGCCTGGCCGTCGCCGTTCAGCAGGATGTTCTGCGGCTTCACGTCGCGGTGGACGAGGCCCTGCTGGTGCGCGAAGAAGAGCCCGCGCGCGATCTGCATCGCGAGCTCGAGCGCCTGATCGACCGGCGCCGGACCGCGCCGCTCGATCAGCCGCTTCAGATTCTCCCCTTCGATGTACTCGAAGACGATGAACTGCCGGCCCTCGTGCTCGCCGCGGTCGATCACCGTCACGATGTTCGGGTGCGACAGCGCAGCGACGGAGCGCGCTTCGTGCCGGAAGCGCTCGACGTAGTCGGCGTCGTCCGTGTACTGCTGGTGCAGGATCTTCAGCGCGACCTTCCGGTCGAGCAAGCGGTCGTGTGCCCGGAAGACGCTCGACATGCCGCCGGTGCCGGCGAGCTCCTCGAGCTCGTACCGGTCTGAGAGGACCTCTCCGACCACCATCGGGGTCAGCCTACCCCCGGGGTTCGCGCGTGAAGCCCGGCCGTCGTCAGCCGTACGAGCTTCGTCAGAGCGACGCGTGCAGGGCGTCTTCCCACACGTCGAGCGCCTCGTCGAGCTCCGCGTCCGAGACGACGAGCGGCACGAGGACGCGGATGCAGTTCCCCTCGACGCCTGCCTTCAGCAGCAGGAGGCCGCGCGCAAGCGCCTCTTCGACGGTGCGGGAGGCGGACTCCGCGTCGGCAAGCTCGATCGCGAGCATCGCGCCGAGCCCGCGGACGTCGCTGATCTGGGCCCAGCGCGCCCGCCAGGACTCCATCCGCAACCGCATCGTCTCGCCGATCGCCGCCGAGCGCTCGACGAGCTGCTCGTCCTCGATCACGTCGAGAACCGCGAGTGCGGCCGCCTGCGCGACCGGATTGCCGACGTACGTGCCGCCGACGCCGCCGGCAGCGGGGGCGTCCATGATCGCCGCCTTGCCGAGCACGCCGGAGAGCGGGATGCCCATCGCGATCGACTTCGCGACCGTGATCAGGTCGGGCTCCACGCCGAAGTGCTCGATCGCGAAGAAGCGCCCGGTGCGCGCGAAGCCGCTCTGAACCTCGTCGCAGACGAGCACGATGCCGTGCTCGTCGCAGATCTCGCGCAGCCCGCGGACGAACTCCTCGCGAGCGGGGATGAACCCGCCCTCTCCCTGCACCGGCTCGAACACGATCGCCGCGACATCCTCGGCGGCGACGAGCGTCTGGAAGGCACGCCGCAGCGCACCGAGCTCGTTGAAGGGGACGCGGTAGACCTCCGGGGCAAACGGCCCGAGACCCTGCTTGTAGGGCTTGGTCTTCGAGGTCAGCGCGAGCGACAGATACGTGCGTCCGTGGAACGCCCCCTCGAACCCGACCACGGCCTGCCGGCCCGTGAACGCGCGCGCGAACTTGACGGCGTTCTCGACCGCTTCGGTGCCTGCGTTGAAGAACGCGGCCTTCGCCGGCCCTGAGAACGGCGCGAGGGCAAGCAGCCGCTCGGAGAGCGTCGCGTAGACCTCGTAGGGAACGACGGTGAAGTCGGTGTGGCTGAACCGGTCGAGCTGCTCCTGCGCAGCCTGCACGACATGCGGGTGGGCGTGGCCGACGTTCAGGCAGCCGACGCCGCCGGTGAAGTCGATGAAGGTATTGCCGTCGACGTCCGTGATCCGGGCACCGCGCGCTTCGGCGGCGACCACCGGGAACGTGATCGCAAACGGCGCGGCGACGCTCGCCGTGATCCGCTCGAGCACCGCACGCGAACGCGGCCCCGGGACCTCGGTCTTCAGCTCGATCGCACGTGTCGCAGCCATGGAACGAGCGTAGCGAAGGCGGCTGCGGCGCTGCCCCGTCGAAGAGCAGGCGTGCGGCGCGAACCGCCGGCGAGGGCGGCCGACTGCGACCTCCGACCCGGGCCACGAGCTACCGTTGCCCCGGCTCGGATGGGGATCTCGCAGCAGGCACAGGAAACCGCGACCTGGTGGTCGCAGACGCACGGGACGGACGGGAACGGCCTCCTCGTCGCGTACTTCAGCATGGAGTTCGGCCTCGAGGCGCGGTTGCCGATCTACTCGGGCGGGCTCGGCGTCCTCGCCGGCGACCACCTGAAGGCGGCCGCAGAGCTCGGCATGCCGCTGGTCGGCGTCGGGCTCTTCTACCGCGGCGGCTACTTCACGCAGGGCCTGTCGCCCGACGGCCGGCAGACCGAGGCCTACGAAGCGCTCGATCCCGAGGCACTCGGGCTCGTCCGCGAGCCGGTCTCCGTCGAGGTCGAGCTCGACGGCGAGCTCGTCGACGCTGCGGTCTGGCGCTACGACGCCGGCTCGGTGCCGCTGTACCTGCTCGACGTCGACCTGCTCACGGACGCCCTCTACTCCGGCGACCGCGAGCATCGCATCCGGCAGGAGCTCCTGCTCGGTGTCGGCGGCGTTCGCGCGCTTGCCGCGCTCGGCATCGAGCCGACGGTCTTCCACGTCAACGAGGGTCACTCCGCCTTCCTCGCGGTCGAGCGCGCCCGCGCGCTCGTGGAGCACGGCGTCTCGACCGCGGACGCGCTCGAGCAGATCCGGCAGTCCACGATCTTCACGACGCACACCCCGGTGCCGGCCGGCAACGAGGTCTTCGGCGACGAGCTCGTGCTTCGCTACGTCGGCGACCTGGCGACGAGCGCGGGGCTCTCCGACGACGACCTGCTCGCGCTCGGCCACGCCCCCGGCACGGACGGCTTCGGGCTGACACCGCTCGCGCTTCGCCTCTCGGCGGCGGCGAACGGCGTCTCCGAGCTGCACGGCGCCGTCGCACGCGAGATGTGGTCGGCACTCGACGCGCCGATCGGCCACGTGACGAACGGGGTGCACCTCTGCACCTGGCTCGCTCCGGAGCTCGAGGAGCTCCTGCGGGCGGCGGGAGTACGACCCGAGGCGCCGCCGCACGCGGGCGGCTGGGAAGGCGTGCTCGACGTCGATCCCGCCGCGCTCTGGGAGGTGCACGCACGTCTGAAGCGGCGCCTCGCCGCGTTCGCCGGCCTCGACGAGACCCGACTGACGATCGGCTTCGCGCGCCGCTTCGCAACCTACAAGCGCGCCGGTCTCGTCTTCTCCGACCTTGAGCGGCTGCTCGCGCTCCCGGTGCAGGTCGTGGTCGCGGGCAAGGCGCACCCGCAGGATGCCGAGGGCAAGGACGTGATGCAGCGGATCGTCGAGCTCTCCCGCGACCCTGCGGTCGCCGGCCGCGTCGTCTTCTGCGAGGACTACGACATCGACCTCGCGCGCGCGATCATCCCGGGCTGCGACGTCTGGCTGAACACACCGCGCCGTCCCCACGAGGCCTCCGGGACGAGCGGGATGAAGGCCGCGGTGAACGGTGTCCTCAACCTCTCGGTGCTCGACGGATGGTGGGCCGAGGCCTACGACCCGGCCGTCGGCTGGGCGCTCGACGGCGTCTCCGACGAGGCGGACGCCGAGCAGCTCTACGGCGTGCTCGAGCAGCAGGTCGTGCCCGCCTTCGCCGACCGCGACGGCTGGGTGCACATGATGAGGAGCTCGATCGCCCTCCTGGCGCCGCGCTTCTCGATGCAGCGCGCGGTGATCGAGTACACCGAGCGCTACTACCTGCCGGCCGAGCGCCAGACGCGGCGCTAGCGACCGCCTCCGGCGCCTCGCTCGGCCCTACGCGCCCTCCGCGGGTGCCGTCGTCGCATCGTCGAGCCGCTCGAGCAGCTCCTCGACGTTTCGCAGCTCGCCCTGGAGCTGCTCACGGTGGGCCCGCAGCCGCTCCACCCACTGCTCGCGGCTCGGATAGCCGCGGCGGCGATGGTGGTGCTCCCGTCCTCCGCACATGTACGCTCACCTCCTTTCGCTTCCTCGACGATAATAGTTATCCGATGATAACCAACGAGCAGCAGGTGCGGGAGCTCCGCGGCGACCTGCGCCGGGTGATGCGCGGGCTCTGGTCGCGGCGGCGGCCGACGGGCGAGCTCGTCGCGCTCGTGCACGGCGACCCGGCGCTCGGGCGGCGGCACGTGGGCCTCCTCGCGCAGGTCGGGACGGAGGGCCCGCAGACCGTGTCGGGGCTCGCCCGGGCGCTCGGCCTGTCGCTTCCGGCGGCGAGCAAGCTGACGCGGGAGCTCGAGGAGCACCGGCTCGTCGCCCGGCGCGAGGATCCCGTCGACCGGCGGCGGACGCTGGTCGCTCTCGACGAGACGACGGCCGCCGCGGTGCACGCCTGGCTCGACGAGCGAAACCGCCCGCTCGAACGGGCGCTCGCCGCGCTCGACCCGGCCGAGCAGGCGGCGTTCCTGAAAGGAGTCCGCGCGCTCGCGGACGCGCTGATGGAAGAATCGCCCTGTGGTCCTCTCCGATCGCACCATCGCCAAGCTCATCGCCGACGGGCGCATCGGCATCGACCCGTATGACAGCGCGCTCCTGCAGCCGTCGAGCGTCGACGTCCGCGTCGACCGCTACTTCCGCGTCTTCCACAACGCGCGCTACGCATTCATCGACGTCAAGGAGCCGCAGGAGGAGCTGACCGAGGAGGTCGAGATCGACGGCGAGCGGCCGTTCATCCTCCATCCCGGTGAGTTCGTGCTCGGCTCGACGCTCGAGCGCGTCACCCTTCCCGACGATCTCGTCGCGCGGCTCGAGGGCAAGTCCTCGCTCGGGCGGCTCGGCCTCCTGATCCATTCCACCGCCGGCTTCATCGATCCCGGGTGGGACGGCCACGTGACGCTCGAGCTCTCCAACGTCGCGAACCTGCCGATCACGATCTACCACGGCATGAAGATCGGCCAGATCTCCTTCATGCAGCTCTCGGAGCCGACCTCGACGCCCTACGGAACGTCGTCCCTCGGGTCGAAGTACCAGGGCCAGCGCGGGCCGACCCCGTCCCGCTACTGGCAGAACTTCACGCAATGAGGATCCTCGTCACGGGCGCGACCGGATTCGTCGGCCCGAAGATCGTCCATGCGTTCCGCGCGCAGGACCGCGACGTCCGCGTCCTCGTGCGCCACCCCGAGCGCGGGGCCCGGCTCGCGTCGCTCGGGGCCGAGCTCGCCGTCGGGGA
>Ga0070679_100002179_pt1 | contig 17686 bp, 16 predicted proteins | sample KBSC63BmetaG_FD_65652 | JGI IMG/M metagenome (GOLD analysis project Ga0070679, IMG submission 65652) | Corn rhizosphere microbial communities from Kellogg Biological Station, Michigan, USA - KBS C6-3B metaG | ecosystem: Host-associated > Plants > Roots > Rhizosphere | place: USA: Michigan... | reverse complement strand
TCAGCAACCTCGATTTCGGTCCCAGGGGGGATTGTCTTCAGGATGTTCATCCACTCGACGAGCGCATTGCGGACCGATGTCATTGAGAACAATCCAAGTAGGAAGTAAGGCTTGGCTGCATGCGACTAATGCCGTCGCCCTTCGGAAGCTCGACGTGCAACGTCTGGGGGCTGTGCGCTCTGAACCCAAGCAACGAGTTCGTCGAGTCGATGAGCCCAAAACAGAGCCAAACCACGGTCTTGGGCCTGTTGCAAGTGCCGAAGCTTGTAAACGCCACTCAGCATTGCCGCTGGCACCACGTTGCGCGCACCAAACTCCTCTAGCCAGACACCGGCCTTAACCGCCGCGTCATTATTCAGCCGCTTGATCGAGTTGACTTCGCTGTTTGAGACCTTGCATTCCAGGGCGAGGATTCGGCCATCACGCAACCCGACGATGAAGTCCGCCTTACGGGTTCCCAGCATGCTTTCGCGGCAGAATTCCCCTCCCTCCGGAGCGTCTGCGACGGTTGAAATCGGTCGAGTGTAAACCTTCGCGAACCCAGCTCCTTGCAGGGCAGCTTGAACGCGTTCCTCTTGATCCGATTTGCTGGTCGTACGCCGATTTGTTCCCACACGCTGCGTGGCGAGAAGCGCGGCCGTCGCAAGTGCGGCTGCGTAACGCTCGTTTTCTTGCGGATCGCGATGTTCTTGAATCCACGGAAACCGCTTTCGGTCGATGCCGATGAGCACCGTCCGCACGATCTCCCGAACCGCGTTGGGGTCCGCATTCAGTCGCGCTGCCGCGAGCGACTTCACATCCGCCACCGTCTTCAGATCCGCCTCTGATATTGGCGGAGCGGCGAGGTATCGGAAGGCTTCGAGCTGACTCTCGTCCGTGAGGATCGCCAGAGCGTGCTGTTCAAGCTGGGTGAGATCCACACTCGCTTCGAGCAGATCCTCGGTAACTCCGAGGTACTCGTCGAACGCTTCGAGATAATCCTCAAGCGGCTCCTGCATTCGCTCTTCACGGAATATCGCGATCGCCTCGTGCCTCAATCCATCGAGTTGCTCTGCACTAAGTGTCGGCGGTGCCGTCACTGCGTCGCCTCGGCCGCGAGCCGATCTGGTCGCGGCACCAAGATTCGCTCCATCTCACTCGGCTCGAACTTCATGAGCCCACCGGCGTACGTGCGCCCCTCAGCAGTCTTGCTCGCGATGACGAGGTAAGAAGCAAGACTCGCGATCTGCGTCGCATCCATCGGCTCACGGGGATAAATGCCGTGTGCGATGTTGATGTAGCGGGCAGCCGCGCGGTTCTCAACAAAGGCGGGTGGGCGGCGTGCCATGTATGTCGCCATGATCGGCGGAGGCTGCCGCAGCCCAACCGCCCACCAAGCGCGACGATGCGTGGCCACATAGCCCTTGTCTGCCCCCATTTGTCGCGCCCACTGAAGGAACCGCTCGACGGCTTGGCGTGCATCTGTCGGGAGTTGGTCCAGATCCTCGGGCAGGTCGATTACTCGTCGAAGCTTGGTGGAATCGACGAGCGCCGCGCCGGCATTGAAGAGGTCGCGAGCCTTGGTCACCGTAGGATAAAGCACGCTCGGGGGCAGGTCGGCGCTGTGTGATCCGTTGATCCAGACGCGGTTCGCGCCGGTCACAGCGCCACGATGTACACGACACAACTCGCCGAGTTCGACGTATCCCTCTGGAATCGGGCGCGCCATCCGCAGAAGGCCGCTCCAACGCCGCTCCGCGACGAGTCGTTCACGCCGCACCAACATGCCGCTCTGCAATCCTCGGCCGATATCCTCTACGCCTGGCGCACGAGAAAGCCGGATTGAGGAGGGGCGACTGCCGACCTCGAACGTGGTGATCGCAGCCGTCGTCGCTGCGTCCGGAAATGGACGCGCCGTTGGCTCGACCACGACAATGCCATCGCCACCCAGCTCATTCAGGAACAGGTCGCGGACCAGCTTGCCGTAGTTCACATCCAGCCACTCCGCCGCAGTGAGCAAGGCTCCATAGTCACCCGGCTGCGCGTGACCACAGGTGGCAAGGAAAAAATGGACGTGAAGCCCGGCGAGCTGACTGGCTGTGTAATGCCGGGAGCCGGCCTGTTTGACGAGCCAGTCCTTCCACTCCGGCGCGATCAAGTGGTGACGGACGTATGGTGGATTCCCGATGAACAGGGTCTTGCCGCTGATGCGCTCCAGCTCGAGCGTTCGGTAATCGCCGACGAGGACGCGCGATCGAGTAGCCATACCGGCAGCCGTCAGATTGGCGCGCGCCATAAGAGCGGCCAACGGGTCTAGCTCCAATCCAACAAGTTCCGCCTTCGGAAATGCTTGGCCCGCAGCCAAAAGGAACCGGGCTGAACCCGTACCGGGGTCAACTACTCGATCCGGCAACGCGTGAGTCGCAGCCCACGCCACCATTTCATCCACGATGCGGAGTGGCGTGTATGTCGCGCCCACAGGCCTGCGCTGGGCCGGGCTGCGCAACCGCGCGAAGGCCTCGCCGAGCGGATCATCACCGGCCCGAATCGCCCGGCGCAGCCCTCTGACCACGTCAGCATTGGCAGGGCCGCGACCCTTCAAGAGGTCTCGTTCGGCCGCCGAGACTGCCGGTACTGTTGCCGCCCCAAGCGCGCCGAGATATTCGACTAGTGCTGCCTCGGAAACCAGGTCATCGGCAGCAATGCTCGGGAAGAGTAGAAGTTGCGCGCTTGCGGCCATGAGCGAGTGTGGGGGGAGAGGGCTGGCCCCGGTCCCTGGAATATCTCTCCCCCACTGTCTGCCGTAAATACCCCGAAGGGCACCAAGGACTGAGGCAGTCTGCGTTGCCCGACGGCACGCGGACGCTCCGCACGTGTGAAGCAATTGAGGCGAAGTGCGGGTTTGATCGAGGACGCGACGGGAAGGCTCGCCGCCTTGACGGCCCAGCGCGCGATCAGTCGTGATTCGGCTCGTGAGGCCCGGCAGGCTGCACCTTCGCGGCGGCTCGGCCGGCGAACGACCTCCATTGACCCAGCATCCTTTCGTTCACGAAGGGCACACTTCGGGCACAATCAGCGGGTTAACCCGAGTGGGAGCGGGACGCAGCAAGTTGTCTAAGTAGTTCCAGCAGGCGAAGTTTGATACCTCCGCGACCCGGTAGCTCAGTTGGTAGAGCAACGGACTTTTAATCCGTAGGTCCTGGGTTCGATCCCCAGCCGGGTCACTTACCTCCCGCCGGCGGTCAGCAGCGCCGGCACAACAGCGTCGCCCCAGTTGCCTCCACAGCAACCGTCGCCGCGAACCCAGTGGCGGGGTCAAGCGGGGCAAGCGTCCAGCCCGAGGCCGCCGCCGCTTCGCCTTCGACGCGCAGGAGCCGGGCAGGCTCCGCCGGGTGAACTGAGACGTCGAACCGATCCAGTTGCCCCGCGATCCCGGTGCCTCGCGCTTTGACGAATGCTTCCTTGCGCGTCCACGTCGCAAAAAACGCTCGGGCGCGTTCGGGCGCGTCCAGGCGCTCGAAGGCGTCAAACTCGGCGCGTGACAACACGCGCTCCGCCAGCCCGCGCACGTCCCGCATCGGCCGGATGCGCTCGACGTCAACGCCAATCCGCACGCCGCGCGCGAACGCGTAGAGCGCGAGCCCGCCGGAATGCGAAACGCTGAACTCGATCGGATTCCTGTCAGCGTCGCGGAGCACCGGCTTGCCGCGATCGCTCATCGAGAGAGCGACGTCCACCGGTGCTGCATCGAGATAGCCGCCCAGCAGTTCTCGCAGCAGCCCTCGGGCAATCCGAGAGCGTTCGGACCGTCGCCGCTCCTCCATCGAGAGACTCGCCTCGAGCGCCTCGCGGCGGACCGCCGGCACATCGAGCAGCGACGCCCACACGTGCACCTGCCCGGTCTCGAGCGGCTCGGCGCGCGTCGCCGCGGACGGCCACTTGATGTGGATCTCTTCGTCTGTATCCGCGGCGGTGCCCTGTGCCATATGTATGACTCGAGTCTACAGGGAGACGGCGCTATAAGACAATGCGCGCCCAAGGTTTATCGCACGCGCTGCGCTTGACGCGTTGCCCTGTGAGCCGAAGCTTTCCCCGCGTAGCGAGCCTCCCCGTCTGAGTTTTCCCGCAGTCTCCCGCATCCCCCTCCTACTGCCGGAGCTCCCCATGCACTCGATCACAGCGCTGTGGCTGCCCATCATCGTCTCGACGCTCGCGGTGTTCGTCCTCAGTTCCGTGATCAACATGGCACTCCCCTGGCACAAGGGCGACTTCAGGGCGCCGCCGGGCGAGGACGCCATCCTCGATGCGTTGCGTAATGCCGGCGTGCAGCCCGGCGACTACATGGTTCCGTATGCGTCGGGCATGGAAGACATGAGGTCCGAGGCGCACAAGCAGAAGGTGCTCCGCGGCCCCGTCGTGGTCATGTCAGTGATGCAGCGGAAATCGCTCTCCATCGCCCCAATGCTCGGCGGCTGGTTCATCTACGTGCTCGTGATCAGCATTCTCGCCGCGTGCATGGCGGTGGTCGGCGCGGCGAGCGGAGAGTCCCACACGATTTTCCATGTGGTCGGCCTGTTCACGTGGGCCGCGTACGCCGCCGCTGTCTGGCCGCTCAAGATCTGGTATGGACGCTCCACGCGCGGCGCCCTCACGACCACGCTCGACGGCCTCATCTACGCTGTGGCTACCGGCCTGATCTTCGTGTGGCTCTGGCGGTAGTTCGCCAATCGGCGGACGCCTGGCGCCGCCGCTCGGGGGCCGCCCGCTGAGGCCGGCAGGAAAGCGCAAAATGTGACGATGCCCGCCGCGCTCGCATCCGGCACTTGCCTTGCGAGACGACGGGCATCTCCATGCCTCAACTCATAGAACCACCCGCGGCCTTCGATTCCACTCAATCCGAGGCGGCGGAGCGACTGCGCGCGCGTCTCCAGCAGATCGAGCGCGATTCGGGCGCGCGCGCGCTGGGCGTGGCCGTGTACGACACGGCCACTGGATTCAGCTTCCGCTACAACGCGGAGCGGTGGTTCCACGCCGCGAGCACCATCAAGCTCGCCATCCTGCTCGGCGTCTATTCGGCGATCCACAGGGGCTGGCTGCTGCCGCACTCGCGGCTGCACGTGCGGAATCGCTTCATGAGCGCGGTGAACGGGGCGCCTTTTCGCGTAGCCCCGGACCGCGACGCCAACGCGGCGGTGCATACAGCGCTGGGCAAAATGCTGCGGATCAGCGACCTCGCGCGCCACATGATCGCGACGAGCAGCAACCTCGCGACGAACTTGCTGCTCGATCTGGTTGGACTCGATACGGCCCAGCAGAGCCTCGCCGAGTTCTCCATTGACGGCGTGGACATCCGCCGCGGCGTGGAAGACGAGCGCGCCTTCGAGCGCGGGATCAACAACCGCGTCACCGCCGCGGGACTCGTGGACCTGCTGCACGTGATCGCCGATCGAGCCGCCTTTTCGCGTGAGCTCTCTGACCAGATGCTCGAGCTGCTCCACGGGCAGGAATTCCGCAGCGGGATCCCGGCGCGGCTGCCCGCCGCCGTACGCGTCGCGCACAAGACCGGCGAGATCTCCACGGTCGCGCACGACGCGGGCGTGGTCTATCCGCCGGATCGCAAGCCGTACGTGATCGCGGTGCTCACCGAGTGGTCCCCCGAAGGCTCGGGCCGCTCCGCGACGATCGCCGAGATCTCGCACCTCGTGTTCGAGATGTTGACCAGCGCGGACGGCCATGGGCGATAGTCACCATTTTCCGCTCGAGGTCGTGGACGGGCTTCGTCTCGAGAAAGCGGTGCGCGATGCGCTCAGGCCCGGCGCCGTCGTCCACGACGACGATGGCCGCGCGCGCCGGCTTCCGCGCTTCTTCTACGAGATCCCGTCGTGGGATCACGCGATGCGGCTGCAGCTCACGCCCGATTTCGCGCTTTGGGAATTCATCCAGACTGACGTGCGCGAGGCCGAGGCGCTTCGCGCATTCCCGCGATACGTGCCGTGCGCCGTCACGCTCCTGGCGCCTTCGCTCCAGCGCTTTCGCGACGCCGTGGGGACCTTCGTCCACATAGCCGCGAATGGCGGCTACCGCTCGCCGTCGCATGGCGTGTCGGGAAACGCGTCGCCACACGCGTGGGCGACGGCGGTGAACATCTATCGCGTCGGCGACACCTACCTCGACGACCGCGAGGCCATCGAGCGCTACGCCGCCATCGCGCGAGCTGCACTTCCGGGCGTCTGGACGCGGCCGTTCGGCTGGGGGCGCGGGCTCACCGACGACCATCTACATCTGGACCTGGGCTACGTCGTGTCCATTCCGCGCGAGGCGCCCGCCGATCCCGCTGGCGTGGAGCCCGAGGTCGCACTCGCATGCTGAACGACACAGTCCGGAAGCCGGTGAAAGGCGCTGGCGTCAGCGGAAGCACGCACGGTGCGTCGCTCGCCGCCGTCGGGCTCGAGGCCGAGTTCTCCGTCATGCTCGACGGAAAGCAGGTGAAGCCCGAGGATATTTTCCGCTCGCCCACCAACATCGTGCGCTCGCGGATGATGCACCGCACGGGTCGGTCGTACCACCTGCCGACGGGCGGCGCCATCTACTTCGATACGGGCGTGATCGAGCTCGCGACCCCGATGATCGAGATCGAACCGGGCTGCGCGGCGCGCGCGGGACGATCGTTGTGGGAGAGCATCAGGTTCATCCGCGAGGAGCTCGACGCGTGGGAAGCCCGCACGGGTCGCAAGGTCCATCTGTCGGGCTTCAGCACGCACTACAACGTCTCCTTCGAGCTGCCTGATCACGCCCGCGGCACGACGCGGACAGCCGAACAGTTGGCCATCCTGCTCACGCACATAGTCGGCATGCCCATGATGCTCGTCGCGGCCAATCGGCGCTCCACGGGAATCGGCGTCCGGCCGCGCGGCAACCGCATCGAGATCACGGCGGATTTCACCCCAGACGCCGCATTGATGATCGCCGCGGCGACTCTCGTCATCGGCATCTCGCGCGCGGTGATGCAGTGGCCGACCTACGAGCTCTCCGCGCTCGAGGAGCACGACCTTCCCGTCCTCGAGGACTTCAAGCCCGAATCGCACAAGTCGCGGCACGGCTGGGTGGCCCGGTACACGTCGTTCCCCGCGAATCCTTTCGAGCAGGACGTGAACGCGCGCCTCTGGCGCGTGCGCGGCGGCCCGAACGCGTCCTTGCGCGAGATCTCGCGCCGGATCGCCGACGTGTTCTGGCCCTCGATCTCGCAGTTGGGGGACAAGCGGTCGCTGCGCCTGATCCGGTCTGTGCTCGCTGGCAGGACGCCCTCGCTCCTCGAGCTGGGGGAGCGGCCCGCGGCGTACGAGAGCGTCGGACACCTGTGCACCTGGTCGAACCTGTTCCCCGTGCGCGCGCTGCCGCGCTCGCGCTACGAGCGCGTGTTCATCCGCGCCATCTCAGGCCGGAAGCTGCAGCTCGGAAACGATTCCTACACGCCGGTGGGGATGAAAGGTTGGTCGCAGGTCGTCTTCCGCCGGTCGCGCGATAACACGCGCCACCTCTTCTCCCTCGATTTCCTGCTCGGCCATCTCGATGACTGGGAGCTAGGACCGCGCGCGGAGCACCGGCTGTCGCGCGATCTCGAGCAGCGACTTTCGCGACGCCATTGACGTGACCCCGGGGTCGGATGCACGGTCTGTGGTCAAGACTCCCAGCCCCGACTCTCGTGCATACAATCTGGCTCGACCTGTTTCAACCCGGCATTCCACTGCTGGAGAAAGCGCTCCGCACCGTCGTCGTCTATGCCTTTCTCCTGATCGGTCTGCGCCTCGCCGGCAAGCGCGAGCTGTCGCAGGTGAACCCGTTCGATCTCGTCGTGCTGCTACTCCTGTCCAACACGGTGCAGAACGCGATCATCGGCAACGACAACTCGCTCGCCGGCGGTCTGATCGGCGCCGCGATTCTCCTGCTCCTGAACGCGGTGCTCGTCCGCGTCCTGTACCACTACGGCGAGTTGGACAAGATCGAGGGCCACGCATCGGTACTCGTCCGCAACGGCCGTGTGCTGACGCACCGCCTCGAGCGAGAGCTCATCACGCGGGCAGAGCTCGAGGCGGCCGCGCGGCGCCAGGGCATCGACTCGCTCGCGGAAGTTCGCGAATGCCGGTTGGAGACGGGCGGCGCGCTCACCTTCGTGCAGCGTTCACCGAGCGAAGCCGACGTGCGCCACAGCGACATGATGTCGCTGCTCAGCCGCCTCGAGTCGAGTCAGCGCGCGCTGGCGGAGCAGCTCGCCATACTCGATCGGAAAATCGCCGGCGCGGACGGTACCAGCCCCTGATCGAAAGGCGCGGTTTCCAACTCCCGGAGCAGCCGCACGCGCAACTGATTGACCACCGCCGCGCCGAGCGCCGGTGACCAGGGCGCGCGGCCCTCGACGCTTGGCACCCACGCCGGCGCATTCGAGCCGCGGAAATAATGCGACAGGTGCATCGCGGCTCCTTCCGCGCGCTCGGTGACCGCAAGCGTGAGCAGCGCGTCGCGCGCCTGCGCTTCGGCGCTGCGATCATGGGCGCCGGCAAAGCAGGCGGCGGCACCAGCCGTGCCGTCCCAAGCCTGGTCGTCGAGGCTTGGCGACGTGATCAGCGCGCGCCGGGTCTGCGGGCGCCAGCTCCATCGCACGGGCGTCTCCAGCACACGCAGCACCAGCAGGGTGGGATCCACGCGCGAGCCATCGGACCACGTCGAGAGAAACGTCGAGCGGGTCGAATCGCTGACGACGGTCATCTGGGACACGGCCGACAGAAGCGCGTCAGCAGCCACAGTTCCAACAGCGCTCGGCGCGCCGGCCGCATAGCCGGTGAGGACGGGGTCCTGCGCCGCGGAAAGGAATCCGTTCTGCCTTCCCTGGCCCGCCAGGCTCGTCGCGACGAGCCAATCCACACTGCGCGCGAAAATCTCGGCGGGCCTGTCGGCCACGGGAGGTGTGCCGGAGCGAAGCACAGGGCGCAGCACCCGTGCTTCGGCGAGACCCTTGATCGAGCTGGCGAGTGCACCGGTCGTTTCGTGAATCGCGCGGTCGGTGCTGTAGCCCGCCGCGTTCGCGTACAGGCGTCTCGCGGCCTGCCAATCGAGGTCGTGCGCGAGCTCGTGGGCGATCGTGCCGCCCGAGCTGTAGACAGAAAGCTGGAGTGTGCGCGTGCGCGGGTCGTGCATCGCGAGGGCGGAGTCCGGCAGCCCGCCCATCGCGAAGTTCACACGCAGGCCGGCGACCGAGAACGCGGGCAACACGCGACGCATGTCACGCAGCCCATCGCGCAACTGGCTCAGGTAGTAGCCGCGCCAGCTCGTGGGAACCGAGGCGGCGAACGTCACGGACTCCAGCCCGAACTCGCCTCGCAGCTGCGCTGGCGAAGGACCGGTCATGTCGGCGAATGCGGGGCCATTCTGCGCCATTGGCCTCATGGCAACGGCAGCCGCCAGCAGCGTGCGCGCCGCGACGCCACGCGTCGAATCAGGTATCGTCGTCAACGCGTCGAATGCGCCAGCCAGCGTCTCCTCGTTCGTCGCCGACACCGCGAGCGTGTGACGGGCCTGCGCGGCGCGGCGCCCACCCGCTGTATCGGCCGCGAGCGCGTCCCGGTGGGTTCGTACAGTGACAGCGATGGGCGCCAAGGGCGGTGCCAGAGAACCGAGTTGAACCAGTCTGCTGGCGACGGCCGGGCCGAGCGCCTGCGCGGCGACGCTCCGCATGGCGCGGGGTGCAGGCGACGCCGTGGCGAGGAGCTTGATCGCGGCGAGAACACCCGGCACCCGCCGCATGGCCTCGGTGCGCTGCTCGGCGGACAGTTGATCGAGCGCGGGCGCTTCGACGGCGAGCTGACGCGCCGCACGCCGGTTCTCGAGCTCGGCGAGGACTGTCGTGTGCGTCTTCGCCGCGGCCGCCCGAGCGGCCGTGAGATCCTGCTCAGCGAGCACTCGGTCGCCCGCGAGGGCCGCGGCGCTCGCCGCGAGCTCAGCGCTGCCGCTGGCAGTCGCGCCGTCCGCACTGCTCAGGAGATAGGCGAGCCTGACGGTGAGCTCACCGACGCGCGGCGTGCTGGCCGCCCCGACGGCGCTGTCTATGAGCGCTATGTGCTGCGCGCCAGTGGCGCCGACGCCGCTTGCGGTCCAGGGCCCGATGCCGTCGAGCGCCGCGGCGTCCACCACGTACGCGTCGCCTCGCTGCACGCGTGCGACAAGCGCCCACGCGACGCGCTCGCCGGCGCTCGCGGTCAGCCGCGGGTCGTGCAGCGCGGCGTCAACGAGACGAAACGGGCTGCCGAGGCCGAGCCGCAGGCGCTCCGTGTAGCCGAGGCCAATGACGGCTGTGTCGCCGCGCTGGCCGAGCGGCTGCTGAACGCGCGCCTGCCGCTCGAGCGAGTCGAAGTGCGCGGAGGCCTGCGTCTCGTCCACCCCCGCGGGCGTGACAGCCGTGCGGCGTCCCGCGATACAGCCTATCGCGAGAGTCAGCCCGAGCAGGGAGAGCCCGGTACCGAATCGAAGCCGCTGCGAGAAGGAGAGCTGTTGCATCAGGTACATATACCCCGCGGCGGCGGGGACGTTCTTGCGCGGTGGCGCGTCAGGCACGCACCGCGGACGCTTCAATCGCCTGCGAAGTGCGGATCGTTTTCGGCTGCGTCGTCGGTGTTGCCGGCCATGAGCACCGCGAGATCCTCGAGCGCCGCGCGTGTTGGCGCGTCGGAGTTCTCGTCGGCGACGAGGTCCAGCGTCAACTGCCGTACTGGGATGAACGACCTGCGGTGATGCGGAGTCACTCCGTGCTGCGCCAATCCCTGGAGGTGGGCCAGCGTTGAATATCCGACATTCCGCTCCCACAAATAATTCGGATGCCGCGGCGCGAGCGCCTGCATGATGCGGTCGCGGGTCACCTTCGCGAGGATGGAGGCGCAGGCAATCGTGTAGCACGAATCGTCGCCGCCCACGAGCGCCGTGTGCGGCGTCTCGAGCGTACGAATCGGTTTGCCGTCAATGAGCACGTGATGCGGTCGTAGCGACAACCGCGCGATGGCGCGGCGCATGGCGATGACTGTCGCGTGGTAGATGTTCACGCGGTCTATCTCGCGCACGGAGGCGGCGCCGATGCCGAAGGTGAGCGCGCGCTCGCGGATCTTCACGGCGAGCCGGTTCCGCTCGGCGGCGGTGAGACGCTTGGAATCGTCCACGCCGGGGATGGCGCGCACGTCCGGCGGCATGATCACGGCGCATGCGACGACGGGGCCCGCGAGGGGGCCCCGGCCAACTTCGTCAATGCCTGCTATGTGTGGACCGAGGGTGCGGCGGAGCTCGCGCTCCACGCCGCTCCAACGCTCACGATGCGGCCGGGCGGGGCGTCCGGACGGAGCCCCAGTGGGGCGCGCGCCGGCCACCCTGATTTACTCGGCGGCCGTGCTCTCGGTACCCGGCACGCGGACCTTCCGCTCCTTGATGCGGGTGGCCTTGCCGGTGAGATGGCGCAGATAGTAGAGCTTGGCGCGACGGACGCGGCCGCGGCGAACCACCGCGATCTCGGCGAGCATCGGGCTGTGCAGCGGGAAAATGCGCTCGACGCCGACACCGTTGGAGATCTTGCGCACGGTGAACGACTGGCTCACACCACTGCCGCGGCGGGCGATGCAGACACCTTCAAAGGCCTGCGTCCGCTCCTTGTCGCCTTCACGCACGCGCACGTTCACACGGAGCGTGTCGCCAGCGCGGAAAGGGGGAACTTCGCGGAGCCACTCTTTCTGGGTTTCGATGAAGGCATGCATATGACGCTCGGGGCTAGGGGCCCGGGGTGAGACGGGTTCTGGTGGAGACCTGGAAAAGTAAGGGTCGTGGGGTCGGAAGTCTAGCCACTGGAAGGACTTTCGAGGCGTTTCAAGGGGACGGAGCATTTGAAAGTCGTTTCAAGGGGACGGAGCACTTGATCGGGCGATCAAGTGCTCCGTCCCCTTGAAACGAGCTTGAAATCTCCTGTTGCGTTTCTACAGAAGCCCCATATCTTCTGTCGCGTTCCTACAGAACGGGCCAATGGCAGACCAATCTGACGTCCTCCGCGGCACCCTCGACCTGCTGATCCTCAAGACGCTCACGCTGGCGCCGATGCACGGCTGGGGGATCAGCTCGCGCATCCAGCAATTCTCGAGCGGCGTGCTCGATGTGAATCAGGGCTCACTCTACCCCGCGCTTCAGCGGCTGGAGCAGCGCGGGTGGATCGAGAGCGACTGGCGCACGACCGAGAACAACCGCCGCGCCAAGTACTACACGCTCACCGCCGCCGGCCGTCACGCCGTGGGCGACGAGACGGCGAACTGGCGTCTCTACGTCGGGGCCGTCGAAGCCATCCTCGGCGTTTCCTGAGTCTTCCCCACCGCACTCAACCCCACGCCACATGAGCGTCCCATCGGCAGTCAAAGCCCGCGTGCGCGCCCTGTTTCGCCGCCGCTCAGCGGACAGCGAGCTGGCGGAGGAAATCCGCTTCCACATCGATGCGGAGACCGCGAAGAACGTGCGCGCCGGCATGCCGCCAGATGAGGCACGACGCGTCGCGCTCGCCCATTTCGGCGGCGTCCAGCGTGTGCGCGAGGAGCATCGCCACGTGCGGCGTGCGCAATGGGTCGAGGATCTCGCCGCCGACGTGCGATTCGCGCTGCGCTCACTCAGGCGTACGCCGGCACTGACCGGCGCGGCGGTGATCACGCTCGCGCTTGGCATTGGCGCGAACGTGGCCATTTTCTCGGCCGTGAACGCCGTGGTGCTGCGTCCGCTGCCCTTCCCCGACTCCGATCGCCTGATGACGATTGGCGAGAACAACCCGGAAAAACAGTGGCACATGCAGGACGCGGCGCCGGCGAACATGTTCGATTGGCGCGCGGGCGTCGCCGATTTTCAGGACGTCGCGGGCTATTTCGACAACCTGAACAACGCGGTGCTTACAGGCCGTGGCGATCCGCAGGTGCTTCAGGGCACCGCTGTGACCGGCAACTTTTTCTCGACGCTCCGCGTCCGGCCCGCGCTCGGCCGCGTCTTCACCTTTGACGAGACATTCTCGACCGGCACGCACCTCACGGTGCTGAGCGACGCGGCCTGGCGCGATCGCTTTGGAGCGGATCCGTCCATCGTCGGCAAGTCGATTGTCCTCAACGGGCGGACCTATCAAGTGATCGGGGTCATGCCCCCGGGCTTCGCCTTTCCCAAGGACGGCATCGACTTCTGGCGGCCCTTCGAGTACACGGCACAGGATCGAGGCGCCGTGAGTTTTCGGCGAGCGCACGGGATACGCGTCGTCGCGCGGCTCGAGCCAGGAGTGACGGAAGCGCACGCGAATGCGGAGCTCCAGACGGTGGTGCGGCGACTGCAACGGCAGTACCCGGCGACGAACGCCGTGATGGGCGCTGGCATGATGCCTCTCCACGATTTCCTCGTCGGCGACACGCGGCTGCCGCTGCTCGTGCTCCTGACTTCCGTGGGATTTCTGCTGCTCATTGCATGCGCGAACGTCGGCAACCTGCTGCTTGTCCAGGCGGCGGGTCGCCACCGGGAAGCGGCGCTGCGTCTGGCCCTCGGTGCGCGGCGCGGTCGCCTGATCCGCCAGGCCCTCACCGAGAGCATCGTGCTGTCGACCATCGGCGGTGCCTGCGGGCTCGCGATCGGCTGGGCGGGGACGCGCGCGCTCGAGCGGCTTCAGCCCGCGGGGATGCTGCGCGTGAAGAGCTTCGGCCTCGACTCGCACGTGTTTGTGTTCGTGCTGGCGATCTCGATCGCAAGCGGCATCGTCTTTGGCATCGCGCCGGCGCTCTGGTCGCGCCACCGCGACCCAGCGGACACGCTCAAGGATGGCGGACGTTCCGGGATGCAGAGCGGCCACACGAGACGCTGGGGCGAAGCACTCGTGATCGCCGAGGTCGCGCTCGCGCTCGTGATGGCTGTCGGCGCCGGATTGCTCGTCCGCAGCTTCATGAGCATGCGCCGGGTGAACCCCGGCTTCGATCCCCATCTGGTGTGGGTGGGCGCGGTGGGCCTGAATCGCGCGTACGATACGGATCCGAAGATGGACGCGTTCATGCGGGATCTTCAATCGCAGGCGCGCGAGCTGCCTGGCGTGACCGGCGCGGCACTGGCGATGAACGTGCCGCTCACGGGGGCTTCATGGACGTCGGATTTCGTCGGCTTCGGACGCCCGGCTGGCGACTACGGTTCCGAGGTGCAGCACTCGCTCGTCTCGCCGGATTACTTCACGACGATGAAGGTGCCTCTGCTGCGCGGCCGCGGCTTCTCGGGCAGCGATACGCCAAAGACTACACCGGTCGTCGTGATCAACGAGGCGCTGGCCCAGTCCTACTTCAAGGGACAGGACCCGATCGGACAGCGGATCGCCTTCGATAAGGTCCCGACCGCCAAGACCACGTGGTGCACCATCGTTGGCGTCGTCGGCAACGAGCACGCAGACGATCTCGCGACGACCCCGAAGATCGAAATCTACGAGTCGTCCACGCAGAACATCGCGAACTACATGAACCTGGTCGTGCGCACGTCACGCGATCCGGCCGCTGTCACCAGCTCCGTGCGCCGCCTGCTGCGGAGCATGGACCCCTCGCTCGCGCTCACCGACGTGACGACGATGGACGCGCTGCGCGACGCCTCGCTCGCCAGAACGCGATTCCTGACGCTGCTCATGCTGATGTTCGGCGCGATCGGCCTGGTGCTCGCCGTCGTCGGCGTATACGGGGTGCTCGCGCAGGTGGCGAGGAATCGCACGCGAGAGATGGGCATTCGCATCGCCTTGGGCGCGCGCGCGGCTCAGGTCCGCTGGCTTGTCGTGCGGCAAGGGCTCCGACTCGCGGTCATCGGCCTGGTCGCCGGCGGCATCATCGCGTTGTCCACGACGCGCGTGATGGGGAACCTGCTCTTTGGGATCGCGCCGAATGATCCCCTCACGCTCGGCGCCGTCGCGCTCCTTCTCGCGGCCACCAGCGTCATCGCGGCCTGGATCCCAGCGCTGCACGCCAGTCGCGCCGACCCGTCCGCCGCCCTCCGCGCCGACTGAAATCAAGGGGACGGAGCACTTGAAACGTGTTTCAAGTGCTCCGTCCCCTTGAAATCGGTTTCAAGTGCTCCGTCCCCTTGAACGGTCGGAGAGGCGTTTGCCCTCGGCCTCCCGCCAGGCCGCGATCTTCGCGTGGTCGCCCGACAACAGCACGTCCGGCACTGGGTGTCCCCGGAAGTCAGGCGGGCGCGTGTAGCTCGGCGCGCTCAGCTCCCGGTCGTAGAAGGAGTCCCCCCGGGCCGACTCGATGTCCGACATCGCGCCAGGCAGCAGGCGAACCGTCGCGTCGATCACGGCCAGCGCGGCGGGCTCGCCTCCGCTCAAGACGAAATCCCCGACCGACAGCTCTTCCGTCGCGAGGTGATCCGCGACCCGCTGATCCACGTCCTTGTAGTGTCCGCAGAGCAGCGTCAGCTCGGAGCCGGCGGCGAACCTGTTCGCGTCGGCCTGCGTGAAACGCCGCCCGCGCGGCGACAACAAAACAATCGGAGCGGAAACGCCGAGCGACTCGACAGCCTCGAAAAACGGTCCGGGCTTCATCACCATGCCTGGCCCGCCGCCGTACGGCGTATCGTCCACAGTCCGATGCTTGTCGTGCGTGAAGTCGCGCAGATCCACGAGCCGGTACGCCACGGAGCCAGCGGCCGCCGCGCGCGCCGGGATGCTCAGGCCAAGCGGGCCGGAAAAGAACTCCGGAAAAATCGTGACCACGCTGATGGTGAGCATCGGCGCGTCAGTCGAGCAGCCCGTCGGGCGGATCGATCCGGATCTCGCGTGCATCCCGGTCCACGCTGGTCACGACGCGGTCGTACGGGATCAGTACCGTCGAGCCGCCCGGGGCTCGAGAGACCTCCAGCGTGAGCCCCTGCGGCAGCTCGTATAAACCGACCACTTCGCCGACGGCGTCCCCGCCGTCGAGCAGCACGCGCATGCCGGGCAGCTCGTGCAGATATATCTCCCCTTCGCCCAGTCCCGTGAGCTCCTCGGCGCGCGCGAACAGATAGCGCTCGCGCCAGAGCTCCGCCTCGTTCCGATCGCCAACTTCGGCGAACTGCACGATGAAGCCGCCCTTGAACGGGCTGGCCTCCTTGACGTTCAGCTCCTGCGGCGGCGACACTGGCTGGCCCGACGCGGTGCCCGCAAAGACACAACGGCCGGGCGCGAAGACCGCGTCCGGCTCGTCGGTAATCGCCTCCACGACAAGCTCGCCGCGGAGACCGTGTGCCTTGCGAACCCGGCCGATGATCATCAGCTCGGGCACGTTATCGGAGCTCAGGCCGACGCGTCCTCGCGCGACTCGGAGACCGGCACCGCGGCGGCGTTCAGCTTGTTCGCCAGACGCGCTTCGTGACGCGCCTTGAGCAAGCCAGCCTTGCGGAGCAGCGACCGAACTGTGTCCGACGGCTGCGCGCCGTTGTCCATCCAGTACGAGACGCGGTCGGTCTTGAGATTGAGCGCCTGCTCACCCTGACGCGGGGCGTACTGGCCGATGATCTCGATGAACTTGCCGTCGCGCGGGCTGCGCGAATCAGCGACGACGATGCGGTACATCGGCTGCTTCTTGCGGCCTGTACGGCGGAGACGAATGCGAACTGCCATGGTACGCTCCCTGAAATCGGGGTGATGGGTCCTGCGACCGGGCTCCTCGCGCGCTCGCCAATCAGCGAGCCGCGCCCGGGTCCTGCACCTTCAGCCACACGTCGAACTAACGCATGCCAAACATATTGGGTTGAAAGCGGCCGCCCTTACCCCCACCCTGCCCCGCCGCCTTCTTCATCATCTTCTGCATTTCCTTGAACTGATCGAGCAGGCGGTTCACCTCATTGACCGGCCGGCCAGAGCCCTTGGCCACGCGCGCACGCCGCGAGCCGTTCATGAGCTCCGGTTTCTTCCGTTCCTGCGCAGTCATCGAGAGCACGATGGCCTCCACGTGCTTCATGCGCTTGGGATCGGCCGCCTTCACCTGCTTGAGCATCTTGCTGTTCACGCCCGGCAACATCTTGATCAGGCCTTCCAGGGGCCCGAGCCGCTCGATCTGCTTCATCGCCGTGAGGAAGTCATTCAGATCCATGCCTTCCTTGCGGACCTTCTTCTCCAGGCGCTTCGTCTCGTCGGCGTCGAATGCGGTCTGCGCCTTCTCCACGAGCGACACTATATCGCCCTGCTGGAGGATGCGGCCCGCCATGCGCTCCGGATGGAACTCTTCGAGGGCGTCGGGTTTCTCGCCGACGCCGATGTACTTGATCGGCTTCTTGGTGACGCCGTAAATCGACAGTGCCGCTCCGCCGCGCGCGTCGCCGTCCATCTTGGTCAGGATCACGCCAGTCACGTTGAGCTTCTCGTCGAAGCCCTGCGCGATCTTCACCGCGTCCTGGCCCGTCATGCCGTCAGCGACGAACAGGATCTCGTCCGGGTGGATGGCCTGCTTGAGTTTCTCGAGCTCGTCCATCATGGACTCGTCGATCTGCAAACGGCCGGCAGTGTCGATGATGACCACGCGGTCACGCGCGCGCTTGGCCTGATCCACGCCCTGCTTGGCGATGCGGATCACGTCCTTGGTGTCGCGCTCCGAGTACACAGGCACGTCGAGCTGCTTGCCGAGAACTTCGAGCTGATCGATGGCGGCCGGACGGTACACGTCGC
>Ga0070679_100002177_pt1 | contig 17688 bp, 12 predicted proteins | sample KBSC63BmetaG_FD_65652 | JGI IMG/M metagenome (GOLD analysis project Ga0070679, IMG submission 65652) | Corn rhizosphere microbial communities from Kellogg Biological Station, Michigan, USA - KBS C6-3B metaG | ecosystem: Host-associated > Plants > Roots > Rhizosphere | place: USA: Michigan... | reverse complement strand
GCGATGCGGTCTTCGCACGAATGAGGTGGTAGTAGGCCTCCTCATCGAACGCGAGCGCGTCGACGGCGGACAGCTGACGCATCTCACCGATGGTGAGCTCATTGGCGACGTCGGCGATGATCCGCATGATCTCGAAGTCATTCATGCGCACGAGCGCCATCAGCGCGCGCGTGTACAGGAAGTCGCCCATGATGACCGACACTTGATGGCTGAACATCGAGTTGACGGTCGGCAATCCGCGGCGTAGCACCGAGTGATCGACGGAATCGTCGTGCACCAGCGTCGCGAGATGCATGAGCTCCACTGACGCCGCCAGCGTCACGGCGCGCGACTCCGGCGTTCCGGCCGCCGCGGCCGAGAGCAGGGCGAGCGTCGGCCGAAACATCTTGCCGCGCATCTGGAGCAGATGGCTGCTGACTTCCTGAATGAGCGGAAGGTCGTCGGTGACGATGCGATGCATCTCACCCACGACGTCCTCGAGGCGATCGCGCACCGGCGCCTGGATGTCGCGCAATGCGCCCGTGAGCGGCGTGCGCGCGCGTGCAACCGTGCCGCTCATCGAGCCGCCCGTTCGACTTCGCTCAAACGCTCGGTGATGTCGCGGAATTGAATGTCGAGCACGAAGACCCGTTGATAGTATGCCAATGCATCCTGCGGATTGCCCTGCGCTTCGGCGGCCCGGCCCAGTAGATACAGTACGCCGACGAGTTGTTCCTCCGGCGCGCGCTCGTTGAGCGCCCGCGAGAGAATGGACGACGCGAGCTTGAACTGCCCCTTCTCGATGAAGCACTGGCCCAGCGCCTCGTAGGTGGCCACCCGATTCGTCGGGCTGCCGAGCGCCTTCTGAAACTCCGCGATCGCCTCGTCGAGCAGGCCCATCTCCTTGAACGCGATCGCGAGATCGTAGTGACTCTGATAATCCTCTGGTGCGACGTTCTCGGCCAGGCCTTGCTTGAATTTTCGCAGCATGTCCGCGAAATCCGCTTCCTCATCGCCCGTGGGCTCCTGCTCGGCGACGACCATGCGCGTGTCGCGCGGCGCCTGCTCGTCGCGAAGCAGATCGCCCAGGTTCACGAAGTTGTCGCTCGACGCATTCGGCGGCGCGACGACTGGCTGTGACGGGCGCGCGCCGGGCTTCCGAAGTCCGGGGGCGGCCGGCCGGCCAACCGGCTCCGGCGTGACGATCGCCGCGAGCGCACCCTTGGCGCGCATCTCGTCGGGTGCAAGATCGAGCACGCGCTGATAGACCGTCCGCGCCTTGTCCGCCTGGTCGGAGCGCAGGAGCGCGTCCGCGAGCGCGAGATACGCTTCGATCAGCCGCGGGCGGTCGTTCGTGCGGAACGCATACTCGACCCGCTTCTGGTGGTGCTTCACGACGTCCGGCTCGAGCCGCGCGACTTCTTCGGCGAGCGATGACGCGAGATCGAGATTGCCTGCTTTCTCGGCGCTCACCATCGTGGACTCGAGCTCGCCGATTCCGCCGTCGCGGTCGCCGGCGTCGAGCATCGCTTCAGCGAGCTGCCGATGCAGCGCCCAGTTCGACGGATCCGCGGCAATCGCGGCCTTCAGCAGCTCCACCGAATGCGCGGCGACCATCGTCGACTGCCGGGCGACGGACGGTGTCGGAACGCCGGTCGGGTCGGTATCGGTCCCGACGGATTGGCCCGCGGCGTCCGTGGTCTCGATCAGGTCCAACTCGTCGACCGACGGCAGCTTCACGGGCGCAGACACACGCGGAGCCGAGACGGGCGTTGATGTGTCCGGGACTTCGAGGTCCATCAGCGGCAGGCCGTCGAGCGCCGCGGGCGTCGGACGCGAGAGACGCGATTGGCTCGGCACCTGCGCCGGCGGAGTCGTGAGCGCTTCGGCGCCGAAGTCGATCGACGGCGGTGTCTTGCCCGTCAGCGTTTCTGAATCAGGAATACTGAATTCGAGATCGTTGCCATCCGCGTCGACGAGCGAATCCTCGGCGCCCGCGTGCGCGGTCTCCGGCGTCGGCGACCGAGGCTCCTCGATGGGCGGACCGGGCTCCGCCAGCGACGTCGGCTCGAGGTCGAGCAGCGAACCCGTTGGCGTGGCCCGAAGATCGTCGCTCTCGTCGAGTCGCGTCGACTGCAGCCCGCGAATGGATTCGCTTGGCGTACGCTCGATCTGGAACGCGTCGTCGTCGAGCCGCGTGATCTCGAGCGGCGTATCGATGCGTGACGGCGTCGCGCGGTCGATGGCTGGCGCGCTCTCGGCGGGTGTCGGCGGCGGCGTGTAGACTATCGGCGGAGACGGAGGGATCGCGCGGCGCGCCGCCGGTGGAACGACCGCGCTCGCGTTCGGCGTCGCGCGGGGCGAAGGCGCGTCGAGATCGAGAAATATCAGATCGTCCGAGCGCGTGCGGCTTCGATGACCGGCGGAGACCCGAGGCTCGATGGCCGGATCGATGGCGCGCATGCGCTCCGCGGTGGCCGCCGCATCGTCGTTTCTTCCATCGGCGTCGTACCGCTCGTGCAGGATCTGCAACTGCTCGATCGCCTCGTCCTTTCGATCCGCTTTCGTGAGCTGATCGGCGAGCATCAGGCGAATCTCTTCGTTGTCCGGCGTGAGATCCGCGAATTCCTTCAGCGCGCGGAAAGCCTCGTTGACGTTCCCGGCCTTCTGCATCCGGTCAGCGTACTCGAGGAAGTTGAGCTTCGCGTCGTTCTTGAAGCCCTTCTGCGCACTGATCTTTCCAAGCTTGTAGTAGACCGACGCGCGCCCCGGCGAGTGGCGCAGAATCTTGTTACAGAGCGCGATCGCGTTGTTGAAGAAGCCGGTATCGGCGTAGCGGTCGACCGCCTTTTCGTAATAGTCGACCGCGTCGGCAACGTTGCCTTGCCGAAGCATGAGGTCGCCGACGCGGTTGAACAGCGCAACATCGAGCTCGCCGGCGTGTGAGTCGAAGGACTCCAGCAGCTTGACGTAGACTGCCAGCGCCTTGTCGAATTGTTTCTTGAGCTCGAATTCGGCGGCCTGCTTCTTCAGCTTAGCGACGTTGGACATCAGCGCCTGAGGGGTCCCGAGACCAAGCCGAAGGCCAGACCGGACCGCTGGAAAGTGAGGCGTTAAGTTAGCCCTAAGTCACTCGGGTGACAAGGTTTGCCTCTTGTGAGCGTCATCACGCAGCGGTTGTCGCCGTACCAGTAGGGCAACTCGCGAAAATCACCGATGTCGTAGAGCGCCACATCGGCAGAAAAGCCCGGCGCGATTTGACCGACACGATGCGCGAGCGCCAGGGCGGCAGCACCATTGACCGTCGCCGCCACGATCGCCTCGGACGCACTCATCCGGAGCTGGCTCACGCCGAGCGTCAGGATGAGGGGAAGATTCGGCGTGGGCGACGTCCCCGGATTGAAGTCGGTCGCGAGCGCAACGGGAACACCTGCTTCCAGAAACCGGCGAGCTGGCGCGTGTCGCGTCTTGCCGAGAAAGAGCAGGGTGCCGGGCAGAAGCGTCGCGACCGTTTCGCTCGACGCCAGCGCCTCGATCCCGGCGTCGGACACGGCCGCCAGGTGGTCGGCGGACGTCGCATTCAGCGACGCCGCGAGCTCTGCCCCGCCCGAGGAGGTCAGCTCGTCCGCATGCAGCTTGAGCTTGAGTCCCGCGGACCGCGCCGCCGTCAACACCTCGCGGCTCTCGTCCGCGGTGTACACGCCGGTCTCGCAGAACACGTCGGCAAACGTCGCCAGCCGCTCACGGGCCACGCGTGGAATCATCTCGTTGATGAGAATATCCACATACGCCCGACGGGCGGCCGCCGACTCGCGGTGATTGAGCGGAATCTCATGCGCACCGAGGAAGGTCGGCACGATGCGCGCGGGCAGCGTGTTCGCGAGCCGATCGATCACGCGGAGCGACTTCAGCTCGTCGTCGAGCGAGAGCCCGTAGCCCGATTTCACCTCGATCGTGGTCGTGCCGAACGACATCAGCCGCTGGAGGCGAGGGCGCGCGAGCTCGAACAGCTCGTCCTCGGAACGTGTGCGCAGGTCGCGCACCGACGAATGAATCCCGCCGCCTCGCCGCGCAATCTCCATGTAGTCGAGGCCTGCGGCCCGCAGCTCCTGCTCATCGGCGCGCACGCGGCCGAAGATCCCGTGGGTGTGCGAGTCGACGAGGCCGGGCATCAGCACCCGACCACCGCAGTCGACCTCGCGCGCTTCGCGGAACCGCTCGCGCAGGAGGTGCAGCGAGTCGACGTCGGCGATGCGTTCGCCGGTGATCGCGACCGCGACTCCCGAGCGCACGCCGGCATCCTGCATCTCCGCGCCGCGCCGCGCCCGCGCTGGGCCGGCGCACGTCACGACCTGTGCACAGTTGGCGAGGATGATCGGGGTCTCGTCGTGGACGACCGCCGTCGATGAGAGTCTACTCATGCCATCACGTCGCGGATGCGCGAGAGGCGAAGCGGCGCCTGCGCCTCGCCGCGGCAGGCATAGTAGCACGCATTACAGGAGATCGGCTCGTATTGCCGGAAGTCGCGCCAGTGAAAATCGGTCGGAAAATCCGGACATCGCTTCACGAACCCGGCGGGATCGATGTGAATGGTGCGAATGCCGGACTGACAGGGCTCCGTGAGCTCGCCGCGCACGTAGCGCGGAATCTGCTCGAGATAGTAGTCGGAGTTCGTGATCACGCCGCGCCGCCGCCGCTTGAACGCGAGCAGCTCGGCCACGACGCCGTCGAGCGCCGCCTGGTCGTCATCGCCGATGAGGAATCTGGTATTCCCGTTCTTCGCATCGGTATAGACGCTGAAGTTCACGCCGACGCCCAGCTCCTGCGCACGACGCACGATCGGGAGGATCTGATCGAGATTGTCGTTCTTGATGACGGTGTTGAACCGGATGTTGTCGATGCCGCGCGCGCGCATCGCGGGGATTGCCGAGAGGATACGCGACGCGAGCCCCGGAATGCCGCGCGCGGCGTCGTGCCGTTCGTCGAGATAGTCGAGCGAGATGTTGAACTGATTCACGCCCGCATCCCACAGCGACGCCGCGCGCTCGGCCGAGAGCATCGCCCCGTGCGTGATCAACGTGACATACTTGAGCGAGATCGCGCGGTCCACCTCGGCGACGAGCGCCTCGAGGTCGCGCCGCAACGTCGGCTCGCCGCCCGTGAATGTGACGAGCATGGGATTGAAGAACCGCGCGGCATCCGCGTAACTGCGCAGCTCGGACGCGCGCGCCGAAGGATCCGTCTTCCAGTAGTCGCAGAAGCCGCAGTGCGCGTTGCACCGCAGCGTCACCTCGAAGTGAACGAGGACGGGCCGCCGGCGCGCGGTGAGCCAGGCATACTTGCCCAGGAATAGGGCGACGTGCCAGGGCTTGAAGCGCGCCGAGAGCATCAGCCGCGCATCGGCAGTGTGATGCCCTGCGCTTCCGCCGTGGCGATCGCGATGTCGTAGCCCGCGTCCGCGTGACGCGCGACGCCGATACCGGGATCGTTCGTGAGCACGCGCTCGAGGCGTACACGCATCTCCGGCGTGCCGTCCGCAACGATCACCTGCCCCGCATGCAGCGAGTTGCCGATGCCGACGCCGCCGCCGTGATGGAATGACACCCACGACGCGCCGCTCGCGGTGTTGAGCAACGCGTTGAGGATCGGCCAGTCGGCGATCGCGTCACTCCCGTCCTTCATCGCTTCCGTCTCGCGGAACGGCGATGCGACGCTGCCGGTGTCGAGATGGTCGCGACCGATGACGATCGGCGCGCTCAGCTCACCCTTGGCCACGAGATCGTTCAATGCGACGCCGAATTTCGCGCGTTCACCTTGCCCCAGCCAGCAGATGCGCGCGGGCAGTCCCTGGAAGTGCACGCGCTCGCGCGCCATGGTGATCCAGCGACGCAGATGCTCGTCGTGCGGGAAGAGCTCGAGCACGAGATCGTCCGTGCGCGCGAGGTCTTTCGGGTCGCCGGAGAGCGCGACCCAGCGGAACGGACCCTTTCCTTCACAGAAGAGCGGACGAACGTACTCCGGCACGAACCCTGGGATGTCGAACGCGTTCTCGACACCGTTGTCCATTGCGACCGTGCGGATGTTGTTGCCGTAGTCGAACGACACCGCACCGCGCTGCTGCATCACGAGCATCGCCTTGACGTGCTCGACGATCGATGCGTTCGCGCGATGTACGTACTCCTGGGGATCGGTGCGCCGAAGTGCAGCGGCTTCGTCGAGCGACAACCCCGCCGCCACATAGCCATTGAGGGTGTCGTGCGCGCTCGTCTGGTCCGTGAGGACATCGGGCGTGACGTCTCGCCGGACGAGCTCCGGGAGAATCTCGGCCGCATTGCCCACGAGCCCGACCGACAGCGCCTGCTTCGCGGACGTTGCCTCGCGAATCCAGGCGAGCGCTTCGTCGAGACTCGACGTCTTGCGATCGCAGTAGCCCGTCTCGAGCCGCTTGTCGATGCGCGCTTCATCGACCTCGATGCCGAGGATGGCCGCGCCGTTCAGCGTCGCGGCGAGTGGCTGCGCGCCGCCCATGCCGCCCAGGCCCGCGGTGAGCACGAAACGTCCCGCGAGTGAACCGCCGAACTTCATGCGTGCGACCGCGCCGAACGTCTCGTACGTGCCTTGCAGAATGCCCTGGGACCCGATGTAGATCCACGACCCCGCGGTCATCTGCCCGTACATGATCAGGCCCGCGCGCTCGAGCTCGCGGAAGTACTCCCAGTTCGCCCACCGGCCGACGAGGTTGCTGTTCGCGAGCAGCACGCGCGGCGACCAGGCGTGTGTGCGAAACACGCCGACGGGCTTCCCGCTCTGAATGAGCAAAGTCTCATCGTTCTCGAGGCGGCGCAGCGCGTCGCAGATCGCGTCGAACGCCTCCCAGCTGCGCGCGGCGCGCCCGGTGCCACCGTAGACCACGAGATCCTGTGGCCGCTCGGCGACGTCCGGATCGAGATTGTTCATCAGCATGCGCAACGCGGCTTCCTGCTGCCATCCCTTGCAGGAGATCGTCGTGCCGCGCGGCGCGCGAATCGTCCGCCGGCCGCGCTCCGTGCGCGCAGTGCCGGGCATCGTCGGAGCGCTCATCAGCTCACCAGCATCGGAGTTGCCAGCTCATCGTGAAGGATCGCCGCCGCGAGGCGCTCGATATCGCCCGACAACACGCGATCGCGCTCGAGCGGCGCCACGACGCGGCGCACGGCAGCGTGCGCGCGAGCAACGCCGCGCCCGGGCTTGAGCGGCGCGCGACAATCGATGCCCTGCGCCGCGCACATCAACTCGATCGCGAGCACGTAGCGCACGTTGCGCACGACGCGACGCAGCTTCCACGCAGCCGTCATCGCCATCGGCACGACGTCTTCCTTGTTGCCGTCCGTCGGAATCGTGTCGACGCTCGCGGGATGTGACAGCACCTTGCACTCGCTCGCGAGCGATGCCGCGGTCACCTGCGCCATCATGAAACCCGAATTGACGCCGGCGTCGCGCGTGAGGAACGGCGGCAGCCCCTGATTCAGATCGGGATGCACGAGCCGATCGATGCGACGCTCGGAGATCGTTGCGAGATTCGTCAACGCGATCGCGAGAAAATCCAACGCCATGGCGACGGATTGCCCGTGGAAGTTGCCGCCGCTCAGCAGATCACCATTCTCGAATACGAGCGGATTGTCGGTCGCGGCATTCAACTCGCGGCCGATCACGCCCGCGGCAAAGTCGATCGCGTCGAGCACGGGTCCGTGCACCTGCGGCATGCAGCGCAGCGCGTACGCGTCCTGCACGCGCGGATCGTTCTCGCGATGCGATTCGCGGATCTCACTGTCGGCGACGAGCTCACGCAGATACGCCGCCGAGGCTGCCTGGCCGAGTTGGCCGCGAACGTCCTGAATGCGCGCGTCGAATGCGACCGGCGTTCCCAGCAGTGCCTCGAGCGACATGGCGCCGGCGACGTGTGCGGTGCGCCACAGCCGATGTGCGTCGACGAGGGCGAGCGATCCGATGGCCGTGTGTGCTTGCGTGCCGTTGATCAGCGTAAGGCCTTCCTTCGGCGCGAGCGTGATCGGCGACAGGCCTGCCACCCGCAGCATGTCCGCCGCGGACCCGCGCTCATCACCGCGCCGAAGCTCGCCTTCGCCGATCAGCGAGAGCGCCAGATGGGCGAGCGGCGCGAGATCACCACTCGCGCCGACGCTTCCCTGTTCCGGCACGGGCGGATACAAGCCGGCGTTCAGCATGTCCGTCAACAACTCCGCGAGGTCGAGCCGAGCGCCGGAGTAGCCCTTCGAGATGACGTTGGCGCGCAGCAGCATCATGGCGCGCACTTCGCGTTCCGGAAGGAGATCGCCGACGCCGGCGGCATGGCTTCGGACGAGATTGACCTGCAGCTCGGCGAGCCGGTCCGGCGGGATCGCGACCTCGGACAACTTTCCGAAGCCGGTGGTGACGCCGTAGGCGACGGCGCGCTGGCTCACGAGCTCTTCGACGACGCGCCGGGTCGTTCGTGCGCGGGTGCGCGCGTGCGGAGCGACCGAGACCGGTGCGCGATCGCGCGCGACGGCCGCCACCTGCTCGAGCGTGAGCGAGTTTCCGTCGATGAGGACTTCGTTCTGCATGATCGGGGAAAGGTCGATCAGGCAGACACGTAATTCAAGTGGAACGGGCGGGGCTAACTACGCGTGCGTACTACGCGTGCGTACTACGCGTGCGTACTACGCGTGCGTACTACGCGTGCGAGCGGCGCGTGCATGCAGCGGCCGTCCCTCAGCCTCCAAACCACGCGCCGTTCCAAGCGTAGTCTTCGCGCGCAGTCAGGACGCGCCGTCATCGGGCGTTGTTCGCACGCGCTCTCAGCGCGCGCCCTTCGCACGCGCTCTCAGCGCGCGCCCTTCGCACGCGCTCTCAGCGCGCGCCCTTCGCACGCGCTCTCTCAGCGCGCGCCCTTCCGTGTCAGTGTGTTCGTCACCCCTCGGGACAATTCCGCATTGCCCACGCCGGCCTGGTACGACCAGTCGAACACCACATAGTCCGGCGTGACGAACGCGACACGTACCGCCGCGAAATGCACGCCGTCCGACTTCATCACGCGGAAGACGTATCCATAACCCGGGACCGCTTGGATGTTGACCGCGCTGAACCCCGTTGCCGCCGCGCGATCGATCGACGTCAGATCCGCGACCGGCGCCGAGGAATACAACATCATCGTCACGCCCGAGCGTGCCGGCGTGAACCACAACGTCCCGTCGTTGTGTCGCTCGATCGTGAAATCGAGATCGGCGCGCGTCGATGTCGCGACCACCCCCGACTTGCGAGCGGTCTCGTCGTAGAACAGGAATCCGCTGCTGTCGCGCCGCGCGGTCGCCGAATAGACGAATGCGTTGCGCGCGTCCTGCCGAGGAGTATCCAGGCGCGCGTCGCTCCACACGCTCTCGTGCCCGTCGCGAGTGATCGTGCTGACGGCAAAGCAGCGCGAGATCCCGTTCGTGAGATTGCTCGCGAGAAATCCGTCGGAGACGGTCGTGCCTTCGACGACCCAGGCAGCCGTGCAGACGCCGCGCGTCGCATCGTAGGCCGTCGAGTACACGCGATAGTGATCGAACGCCGCGTGCAAGGCGTCGACGGCGTTGCTGCTCCATGCAAGTTGCACCGCACCGTTCAACGACATCGATGTGAGGCCGAGCGGCGTGGGCGGGCGCGTCGTGAGATCGATCGTGATCGGATCCGACTGGCCGACCTCGTCGCCATTTGCGTCGCGCGAGGCCACATAGTACTGCGACTCGGGAACGCCTGCATCGTGGAACGTCGTCGACGTCGTGGTCGCGCGGAGCGTCCAATTGGCGTCGGTGGACGTTCGCGCATACACGTTGAAGGCGACGATGTCGGTTTGCGTCGGCGGATCCCACGTCAGCAACACGCCGGCCGGTGCGCTCGGATCGCCGCTCGGCTCGAGCTGATATGTCAGGTTCGTTGGCCGCACTGGATCGGGGCCAGGGGCCGTGAGATCATCGCACGCGGCGAACGCCGACAACGCCGCGACCGACAGCAAGAACGGCAGACGAGAAACTCGCATCATCGCTCCGGGTGGGGGCGGTCGCGAGCAGACGCATTGGCCGCACCCGCGCGTATGAAAATGCTAAGTCATTGTGCGGACGAATTATCTGGGGACCGTCGCGACGCACGGCGTCCTAGCGTGAGGACAGCGCCCTGCTCAATTTCGAGGACCGGGTGCGCGGACGCTGGCCCCAGGCCGCGTCAGAACGGAACCGTGCTGCCCGAACGAACCGTCGCCTTGTTGTAATCGAACTTCAGATCCGGCTCGGCCTTGAGCGCGATCGTGAAGTTGAACGCGAAGTTGCCGTTGGGCGACTGCGTGAAGCCGAAGATCGCTCGCCAGTCGTGGAGATCGCGCTGGAGCGATACGATGTGGCTCGCGAACTCGTGCTGCTCGAAGTCGTACGTCGTCTGCCACGCCGCGGTCCACTTGGGCGTGAGGTTGAAATTGATGCTGCCGTTCAGTGACGTCGTCGGTGGAATCTTGTACGCCGGTCCGCCGGCGATCGTCGAGTTGACCGGCGTATCCGTCGTCGGCGCGGCGCGCTGCTGCGCGAGACACGCGTCGAGCAGGAAGGGGTCGTTGCCGGCGATCTGTGCGCATCGCGCCCGCGGATCGAAGTCGATGACGTTGTTGCCGGTCGGTGGACGCGGGCTCGATCTGGCAAACGTGAACGACGCGCGCCAACCCTGTGTCGGCGGGATGAGGAAGCGATCTCCCGCTCGCGCGCTGCCCGCGACCGGCTGCGCCGCAATCACCGACTGCTCGCGCGCGTCCGGCTGCGGGCGAACCTGCTGCGTGTTCGCCGCCGCCGACGTCTGCGCCTGCGGCACGGCTCGACCGAAGATCCGCGAGAGAATCACGATGGGATTCTGATCGCGGCTGAAATTCAATGACGCGGACACGTTCGTCAGATACGGCTTGAAGACCGCGGTGTCGCTCAGTGTGCTGCCCTGGAAGAGCGAGTAGCTGCTGGTGAAATCGAACCCGGGCAGCAGGTCGGAGCTCAGCGTATAACCCCACGTCTCCGTCGTGAAGCCGGACAACCGCGAGTGCACGTTCGGCTGGTTCGCGCGAACGAAGTCGTAGCTCAGCGGCGTGGTGGAGATGCTGAGCAGGCGGATGACCTCGCCCTTGTCCGTTCCGGTGGTGTCGTTCACCCGCGGCTTGATCTTGGCCTCGATGTTCTGGTTCAGTCCGAATGTCACCGAGTTCTGCTGCAAGCCGCCGAGGTATCCGACGCGCGTGCGATTGAGCGCGCGGAGATACTCGTCGGGCACGTCCGCTTTGGGCGCGTACGTGAAGCCGATCGTCGGCTGGATCGAGTGGCGGAGACGCTGGAACGGCCCGAAACCCGGGAAGAGACCGAACAACGTCGGCGACGCCGAGAGACCAAACGTGAGGCGCTTCTTCTGGCTGACGTAGTGCCCGTTCGTGCGATCCGTCGCGACCCAGAATGGACCCGGATCGACGTTCGCGAGACTTACGCTCGGCGTGAGGTTGAACTTGTTCGACGCGAGTGCCGGAATGCTGAAGTCCGGATTCCAATCGATGTCGGTACGGTAGGTCGACGCGAACACGCGGGTGTCGGTCACGGCGCCCGTCTCGACATCGAAGATCTGGAACTGCTGCGGGAAGTTGTTCCGCTGCTGGTTGATCCGGAACGAGTTACGAATCGTTTTCCCGAAGATCTCGAATGGCGTGTCCAGCGTGATCGAAGCCGTCGACGAATTGCGATTCGTATTGATCGTGCTATCGATGACCCCCGTCGTCGGATTGGCCGTATATGTGAACGCACCGACGCCCGGCTGATCCATGTGCAGGACGTCGCTGCGCGTGAAGCTCAAGCCCGGCGTCCAACTGATGTGACTTCCGAGACTGATCGCGGTGCTCGACAGCGTGACGGTCGGGAAGCTGCGGTCGAGCTGCGGCCGGCCGGGATACTGCTTCTGCGTCGCGCCAACGGACACCGATGCTGGACCAAATTTCGTCTGATATGAGGCCTGCGACGAGATCGTGGCCAGCGACGCGTATGGATTGAACGTGTTCTGTCGCTGGAGATCCGTGCTCGTGACGTAGTTGAAGTTCGTGTTGAGCCGGCTGTCGTGCGAGAACTCCTGCTGATGCGCCCAACTGATCGCTGTGTTGGTGCGCCCGTCGCGTTCGTCCGTGTACGCGACGCCGACGCGCCCGCCCATGAATCGGTCGAGCCACTTGTAGTTCCAGTCGCCATTGAGCCGGAGCCAGCCGGGATCGCCCTGCGTCGAACCGGCGGAGCTTCGCCAATCGAGCCACGTACCGAAGTCCATGTAATTGTTGAGCGCCCAGTAGTACCCCAGGTGCTCGATGCTGCGACGATACGTCGGGCTGTTGCGAACGATGTCGCCTATGCCGAACTGCGGCGCGAGAATACCACTGTGTCGCCCGGGTTGTTGGTCGCTGAAGAAGAACGGCAGCCACATCACCGGTACGTCTTTGATGTAGAGCACCGCGGGGCGGGCCGCCAAAATGTTCCCGCTCTTCTTGATCTCCCTCACCGCGAAGTGGTAGTCGGGGATCGAGTCGTCGCAACTCGTGATCGTCCCGCCCTTGGCCCACACGGGCGACCCCTTCGAATTCGAGCTGTCGAGTGTCACGCGCGCCAGCGCGACGTCGATGTACCAGATCTCGCCGTTGTTCACCGGCAGGCGCGCGTTCGTGATGCGCGCCGATCGCGCCGCGAGGCTGTAGTCGATCCGGCCGACGCCCGTGATGTCAGCCTGACCGGAGCCCGGGCTGCTCAGGATGTAGTGGCCGCCAGTCTTGATGTCGCGCGTCGACTGCAGGTAATAGATGCCGCTGTCACTGACGACGGTTTGCGAATCCCGCGTGACCGCGGCGCGGCGACCCTTTCCCGCGAGGAGGTCGAGCGAGCGGCGCTCCTGATTGAAGAACGCGGTGTCGCCTTGAAACCGTGTGACCGTATATCCAGGCAATTGCAGCAGACGCTGCGCGACCGAATCGGGCTGCGGCCACTTGATACGAAGCGAATCGTTGGTCGTGTCACGCGTTCCCGGCCGCGGCGCCGCCGGACGAGTAGCCGGCAGCCGCGGGATGATCTGCGCCTGCGCGACGCGGCCGGCAGCGCACAGCAGCGTCGCGAGGATCACCCACCGTTTCACGCAGCGGCCCCCGACGAACCGAGCGAGAGCCTGCGCTGCTTGCGACGATAGATGACGTACGACGCGAGCACGCTCAGCTCATAGAGCCCGTACAACGGCACGGAGAGCGCGATCGTTGTCCACACCATGTCGCCCGGGGTGAGGAACGCGCCGACGATCACGATCAGCACGACGGCGTGGCGGCGGTACCTCGTGAGGAACTGCGGCGTCACGATGCCAAGCGCCGCGAGCGCCAGCACGACGATAGGCAACTCGAAGCTCACGCCGAACGTCAACACCATCGCGAAGATGAAGCTGAAGTAGTCCTCGGCGGTGATCAGCGGCACGAGCGACGGTCCCGAGAAGCCGAACAGCCAGGGCAACGCGAGCGGCACAACCACGAAATACGCGAGCGCCGCGCCGCTGATGAACAGGAGCACGCCCGCGTACAGGACGCCGATCGCGACGCGCTTCTCGTGCGTGTGGAGCGCGGGCGCGAGAAAGCACCAGATCTGGTAGAGGATGACGGGCGCCGCGAACACGATGCCGATCGTCATTCCCGTGTTGAGAATGACGCTGAAGCCCTCGCTCGGATGCGTATAGACGAGCTTGTGCTCCGGGATCAGCGGAAGAATGGGCCGGGCGAGTATACCGACCGCGTTGAACCGCCATGCCGCCCAGAACCCGATGCCGGCGCATACCAGCAGCGCGATCAGCGAGTAGATGATGCGCCAGCGCAGTTCCTCGAGGTGATCGAGGAATGGCATCTCTCCGGACTGAGACTTCGGGATCGGCATCAGCGTGAAAGCGTCTCAGCGTCCGTTCAGCAGGTCCTGTGCGAGTCGAGCTTCATCCGAACCTGGAAACTCGCGAATGACGCGACGAAACACGATGCGTGCTTCGTCTTTCTTGTTCGCGTCCCACAGAATCTTGCCGTGCTTGTACATCCCCGTCCCGGCCTCGGGAGTACGCGGGTACTTGTCGGAGACGCGCTGGTATACCGAGTCGGCGGCCTGCGTGTTCCCCTCGGCTCTGTAGGCTTCGCCGACGGCCAGTTGCGCCTGCGCCGCGCGGTCGAAGTCCGGATACGTCGCGAGCAACTGATCCAGGCTGTTCCGCGCCGTGCGATAGTTGCCCTGCCGAAGCTGATCCATCGCGGTCGTGAACATCGTGGCCGCACCGGGCATGCCTGCCGCGCGCGACGTGTCGGCGGTGCTGCTCGAGGTGGGCGAAACGGTCGGAGGACCCGAATTCGCCTGTTCCTTCAGCGCCTCGAGCTGCGCCTTGGTGTCCTGCACGTTGCGCGTCGTCTGGCCGAGGAGTGCCTGGAACTGCACCATCTGGCGGCCCATCGCGTCGAGCTCGCCATTCGCACTCGCCTGGAAGGCCGCGAGTCGCTGCGAGACGGCGCGGAGCGAGTCGAGCGCCAGATCGAGCGTTCGCGAAAGCTGGGCGATCTGCCCGCGCGTCTGCTGATTCGCGCGCAGGATGGATGTGTCGCCCTCGGCCTGCTGCTGTCGTGACAGGCGAAGCTCATCCTGCAACAGCCGGACGTCTCCCTTGGAGGCGAGACATCCGGCGAGCGGCGCGAGGGCCAACAGCAGGAGTGGGACGCGGCAGGTCGCGCGCGTCATGGACGGCGCAGCGTCTGACCGCCGGACGTGATCGAGAATTCCGCGCGGCGATTCTGCGACCACGCACTCTCGTCGGATCCCTGAGCGATCGGGCGCTCCTCACCATAGCTGCGGGTCTCGATCCGCGACTCCGCGATGCCGTGCTGTACGAGATACGCCTTCGCCGCCGCGGCACGACGCTGGCCGAGTGCGAGGTTGTATTCGTCGGAGCCGCGCTCGTCGGTGTGGCCGGCGATGCTGATCGTCACGCTGGGATTTGCCTGGAGGATCGGCACCTTCGCGTCGAGAACGCCGCGATCTTCGGGGCGAAGCTCGGACTGATCGAAATCGAAGTGCACCATCTGCGTGAGGGTCTCGCGCATGCGCGCCATCTCGGTGGCGGCGTTGCCGGCGGCGGCTTCGGCGGCGGCGATGCTGTCTGCACGACGGCGCGCGGCTTCAGCTTCCGCGGCGCGCCGAGCTGCCTCTTCCTGCGCACGACGGGCGCTGTCGGCGTTCGGGCCGGCAGGGGCCGCGGTCGGCGTCGGAGCGGGAGCCGGCGGGGTTTTGTGACAGGCAGCGATGGCGGCGACGGCGAGCGTGCTCGCCGTGAGCATCGCGATCCGCGGAATGCGCATGATGTGGGTCTCCGGAGAGGGCGGGTCGAGAGTGTGACGAATTCGAATTACAAGGTGCTTATTGGGTCGTGCTCAGGGCAGCGCCAGATGCGGCGACCACGCGGCCAACCGCGAGCCGGGGGAGTGCGTCAACTGCCGAACGCGATTCGACTCGACGTCCAGGATCCACAACTGGCGCTGGCCGCTCCGGTCGGACGTGAATACGAGGTGCCGAGCGTCGGGTGCCCACGACGGCTGCTCGTTCTGTCCTTCGCTCGTCAGGTACTTCGGCGAGCTTCCCGTCACGCGAACCGTGCGAATCTGGAACCGATCGCCGTTCACACGCTCCTGGTATGCGATCGTGCGCCCGTCGGGCGACCAGTCCGGATCGGAGCGATAATTCCGCTCGCTCGACTCGAAGTCGGTGAGGACGTTCACGTTCGTTCCATCGGCGTCCATAATATATAGCTCGGGGCGGCCCAGTCGGCCGCTCGTGAACACGATCCGGCGTCCGTCGGGGCTGATCGTGGGGCTGGTGTTGTCCGTGCCCTGCCCTGAGGTCAGTCGATGCGGCGTGTCACCGCCTGCTGCGCTGATGCTGAAGAGATCCGAGCCGTTCTCACCCGCGCGCGTGTAGACGATGGTTTTGCCGTCGGGCGTGAAGACCGGCGTCGAATAGGTGACGTTGCGCGCCTGAGGGACAACCGCGCGCGAGCGACCTGTAGCGAGGTCCATCAATAACACGCGAGGCGATGCCCCGAACGTGTTGTAGGCGAGCGTCGCGCCGTCCGGGCTCCAGGCCGGGCTGAACACATCGGGCTCCGTCGGCACGGTGATCTCGTCCGCACCGTCGCTGTCGATGATGCGAATGGTCTGACCGCGGATGTACGCAATGCGCGTGGCGGCGACGCCGCGCGTTCCGGTCACCCACCGCTCGATCTCGTCCGACGTGTTGTGCACGGCGAGCCGCCAGTCACGGCTCAGACCGGTCGCCGGCAGCCGCATGTCCTCGACGTTCACGACCTGCGACCGGCCGACATCGTGCAGCACGACGTGCAGTCCGGTCGGGGTGCGCGTGATCTCGACGACGGCCGCAGCCTGAAGACGTGCGAAGAGCGGATAGTTCAGCCCGCCCGCCGCGCCCGGGTTCCGCAGCGCCGCTGGATCCGACGCGTCGAGTGAATCCACGACGAACCGGTCGCTGAAGTCCAGATCGCGCTGGATGATCGCGCGAATCGAATCACCGAATGCGCCCGCGATCGGCAGCACGGCGATGCTGACCTTGTCGCGCAGCGGATCGTACGTGCCGTTGAGCGTGATTCCCTTGAACGTCGAGTCCTGCGCGTGCAACGATGGAGACGCCGCGAGCAGCGCGACGAACGGCAGCAGGCCGCGGAGTGAACGCATCATTTGTTGAGTGAAGGGGAGAAGCGGAACGTCACCGGCAGAATGTCTTCCTGAAATCCGGGCGGGAGCGCTCCGAACTTCTTCGCGTTCGCCGCGGCCTCGACCGCGCCGAGCGCTTTCTGATCGAACGAATAGTTACCGGACGAGGTCACCAGGTGAATGCTCTCCGGATCGACAGTGCCGTCGCGGTGAATGACGAACCGAACGGCCGCGACCCAGCGGCTGTTGTCCGGACCGAACGCCCTGATGAGCTGCCGGACGATGTTGTCCGTGTACCAGGGATAGGGGAACTCGATGCCCGGTGTATCGACATTCGCGATATCGGCGCCCTTCCCGCCCGTGGGCCCGCCACCAGCCGTCGGTTGCGGCGTGGGCTTCTGCGGCTCGGCGGTCTTCACCGGGGGAGCCGGCGTCGTCTGCCTCGGCACTGGAGCTGTTCTCGCCTTCGGCGTCGGCGCCTTTGCAGGCTTGGGTACGGGCTTGGACGCGGTCGGCGTCGGCGGCTTCTCTGCGGGAGGCGCGACGGGCGGAGTCGGCTGCACGACACCGATGGCGCGCTCGCCCGGCGGCGCCGCGATGAGCCGCACGCGGTAGATCGGCGGCATGGGCACATCCTGGGGTCGCGAATATACGAACGCTGCGATCGCCGCGACGTGGAGGACCACTGATGCCACCATCCCCCACGTCAGTCGCGGTGCAGAGGCCGCCGAAGCCACCTATCGGACCTCCTCCGGTTCCGTCACGAGACCCACGTTCGTCACGCCGTCCGCCTCCATGATCGCCATCAACTCAACGATCGTCCCGTACGGGACATCCCTGTCTGCCCTCAGATACACACCGTTTCTCGTTCGGTTCGCCGCCAGGCTCTTGAACACGACGCGAAAGGTGCGGACGTC
>Ga0070679_100002176_pt1 | contig 17688 bp, 16 predicted proteins | sample KBSC63BmetaG_FD_65652 | JGI IMG/M metagenome (GOLD analysis project Ga0070679, IMG submission 65652) | Corn rhizosphere microbial communities from Kellogg Biological Station, Michigan, USA - KBS C6-3B metaG | ecosystem: Host-associated > Plants > Roots > Rhizosphere | place: USA: Michigan... | reverse complement strand
GAGGGCGAGGTCGAGTGGGGTGCGTGGCGGATCGAGTCGCGGCTCCCCGGCCTCAAGGTGCGCGGCTGGCGGGCCGGCGACCGGCTCGCGGGGCGAAAGAAGAAGGTGCAGGACGTGTTCGTCGACGCGAAGATCCCGCGCTCCGACCGCGAGGGCTGGCCGCTCGTCGTGCGAGGCGAGGATGTCGTCGCCGTCCCCGGGATCGTCGAGGCCGAGGGGGTGAGCGCCACCCGTGTCGCAGACGGAGGCTGAGCTCGGAGTCGGCGAGGTCCTGATCGACGAGGACCGGCTGCAGGAGCGGATCCACGAGCTCGGCCGCGAGCTCTCCGCCGACTACGCCGGCCGCGAGCTCCTGCTCGTCGGCGTCCTCAAGGGCGCGGTCTTCTTCATGGCCGACCTGATGCGGTCCCTGACCGTCCCGTGCGAGATCGATTTCATGGCGATCTCGAGCTACGGCGCTGCGACCGACTCCTCCGGGGTCGTGCGCATCCTCAAGGACCTGGACATCAACATCGAGGGCAGGCACGTGCTGGTGGTCGAGGACATCATCGACTCGGGCCTCACCCTCTCCTACCTCCTCCGCAATCTCGAGTCCCGGGAGCCCGCGACCCTCGAGATCTGCGCCCTGCTCACGAAGCCCGAACGGCGCGAGATCGACGTACCGGTGCGGTATGTGGGCTTCGAGATCCCCAACCGGTTCGTGATCGGGTACGGCCTCGATTTCGCCGAGCGCTACCGCAACCTGCCCTACGTGGGCGTCCTGCACCCCGACCTGATGCCGGAGGGGGCATAACCCCTCGGGTTACGGGCGGGTTATGCCGATAACCGCTTGGACACCGGCTTGGCTACCCTAACCCGAGACTCCTCGTGAATCGCTTCTTCCGCAGCGCGTTTTTCCCGCTCATCGTGATCGTCCTGCTGGTGTGGCTCGCCAGCCAGACGCTGATCCCGAAGAACCATCACACGCGCAAGGAGACCTACTCGGGACTGCGTGCGGACATCAGGAACGACCCGTCGCAGATCAAGAAGATCGAGTTCAACCCGTCGAAGCGCGCGATCACCGCGACGTACGCGCAGGACAACGAGACGGCGACGGTTCACTACCCGACCGACCAGTCCGAGCTCGACTTCGAGCAGCTGCTGCAGAAGCAGAACGTGCCCTACGACTCGAAGGGGACCGGGGGCTTCTCGTGGACCGCGCTGATCGGCTCGTTCCTGCCCTTCCTGCTCCTGATCGGCTTCTGGGTCTTCCTGATGAACCAGGTGCAGGGCGGCGGCTCGAAGGTGATGAGCTTCGGGAAGTCGCGCGCGAAGCGCATGGCACCCGACACGCCGAAGATGGGGTTCAAGGACGTCGCGGGAGTGGACGAGGCGGTCGAGGAGCTCCAGGAGATCAAGGAGTTCCTCGAGAACCCGAAGAAGTTCCAGGCGCTCGGCGCCTCGATCCCGAAGGGCGTTCTTCTCTACGGGCCTCCCGGCACCGGTAAGACGCTCCTCGCGCGTGCGGTCGCGGGCGAGGCGGGCGTGCCGTTCTTCTCGATCTCCGGCTCCGACTTCGTCGAGATGTTCGTCGGCGTCGGCGCGTCGCGCGTGCGCGACCTCTTCGAGCAGGCAAAGCAGGCATCGCCCTGCATCATCTTCATGGACGAGATCGACGCCGTCGGCCGCCATCGCGGCGCCGGCCTCGGAGGCGGCCACGACGAGCGCGAGCAGACGCTCAACCAGCTGCTCGTCGAGATGGACGGCTTCGAGATGAAGGACAACATCATCCTGATCGCCGCGACGAACCGTCCGGACATCCTCGATCCGGCGCTCCTGCGCCCCGGTCGCTTCGACCGGCAGATCGTCGTCGACCGTCCCGACCGGAACGGCCGCCGCAAGATCCTCGAGGTGCACGCGAAGGGCAAGCCGCTCGCCTCGGTCATCGACCTCGACTCGCTCGCCGCGGGAACGCCCGGCTTCACCGGCGCCGACCTGCGGAACCTGATCAACGAGGCGGCGCTGCTCGCGGCCCGCCGAGGCAAGAAGGTGATCGAGCAGGAGGAGCTGGAGGAGGGGATCATGCGCGTGATCGCGGGCCCCGAGAAGAAGGCGCGGCTCCTCTCCGAGAAGGAACAGCGGATCACGGCCTACCACGAGATGGGCCACGCGCTCGTCGGCCACTTCCTCGAGCACACCGACCCGGTGCACAAGATCACGGTCGTCTCGCGCGGCCAGGCGCTCGGCCTGACGATCTCGCTCCCGACGGAGGATCGCTACCTGACGACGCGCAAGGCGCTGCTCGAGCAGATTGCGATGACGATGGGCGGCCGCGCGGCGGAGGAGATCGTCTTCAACGAGGTGACGACCGGCGCTGCGAACGACATCGAGAAGGTGACGGCGACCGCGAAGCAGATGGTGATGCGCTTCGGGATGAGCGAGAAGCTCGGCCCGCGCGTCCTCGGTCGGAACGCCGACATGCCGTTCCTCGGCCGCGACATGGGGCACGAGCCGGATTACTCGGAAGAGGTGGCGCGCGAGATCGACGACGAGATCCGCCGCATCATCGAGGACGGCCACGACATCGCGACCCGCGTGCTCAAGGAGCACCTCGACGACCTGCATCGCATCTCGAACATCCTGATCGAGCACGAGACGATCGACCGCGACCAGTTCGAGCGCCTGCTGGCGGGGGAGAGCGAGGACGCGGTGTTCCCGCCGGAGCCCGCCGAGCCGGAGCCGGCGCAGGAACCCGAGCGGCGGCCCGCGCCTGCGAAGCCGCGGCCCTTCCCGCTTCCGGGCGGTGCGGCCATGCAGCCGCCCGAGCCCGAAGCGAGCTAAGAGCCACCCGATGCGGATCCTCGCGGAGGACGACGTCCGCGCCTTCATCGCGGAGCACGGCGGCAACGTCTACGTCTGGGCCGACGACGCAGGCCTGAAGCACGTCCACCTCTCGCCGCCGGAGCATCCGGTCGAGTTCGAGAGCTTCGACGGCGACGGGCTGACCCTGCACCAGGACGTCCGGATCGCGGCGCCGAGCGACGAGTGGAAGCTCGTCCTGCGCCACATCCCGCACAAGCACGTCGACGCGCTCTGGGACGGCTGGGAGCCGGGGATCAGCTCGCCGCCCGGAACGGCGAGCGACGAGGGCTGACCGTGCGGACGAGCGCGGGCAGATGGAGTGGGGCGTGCGCGCTCGCCGTCGTCTCGGCGCTCGTGCTGGCGGTTGCTGCGGCGGCCGACAAGGAGCAGATCCGCTACACCGCAGCGGGCCAGGCGGCAGCGCGAGCGGCGGTCCTGACGAAGGCCGACCTCGGCGCGTCGAGCGCCTGGACGGGCGGCCACAAGAAGCCCGACGTCTCCTCAGGGCCTCTCTGCACGAGCTTCGACCCGAAGCAGTCCGACCTCGTCCTGAACGGCGCCTCGCGCACCGAGTACACGCAGCCCGGGATCGACATCGACAGTGAGGCTCAGGTCCTGCAGACGCCGCACATGGTGCTGCTCGACTGGCAGCGGACGGTGACCTCCCCGAAGGTTCTGCCGTGCCTCCGTGAGGTGGCGGCGAAGTCGGCCGGCGCTTCGGCGAAGGTCGTGTCGATCAAGCGCGTGTCGTTCCCCCGCGTCGCGACCTACACGGCGGCATTTCGGATCGTCCTCGAGGCGAAGAGTGGGACGACGACGGTGCCGGTCTTCGTCGAGACGGTGCTCGTGGGCCGCGGCCGCACCGAGATCACGCTGACGATGACCGCGCCGCTCGCGGCCGCGGCCGCTCTGCGGCCGGGCGAGATCCGGCTCGCGAAGCTCCTCGTCGCACGCACCGCATAGCGGCGGCGGGCCCGCGTAGGCGGCAGGCCCGCGTAGCGGCGGGAGGCCCCGCGTAGCGGCGTCGGACCTCATAGCGGCGTCGGACCGCAAGGCGGGAGCGCGTTGCACTTCCGTGACCGTCGTTTGGCGACGGGACGTGGCCGTTCGGCCCAGGGGGCGGCTCCCCGGGGAGAGGGGAAAGGCAGGCTGTGGATCATTTGTTGCACTTTTGTCACGCTCGTTTGGCGACGGGACACGGCTCTTGGAGACGGGGCGGCGGCGAGGCTCAGCGGCCGGCGGCCAGGCCGGCCTGCCAGCTCGCCCAGAGGCGGGCGTACCGCTCGCCCTGGGCGACGAGCTCGCCGTGCGGGGCGATCTCGACGAGGCGGCCGTGCTCCATCACCGCGACGCGATCTGCTCGTTCCGCCGTCGAGAGGCGGTGCGCGATCGTGATCATCGTCCGGCCGCGCGCAAGGACGCCGAGCGCATGCTCGAGCGCCGCCTCCGTCTGCGGGTCGAGTGACGAGGTGGCCTCGTCGAGGACGATCACCGCAGGGTCGACGAGCGCCACCCGCGCGATCGAGACGAGTTGCCGCTCGCCGCTCGAGAGCCGCACGCCGCGCGAGCGGACGTCCGTCTCGAGCCCGCCCTCGAGCCGCTCGAACCGCTCCAGCGCGCCGATCGCGCGTAGCGCGTCGCGCACCTGCCCGTCGCTTGCCTCGGGTCGCGCGAGCCGCACGTTGTCGCTGATCGTCCCCGAGAAGAGATGCCCCTCCTGCGGAACGAAGACCATGCGTCGCCGGAGCTCGTCGAGCGGCGCGTCGCGCAGGTCGATGCCGCCGAGCGAGATGCGTCCGCCGACGGGGTCGTAGGCGCGAACGAGCAGCTTCGCGAGCGTCGACTTGCCCGCCCCGGTCGCGCCGACGAGCGCGAGATGCTCCCCCGGCTCGATCGCGAGCGAGACGCCGTCGACGGCGGGGCTCGTGTTCCCGTACGCGAATGTGACGCCGTCGGCGACGAGCGTTCCGGCCGCGGGCAGCTTCGCCCCTCCGCCGGCGACGCTCAGCGGCTCCTCGAGCAGGGTGGCGATCTTCGTCAGCGCCGCCCGTCCCGACTGGAACTCGCTGAACCAGTCGCCGAGCCGGGCGATCGGGTCGAACAGCGAGATCAGGTAGAGGGCGAAGGCGACGATCGTCCCGACCGAGACGCGGCCGTGGCGGTGGAGATAGCCGCCGACGACGAGCACGGCTGCGAGCGCGAGCGACTGCGCGAACGCGATCATCGGGAAGAAGCCGATGTTGACGAGCGAGATGCGTCGCCAGGCAGACACCTGCGCACGCGAGCGCAGCCGATACGACGCGTACCGGTCGGTCTCGCGGCCGAACGACTGCACGACTCGCACACCGGCCAGTCCTTCCTGCAGCGAGGTCATCGTGTCGGCGACCCGGTCGCGCAGCGCGAGGAACGCAGGCTGCGACCGCTTCCCATAGCGAAGCGACGACCACACGAGCAGAGGCACCGACACGAGCATCACGAGCGAGAGCAGCGGCGACAGCGTGACCAGGATCACGATCGAGACAACGAAGAGCAGCATCGAGCCGACCACCTCGACGAGGACGAGGCGGGTGAAGGTCGTGAGCGTCTGGATATCGGCGGTGAGTCGGGACACGAGCACGCCCGTCTTCGTCTGCTCGAAGAAGGGCAGCGACAGCGCCTGCAGCTTGTCGTAGGCCGCGACGCGCAGGTCGCCGAGGAAGCGCTCGCCCGCGCGTGCGCTGCAGAGAACGATCACCCGCTCGAGGACCGGGCGCGCGAGCACGAGCACGACATAGACGAGCGCGACGAGGTCGATCGCCCGCATGTCGTGGTGGTCGACCCCGCGGTCGATCGCGATCTTCACGAGGAGGGGCGCGGAGAGAGAGACGACCGTCGCGCCGATCATCGCGAGCCCGGCGTAGACGATCAGCGGCCGGTGCGGGCGCAGGATCGGGCCGATCGTCTCCCGGATCACGCCGCCACCTCCGATTCGGCGAGCGCGAGCAGCGCGCGGTAGAGAGCCGACCGCGCGAGCAGCTCTGCGTGCGTCCCCTCCTCGACCACCCGTCCACCGTCGACCACCGCCACGCGGTCCGCCAGCGCGATCGTGGCGGGCCGGTGCGCGATCACGAGCGTCGTCCGGCCGGCCATCACCTGGGCGAGCGCCGCGCGGATCTCGTGCTCCTTGGTCGCGTCGACGGCCGACGTGGCGTCGTCGAGGATCAGCACCTGCGGGTCGGCGAGAATCGCCCGCGCGATCGCGATCCGCTGGCGCTGGCCGCCGGAGAGCGAGAGACCTCGCTCACCCAGGATCGTCTCGTACCCCTCCGGGAGCCGCGTGACGAACTCGTCCGCGCCGGCGAGCTGCGCCGCGTGCTGGATCGCCTCGGGGTCCGCGTCGGGTGCGCCGAAGCCGACGTTGCCGCTCACCGTGTCGCCGAAGAGGAAGGTCTCCTCGAAGACGAGACCGACGCCGCGCCGCAGCTCTTCGAGCTTCAGCTCCCGCACGTCGACGCCGCCGATCGTCACGCGGCCGGCAGTCGGGTCGTAGAAGCGTGCGAGCAGCGCGGCCGCGGTCGACTTCCCCGAGCCGGTCGCCCCGACGAGGGCGAGCGACGTCCCCGCCGGAATGGCGAGCGAGAAGCCGTCGAGGATCGGCCGCTCGTCGCCGTAGCCGAAGCGGACGTCGTCGAACCGCACGTCGGCGCGCGGTGGGAACGCGCGAGGGTCGGCGGCTTCGACGACGACGGGCTCCGCGCGCAGGACGTCGACCACCCGGCGGGCTGCGGCGACGGCCCGCTGCACCGTGCTCACCCGCTGGCCGATCGTCCGCAAGGGGTTCACGAGCAGCGCGAGGTAGAAGTTGAAGAGCGCGAAGGTGCCGACCGTGATGTCGCCGTCGAGCACGCGGTGGCCTCCGTACCAGAGCACGACCAGGATGCCGACGAGCGGCAGCGCCTCGAGTGCGGGCAGGAACACGGCGTCGACGCTCGCCACGTCGAGCGCCGTCCGCACGACGTCGTCCGACTTGCGGCGGAACCGCGCGGCCAGCGCGCCGCCTGCGCCGAGGCCCTTGACGACCCGGATGCCGCCGATCGTCTCCTCGACGAGGGCGGTCAGCTCGCCGAGCTCCTCCTGGTTTCGCTTCGTGTGCACCGCGTAGCGCGCCGAATAGCGTCCGAACCCGATACTGATCAGAGGAAGTGGTGCGAGCACCGCGACGCCGAGCCGCCAGTCGATGACGATGAGAACCGCGGAGGCGCCGACGAGGGTCAGGACGTACCCGATCGTGTGCCCGATCGCGTCGAACACGCGCGCGACGAGCTCGGCGTCGTTCGAGGCGCGCGAGATCAGCTCGCCCGCCCCGACACGGTCGTGGTAGCGGGCATCGAGCTCGAGTGCACGCCGGAAGATGGCGTCGCGGACGTGGGCGTCGGCGAGCGCCCGGTTGCGGATCGCGAAGTAGTGGCGGCAGGCCCCGCCCGCGGCCTCGACCGCGCCCAGGCCGACGAGCGCCGCGCAGGCCCACCAGAGCGCCGAGCGGTGACCCTGCACGACCCCCGAGTCGACGGCGCGCCGCACGAGGAGCGGTGCCGACACGGCGGCGCCCTGCCAGGCGAGACCCGCGGCGACGGCGCCGAGGATCGTCCAGCGCAGACGGCGTGCGATCACACTCAGGTAGCGCAGCCCCTCGTCCACGAGAGAGAGTATTGCGACGTGTCGAACCGCAGCCCGATCGGAGAGCGCTTCGCCGCTCCTGCCGTGATGGGCGTGATCAACGTCACGCCCGATTCGTTCTCGGACGGGGGAACGCATCTCCGCGTCGAGGCGGCGGTCACCGCCGCGTGGGGGATGCTCGACGCCGGCGCCGCGATCGTCGACGTCGGCGGCGAGTCGACCCGTCCCGGCTCGGAGGGCATCAGCGCGACCGAGGAGCTGCGGCGCATCGAGCCGGTGCTCGCCGACCTCGCCGGCGCGCCGCTCTCGGTCGACACGTCGAAGGCGGCCGTGGCGCTGCGGGCGCTCGAGCTCGGGGTCGAGCTCGTCAACGACGTGACCGCCTTCCGGTCCGATCCGGAGCTTGCAGGTGTCGTGGCGGCCGCCGGGTGTTATGTCTGTCTGATGCACATGCAGGGCGAGCCGCGCACGATGCAGCTGAATCCGGTCTACGAGGACGTGGTCTCCGACGTGAAGCGCTACCTCGAGCAGCGACTCGACTTCGCGGTGCGCGAGGGCGTGCGCGAGGACCTCGTGTGCCTCGACCCCGGGATCGGGTTCGGCAAGACGGCCGCACACAACTTCGAGCTCGTGCGGCGCCTCGACGAGCTCGCAGCGCTCGGCCGGCCGCTCCTCGTCGGCTTCTCGCGCAAGAGCTCGCTGGGGAAGGTCACCGGCGACCCGAACGCCACCACCGGCTCCGCCGCGGCGTCCGTCGGCGCGGCCGTCGCGGCCTTCGACCGTGGGGCGACGATCCTGCGGGTGCACGACGTGCGCGAGCACGTCGAGGCACTCGCCGTGGCGAGTGCGGTGCGCGGATGATCGTCGAGCTCCAGGGGCTCCACGTCTTCGGCTACCACGGCGTGGCCGAGGACGAGCAGCGCCTGGGCCAGATGTTCCTGTTCGACGTGCAGCTCGAGGTCGGCGACCGAGGCGCGAACGACGTGCTCGCCGACGCGATCGACTACGAGGACGTCGCCCGTGCGATCCGCGAGGTCTCGACCGCCGAGCGGTTCGACCTGCTCGAGGCGCTCGCAAGTCGCACCGCCGACACCCTCATGGAGCGCTTCGCGCCGGAGCGGCTGAAGCTGCGCGTGCGCAAGCCGCAGGTCAAGCCGGCCGGGATGACGGTCGACTACTCGGCGGTCACGATCGAGCGCCCGTGACGGTCGCCTACGTGGGGCTCGGTTCGAACCTCGGCGACCGCGAGGCCCTGATCCGGCAGGCCGCGTCGCTCCTCGGCGCGCGAAGGCTCTCGACGATCATCGAGACGGAGCCCTGGGGGTACGAGGACCAGCCGCGCTTCCTGAACGCGGTCGCCGAGCTGCAGACCCGGCTCGCCGCGCGCGAGCTCCTCGAGGAGCTGCTCGAGGTCGAGCGGACGCTCGGGCGCGAGCGCACCGGGCCGCGCTACGGGCCGCGCACCGTCGACCTCGACCTGCTCCTCTACGGCGACGAGACGATCGAGGAGCCCGGCCTCGTCGTGCCCCATCCGCGCCTGGCCGAGCGCCGGTTCGTGCTCGAGCCGCTGGCCGAGCTCGTTCCGACACGGAGAATCCCCGGAAACGGCACGGTCCAGCAGGCACTCGCAGGGCTACAATCCACCCCGTGAGCCACCTCGACGAGCTCGACGAGTTCGAGGCCGAGGCCGAGCTGCGCCTGAAGAAGGAGTACGCGGCGGTCTTCTCCCTCTTCCGGTACTGCGTCCTCACCCAGGACGCCACGTACCTGTGCAACAAGCTCGACATGCAGTACGTGCCCCAGGCGAACTACCCCTTCTTCCATCTCAAGATGGAGGACGTCTGGGTGTGGGACAAGAACCGGCCCACGCGGATGATCCCGCGCGCGGAGGTCTACACCTCGAGCGACGTGACGATCGAGGAGCTGCGCGGCGAGGGCGACGAGCCCGTGCTGACCGCCGAGGCGCTCGCCAAGCGCATCGGCGAGGGCCGGAGCGAGATCGAAGACCTCTAGTACGCGGCCCTGGTTCGGGCGTCTAGTCTCGCGCCATGCTCCTCGCGATCGACGTCGGCAACACGCAGACCGTCTTCGGGCTCTTCGACGGCCCGGCGCTGACCGAGCAGTTCCGGGTCGGCACCGATCGCTCGCACACGGGCGACGAGCTCGCCGTGATGCTGCGGGCGTTCGTCGACCTCGGTGCGCTCGCGGGGATCGTCCTCAGCTCGTCGGTGCCGCCGCTCGTGCGCGAGTACGAGGCGTTCGCGGAGCGCTGGGCCGGGGCGGACCTGCTGGTCGTCGGCCCCGGCGTGCCCACCGGCATGGCGGTCCGGTACGACGACCCGCGCGAGGTCGGGCCGGACCGGATCGCGAACGCGGTCGCAGCGCGCGAGCGGCACGGAGCGCCCGCGGTCGTCGTCGACTTCGGCACCTCGACGAACTTCGACGTCGTCAACGCCGCCGGAGAGTTCGCGGGCGGCGTGCTCGCGCCGGGCGTCGAGATCTCGATGGATGCGCTCTTCGCGCGTGCCGCGCGGCTGCCGAAGATTCCCTTCGAGGCGCCCGACCGGGTGATCAGCCAGACCACGACGGCGGCGCTCCAGTCGGGGCTCGTCTACGGCTTCGCCGGCCAGGTGGACGCGATCGTCGACCGCATCCGCGTGGAGCTCGATGCCGCCGACGCCCCCGTCGTCGCGACCGGCGGGCTCGCGGACCTGATCGCGCCGCACTCGGCGACGATCACCGCGGTCGACCGGGAGCTGACCCTGCAGGGCCTGCGCCTCATCTGGGAGAAGAACCGGGCCGCTCAGCCGCCGCCGTAGATCGAGATCGGCAGCCGGTCGAGAAGCACCTCGTCCTGCGGGCCGGGCAGCTCGGAGAGCAGGCGCTCGAGGATGAAGCGGGCGCCGGGTGCAGCGGCGAGCAGCCGCGCCTCCACCTCGTCGAGGCTCGCGAGCAGCACGAGCTCCTGCTTGAACGGGCGCGGGAAGCGGCCGCGGCCGAGGTACCAGCCGTAGAACTTCTTCAGGAACCCGGCCGCGCGCTGCTCGCCGAGCTCGCGCGCTGTCTCGCGCATGAAGAGGAGGAGCTCCGCCACGACCTCCTCGCGCGACGGCTCGCCGGCGTCGCCCATGATCTCGCGTAGCGCCCAGGGGTTCCCCTGCGCGGCGCGGCCGACCATCACCGCGGCGGCGCCCGTTGTCGCGAGCACCGATTGCGCCCGGGCGCGGGAATTGATGTCGCCGGAGGCGATCACCGGCACGTCGACGAGCGACACGAGCTCGGCGGTCAACGAGTGGTCGGCGCTGCCGGTGTACATCTGCTTCGCCGAGCGCGGGTGGAGGGTCAGCGAGGCGGCGCCGGCCTCGACCAGGCGCGGCCCGACGTCGAGGCAGGTGCGAGAGCCGTTCGCAACGCCGCGCCGCATCTTCACCGAGACGGGCAGCGGGGTCGCCTGTGCGACCGCCTCGACGAGGCGGCACGCGTGGGCGGGGTCGTCGAGGAGGGAGGCGCCCGCGCCGGTCTTCGTGACCTTCTTGACCGGGCAGCCGAAGTTCATGTCGACGATGTCGGCTCCGGCCGCCTCGACCATCCGTGCGGCCTCGGCCATGGCGGCCGGGTCGGAGCCGAAGATCTGGATCGCGAGCGGATGCTCGTCGGCGCTCACCCGCAGGTACCCGAGCGTCCGCTCGTTCCGGTGCTGGATCCCGGCCACGGAGACCATCTCGGAGCACACGAGCCCTGCCCCGTAGCGCCGGCCTTGACGGCGGAAGGCCTGGACGCTGACCCCCGCCATCGGCGCCAGCACGAGCCGGCCGGGGATCTCGACGTCCCCCAGGAACCAGCGATCTTCGAGGTCGATGTTCACGCTGTGTGAATGGTAGCCCGGCGCTCTTGCGCCGCCCTTGACACGGGGGCTACCATTCCCGCCCGTTTCTGGCGGTGTCAGGAGGCAGTTGGTTGAAGGAAGTGATTCTCACAGCAGAGGGGTACAAGAAGCTCCAGAAGGAGATCGATCTCCTGCGGGGCGACAAGCGCCGCGAGGTCGCGGAGCGGATCCGCGTCGCCCGCGAGTTCGGCGACATCGCGGAGAACGCCGAGTACGACGACGCGAAGAACGAGCAGGCGATGCTGGAGCACAAGATCGCGCAGCTCGAGGAGCGGCTGCTCTCCGCGCGCGTGATCACGAAGAAGGAGATCTCGAAGGACGCAGTCTCGATCGGCGCCCACGTGCGCCTGAAGGACATGCAGGCGAACAAGACCTTCGAGTACCACATCGTCGGCTCCGCCGAGGCGAACCCGGCCGAGAACAAGCTCTCGAACGAGTCGCCGGTCGGCAAGGCGATCATGGGCAAGAAGAAGGGCGAGGTCGTCGAGGTCACCGCGCCACGCGGCTCGCTGAAGTTCAAGATCATGGAGATCAAAGCCGCCTGACGCGCCCCTGGCCGGCGGCGGCTCCCGCCGGGCTCGGCCTGCTTCCCGAACCTGGTTCCGCTCGTTGAACCAGGTTCGCGTCTTTCTCGGAGACGGGCGACGGTTCGAACGACATGAACCTGGTTCGAACACCGGAACCAGGTTCAGCGTTGCGTCCCCGGCCGGCGGCGGCTCGCGTGTCCCGAACCTGGTTCCGCTCTTTGAACCAGGTTCGCGTCTTTCTCGGAGACGGGCGACGGTTCGAACGACATGAACCTGGTTCGAAAATCGGAACCAGGTTCAGCGCTGCGCGCGGCTAGGCGGGTGAAACGCCGCGCGGCAGGTTAACGTCGCGCGATGGAGATCGTGCGGCTCGAGCAGGCGCGGCTCGGCGAGGCGAGCGACATGCTCGCGCGCGCGTTTCAGGACGACCCGGCGTGGGTCTGGCTCTTCCCCGATCCCGTGCGGCGCGCCCGGCTGCTGCCGTGGCTCTTTCGCATCGGCTTCGAGGTGACCGCGGCCGACGTCTGGGTGACCGCCGGTGCGATCCGCGGCGCGGCTCGCTGGCTGCCGCCGGGCAACCAGGGGATGCGGATCGGGCCGACGCTGCGGGCGCTCGTCACGACACCGTTCCGGCTCGGGAGCGCGGTCGGCCCCTTCCTCGCCTACGGGCGCGCGGTTGAGGCGCTTCGCGCCGAGACGATGCCGGGCGCGCACTGGTACCTCGCCGGGATCGGCGTCGACCCTGCCGCGCAGCGCCGTGGAGTCGGCGGCGCGCTTCTGCGGCCCGGCATCGACGCGGCCGCCGAGGCCGGCCTGCCGGCGGTCCTCCTGACGAACAGCCCGGACAACCTCGGCTTCTACGCCGCGCACGGATTCGAGGTCGTGCGCGAAGGGGAGACGCCGGAGAGCGGCCCGCATGCCTGGGCTATGGTCAAGTGGCCGTGAGCGCGACACCGAAACGCTTCCCGGACCGGGACGAGATCGCCCGTGTCCGCGACGAGGCCGACGCGCTCGAAACCGGCGCCGAAGGCCCGGAGACCCGTCGGCTCGCGGGCCGCGTGATGGCACGCCGCGACATGGGCAAGCTCGTCTTTTGCGACCTCGTCGATCGCAGCGGCCGGATCCAGCTCCTCTGCCCTGTCGCGCGGACCGGCGAGATCGACGTGCACCTCGGCGACGTCGTGGGGGCGATCGGCAAGCCGACGAAGAGTCGTCGCGGCGAGCCGTCGCTCGTCGTCGACGAGCTCGTTGTCCTCTCGCGGATCCGCTCGCCGCTTCCCGACACGTTCCACGGGCTGACCGACGTGGAGCAGCGCTACCGGCGCCGCTACCTCGACCTGCTGATGAACGAGGAGACGCGCGCGACGTTCGTCCTCCGGTCGCGGATCGTCGTCGCGATCCGACGCTACCTCGACGGCGAGGGCTTCGTGGAGGTTGAGACGCCGGCGCTCCAGTCCGACTACGGCGGGGCGTTCGCGCGGCCGTTCGCGACGCACCACAACGAGCTCGACCAGGATCTCTACCTGCGTATCGCCGGGGGCGAGCTGTATCTGAAACGGCTGATCGTCGGCGGGCTCGAGAAGGTGTACGAGATCGGACGGGTGTTCCGGAACGAGGGTGTCTCCTACAAGCACAACCCCGAGTTCACGATGCTCGAGTGGTATGAGGCGTATGCCGACTACCGCGACACGATGGAGCGGTTCGAGACGCTCGTCGAGACCGTCGCGCTCGAAGTGCTCGGGACGACCAAGATCCACTATCGCGGCCACGACCTCGACGTGAAGCGCCCGTGGCGGCGGTTGAAGCTCGTCGACGCCCTCGCAGAGCACGGCGTCTGGTCGGACGACGAGACCGATCTGCGCCGCATCCTGGACGGGCGTGGCATCGACACCACGCAGGACAAGACGTGGGCGCAACTCGTCGATCACGCCCTCACGAACTACGTCGAGCCGCGGCTGCTCGAGCCGACCTTCCTCTACGACTACCCGGTTCGACTGTCGCCGTTCGCGCGTCTCGCGGACGGCGGCGGGGAGATCACCGAGCGGTTCGAGGGCTTCGTCGGCGGCACGGAGATCTGCAATGCCTTCAGCGAGCTGAACGACGCGGTCGAGCAGGAGGCGCGCTTCCGCATGCAGTCCGAGGAAGGTGCCGGGGGAAACGTCGAGGTCGAGCCGGGCGACGAGGACTACGTCCAGGCGCTCTCGTACGGAATGCCACCAACCGGCGGCATCGGCTTCGGAATCGACCGCCTGGCGATGATGCTGCTCGGAAAGGACTCCATCCGCGACGTGATCCTGTTTCCCGCCCAGCGCTCGCGCGGCGACTGATTCCGCCCGTCCGTTCCGGACCCGGCCGGGAGCGATGAGGCCCGGGCCGCCCCAGACGGCACCCCCGGCAATGGGAGTACGATACTCGACTCCGAGAAGGCCACCGTTTGCGCCGCCGCGTGTGGCGGAAGAGAGGTATTTGAGTGTTCGAGAGATTCACTGAACGGGCTCGCCAGGTCGTCGTACTCGCGCAGGACGAAGCGCGCGCGCTCAAGCACAACTACATCGGCACCGAGCACATCCTGCTCGGCCTGCTGCGCGAGGAAGAAGGTCTCGCGGCACGCGTGCTCGAGTCGCTCGACATCACGGTCGAGGAGGTGCGCGCGCAGGTCGCCCGCATCGTCGGCCAGGGCGACGAGGTCACGACCGGGCAGATCCCCTTCACGCCGCGGGCGAAGAAGGTGCTCGAGCTTGCCCTGCGCGAGGCTCTCTCCCTCGGACACAACTACATCGGCACCGAGCACATCCTGCTCGGGCTGGTCCGCGAGAACGAGGGTGTCGCCGCCCGGATCCTGCTCGACTTCGACGCGGACGCCGAGAAGATTCGCAACGAGATCATCCGCATGCTCTCCGGCCCCGGCCGGCGGCAGGGCGGCACGGCGGGCGCCTCGGGTGAGAAGGGCAAGAGCTCGAAGCTGCTCGACCAGTTCGGCCGCAACCTGACGAAGCAGGCGCAGGAGGGGAAGCTCGACCCTGTCGTCGGCCGTCAGACCGAGATCGAGCGCGTCATGCAGATCCTGAGCCGTCGCACGAAGAACAACCCCGTGCTGATCGGCGAGCCGGGAGTCGGCAAGACCGCCGTCGTCGAGGGACTCGCCTCGCGCATCTCCGCGGGCCAGGTGCCCGACCTGCTCAAGGGCAAGCAGATCTACACGCTCGACCTCGCGGCGCTCGTCGCCGGGTCGAAGTATCGCGGTGAGTTCGAGGAGCGCCTGAAGAAGGTGATGAAGGAGATCACCCAGCGCGGCGACATCATCCTGTTCATCGACGAGTTGCACAACCTCGTCGGGGCGGGTGCCGCCGAGGGCGCGATCGACGCCGCGTCGATCCTCAAGCCGGCGCTTGCGCGCGGCGAGCTCCAGACGATCGGCGCGACGACGCTCGACGAGTACCGCAAGTACCTCGAGCGCGACGCCGCGCTCGAGCGGCGCTTCCAGCAGATCCGCGTCGAGGAGCCGTCGACCGACGACACCGTGCAGATCCTGCGCGGGCTGCGCGACCGGTACGAGGCGCACCACCGGTGCAAGATCACCGACGAGGCGCTCGAGGCGGCAGCGACGCTTGCGAGCCGGTACATCCAGGACCGGCAGCTGCCGGACAAGGCGATCGACCTGATCGACGAGGCGGCGTCGCGCATGCGGATCAAGACGATGACCGCGCCGCCGCGCTATCGCGAGCTCGAGGAGGAGATCGAGAAGGTCCGCAAGGACAAGGAAGCCTCGATCGAGAACCAGGAGTTCGAGAAGGCCGCGTCACTGCGCGACAAGGAGCGCAAGCTGACGCAGAAGAAGCGCGAGCTCGAGGACCAGTGGCGCGAGCAGGACCAGACCGAGCAACCCGAGATCGGCGAGGAGGAGATCGCGGACATCGTCTCGATGTGGACGGGGATCCCGGTCTTCAAGCTGACCGAGGCCGAGTCGCAGCGGCTCGTCCGGATGGAGGAGGAGCTGCACAAGCGGGTGATCGGCCAGGACGCAGCGATCATCGCCGTCTCCAAGTCGATCCGCCGCGCCCGCGCCGGGATCAAGGACCCGAAGCGGCCCACCGGCTCGTTCATCTTCCTCGGGCCCTCGGGCGTCGGGAAGACGGAGCTCGCGCGGACGCTCGCCGAGTTCCTGTTCGGCGACGAGGACGCGATGATCCAGATCGACATGTCGGAGTACATGGAAAAGCACGCCGTGTCCCGGCTCGTCGGCTCGCCTCCGGGCTACATCGGCTACGACGAGGGCGGCCAGCTCACGGAGGCCGTGCGGCGCAAGCCGTACTCGGTCGTCCTCTTCGACGAGATCGAGAAGGCTCACCCGGACGTCTTCAACATCCTGTTGCAGATCCTCGAGGACGGGAAGCTGACCGACTCGCAGGGGCGCAAGGTCGACTTCCGGAACGTGATCGTGATCATGACCTCGAACATCGGTTCGGCGTCGATCTCGAAGAACGTCTCGCTCGGATTCAACATGTCGAACGAGGAGGGCCTCTCCTACGACGACATGAAGACCCGGGTGATGGGCGACCTGAAGAAGGTCTTCCGGCCCGAGCTCCTGAACCGCATCGACGAGATCATCGTCTTCCCGAAGCTCGCGAAGGACGAGATCCTGCAGATCGTCGACCTGCTCATGAACCGCCTGCGCGTGCAGATGGCCGAGCACGAGGTGACGATCGAGCTCACGGACGAGGCGAAGGACCTGCTCGTGGAGAAGGGCTGGGATCCGGCGATGGGCGCCCGGCCGCTTCGTCGTGCGATCCAGCGCTACATCGAGGATCCGTTGGCCGACTTCGTGCTCGGCCGCCAGCTCGAGCCCGGCTCGACGATCCTCGTCGCCCGCAAGGACGACGAGGAGGTCGACATCACGGTCGTCCCGGCATCGCCGCCCGAGGTGATCGGCGTCGCAGCCGCGCCGGACGCACCCCCGGCCGAGCACTAGCCGGCTCCCAGCACGACCTCCTAGTCACAAAACCGTGGGGGCCGGCGCAAGCCGGCCCCCACGGTTTTGTGACTTGCGACACGTGAATCGTTAAAAGATCGTTAAACGATCTTCAAAAGTCCAAACAGTGGTCCTTGCGGGACGTCGTATCTCCCGGACGGCACCAGGGCCGTCTCCTAGTGAGTAGCGAAAGGAGCACTCTTGAAGAGGAAGCTGTGGCTTTCGACCGTGACGGTCGCGATCGCCCTGCTTGCGGTGTTCGCAGGTGGCGCTGCTGCCAAGTCCGGCAAGTCCGGCGCCGTCGGCGCCACCGGCGGCACGCTGAACGTCGATCTGTTCACGGACGTCGACTACACGGATCCGGCTCTCGACTATCTGTCGACGGGCTGGGAGATCGAGTACGCGACGTGCCTCAAGCTGTTGAACTACCCCGATGCGAACGGGCCGAAGGGCGGGCAGCTGACGCCGGAGGCGGCAGCGGGCTTCCCGAAGGTCTCGAACGGCGGGAAGACGTACGACTTCACCGTGAAGGCCGGGTTCACGAAGTTCTCGAACGGCCAGCCGGTGACGGCGGCGAACTTCAAGGCCGCCTTCGACCGTGACGCCGATCCGAAGATGCAGTCGCCGGCACTGCCGTTCTTCTCGGACGTCGTCGGCTCGGACAAGTCGCCGGTCTCCGGCGTGCAGGTTCGGGGCTCGCACCTCGTCGTTCACCTGACGAAGGCGGCTCCCGACTTCCTCGCGCGCGTCGCGATGCCGTTCTTCTGCGCGATTCCGACGAACCTCCCGCACGACCCGAACGGTGTGCT
>Ga0070679_100002175_pt1 | contig 17688 bp, 11 predicted proteins | sample KBSC63BmetaG_FD_65652 | JGI IMG/M metagenome (GOLD analysis project Ga0070679, IMG submission 65652) | Corn rhizosphere microbial communities from Kellogg Biological Station, Michigan, USA - KBS C6-3B metaG | ecosystem: Host-associated > Plants > Roots > Rhizosphere | place: USA: Michigan... | reverse complement strand
AGCTTGGTTTTCTGCCCTCCGCTCAACGTCTGCACTTCACGCTCCAGGGTCACGCCGCCCAGATTGAGGCCCGCGATCAGTTGTTCGGAGCGTGCATCGGCATCGTAGTAACCCAGGCGATCGAGCGCGTCCTGAGCCTGCTCGAAGCGACTGAGCACTTCCGCCAGATCGCCATTCGCCTCTGCCAGTTTCGCGCTCAAAACTTCATAATCGCGCGCGGCTTTATCGAGTCCGGTGCTGCTAAAGATGAATTCGCGGACCGTCAGTCCATCGGCTACGGTCGTTTCATGGGCAATATCCTGAGCCAGATAGCCAAAGCTGCGCGGGCGGGAGACAGTCCCCTTATCGGACTCCATTAGACCCGCGACAATTTTCAAAAGCGAACTTTTGCCCGCGCCATTCACGCCGATCAGCCCGGCTTTTTCGCCCGGAGCCACCGTAAAAGAGACATCATCCAGAATCAGACGCGGTCCATACGCCAGGGAGATGTGATTGACCTGTAACATACGTGTTTTCCTCTGTTTTCTCTACGCATAGAGCGTGTTTTTGCATAAGACTTGTGCATTTTTGCGGAATTTTGCCAGAGTGAGCCGGAGAAAACGCGCGCAGTGGTTCATGGTCGATCAGGGCCAGCATCTCGTGCTACAGGATAGGGAGCGTGTTACAACCTCGTGAGGACATACGAACACGAGAGGAGACGGCCTGGCGACACACGCCAACTGGAGGAAAAGAATATGTGGAAGATGCAGGAACACAACAAACAACTACTCATCTGAGCGTGAGTAGAGGCATCAAATGCGCCACTTCTTGACCCGCGTAAGCCCGGCGTGATTGCCTACGCGGGCATAACAACTGCAAACGTCTGTGTGTTCATGTCTGTCAAAAATTCCTGCCTTGCGAGCGATATAGTTGTACTTGTAGACTAACTCTGCCTGAATAATAGCATGTTTTGCCGAAAACCGTCAAGTTTTTGGGAATTTAGATCATTCGCTGGTCCTCTTCTCCTCAATCCGCGCATTCTCCAGCAGATATTTTGCCAGAGTCACGTACACTGTCGGGTTAGGGATTGTTCTGGTCAGCCGTTTCTGCGCACGAGGACTACCAATCCATCCTTTCCACTCGCCTTGCAATTTGACAGACAACATGCTGTCTGCAAAGCGAATGTCTTCCAGGTCTTGCCAGGGAACAATGCGTTCACTATTACCCCAGGAGATAGATGGACTGGTGACTGTAAGACCATCGTAGCTAATCGAGAGGGCATCAAAATAGACACTGCCTGTTCGTTTATACTGCTCAAGCGCTTGTGCAAATAAGCGGGGTGTCACTTCACTCTCAACACATTCGCTGATATCCTGGGTCTTACGGAACCTTGTCAGGAACCAGGCTAGCTCACTTTCAGTAAACCGCAGAGCGCGTATCAGGTTACCTTTCCAATAGACCTCAGCTATCTCATCCCAATGCAACGCGACAGGGGAGCCTTTCTTCCTGAAGAATGACAACCAACCGAATGACAACAGCAAGCCATCGCTGCATCGATAGAGACAGAAGTGTTGTCGGAAATAGAGGAGAAACGCTAACAGTAGCAAACCAGCCACAACTGCCGCTGTATCATTCCAAATCTGGTTAGAGTCATAAGAGAGGTTAGAAGCACTCATCTGGCTATCCAGGTTTTTAACTGCCTGACTACACGTCTGACATTTTGCATCGAGTTGTGCAAGTTGTTGCGCATTGGTGTTATCTCGCGTATACATCTGAATATCCGTTGACAGAGACCATGCACATGCAACAATACATAGACAAATAACTATTAACCACCAGAACATTGCTGGCCTATATCTCTTGACAGGCTCACCAACTCGATGCTCACTCGCCAATTCATAAATATGTTCGGGAAACGTCGCGTTTGCCTGATCGGCTTCTTGCATTCTTGACCTCATGCCTTTTCTTGCTCTCTCTGCTGGAGAATCCGCCTGATAAGCGCCACGCAGACGGTTGGATTGGGGATTTCGTAGAAAGATAAAAATCCGTTGCTCCAATCCTTCCACTCATCGTTTATTTTTACGCCAAGTTTGCCCTGTTCAAAGCGCACATCCTCAATCTCGTCCCACGGAATAACTTTTGCCCAGGTCTGGGGGCCAGATTTCCCCCAATTGGTAATGCCTTCGCTCGTCACTGAAAGTGAACCAAATTTCACTTCACCTGTTTGATAGTGAGCTAGCATCTTTGGCAACAGGCGCTCTGTGACCGCGCCAGCTACGGCCATACTTACTTCGCGCGCGTTATCCATAAATCCGATGTCGCTAAATTTCGGGCCTTCTTTTTGTATAATTGACGAGATGATCTGTTTTTTCGACCAGTATAGCTTCTCTATATCATCCCATTTCACAATTTTGGTTGTTCCACCGTTAATGAGAGCCAATCCCCGATCCGTGACATATAAGCACGCTTTGAGGCCCCAAAATGGATTCATGCCTATGAACTCTAAAATCGAGGTTATTAATGGAAAAGTAAATAGTATAATACCGCATATATTTATCCATAATGCATCAGTATCCTGGCCCAGGCCGCTCAGAATTGCCAGAGATAAGTAATAAAGAAAAGGTATAGACATGGAAATAAGCCAGAATGGCCGCGCCCAGGGTAAAAACCGGTGAAATCGCCGACGATGGCATGAGCGAATCTGGCCAGGTTGGTGTTCTTCAGCTAATTGTAGAACGCGATCGGGAATGGAAGTCTGTTCGCTGATCTGGATAGTTTTTTGCATCCTTGACCTCGCAGAAAAATATCTCTACCTATCTAAACGCAATCATAGCACAGGAATAAAAGCAAAGAAAGCCGCCAGGATGGGCGGAAATATTCTCTGCCCATCCTGGCGGCTCGCGTAAAAACCTTATGCCTCTTCGTTCGTTCCGTTTTCCAGCCGCACGACTTCCAGCATATTTCCCTTGCTCAGTGGCAGACCTTTGCGAGCGCGGGGGAAGAATTTGAGTTCGCTGGCCTTGAGCGCGGTGGCCTGATCTCCGTCTTCGCTGTTTGAGGTGAAGAGAAAATGGTCGCGGTCGCTGATGAGCATGGCCAGCAGGACGTGATCGTCACCCGCGAGTTCGGTGGTGATGACGCCAGCGGTAGCGCGTCCCTTCTGTGGATATTCAGGCAGCAGAACTTTCTTGACGAGGCCATGTCGTGTGACGATCAGCAGGCTGAGTGGCTCGCTGACGGTGCTCTGAAGCTCGCTGTCGAGGTAGACCGCGCTGACAACGGCTGCTTTGGGACCCAGCGCCATCGCGGCCACACCCTGACCAACCCGGCCTTGAGCGCGCACGGTTTCGTCGCTCACACGCAAGGTCTGAGCGTTGTCGGTGGTGACGAAATATTCACCCTGGCCACGCGAGATCAGCGCGCACACCACGCGATCGCCGCTCGCCAGCTTCATATCCTGCAAACCGTCCAGATCGGCGATCTTGTACTCGCTGAGCGGCGACTTCTTGACCTTGCCAAGCTTGCTGAAGACTACGAGATAGCGCTCCTCATCGTAGCTCTCGATGGGCAAGATGCTGACAATCTCTTCGCCTGATGCAAGTTCTAGCAGGCGGCGCAACGGCTCACCTCTGGATGAGCGTGTGCCATCAGGGATGGCGTGAGCAGCGATCTGGAAGACGCGCCCGCTCGAAGCCACACAGAGCAGATAATCTTGCGAGGTCGTACTAACCACTTGGCGTAACTGTTCATCTCCGCGTACTGGTGTATAGCTGGCCTCGCCGTTCTTGCCCTTGAGCGCGAATGTTCCAGCGGGTAGTGCTTTGAGTGCGCCGGAGCGTGTCATAGCGATGGTCAGCGGCTCGCGTTCGTGCAGGTACGCGACCTCCGTGACCGGCTCGTGAGCCAGCCCATCAACATCGATCACTGTGCGCCGCTCGTCGCCGAATTGTTTGATGAGCTGCTGCATCTCTTTCTTGAGCGAACTGATCAGTGCCTTGCGATCACCGAGCAGATTTTGCAGTTCGCTGATGCGTGCCTCAAGCTCGGACTTCTCTTTCGCGTACTTGCTGGCATCCAGGCGCGTGACCTGGGCCAGCGTCATCGAGGCGATCACGTCGGACTGAATCGGTGTAAGCTTGTATTTTGTCTCGATGGTCTTGCGGGCAGACGCGCGATCCTCCGCCTGCTGGAAAATTTTCACGATGGCGTCGGCGTGGCTGGAACCGACGATCAGGCCTTCGACGACGTGTAGCCGCTCCTGTGCCTTGCGCAAATCGAATTGCGAACGCCGGGTAAGCACGTCGATCTGATGATTGTTCCAGTAGTTGAGCAGTTCCAGCATGCCCACCTGTTTTGGCTGGCGCGCGGCCTGCATGGATTCGCCGAAGAGAAAGACCATCTGGAAAGATTGCGCGATTTGCAGATCGGTCTCGCTGAAACATTGCGAGAGACTCTGCGCGGCGTCGGCGTCTTTACGCAACTCGATGACGATGCGCGTGCCTTTCTCAGTATCGCTCTCGTCGCGCATATCGGTCACGCCATCGAGTTTGCGTGCATTGATGGCTTTGACGATCGAGTCCTTGACCTTATCGCGGCCAATCGGCGGAATTTGCGTGACGATCAACGCGCGGCTCCTCGGCGTCTCTTCCAGGCGTACCTCGGCGCGCACCAGAATACGTCCTTTGCCGGTGGTCAAATAGTTTTTAACCCCATCAATGCCCATGACACGCCCGCCCTGGCTAAAGTCCGGTCCCTGAATATAGGTCATGAGCTGCTCAACGCTCATATTTGGCCGATCGAGCAGGGCAATGCAGGCGCGCAAAACTTCGGTCAGATTGTGCGGCGGGATATTGGTTGAGAGACCAACCGCGATCCCGCTGGAGGCGTTGACGACTGGCGGAATGTGCCCAGGCAAATAATCTGGCTCCTGCACCTTCGGGTCTTGCTTGTAGGTTGGATGCAAGGGAACCGTATCGCGCTCCATATCGGCCATCAGCGCTTCGGCGAGCGGCGAGAGACGCATTTCGGTATAGCGATAGGCGGCGGGCGCGTCTCCGTCTTCGCTACCCATATTGCCCTGGCCCTCGATCAAGGGATAGCGCAACGTAAAGGGCTGAGCCATACGCGCGGCTGCGTCGTAGACCGAAACATCGCCGTGGGGATGGTAATTGCCCAGGATCAGGCCGACCACTTCCGCGCTTTTGACGGTGGGACGGCTGGAAAGATAACGCGCCTCGCGCATGCCCGCCAGAATACGCCGCTGCACCGGTTTCAGACCGTCGCGCGCATCTGGTAAGGCGCGATCGGTCACAACCGACAGGCCATAAGTTGCGAAGGCCTGGGACATAATGACGGAAAAATCCTCTTCGCGGATCGCACCGGTTTCTCTCTCTGTATCTGTTGTTGTTGTACGTGCCATAGCTAAATATCCAATTCCCGAATTTTCCTCGCGTGTTCCGCCAGGAAGACGCGCCGGGCCTCCGCGTTCTTATCTTCCATCAACTGATCGACCAGCCGCGCTGCCAGCACGCCATCCTCCATTGTCACTCGTTTGAGCGTGCGCCGGGCGGGATCGAAGGTCGTGTCGCGCAACTCTTTCGGGTTCATCTCGCCCAGACCTTTGAAGCGTTTGAACTCCAGGTCTTTCGCATCTGGATGAGACTTGAGAAATTGCATCTGTGCTTCGTCGTCCAGCAGCCAGTTGACCTTGCCCCTGTACTTCACCGAAAAGAGCGGTGGGCAGGCGATGTAGATATGGCCATGCTCGATCAGGTCGCTGAACTCCTGGTAGAAGAGCGTGAGCAGCAGACATTGGATGTGCAGGCCGTCCACGTCGGCGTCGGTGGCGATAATTACGCGATTGAAGCGCAAACGACTGAGATCAAACGAGTCGCGTGTGCCGGTGCCGAGCACGTTGATGATCGTGCGAATCTCCTCGTTGGCCACGATGCGGCTCAGATCGGCTTTTGCCACGTTGAGCGGCTTGCCTTTCAGCTTGAGAACGGCCTGGAAGTCCGAGAAACGTCCCTGGCCAGCGCTCCCGCCCGCTGAGTCACCTTCGACGATGAAGAGTTCGGATTTTTCCGCGTCGTTGGTGTTGCATCGCAAGAACTTTTTCGAGAGCGATGTATCGATCAGCTCGCCGTTTTTCTTGGTGCCGGTGCGCGCCAGCTCCTCAACCAGTTGGGCTTCGTTGCGCGCCTTCTGCATCTGCTGAATTTTCTTCAACCAGTCTTTCGCCGGGCCCTGGTTGCGCTCGAACCACTCTTTCAGGCCCTCGTCAACCACCGAACGTACGATGCCTTCGACCGGCGCGTTATTCAGGCGATCTTTGGTCTGACCCTGGAACTGGGGATTGGTCAACTTGACCAGGATCACGACGTTCAGGCCCTGCATGATGATTTCGTTCTTGAACCCGTCTTTTTCGCGGCTCTTGATGATGCCCAGTTTCAACGCGTAATCGTTGACCACTTTGGTCAGCGCGGCCTTGAAGCCGGTTTCATGCACACCGCCATCGCGGGTGCGTACGGCATTGGCATAGCTGTACATCATAGGTTTGAAGCCGGAAGTGGGCTGTAAAGCGACCTCGACCTGGACGGTATCTTTCTCTTTGGCTATGCCGATCACCTGTTTGACCAGCGGCGCGGCGGTCATGGTCGCCAGGTCGCGCACATAGTCGGGCAGGCCGTCCTTCGAGTAGTATTCGTGCGCGATCTGCTGCTCGTCGGCGTCATCCCAGGCGTCCAGGTGCAGGTGAACGCCGCGATTGAGATATGCGGCGGCCTTCAAACGGCTCTGAACGGCCTCCAACGAGTAATAGGCGTCGGCGTCGAAGATCGTGTTGTCAAAGAGCCAGCGCAACTTTGTCCCGTGTAATTGCGGATCGCACGGCTCAATTTTATGGGGTAATGCGGCCCCGCGACTGAACACCTGGGTGAAGCACTGGCCATCTTTCCAGATGGTCAGTTCCAGCTTCTCCGAAAGGGCGTTGATAACCGTTGAGCCGACGCCATGCAGGCCGCCAGCAGTCTTGTAGACGCCTTCGCTAAATTTGCCGCCCGAATGCGGGACGGTCAGGATCACGGTCGCGGCTGGCAGATAGTCGCCCTGGTAGAGCATGGGATCGAAAGGCATCCCACGCGCCTCGTCGCGGACCGTTACCCAGCCCTCGCGGTCGAGCGTGACCCAGATATGCTCGCCATACCCGGCCACAGCCTCGTCAACGGCATTATCCAGGGCCTCCCAGATTAGATGGACCAGGCCAGAGGAAGAGGTTGAGCCGATATACATACCCGGACGATGCCGGATGGCCGCGATCCCCTCCAGAACTTGAATATCCTCGGCTGAATACGTGGTCGATTTTTTACGTGTCATCGTTTTTGTCCCGGCTGATGAGTCATACTGCATTGGGCGCGATTCTACCACATTATCGAGTGGTTTGTCCGCAAAAAGGGAAAGTTGCGTACCTTTCTCTACCTCTTGCAGAGCCGGTGCGGTTGTTTTGGCGGGACGAGCCATCTGTGCGTTCCTCACTGTTCACTTTTTCTTCGTTTTTTCAGGATACTCGTTCTTATTCTCCATGTCAAGAGGGTTTTCGGTCATAGGTTCTATGAAAAGCGAACGGCTGTTCTCTTCCTTCTCAAGAGAGCGTGCGAAGTTGCTTATTCGTGGTTGAGTGTAGAGAATGGATCTGAGCGCAACTTCTCGCGGATCTGAGCGTATTCTTCTAGAGAACATCTATGTGACGAAGCGGCCAGCGCTGTTTGATCGAGAATGATGTATCATAGAGAGAGAAACGAACTGGCGAGCAATTATAAAGGGGCATGAATGATGCAATCATTGACCGGGCAATACGAATGCGCGCACCGCTCCGGGCTGGGGCTGGACTACTTTACGGCACGCCTGGACCGTTTGACGCTCTACGCGAATGGGCGTTTTGCCTTGATTACGCAAGAAAAAAGTCGTTTGATGCACGCGGCAAAAAATCTGGCCAGTGGGCAGCAGGCGGGTATGGACGCGCCCGAAACACGTTTCGAGGGCAGCTATAGCTCTCACAGTTCGACGCTGATTCTGAGTTTCGATAGTGGCGAAGAGCAACAGGCACAGATTCAGGACGCGGGCCTGCAATTTAATCAGAATTTCTTTGAGAAAGTCTCCGATACAACCTTTATGCCGCCTGCACAGCGCATGAAGAGCAACATGGAGGATATCGCTAAAGGCATGAAGATCGCCGGAGCTATTGGCGGCACGCTCTTCAAAGCCGCGAAGACTCTTCAGGATACACTTCAGCCATCACAGGATCAGTCTTCGACGACTCAACAGCAGCCACAGCCTCAACAATCCTGGCGGAGTCAACCTGCGCAACAGCAACCTCAACAATCCTGGCGGAGTCAACCTGCGCAACAGCAACCTCAACAGTCGTGGCAGAGCCAGCCCGCTCAGCCGAGCTATACGCCTCCGGCAGCATCGAGTTACACGCCACCTGAGCAAGATGAAACGCTTTTCTGTGACCAGTGTGGTGCGCCTGTTCGACCAGGGAAGCGGTTCTGTAACAGGTGTGGAGCGAGTTTGCCGTAAACCCCAAATATGCCAGAGTTGTCCTCAGCGAAAGTGTAAGGAGCATTTCATGCCAGGAAGCGTCCCTGTTCTGATTGTGACTGGCCCGGTTGGGGTTGGCAAAACCACTGTTGCTCAGGCGGTTTCTGATTTGCTTGCCCAGGCCGATCTCGCTCATGCCTATGTTGATATTGATATTCTGCGCTGGCATTATCCGGCGCGGCCAGACGATCGTTTTAGCGCCCGGTTGGGGATGAAAAATCTGGCCGCTATCTGGACAAATTATCAAGAGTATGGCGCCTCGCGGCTGGTAGTGGCTGATGTTATCGAAACGCGCGAGGATCTTGACCGCTACCGAACCGCAATTCCTGGCGCGGATATCTTTCTGGCCCGGTTGCGTGCTCCGTTAGAAACGCTCGCTCAGCGCATACGACAACGCGAAACTGGTTCCAGCCTGGAATGGCACCTGGAACGTGCACCCGTGCTGGCCGCGCTCATGGACCGCAACCGGCTTGAAGATCAGCTCGTGGAAACAGATAGCAAGCCAGTTATGCAGATTGCAGAGGAAATTCTGGTTGCCTGGTTACCCAATAGGTAGATATTGGTTGCGCGTTTACGAAAACAGGTTCGCGGCCTCTGGATTGTCTGTGCTGACGAAATGAGCGGGTGTGCCGAGAAAGTTGAATGGGCGCACGCCAGTGATGGTCATGGAGGCGTTAGGCGTCTGGGTCGTGATGTAGCGCTGGACGGTCAGACCGAGAGGGCGGGCCAGGATTAGCGCGGTGGTCGAGGCCAGAATGACGTTATTCACGGAGTTATAGGGCTTGCGCATTTTCGCGACGGCCATCGCGGCCAGCCCGGTGAGCGCGCCCGTCACGGCCAGATTGGTGCCACAGCGTTCGTGGATGGCCATTTCGGGCGAAGTTGTACGCAAGAGAGTCAGAGCCTCGTTGGCGGCGGGCAGAATGGTCTCGGTGGGCAACTCTCCAAAAACAAAAAAGCCTGCCGCAAACGAGATCCCGGCCAGGCGCACAGCGGGATACTGACGGCTCAGCAAGACAATCGTCGCGTGTTCCAGCGCGTGATTCTGCTTGACCGCGCCTCCCAGCAGAAACTGCTGCGCGATCTGGATCACCGGATTGAGAGAACTCATCAGCCTGACCTTTCCTCATACATCTCGCGCGGCGCTGTTCGCTTGCGCCGCTACATTCACGGGGGGTTATTAAATATGCTGCCTCTTAATAAAGGATATTGAACAGGACAACCTCATCCCCAAAATTGATAACGTCGCCGTCGTTCAGCGCTACTGGCTGATTGGCAGGCAAACGCGCGCTATTGACAAAGGTGCCATTGGCGCTTTGCAGATCGGCCAGGAGCCAGCGGTTATTCTCAAACCAGAGCCGGGCATGGTGGCGGGAAACCGTCTTTCCTTGAATAAGCAGGTCGTTGCCATTGGTGCGCCCGATGGTCGTGAGGTCCTGGTGGAAGCGGAAAGCTCGCCCGGACAGGACGCCGGTCTGCATCAGAAAACGCGCCAGAACGGGACGCCCGTTGGGGCCAAGCACGCGATCGGAACCCGCTTTGCGATCGGCCAGTTCATAGCCACAGGAGGTGCAGAAGAGGCGATCGCTGGGATTTTGCGCCTGACAGCGAAAACAGGAGACGTTCACGACTGCCTGAGCGGAATGCTGAAGTGGCGGGTTCGGCGCGACGTCGGGAATGGCCGGTGAGCTCGCGAAAGCTGATTGCGCGGCATTGGCCATAATCATCGAGCCTGAGAGGTTCCAGGGCAATTGGATGCGCGCGGCAGCAGCAGCTCGCACCAGCTCACTCGTCACCTCTGCCGTCTTTTGATAACGATCTGCTGGAGCTTTGGCCGTCATTTTGAGGATGACCTGCTCGATGGGTTGAGGCACGCCGACGTGGCGCAAAAAGGCCACCGGCAACGGCTCATTTAAGTGCTTGACCGTGATCGTCAAGGGGCTGTCGGCGTTAAACGGCACGCGCCCGGTCAGACAGTGGAAGAGGACGATACCCAACGAATAAATATCGCTGCTGGCGTCAACCGCCTGGCCAGTTCCCTGCTCAGGCGACATATATTGCGGTGTGCCGATGCCCGTGCCAACCCGCGTCAGATTGGTGGTGCTCTCTAGAATTTTGACAATGCCAAAGTCGGAGAGCAACAAATGCCCATCTTTGCGCAAAAGCATATTCGCGGGTTTGACATCGCGGTGAATAATTCCATGCTCGTGTGCCGCGCCAAGGCCTTCCGCCGCCTGAATAACAAATTTCAGCGCGTCTGCGACGGGGAGCGCGCCACTCTGGCGCAACTTGTCTTTCAGTGTCCCGCCATCCACGTATTGCATCACGATATACGTGCTATCATCTTCTTCGCCGAAGAGATATATCTGCACGATATTCGGATGATCCAGTTTGGCAACCGAGCGCGCCTCACGCAAGAAACGCTCTTTGAAAATGGGATCGCGCGCGTGATAATCGGGCAGAACTTTGACGGCGACATGACGATCCAGCATGGGTTGATAAGCCTTAAAGACCGTCGCCATGCCGCCTGCGCCGATTTTTTCTACGATACGAAACTGGCCGAGCGATTTGCCGACCAGCGAATTCATATCATCGCTTGTTCCCATTTGCTGCATACTCGTAAATGTCCCCTCTCTTCTTCTCCTTGATTATAGCAGGATGAGGATGCTGCTGTCGAGTGAAAGATCGGCCCTGAACGACGCTGTCCATATAGAGATAAACGTTGTTCGGGCCGGTTTTTCAAAAGTCGATCTCAGATGAAATCGTGCGTCTCTAGCCCTCTAGAAGTAGCGATTCGGGGTCCTCAGCTAATTCTTTCACACGTACCAGAAAACGGACAGCCTCGCTCCCATCGACGATGCGATGATCGTAGGAGAGCGCGACGTACATCATAGGACGAATGGCTATCTGACCATCCACCACGACCGGGCGCTGCTGAATCGCGTGCATGCCGAGAATGCCGACCTGTGGCCCGTTGAGAATTGGCGTGGACATCAACGAGCCAAAGATGCCGCCATTGGTGATCGTGAACGTCCCGCCCTGTAAATCAGCCAGACCAAGCTTGTTCTCACGCGCGCGTTTGGCCAGCTCGGCGATATCGCGCTCGATTTCGGCGAAGCTCTTGCGATCGGCCTCGCGCACGACCGGCACGACCAGCCCCTCTTCGGCGGAGACGGCGATGCCAATATCGTAGTAATGCTTGAGAATCATCTCATTGCCCTGAATTTCGGCATTCAGGCGCGGGAAGGCTTTGAGCGCGCCTACGACGGCTTTGGTAAAGAAGGACATAAAGCCTAACGAAACCTGGTGGCGTTCTTTGAAAGCATCTTTACGGCGTTTGCGCACCTCCATGATCGCGCTCATATCGATTTCGTTGAAGGTGGTCAACATGGCAGCAGTTTGCTGTACCTCGACCAGGCGCTGTGCGATCGTTTGCCGTCGCCGCGAGAGTCGTACACGCTCTTCGCGTTGCTCCATGCCGGGGATGAGCAACGGCGTGGGTGCGGGAGCTGCTGGACGCGGTACAGGAGATGGCGCGGGAGCCTGTGTGGCCGCCGGAGATGGAGCCAACGAAGGCAACGCGCCCGATTTGCTCCGCTCCAGGTAATTGATAACATCATCCTTGGTCACGCGGCCATGCGCGCTATTGCCCTTCACCTGCGAAAGATCGACATGATATTCCTCGGCGATGCGTTTGGCCAGCGGCGAAGGCGGACGATGGCTGTCGAGCGACAATTGCCCGCTTGGTGTCGTAACGATCTCTGGCTCCGCCTGCGCGGCTGGTGCTGGTGCGCTCGCGGCAGCCACACCCTCGCCAATCATGCCGAGCACATCGCCAACCGAGACGACCTCACCAGCCTGTTTCGCAATGTTTTGCAGCACGCCGCTCTGATCGGCAAAAACCTCAAGATTAATTTTATCTGTCTCCAGTTCCACCAGGGCTTCGCCCTGCGCCACCGGATCGCCTTCATGCTTCAACCAGTTCGCTACCACCGCGTCCACAATTGATTCCCCCAGGGCCGGGACTCGTATCTCAACGGCCATGTTTACTGCCTCCAACTTCTTTGATTGTCGAACCTAATGCACTTTGAATCAGCCGGTCCTGCTCGGCCTGGTACAGCTCGGCGAAACCTGTGGCCGGGCTTGAGGACTCAGGACGCGCGACTGCGTTGAGCTTGATCTTTGGCTCAAGCAGTGCGCTCACGCGCGGGAACATGTATTTCCAGGCTCCCATATTCTTCGGCTCTTCCTGCACCCATATCACCTCGCGTACGCGCGGATAATTGGCCAGTACGTTTCTTAGCGCCGCTTCCGGGAACGGATAGAGTTCTTCCACGCGGATCAGTGCCACGTCTTCGGCCTGTTTGCGCAAGCCGTTGCTTTGCAGATCAATGGACATCTTGCCCGAACTGAGAACCAGCCGCCGGACTGCCTCGCTGCGTCCCAGGGCTTCCTGATCGTCCAGTACCGGCTGAAAATGGCCTTCAGCCAGGTCGCTGAGTTTGGAACTGGCGAGCGGATTGCGCAACAGGCTCTTGGGGGTGAACACCACCAGTGGCCGGGGCGCGCGCAAGAGGTAGAAAGCCTGGCGGCGCAAGACGTGATAATACTGAGCCGCGTTCGAACAGTTGACAATGCGCCAGTTGTTCTGAGCGGAGAGCGCCAGAAAACGCTCCAGGCGCGCGCTGGAATGCTCAGGTCCCTTACCCTCGTAGCCATGTGGCAGGAGCAATACGAGCGATGATTCTTGCAGCCATTTGGTGCGGCCAGAAGAGACAAACTGGTCAATGATAGTCTGCGCGACGTTTGCGAAGTCTCCATACTGAGCTTCCCAGAGCACCAGCGTTTCGGGCGCGTGGACCCCATAGCCGTATTCAAAGCCCATCACCGCGACCTCGCTCAAGGGGCTATTATAGACGGCAAATGAGGCTCTGGCTGAGGGCAATTGTTGCAAGGGAGAATAGCCCTCGCCGGTGTTCTGGTCGTGCAAGACGGCGTGACGCTGGCTGAACGTACCGCGCTCAGTATCTTGCCCGGAGAGGCGAATCGGCGTGCCGTCGGCCAGAATGGAAGCAAAGGCCAGCGCTTCTGCCTGTCCCCAATCGATCCCGCCCTCGTCGCCTAATGTCGTTGTCCGACGTTGTAAGAGGCGCGCCAACTTGGGATTGGGTGAGAAACCCTGCGGCCAGGTCAATAGCTCCTCGTTCAGCTCGCGCAACCGCTCGGCAGGTACGGCGGGCGGCAAAATTTGTTCGGCCTCAATCAATTGCTCGCTCTGCTCGGCAGCTTCGTCCTGTGTGATCGCGTATAGACCCTCTTCGGCCTTGCGCTTGGCGCTTTCCAGCACATCGGTCGCCGCGCGTACTATTCCCTCGGCCTCGCCTGTGGCAATCACACTCTCCTGCTCAAGTTTGCGCGCATAAAGCTCACGCACCGTCGGATGCGAGCGAATCATCTCATACATGGCTGGCTGCGTGAAGGCTGGTTCGTCACCCTCGTTATGGCCCCAACGCCGGTAGCCCACCAGATCAATCAGAATATCCTTGTAAAACTCATCTTGATAGGCAAAGGCCAGGCGTATCGCCGTCAATGCAGCCTCTGGATCGTCGGCGTTCACATGGATGATCGGGATTTCAAAGCCTTTGGCAAGATCGCTGGCGAAGTGCGTTGAGCGGCTATCGGATGGCTCAGTGGTGTAGCCGAGCTGATTATTCGTGATGATATGGATGGTGCCGCCGGAACGATAGCCGCGCAAATTCCACAGGTTCAGCGTCTCGGCCACAATGCCCTCGCCGGAGAAGGCCGCGTCACCATGAATGAGGATCGCGCGCGATAGTTCACGCTTGCGGTCGGGAAAGCCCGCGTAAGTACGCGTGCGCGACTCCTGGGCGGCGCGGGTCATGCCCTCGACCACCGGATTGACAAACTCCAGGTGGCTCGGATTGGGAGCTAGCGTCACGGTCAGGCTGATATCGGCTTTCTCGTTCAGCTTATATTCAGCGCCGAGATGGTATTTGACGTCGCCAATCCAGCCGAAGCGGAAGCTGTCTGTGATCGATTCTCCCTTACCGCTCTTCATATGCATAAATTCGCTGAGGATCGCACCATACGCTTTGCCCACAATATGCGCCAGGACGTTGAGGCGTCCACGATGCGCCATGCCGATAATCACCTCTTCCGACCCCGATTCTGCCGCCCCTCTGATGATTTCGTCGAGCATGGGGATCAGCATATCGGTCCCTTCGAGCGAAAAGCGGGTCTGACCGGGAAACGCCGCGTGCAAAAAACGCTCAAACGTCTCAACCTGCGTCAGTCGCTCCAGGAGGGCGCGTTTCGTTGCTGCATCTGGCATACCATGATAGCGCTGCAAACCCACGGCATCGCGCAACCAGCCGCGCTCAATAGGGCTTTTGACCTGATCGAATTCATAGCTAATCGTTCCCGAATACATAGCGCGCAAGACATTGATGGCCTCCAGCGCGTTGCTCACACCCTCGGCAGAGTGACCGCCAATGACCTCTGGCGGTAACATTGCCAGCTCGGCCTCGCTGATGCCGTGTGTCTCCGCCAGTAGCGCCGGATCGCCCAATGGCTCGCTACCCAATGGGTCCAGGTGCGCGCCGAGGTGGCCGCGCGAGCGAATCGCGTGTGCCAGCTCTGTTGCCGCGATCAGATGGCGCACATCACAGGGCGCTGTTGCCGCCTGGGTCGCTGCTCCAGCGCCAGCAGCAAACGCCTCCTGCTCCGGCGTCCATCGTTCAAACGTGGCGCGGGTCACGGCATCGACCGACGCGGGATCTTTGAGATACTGCTCGTACAGTTCCAGCACGTATCCCGCGTTCGGCCCATAAAATGTTTGTAGGTTATCCATTACTGTTCCTTAAAAATTTCCCACCAGATAGGCCACATTGACCCCCCTCCTCAACCTAGATTCACCATCCTCCATTGTATTGCAAAATGAGGGGAAAAATCTAGCCGCCGATGCACCTGTTCCTGAATGGCTGCGACGAAATTTACATAACTCTGGTTCTTCGTTCAGATAAGTTGACGGGCGCGTGCAGGCTATGCTAGGCTCTGCTTGAGGAAAGCACAGGAAAGGTTCTCATGCTCATGTACGACTTGATTATTCGCGCCGCCCACATTGTTGATGGTACAGGGCGCGCGGCCTTCGTTGGCGATCTTGGGATCGTGGGCGAACGCATTGCCGCGCTAGGAGATCATATCGAGGGACAGGCACACCGCGAAATCGACGCTCGCGGCTGGACGCTCGCGCCAGGCTTTATCGATGCTCATACCCACGATGATCTGATGGTGCTGAGAAAAGCAGTGGTGCCGCCGAAAGTGCAGCAGGGCATCACGACACTGGTCATCGGCAATTGTGGTTTTGGCATGGCTCCAATGGTGCCTGCCCACATGACGGCCATGCAGACCGCTTCCGCCGCCGTTTTGGGCGGGGATGAGCAGCCGTGGAGCTGGCCGACCCTGGGCGCGCTGTTGGAGACGTTGCGCACGATGGCGCTGGGTCAGAACGCGCGCGCTCTGCTGGGGCATAACGCGCTGCGGGTCGCGGTCATGGGCTTTGAGACGCGCCCGGCCAGTGAGCAGGAGATGCAGGCTCAAGAAGGGTTGATTGCCGAGGCCATGCAGGCGGGAGCCGCAGGGATGTCGCTCGGTCTGATGTATGTTCCCGGTATGTACACGCCTCAGGATGAGTTAACACGCCTGGCGCGCGTGGTGGGGCGCTATGGCGGCGTTATCACGTCCCATATGCGCGGCGAGGGCGATCTTTTGCTGGACTCTGTGGATGAGATGCTCACTCTGGCGGAACGGGCAGACGTTGCCATGCATATCAGCCATCTGAAGGTGACGGGCCGCAAAAATTGGGGCAGCATCAACCGGGCGCTGGAACGCATTGCCAACGCGCGCGCACATGGTCTCTCAATCACCGTTGACATGTACCCTTACACTGCCGGTTCGACGACCATGACGCAACTGCTGCCGCCCTGGGCGCTAGAGGGTGGCATGGATGCTATGTTGCAACGCTTACGCGAGCCAGCCGTCCAGCGTCAGATTCTCCAGGATTTCGCGCACGGTCTGCCGGGCTGGGAAAATCAAGTTGGCGCGCTGGGCTGGGAGGGTATCATGCTGGCCAGCGTACAGCAGGACGCGCATCGTCACCTGGAGGGGCTGACGATCGCCGAAGCGGCTGCACAGCTTGGTCTCGCGCCGGGAGAGACGTTTTTTCATCTCTTGCTGACAGAACAAGGGCGTGTGACGATTATTGTTTTCTCGATGGACGAACGCGATGTGGACATGGTTATCCAGTCGCCTTTCGCCATGCTCGGCTCCGATGGTTTGCCGATCCTTTCAGGCAAACCGCATCCACGTCTCTATGGCAGTTTTCCCCGCTTCTTACGCCGCTATGTGCGCGAGCAACGGAGTTTGACGCTTGAAGAGGCGATTCACAAAATTACCGCTTTTCCAGCCGAGCGTTTTGGAATTGCCGAACGCGGAATTATCGCCGCTGGCGAAATCGCCGACCTGGTGCTGTTCGATCCCGACCGTATCAATGACCGTGCCACCTACGCCGAACCGCACGCTTACCCTGAGGGTATTCTGGCCGTACTGGTTGCGGGTACTCCGGTCGTGATGCAGGGCGAGGTGCAGGCCGAACGGCCAGGACACTTGCTCGCGCCTGCCGGTCAGGTTGTACAATGAAAGCAATGCTGATTACCGCTTTGAAAGGAAACGAATTCCATGTCCCTCATCGGCTCTCCCATCACTGAGCTTGATACACCGACGCTACTCGTTGATCTCGACCTGCTTTCGGCCAATGTGCGCCGCTTTGCTGCACTCGTTGGAGAGACGGGCGCACGCTTGCGTCCGCATATTAAGACGCACAAGACCATCGAGATTGCGCGTCTGCAACTGGAGGCCGGAGCCTGTGGTATTACGTGCGCGAAGCTGGGTGAGGCCGAAGTCTATGTTGAGGCTGGGGTGCGTGATATCTTTGTCGCGTACCCAATCATTGGGCGAGCCAAAGCACTGCGAGCCGCGCGACTGGCGCAACACTGCCATCTGATCGTTGGCGTTGAGAGCAGCGTGGGCGTG
>Ga0070679_100002171_pt1 | contig 17704 bp, 19 predicted proteins | sample KBSC63BmetaG_FD_65652 | JGI IMG/M metagenome (GOLD analysis project Ga0070679, IMG submission 65652) | Corn rhizosphere microbial communities from Kellogg Biological Station, Michigan, USA - KBS C6-3B metaG | ecosystem: Host-associated > Plants > Roots > Rhizosphere | place: USA: Michigan... | reverse complement strand
GTGCGGCCGCCGGTGGTGGAGGGAGACGTTTCCGCGGAAACGTCCGGCGACGCCCATGAGCGCTTCCAGCTCGTCCTGCACTCCTCGACCGCCGGGCTGCACCGAACGCGCCAGCCAGATCCACCACATCCGGCACTGGGCCAACGGCGGACCGACCTGCCTGCGCAACCTGATCAGCCTGTGCGACGCGCACCACTGGCTGGTGCACGAAGGCGGGTTCACCAACGTCACCCGCTCTGCCAACGCATGGGCGCTGCTCGGCCCGACCGGCGTCACCGTCGGGTCGCGCCAAGATCCCGCACCGTCGGTCGAACCGCTCGCCCACGACGACCGACTCGACGACTGAGGACGAGCGACGTCAGACCGCGGCGAGGCGCATCATCATCGGCTGCGCCGGCCGCACGGTGACCCCGGCTCGCGTGCCCATCGCCGGATCGCTGTCGGTCGGCCGCCAGCGGCGGGCGAGCGTAGCCAGCACCAGCACCGCTTCCGCCCAGGCGAACGCCGCGCCGACGCACACGTGCGCACCCGCCCCGAACGGAAGCCACGCACCCCGAGGTTGACCTGGCGCGCTGTCGTCGTACGCACCATCGGCGTTCAGCCAGCGCTCGGGCGTGAACGACAGCGGCTCCGACCACGAGGCCGGGTCGCGGTGCAACAGCCACGGAGAGATCAGCAGCACTGTGCCGACCGGCGGCGTGACGCCCGCCAGGTCGACCGGCGCGACCACCTCGCGCTCGATCATCCATGCCGCCGGTCGCAGCCGGAGCGTCTCCGACACGACCGCCGTAGTGAACGGAAGGGCCGCGACGTCGTCGTAAGTCAGCTGCCGCTCTCCTGCGACCGCGGCCACCTCTGCGCGCAGCCGGTCACCGACGTGCGGGTGGCGGTCGAGCATCCACCAGGCCCACGTCAGCGTCCCCGCCGTCGTCTCGTGCCCCGCGAGCAGCAGAGTGAGCAGCTCGTCGCGGAGATCCTGCTCGGAGAGCACCTCGCCCTGCTCGCTCAGTTCGCGCAACGCCTCGACAAACGGTGCGGAACTGCGGCTCGCCACGTCGGACATCGCACGGAGGTCGGCGATCGCCGCACGGAGCCGGCGCAACACCGGCAATCGTGAGGTCATCAGCTTTTCGCTGCCCGGAACGAGCAACAGCGCGATCGCGCGTTGCAGCCGGTCGAGAGCTTCACCGACGTGTTCCGCGTGCTCGCGACCGTCGAGCCCGAGCACCGCACGTCCGATCGCGGACATGGCGAGCGCCGCCATCTCATGCTCCATGCGTACGACGGCACCCGCGCGCCACGCGGCGTTCGTCTCCTCGGCGGCGGCGATCATGGCGGGTGCGTAGTCGCGCACGTGCCGCGGCTGGAAGGTCGGCTGAATCGCGCGGCGCCGGCGGTGGTGATCGGGGCCGTCGGTGGTCAGCAGGCTGTTGCCGATGATGGTGCGGATCCGCCGATAGCGGGAGCTGCGCGCGACGATCTCGGAGCGCTCGACCAGCGCCTGCCGCGCCGCTGCCGGGTCGGTGACCAACCAGGCGCGCTCGGCGGGCAGCGACAGGTCGATGACGCCTCCGCGGGCCTGCCGCGCGATGTCCTCGAACATGGCGAGCGTCCGGGTGCGGACGATGACGGAACGAAGACGTCCTGGACGGAACATCGGGACGCGCGGCACTGGCGTCGATGCGACCGACAGCGTCGGCGCGGCAGCCACCACGAGGGCGATTCTGCTCGCCGGGCCCGGCAGGTGTCTGCGGAGGTGGCGCCGAACTCGGGTGTGACCTCCGCCACAGACGGCGGGGATAGGCGGGCGTTACCGTGAGGAACCCCCTGCGACGAGGTGAGACGTGACCGAGACCGTCGAGACGCCGCACTACAACCCGTTCCAGCCCGGGTTCACCGACGACCCGTATCCGTACTTCGCCGAGCTGCGCGAGCACTGCCCGGTCGAGGTGCACCCGATGGGCTTCTACGCGCTGTGGCGGCATCGGGATGTCTATGAGGTGCTGCGCGCCAAGATGTCGGTCGAGGAACGCCGGGTGCTGAGCCGCGCACCGATGCGCGAGGTCTACGACAAGGTGTTCGCCGAGTTCGGCCTCTCGGAGCGGCGTACCAACTCGTCCATGCTCGACCGCGACCCGCCGGACCACACGCGGCTGCGTCGGCTCGTCGCGCAGGCGTTCACGCCGCGTGCGATCGCCCAGCTCGAGCCGACCATCCAGAAGCTCGTCGACAACTCACTCGACGAGATCGACGCGGCCGGGCGGGTCAACCTCATCGACGCGCTGGCGTTCCCGCTCCCGTTCACCGTCATCTCCGTGATGATGGGCATGCCCGACACCGACACCGACGAGCTGCGCGAGCTGTCCAGCGTCGCGGTGCGCTCGCTCGAGCCGGCGCCGGACGAGGACACCATCCGCCAGATCATCAAGGCGCAGATGGGCCTGGTGCGCATAGCCAACGAGGCCATCGAGTGGAAGCGCAAGAACCCGGCCGACGACATGCTCACCGCGCTGATCAATGCGGAGGAGGACGGCGACAAGCTCTCGCCGGAGGAGCTCGTCGCGCAGGTGATCCTGCTCTACGTCGCCGGCCACGAGACCACCGTCAACCTGATCGGCAACGGCACGCTTGCGTTGCTACGTGACCGCGAACAGCTCGACCTGTGGCGCTCGCGGCCCGACCTCGACGACAACGCAGTCGAGGAGCTGTTGCGCTACGACAGCCCGGTGCAGATGAGCGGCCGCGTCACGATCGAGGACTACGAGGTCGACGGCCAGGTGATCCCGGGCGGCAGCCGCGTCATCGCGGGTCTGGCGGCGGCCAACCGTGACCCGGAGGCGTTCGGTCCCGACGCCGACCGCGTGCGGGTCGACCGCGAGAACTCGCGCCAGCAGGTGTCGTTCGGTGCCGGCATCCACCACTGCCTCGGCGCCTCGCTCGCGCGGCTCGAGGGCAAGACCGCGATCTCGTCACTGATCCGGCGCTTCCCGGACATCGAGCTCGACGGCGAGCCGCAGTGGAACGGCCGGATCAACCTGCGTGGACTGCAGCAGCTGCCCGTTCGCGTGCGCTGACCTGCGCGTGCTTCTTCGGCGGCGCCGGCGGTAGCCGCTTCGGCGGGTGCGCCTTCAACACGATGATCGGCAGTGGCCCGCCCGGGCGCAGGTGAAGCGCTGCGGCACGCGCGGCGAGCGATGCCGGCGACGCGAGCTGGTCGACGGCGAGGCCGAGCGTCTGCTCCTGCTGTTGCAAGGCGGCCATCTGCTGCTTCACCGATGCGATGCGATCGGCCTGCGTCTGCATCGACGTGTTCAGCAGCAGTACGCCGACGATCCCGGTCGCGAGCAGCATCGCGACGGTCACGGCGTACAGGCTGTCCGGAAGCGACCACATGACCCGCCGCGGCATCCGGCGCCGGCGCGCGCGCCGGCGAGGTTGCGGGACCAGACGGAGGCCCGGGCGGCGGGCGGAGGGAGCAGCGGCGCGAAGTGGCGCGGCGGCCGCCATGTCACCCCCGGTTGCCGATGTGCCTGCCGTGACTGGAGTGACGATCTCATTCAGTTGTCCGTTTTGGTTGCCGCCACGCCGTTGCCGCGGCGTGACCGGCGAGGATGGACGCGTGTTCGAGACGTCGATGCGCGGCAGCCTGCTGGTTGCCACGCCGTCGCTGCGCGAGCCGACGTTCGCCCAGACCGTCATCGTCGTGCTCGAGCACACCGAGGCCGACGGGGCGTTCGGCGTGGTCGTGAACAAGCCCACTGTCGTGCCGATCGCCGACGTCGTCGCGCCGGTCGCCGACCTCGTCGACGAGCCGGCCCTGCTGTTCGACGGCGGTCCCGTGAGCCCCAACACGGCGATCGCCCTCGGCACGGCCGCGCCCGGCGCATCGCCGGAAGGCTGGGCGCCGACGGTGCCACCGCTCGTCACCGTCGACCTCGACCACGACCCGGCGCTGCTCGCCGCCTCGTTGCGTTCGCTGCGTGTCTTCGCGGGCTACGCCGGCTGGTCGCCGGGTCAGCTCGAGGCGGAGATCGCGGAGGGTTCGTGGTACGTCGTCGACGCCCTGCCCGGCGACCCGTTCGCGCCGGACCCGGGCCTGCTGCGTGCGGCGGTTCTCAAGCGCCAGGGCTGGCCGCTGGCCGCAGCCGCACACTCACCCCTCGACCCCAACCTCAACTGACGCGGTGACACGATCGGGGAATGGGTGATGCCCTCAGCCCCAGTGGCGACCAGCTCGAGATCGCACACGGCGAGCAGCGCGCCGTCGTCGTCACGGTCGGCGGCGGACTGCGCACCTACACGGTTGGTGGTCGCGACGTCCTCGACGGCTACGCCGTCGACGCGATGTGCGACGGCGCTCGCGGACAGATGCTGGTGCCTTGGCCCAACCGTGTGAAGGACGGCACCTGGACCTGGAAGGGGAACAAGCTGCAGCTCGCTCTGACCGAGCCGGAGCAGCACAACGCCATCCACGGCCTGGTGCGGTGGATGCCCTGGCACGTGCTGGAGCACGACCGCGGCTTCGTGTCGCTCGGATGCGCGTCCTACCCGCAGCCGGGCTACCCGTGGCCCTTCGACGTCACCGTCACCTACACGCTCGCCGACGACGGCCTGACCGTGCACACCGCGATCACCAACCACGGCACGACGCCGGCGCCGGTCGCCGCGGGTGCGCATCCCTACATCACCGTCGGCACCCCGACGATCGACAGCGCGTCGTTGCACGTGCCCGCCGACACCTGGATCCGGACCGGCGAGCAGCAGATCCCCACCGGCCGCGCGAACGTCGAAGGTTCTCCGTACGACTTCCGCACTCCGCGCCCGGTCGGCGACACCGAGATCGACTACACGTTCACCGATCTGCATCGTGACGGCGACGGCCGGTTCCGGTTGCGGTTGCAAGCCCCCGACGACGGCCCGGAAGTCACCTTCTGGGTCGGTCCGGCGTACTCCTTCGTGGAGGTGTTCACCGGCGACGCGCTGCCCGACGAGAAGCGCCGTCGTCAGGGGCTCGGTGTCGAGCCGATGACCGCCCCGCCGAACGCGCTGGCGAGCGGTGAGTCGCTCATCGTTCTCGAGCCGGGGGAGCGTTGGGCCGGTGAGTGGGGTATCACGGCGCAATGAGCGTTCTCGACCGTTTCGGCCGCGTCGGCGACTCCGTCGCCGCTGCGAAGGTGCTGGCCCGATCAGGACTCGTCTCGCCGGTCCGCCCGGACCGGCTGCTCGGCATGGCCCTTTCGGCCGCACGCTGGGGGCTGTCGCCGGCTGCGGCGTACGCCGCCGGTGCGGCGCGCGACCCGGGTCGCGTCGCCGTGATCGACGAGCGCGAGTCGGTGACCTACGCCGACATCGACCGGCGTTCGACCGCCGTCGCGCATGCACTCGCTGAACGCGGCGTCCACGTCGGTGACTCGGTCGCGCTGCTCGCGCGCAACTCGGCCGCGTTCATCGTCGCGCAGGTCGCGATCAGCAAGGTCGGTGCGGACACGCTCTACCTCAACACCGGCTTCGCCGGCCCGCAGCTCGGCGACGTCCTGACGTCGGAGGGTGCGACCGCGGTCGTCGCCGACGAGGAGTTCATCCCGCTGCTCGACGACGTGGCACCGGACCTGCCGCACCTCATCGCCTGGACCGACGACACCGACGACCCGCCTGCCGACAGCGTCGCCGCGATCGGTGCCGAGACGGCGCCGGAGCTTGCGCCGCCGGGGCGTGACGGCCGGCACATCATCCTCACCAGCGGCACGACGGGGCGCCCGAAGGGCGCCGCGCGGTCGGCTCCCAGCGCGCTCGCCGGCATGGTCGAGATGGTCGCGATCCTCGAGGCGATCCCCTACCAGGCGCGCGGGGTGACGGTGCTCGCGGCGCCCGCCTTCCACGCGTGGGGACTCGCCAACCTCACGCTGGCCATGGGCCTGCAGTCGACGCTCGTGATGACGCGTCGCTTCGATCCGGGTCGCACGATGGAGCTCGTCGAGAAGCACGCCGCCGACACGCTCGTCGCCGTGCCGGTGATGGTGCAGCGGATCCTCGAGCTGCCCGACACCGACCGCAAGCGCGACACGTCATCGCTGCGCATCGTTGCGTTGTCGGGCTCGGCCCTGCCACCGACGCTCGCGACGAAGTTCATGGACTCCTACGGCGACGTGCTCTACAGCCTCTACGGCTCGACCGAGGTCTCCTACGTCAGCGTCGCCGGCCCCAAGGACCTGCGCGAAGCACCTGCCAGCGCCGGCTGCATCGTCCGTGGTGTGACAGTCAAGCTGGTCGACGACGACGGCAACGAAGTGCCGGGCGGCGAGACCGGGCGCATCTTCGCCGGCAGCGCGATGACGTTCGACGGCTACACCAGCGGAGAGGACAAGGCGCGCCTCGGCAACCTCACCTCGACCGGCGACGTCGGCCGCATCGACGACGACGGTCGGCTCTACGTCGAGGGCCGCGACGACGACATGATCGTGTCCGGCGGCGAGAACGTCTTCCCCGCCGAGGTCGAGGACTGCCTGCACCAGCACAAGGACGTCGCGGACGCCGCCGTCGTCGGCGTCGAGGACGAGAAGTTCGGGCAGGCGCTCGTCGCGCACGTCGTGCTCCGCGACGGTGGCTCGGCATCGGCCGACGAGCTTCGGGCGCACGTGAAGAAGCAGCTGGCCAACTACAAGGTGCCGCGCGAGATCGTCCTGCACGACGAGCTGCCGCGCAACGAGGCCGGCAAGATTCTCAAGCGCGAGCTGAAGAAGCAGGAAGAGGACTAGGCCCGCACGTAGTCCACGTCGAGCGCGGGGTCGCCGGCTGACAGCTTCATCGCCTCGTCCGGCAGCTCGGCACGTGACCGGCGGCAGTGCTCGCGCGCCTCGACCAGGCTCGGCACCTCGAGCACCTTGCCACTGCGGACGTACGCCGTCAGCAGCGGCCGCTCGTCATCGCGCGGTGCCGGCTGGTGGTCCACGTAGACGCGCTCGCCGGTTGCCACACCGTTGCGCAGCACTCGCGCCGGCCACTTGCGGCCGCCGATCGACCCCTTGCCGGTGGACTTCTTCTGCACGGCGACGAGCCGGTCGTCGCCGTCGCAACGGGCGACCATCTTGTAGACGAACCCGGCTGTCGGCACGCCGCTCCCGGTGACCAGCGACGTGCCGACGCCGTAGCCGTCGACCGGCGCCGCGGCCAGGCCGGCGATCGAGCTCTCGTCCAGGTCGCTGGTGACGACGATGCGCGTATTCGTCGCGCCGAGCTCGTCGAGCAACGCGCGCGCAGCCCGTGCTTGCGACGGCAGGTCGCCGGAGTCCAACCGGATCGCACCCAGCGACGGACCGGCGACCTCTACCGCGGTGCGAATGCCGCGCTCTACGTCGTACGTGTCCACCAGCAGCGTCGTGTCGTCACCGAGGGCGTCGACCTGGGCGGCGAAGGCCTCGCGCTCCTCGTCGTGCAGCAGCGTGAACGCGTGCGCCGCCGTGCCCGCCGTCGGGATGCCGTAGCGGCTGCCGGCGGCGAGGTTCGACGTCGCGGCGAACCCCGCGAGGAACGCCGCGCGGGCGCTGGCGACCGCGGCCTCCTCGTGCGTGCGGCGCGAGCCCATCTCGATGCACGGCCGGTCACCTGCGGCGCACACCATCCGGGCCGCGGCCGTCGCGACGGCGCTGTCGTGGTTGAGCACCGACAGGATCAGGGTCTCGAGCACTGTGCACTCGGCGAAGCTGCCCTCGACGACCAGCACGGGCGAGTGCGGGAAGTAGGTCTCGCCCTCGGCGTAGCCGTCGATGCTGCCCGCGAACTTGTACGACGCGAGCCACTCGCAGGTCGCGGCGTCGACGACACCGGACGATGCGAGGAAGTCGAGCGCGTCGGGGTCGAAGCGCATCTGCGGCAGCAGCTCCAGCAGCCGGCCGACGCCGGCGAGCACGCCGTAGCGACGCCGGCCGGGCAGCGAGCGCGCGAACACCTCGAAGACACAGCGGCGGTCCGCGGCGCCGCTGCGCCGGGCCGCCTCGACCATCGTCAGCTCGTAATGGTCGGTGAGCAGTGCAGGGGTGGTCACCCCCGTGATTCAACCGGCTCCGGTGCGACTGCCTCGGGGGTGGCTTCCGGAGCCCCGGCCGCCGCCGCCGCCTCTCGCTCGCGCGGCCGCGACACGATGAGCGCCACGCCGGCGACGATGACGGTCGTCGCGATCGCCGTGCGAGCCGTGAAGTGCTCGCCGAGCAGCACCACACCGAGCAGGACCGCGACCAGCGGATTCACGTAGGCGTAGGTGGTCACCAGCGACAGCTGTGCGTTGTTGAGCAGCCAGACGTAGGCCGTGTAGGCCAGCATCGAGCCGAAGACGATGAGGTAGGCGAGGGCGAACCAGCCACGGCCGGCGACCTGAGACAGGTGCAGCTGCGACAGCTCGCCCGAGGCCAGTCCGGCGATGAAGCAGGCGAGTCCGCCGCAGACCATCTCCATGCCGGTCATGACGAGCGGCCGGCGCACCAGCGGTGCGGTCCGCGACCACACCGACCCCGCTGACCACGACAGCGCCGCTGCCACGAGGACGAGCGCGCCGACGGCGTCGAGCCGACCCGCACCGCTGCCCAGCACGAGTACGGCGACTCCGGCGAACCCAAGCCCGAGGCCGACCGCATGCCGGGCGCGGACCCGCTCGCGGCCGACCGCCGCTGCGATCAGCGCGGCCCAGATCGGCACGGTCGCGATGAGGACGGCGGCCGGGCCGGACGCGACCCGCTTCTCGGCGAGCGAGACCAGTCCGTTGCCGCCGAGCAGCAGCGCCGTCCCGACGACCGCCGCCGCGCCCCACTGCTTCCGGCCGAGCGGGTCCGGCAGGCCGTCGGCCGCGGGCCGTCGTACGGTCACCGCCAGCATCACGAGGCCGGCGAGACAGAACCGCGCCCCCGCGCCGAGCAGCGGTGGCACGGCTGCGCCGCTCGTCGGGTGAACGAGCACACGGATGGCGAGGTAGGTGGAGCCCCAGACGACGTAGACGATCCACAACGCGACCCAGACGCGCGCCGAGGCACGCTCCGTGACCGCCCTGCCCATGCTCTCCACAGTAGGGGCGGGCCTAGGTTGGACACCGGCGGTTTTCCGCCGTCATGCGACAGGATGAGGACATGGCCGCGGGCGCAGCTCCGACCGTCGAGAAGGTCGACCGACCGATCGGCGAGGAGGAGGACAACCCGGACCGCCCGTGGGTGACGATCGTGTGGAACGACCCGGTCAACCTGATGACCTATGTCACGTATGTGTTCCAGAAGCTGTTCGGCTACAGCCGGGAGAAGGCGAACAAGCTGATGATGCAGGTGCACCACGACGGGCGCGCGGTGGTCTCCAGCGGCACCCGCGAGCAGATGGAGCACGACGTCGCCCGACTGCACGCGCACGGCCTGTGGGCCACGCTGCAGCAGGACTAGGGCAGCAGGAATCGGGCAGCAGGACCAGCGGTGATGGCGTCGATCAAGCGTCGCGGGGGAGCGATCCGCGTGCACCTGCGCCCTGAAGAGCGCATGGTGATCAGCGGCTTCGCGCGCGAGGTCGCCGAGCTGTTGGGTGGCACGGCCGCGCCGGACCCCGACCCGCTGGCGGCCATCGTCGGCATGCCGGCGCCGGCGGGCGAGGGTGCGCCGGAGCGGCCGACCGACCCGGCTCTGCTGCGTCTGCTCCCCGACGCATACGCCGACGACCCGGGCGGCGCGGCGGAGTTCCGGCGGCTCACCGAGGAACAGCTGCGCAGTGGCAAGGCGGCGCTGCTGGTGCAGCTCGCGGACGACATCGACAGCGCCGACGAGCTCGACCTCGACGACGAGCAGGCGGACGCGTGGGTGCAGGCACTCAACGACATCCGTCTCGTCCTCGGGTCGCGGCTGGGAGTCGATGACGACGACGGCACCTGGCGGACGTCTCTCGCGCGTGATGACGAGCGGATGCCGCTGGTCGCGGCGTACGACTGGCTCGCCGGACTGCAGGAACGGCTGCTCGACGCGCTGACCCGGGACTGACCCCCGGGGGCTAACGTCGTATCCCGTGCTCCGGATCCGGCAGGACCTCGTCGACGCGATCGTCGCGCACGCCCGCCGCGACCACCCGGACGAGGCGTGCGGCGTGATTCTCGGGCCGGCGGGGTCGGACCGGCCGGAGCGGTTCAAGGAGATGCTCAACGCGGCGCGGTCGCCGACGTTCTTCGAGTTCGACAGCCAGGACCTGTTCAAGCTCTACCAGGAGGTCGACGACCGCGACGAGGACATCGTCGTCATCTACCACTCGCACACGGCGACCGAGGCCTACCCGTCGCGCACCGACATCCAGTTCGGCTCGCTGTCGCCCGACTCCCACTGGGTGCTGGTCTCCACGCGGGACCCGGACGAGGTGGAGTTCCGGTCGTTCCGCATCGCCGACGGCGAGGTGACCGAGGAGCCCGTCGAGGTGCTGGCGGCTTCGCCGTTGTCCGACGCGGCCCCGGAATCCTCGACCGCGTAGGCGCGTTGGGAGAATCGTGACCATGGCCATCGAAGTCCGGATTCCGACGATCTTGCGCAGCTACACGGGCGGTGAGAAGGCGGTCGAAGGCAAGGGCGAGACGCTCAGCGACCTGTTCGCGGACCTCGACGCCCGCCACGGCGGTCTGCGCGGCCGGCTCGTCAGCGACGACGGCGCGCTGAACCGCTTCGTCAACGTCTACCTGAACGACGAGGACGTCCGTTTCCTCGGCGGCATCGAGACCCCGGTCTCGGACGGCGACGTCGTGACGATCCTGCCTGCGGTGGCGGGTGGGGCGGCGGAAGCCGAAGACACTGTCGCGGGCGGATGACGCGGTACAACTCCCTGCTGGAGTCCCTCGGGCACACGCCGCTCGTCGGACTCCCGAACCTGTCACCTTCGGCTGACGTGCGGCTCTGGGCCAAGCTCGAGGACCGCAACCCCACCGGCTCCATCAAGGACCGGCCGGCTTTCTTCATGGTGGCCGAGGCCGAGGAGGACGGCCGGCTCACACCAGGGTGCACGGTGCTCGAGCCGACCAGCGGCAACACCGGCATCTCGCTGGCGATGGTGTGCAAGCTCAAGGGCTACAAGCTGATCTGCGTCATGCCGGAGAACACCTCGATCGAGCGCCGGCAGCTGCTGGAGATGTACGGCGCGCAGATCATCACCTCGCCCGCTGCCGGCGGGTCGAACCAGGCCGTGGCGATGGCCAAGGAGCTCGCGGCCGAGAACCCGGACTGGGTGATGCTCTACCAGTACGGCAACCCGGCGAACGCGCGGGCGCACTACGAGACCACCGGGCCGGAGCTGCTCGAGGATCTGCCGACCATCACGCATTTCGTCGCGGGTCTCGGCACGACCGGCACCTTGATGGGCGTCGGCCGGTTCCTGAAGGAGAAGGTGCCCGGCGTACGCATCGTCGCCGCCGAGCCGCGCTACGGCGAGCTCGTCTACGGCCTGCGCAACATCGACGAGGGCTTCATCCCCGAGCTCTACGACGCGTCGGTGCTCGACACCCGCTTCTCGGTGACGCCGGAGGATGCGCTGCGGCGGACCCGGCAGCTCATCGACGAAGAAGGCATCTTCGCCGGTATCTCGACCGGCGCGATCCTGCACGCGGCGCTCGGCCAGGCGGCCCGCGCGGTCAAGGCGGGGGAGCGGGCCGACATCGCGTTCGTGGTTGCCGACGGCGGCTGGAAGTACCTCTCGACCGGCGCCTACGCCGGCACCCTGGAGGAAGCAGCAGAAGGCCTCGAAGGCCAGCTCTGGGCCTGAGTGCGCGGGGGGTGTGATGCGGGTCACACAGTCGGTGAAGGCGCGGTAACGGATACATTGCCGCTGTGGATGCGCCGATCGGAATCTTCGACAGCGGGGTCGGAGGACTGACCGTCGCGCGCGCCGTCCTCGACCAGCTGCCGCACGAACCGATCGTCTACGTCGGCGACACCGCACACAGCCCTTACGGCCCCCGGCCGATCGCCGAAGTCCGAGCCCTCGCGCTCGACATCCTCGACCACCTCGTCGAGACCCACGCGGTGAAGATGCTGGTCATCGCCTGCAACGCCGCGTCCAGCGCATGCCTGCGTGACGCCCGTGAGCGGTTCGCGCCGCTGCCGGTCGTCGAGGTGATCCAGCCCGCCGTACGCCGGGCCGTCGCGGCGACCCGCAACGGGAAGATCGGCGTACTCGGCACCGAGGTGACGATCGCCAGCCGGTCCTACAACGATGCCTTTGCCGCCGCGCCCCAGATCGAGCTGACCACGGCGGCCTGTCCGCGGTTCGTCGAGTTCGTCGAGGCGGGGGAGACCTGGGGCAACGAGCTGCTGGCGGCGGCCGAGGACTACCTCGCGCCGATCGTCGACGCCGGCTGCGACACCGTGATCCTCGGCTGCACGCACTACCCACTGCTGACCGGCGTCATCTCCTACGTGCTCGGCGACACCGTCACGCTCGTGTCGAGCGCCGAAGAGACGGCGAAGGACGTCTACCGCGAGCTCGCGCGGACCGAGCGGTTCCGCGACGAGTCGTTGCCCGCACCGCACCACCGATTTCTCGCCACCGGCGACCCGGAGCCGTTCGGTCGCCTGGGCCGCCGGTTCCTCGGCCCAGAGGTCGGCGAGGTCGCGCGGGCCGAGCGCTCGCCGCAGCTGCTCGGAACTAGAGCCTCATGATTGGGACCTCATGAAGCTGACCATCGTCGGTTGCGCCGGCACGTTCCCCGGCCCGGACGCGGCGTGCTCGTCGTACCTCCTCGAGCACGACGGGTTCCGGTTGCTGCTCGACGCGGGCAACGGCTCGACCGGTCCACTGCAGCGCACGTGCGGGCTGCTCGATCTGGACGCGATCGCCATCAGCCACATGCACGGCGACCACTACCTCGACCTGATCACCTACACCTACGCACGCCGCTACCACCCCGAAGGCAACCCCAGGTGCCTGCCGGTGCACGGTCCGAGCGACGTCGAGGAGCACGTCGCCTCGGCGTTCGGCCGGCCCGTCGGGCAGCTGCTGTCGGAGGTCTTCGAGTTCCATCCGATCTCGGGCGCGACCACGATGGACATCGGCCCTTTCACGGTCGAACGGGAGCGGGTCAACCATCCGGTCGAGACCTACGCGATGCGCATCACTGCCGGCGGCAGCACGCTCGCCTACTCCGCCGACAGCGGGGTCTGCGACGAGCTCGTCAAGGTCGCGCGCGACGCCGACCTGTTCCTCTGCGAGGCGTCCTACCTCGAGGGTGAGGACAACCCCCCGGACATCCACCTCACCGGCCGCGAAGCGGCCGAGCACGCGTCGCGGGCCGGGGTCGGCAAGCTCGTCCTCACCCATCTCGTGCCGTGGGGCGACGCCGACCGTACGCTGAACGAGGCGACCGCTGCGTACGACGGCGACATCGCCGTGGCGGCCTGTGGCGCCGTCTTCGACATCTGACCTGCTGCATCTGATCTGCGACTGCTGAGAGGTTTCCCGCATGCCGCGTCACGACGGCCGGGCCGACGACGAGCTGCGCCCCGTCACCATCACCCGCGACTGGCTCGACCACGCCGAGGGCAGCGTGCTCGTCGAGTTCGGCAAGACCCGCGTCCTGTGTGCGGCGTCGGTGACCGAGGGAGTGCCGCGGTGGCGCAAGGGCAGCGGCCTCGGGTGGGTGACCGCGGAGTACGCGATGCTGCCGCGCTCGACCCACACCCGATCCGACCGTGAGTCGGTGAAGGGCCGCATCGGCGGGCGCACGCACGAGATCTCGCGGCTCGTGGGCCGGTCGTTGCGTGCCGCGATCGACTACAAGGCGCTCGGCGAGAACACGATCGTCATCGACTGTGACGTGTTGCAGGCCGACGGCGGCACCCGCACCGCGGCGATCACGGGGGCGTACGTCGCGCTGGCGGACGCGGTGTCGTGGCTGCGCGGCCGTGGCGCGCTCGTCAGCGAGCCGCTGGTGACGTCGGTCGCTGCCGTCTCGGTCGGAGTCGTCGGCGGTTCGCCGGTGCTCGACCTCTGCTACGAGGAGGACGTGAGCGCCGAGACCGACATGAACGTCGTGTGCACCGGCGACGGCCGCTTCGTCGAGGTGCAGGGAACGGCGGAGGGTGAGCCGTTCGACCGCGCGGAGCTCGACCTCCTGCTCGACCTAGCGGCGTCGGGTTGCGCGAAGCTCGCCGCGATGCAGCAGGACGCCCTGGCGCGTTGACTCAGGTCGTCCTCGCCACCCACAACCGGCACAAGGTCGAAGAGCTACGCCGCATCCTCGCGCCGTACGACGTGAAGCTCGCGTCGCTCGAAGACTTCCCGGATGTGCCGGAGGTGGCGGAGACGGGCGCGACCTTCGCCGACAACGCGTTGCTGAAGGCGCGCGCCGTCGCAACCGCGACCGGCTTGGTCGCGGTCGCCGACGACAGCGGCCTCGCTGTCGACGCGCTCAACGGGATGCCCGGGGTGCTGTCGGCGCGGTGGGCCGGCCGGCACGGCGACGACGAGGCGAACCTCCGACTCGTCCTCGCGCAGGTCGCGGACATGCCGGACGAGCGACGCGGCGCGGCGTTCGTGTGCGCGGCGGCCGCCGCCACGCCGGAGGGTTCAGAAGTCGTCGTCGAGGGACGGCTCGAGGGCTCGCTCACGCGCGCGCCGCGCGGCTCGAACGGCTTCGGCTACGACCCGATCTTCCTGCCGGCCGGAGGTGAGCGGACGACGGCTGAGCTCGATCCGCACGACAAGGACGCGATCAGCCACAGGGGCCGCGCGTTCCGCGAGCTCGCACCGCTGCTCGCGACGCTGCTGCAGCGTTCCTAGCCGAACCAGCGCGCGATGCGCGTCCGGCCGAAGTCCTTCTTGTCGGCCGCGAGCTCGCGGGAAGGACCTTCGAGCCCGCCGTACGGCGCCTGTCCGGCCCGGAAGGTCACGTCGACCTTGGCGACCTGGTCGCTACCGAACTGCAGGTAGCAGACGCCCCGGCCGTCGTACGCCGCGTCGCTGTGTTCGGCGCGGATCTGCGCAGCGATCAGGTGGGCGGCGACCACGGCTTGTCCCTCGGCGAAGACGCCTGCTTTCGGCGTGCCGACGCTCGTCACATCGCCGAGCGCGTAGACGCCGTCGTACGTCGTCCGAAGGGTCAGCGGGTCAACAGGGATCCACCCGTCGACGGTCATGCCGGCGTCGACGACAACTTGCGGCGCCCGATGTGTGGGCACGCCGAGGAACAGGTCGCAGTCGATCTCGCTGCCGTCGCTCAACACGAGCGTCGTCTCGTGCACCGCGCGGACGAGACGTTCGGGAACCCACTCGATGCCGCGCGACGCGAACTCGGCGAGCAGCACCTCGGACGCTTGGGGTGACGGAGGGATCGGTGCACCGAACGGCATGACCAGCGAGACCCGCGATGTCGCGAGCAGCCCGCGGTCGCGGAGCAGGTCATGCGCCAGCAGCGCCGCCTCGCTCGGTGCCGGCGGACACTTGAACGGCGTCGAGGTCACACCGACGACGACGTGCCCGCCGTCGAACGACGCCAGCACGTCGCGCAGCGCGAACGCGCCCGGCACCGTGTAGAACTCGTGCCCGTGCTCCACCAGGCCCGGTGTCGCCGCCACGTCGAGGTCGGCGCCGAGCGCCACAACGAGCACGTCGGCATCGAAGCTGCCGGTATCGGTGCCGACGCGCTTCGCCGCCGGGTCGATCGCCGTGACCTCGGCGCGGACGAAGCGCACGCCGGGCTTCACCAGGTCGGCGTAGCGGTGGAGCACCTCGTCAGGCTTCGCCCGGTCGAACATCACGTCGAACTTCGAGAACCCGAACACGAAGGCGTCGCTGCGATCGATGAGGACGAGGTCGAGCTCGTCCCGGAACTGCTCCGACAGGATTGAGCACAGCTCCAGCCCCCCGAAGCCGGCGCCGAGAACGACGACGCGCATGTCGCCGACGCTAGACGCCGACTGCCGTCGAGTGCGACGAAATGCACGTTCTCAGGCCCCTGGAGACGTGCATTTCGTCGCACTCGACCTGATTGAAGGGCCTACGATCGAGGGGCCGCGCGCCTGGCGGAACTGGTAGACGCGCCAGGTTTAGGTCCTGGTGTCTTCGGACGTGGGGGTTCGAGTCCCCCGGCGCGCACGAGTCAGTGCAGCTTCAGCGGGAGCAGGACCGACGGTGGACCGGCGGGGGCGACGGAAGTGCCCGGGTCGGTGTCGCCGTAGAAGCGCACGCTTACCGGCGCGCCGCCCGGCGGCGGTTCGAAGTAGACATCGAGCTCGACCACGTCGCGCGCGCCGACGTTCACAGAGTCCGGTTGCCGCTTGATGTTCATCGCGTCGATGCTCGGAGAGACGTTCGCTCCGTTCGCGAGCACCAGCTGCTGCCGAGCGGTGCTGAACGAGTGGTAGGTCGCATCGAGCGAGCGAACGCGTTCGCGCACGCGGCAGAGCGGGTTGTGCGGGTCGAACTCGGCATGCGTCCCGGTGAGGTAGGTGATGCCGCAGCGGGCGTCGAGGAGGCGCACCGCGAAGTGCCCGGAGTGGTGCTCGGCCGCCGGCTGCACCACGTCACCCGGCCCGAGCGTGCGTTGGACGGTCACGACAGCCGGACTCGCATGATGCGTCGAACAGCCGCCGAGCGCGACAAGGGCGACGACTGCCGCGATGCGTCCGACTGGCATCGGGCAAGTATCGTCGGGTTGGTGCCGGACGTTCGTGACTCGACCGAGCTTGTCGACGTCGTCGTCGTCGGCGGTGGACCGGCGGGGCTCGCGACCGCTGCCGAGGCGGCCCGCGGTCGGTTGCGCGTGGTGGTGCTCGAGCGCGGTCACGCCATCGGTGAGCCGGTGCGCACGAGTGGCGGCAGCTTCATCAAGCCGCTGCGCCGGCTCGGGGTGCCGCCGTCCTGCTGGCATCCCGTGCACTCGATCCGGGTGATCGGTCCCACCACCAACGTCGCCAAGCGCTACCGCGTCGCGCGAGGCTGCGTGCTGGACGTCCGCGCGACCTACCAGTGGCTGGCACAGCGCGCGATCGATGCCGGCGCCGAGATCCGGTTGCGCGCCAACGTCGACGGCGCTGTCACCGAGGGCGATCGGTTCGTCGGCGTACGCGCCCGCGACCCGTTCCGGGGGCGTTTCGAGCTGCGCACCGCGGTGGTCGTCGATGCCAGCGGGCACACCGGTTTCCTCGGTCGGGAGGCGGGCCTACGTCCTGGCAACGAGCGAAGCGCCGTCGGGATGGAGCTCGAGCTGCACGCCCCTGGCTACGACCAGGACGAGGCGGTCTTCTGGCTCGGCGACGATGTCGCACCCGGCGGCTACGGGTGGGCCTTTCCTGTCGGCAACTCCCGGGTCCGGCTCGGCGTCGGCGTGGTCCGGCCGGAGAGCGATGCAGAGCCGCGGGTACTGCTCGAGGGGCTCGAGAAGGCGTTCGTGGAGCTGCTCGCGCCGGGGACGCCGAGCAGCCCGATCGAGATGCACAGCGGCCTGATGCCGGTGCTGCCGCCGACGGCCGCGGCGCTGGTCGGCGACGGTTTCGTGTCGGTCGGCGACGCGGCGGGGCAAGGGTCGACGTTGCTCGGTGAGGGCATCCGTTATGCGATCACCGCAGGCCGGCTGGCCGGCCGCGCGATCGCGAGCTCGCGCGGCGACTACACGTCGCGCGGCCTCGCGTCGTACCCGCGCGAGTGGAAACGACAGATGGGGCGCGACCTCGCGATCTCCTACGCCGTCAACACACGCATCTGCAACTTCCGCGAC
>Ga0070679_100002165_pt1 | contig 17716 bp, 11 predicted proteins | sample KBSC63BmetaG_FD_65652 | JGI IMG/M metagenome (GOLD analysis project Ga0070679, IMG submission 65652) | Corn rhizosphere microbial communities from Kellogg Biological Station, Michigan, USA - KBS C6-3B metaG | ecosystem: Host-associated > Plants > Roots > Rhizosphere | place: USA: Michigan... | reverse complement strand
GCGTCGGCTCCGGACCGCCTGCCGTCGACGCGTTCCTTCGCGCGATTCACGGCTGATCCAGTATTGCGTCGCCGGCGGTCCCCATGCACCTGCAGCGCAGCGAGCTGATTCTTTCCGCGACCGATCTGTCCAACTTCCTGGCGTGCCGGCACCGCACGGGATTGGACATGGCGGCTGCACATGGCGTGAAGACGCGCCCCCATCAGGATGATCCGCTGCTGGAGATCCTCTGGCAGCGTGGGCTGGACCACGAGAAGTGGTACGTCGAGACGCTGCGCACGCCCGAGACAACGGTCGTCGACCTCGGCGACATCGGCGATCCGGTGGAGCGCGTCGAGCAGACGCGCGACGCGATGGCGCGCGGCGTCGATGTGATCGTACAGGCCGGGCTCAGCGAGATGGGCTGGTTCGGCAAACCGGACGTCATGCGCCGGGTGAATCGGCCGAGCCGGCTCGGTGCCTGGTCATATGAGATCGCTGATACGAAACTCTCCCGGGAGACGCGCGCCGGGACGATGCTCCAGCTCGGGCTGTACTCCGAGATGCTCGCGACGGCGCAGGGCGCGAGGCCCGAACATTTCCACGTGGTCACGCCGGATCCGCTCGGCCCGATCCACACGTTCCGCGTCGAGGACTACGCTGCGTACTTCCGCCTGATTCGGGCGCGGATGCTCGAGACCGTCGCGCTCGGACACGACGGCATCGCCTCGGCGCACTATCCGGATCCCGTCGACCATTGCGAGATCTGCCAGTGGGTCAGTGCCTGTGCGGCACGCCGGCGCGCCGACGATCATCTCTCGCTCGTCGCGGGGATCACGCGGCTGCAGCGACGCGAGCTCGAGTCGCGCGCGGTCACCACGCTCGCCAATCTCGCCGCGCTTCCCCTGCCGCTCGATTTCAGGCCGAAGCGCGGATCGGTCGAGACCTTCGTGCGCGTGCGCGAGCAGGCGCGCGTGCAGCATGCGTCGCGCGGGCTCGATCAGCCCATTCACGAGCTGCTTGTCATCGAAGCGGAAAAGGGACTGTGCCGGCTCCCCGAGCCGTCGGCGGGCGATCTCTTTCTCGATCTCGAGGGCGATCCGTTCGCGACGGAAGGCGGCCGCGAGTATCTCTTCGGCGTCGCGCGCGCGGACGGCAGCTATCACTCGTCGTGGGCATTCACCGAGAGTGACGAGCGGCGCGCGTTCGAGCGGATGATCGACCTGATCGTGGATCAGACACGCGCGCACCCCGGCATGCATGTCTATCACTACGCGCCCTACGAGCCCGCGGCGTTCAAGCGGCTGATGGGACGCCACGCCACGCGCGAGCGTGAGCTGGATGCGATGCTGCGCGAAGGGCGATTCGTCGACCTCTACGCGGTCGTGCGCCAGGCGATGCGCGCCGGTGTCGAACGCTACTCGATCAAGAGTCTCGAGCCGTTGTACGGATTCGCTCGCGATGTCGTCCTCGCGGATGCGAATCGATGCCTCAAGGCGATGGAGTACGCGTTGGAGCTCGGAATTGCCGCGCGCGTGACCGATGATGTGCGCGCGACGGTCGAGCGTTACAACTGCGACGACTGTCGTTCGACGCTGAAGCTTCGTGATTGGCTGGAGCGCGTTCGTGCCGACATGGAGGCGGCCGGCACTCCGGTGCCTCGCCGCGCGTTGAACGACAAGGAGCCTCCGCCCGCCGTGGACGAGCGCGCTCGGCGCGTGGATGCTCTCCGCGCGCGCCTCCTCGCGAACATCCCAGAGACCCGGGCAGACCGCTCGCCCGAGCAGCAAGGTCGCTGGCTCCTTGCCTATCTGCTCGACTACCATCGGCGCGAAGACAAAGCGGGATGGTGGGAATACTTCCGACTTTGCGACCTGGCCGAGGAGGACCTGTTCGAGGAGCGTGACGCGGTCGGCGGTCTCGAGCCAGTGGGTCGCGTCGGCCCGGTCATCAGCCGGAAGACCGGCAAGCCGACCAGGTCGGTGATCGATCGGTATCGGTATCCCGCGCAGGAAATGGAGATCGAAGCGGGCGACGAGTTGCATACGAGCAAGGACCCCTTCGGAAAGGTTGCCGCGGTCGATCGCGCGGCCTTGACCATCGACATCGAGAAGGGTCCGAGGCGCACCGACGTGGACCCGACGGCGGTATTCGCATTCTCTCATGTGCCGAGCGATGCGATGGAAGGAGCACTCCTTCGTATCGGCGAGGCTGTCGCGAACGATGCGACCGAGTTCGCGGCGGCTCGCGCTCTGCTGCACCGCGACCCGCCAAGGCTCGCGTCGGGGACGTTTGCCGCCGATCCTGGCGAGCTGGCAAGCGACTTCGCCGTGCGCATCGTCGGTGAGCTCGCCGACACGGTGCTTGCGATCCAGGGCCCACCAGGCGCCGGTAAGACCTTCTGCGGCGCGCGCATGATCCGCGAGCTCATTCGTCAGGGCAAACGCGTCGGGGTCACGGCGACCGGCCACAAAGTCATTCGCAAGTTGCTCGAGGACGTTGCAGGCGCGGCAGATTCACGCGTGCGGCTCGGGCACAAGGTCGGCGCGGGCGACACCGGCTCGGAGCCGAGAATCCGTCCCATCGGCGATAACGCCGAGGCGCTCACGGCGCTGCAATCCGGGGAGGTGAACGTACTTGGTGGAACGCCCTGGCTCTGGGCGCGCCCGGAATTCGCGAACACCGTCGACGTTCTCTTCGTGGACGAGGCCGGCCAGATGTCGCTCGCGAACGTCGTCGCCGTCTCACAGGCCGCGAACAGCGTCGTCCTGCTCGGCGATCCGCAGCAGCTCGAGCAGCCGCGGAAGGGTACGCATCCGGATGGCGTCGGCGCCTCCGCGCTCGAACATCTCCTCGGTGAACATCGCACCATCCCCGCGGACCGCGGCCTCTTCCTCCCCGTCACGTGGCGACTGGCGCCGGCCATCTGCACCTTCACATCAGAGGTCTTTTACGATGGGAGACTGACGTCGCGCGATGGGTTGGCGAAGCAGCGGCTCACCGGCGCGCACGGCCTGATCGATGCGGGGCTGGCGATCGTCGGCGTCGAGCACGATGGGAATCGCAACGTCTCGCACGAGGAGGTCGACGTCGTCGCGTCGCTCATCGAACGATTGACGAATGGCCACACGTGCTGGACCGACGTCGATGGCATCGAGCGAACGCTCGTTGGCGCCGACATCCTCGTGGTAGCGCCGTACAACGCGCAGGTGACCCGCCTCTCCGATCGGCTGGCGTCGAGCGGCGTGCGCATTGGGACAGTCGACAAGTTCCAGGGGCAGGAAGCGCCGGTGGTCATCTACTCGATGGCGACCTCGCGACCGGAGGATGCTCCGCGCGGCATGGAGTTTCTCTACAGTCTCAATCGCTTGAACGTCGCGACGTCGCGCGCGAAGTGCGTGGCGATCCTCGTCGCATCGCCACGACTCCTGGAGCCGGAGTGCCGAAGCCCGCGGCAGATGAAGCTCGCCAACGGCCTCTGTCGCTTCCGCGAGCTCGCGCACATGATCTCGATCTGAACACGATCGCGACATGATCCGTCGTCACCGCATCGTCGTCATTCCGGGCGACGGCATCGGCCACGAAGTCGTCCCGGCGGCGCAACGCGTGCTCGAGGCGGCCGCGCGCCGATTCGACTTCGAGCTGGCGTGGGACCATCTCGACTGGAGCTGCGACCGATACCTGCGCGCTGGGCGCATGATGCCCGAGAACGGACTCGACATCCTGCGCTCGTACGACGCGATCTTCCTCGGCGCCGTGGGCGATCCGGCCGTCCCGGATCACGTGTCCCTCTGGGGATTGCTGCTCCCCATTCGTCGAGGATTTCAGCAATATGTGAATCTGCGTCCGGTGCGGATGCTGCCTGGCGTCTCGTCACCGCTGCGCGATCGCGCACCGGGTAGCATCGACTTCTGCGTCGTGCGCGAAAACACCGAGGGTGAATACTCGGAGATCGGCGAACGTGTGAACGTCGGCACGGATGCCGAAGCGGTCATGCAGACGGCGGTATTCTCCCGTCGTGGGTGCGACCGCGTCATGCGGTATGCGTTCGAGCTGGCATCGCGCCGACGCGGGCACGTCACGTCGGCAACGAAGTCGAATGGGCTGCTGCACTCGATGCCGTACTGGGATGAACGCTTCGCCGAGATGGCGGCGCGGTATCCTGATGTGCGGACGGATCGCTATCACATCGACATTCTCTGTGCGCATCTCGTGCGGCATCCGGATTGGTTCGACGTGATCGTGGCGAGCAATCTCTTCGGTGACATCCTATCCGATCTGGGTCCGGCGGTCGTCGGCTCCATCGGGATCGCGCCGAGCGGCAATCTCAATCCGGAGGGCGAGTATCCGTCGATGTTCGAGCCCGTGCACGGGTCGGCACCCGACATTGCCGGTAAGCACGTCGCGAATCCGATCGGGCAGATCTGGTCGGGGGCGATGATGCTCGCGCATGTCGGTGAGACGGAGGCGGGCACCGCGACCGAGCGAGCGATCGAGCAAGTACTCGCTGACGGTGATGCTCCACGTACGGCTGATCTTGGTGGCCGGGCGTCCACGGAGGATGTGGCCGAGGCGATCGCGTCGCGCCTGGTCCAGTAGCCGATTCGTTCCGGGTTTCGCGAACAGCGGAACAGCAGGCCGACGGACAAGTGCACGGACACGTCGACGGACTCTGCGGACTTGTCCCGTGTTCTGGAGAGCTCCACGCGCAACGAGCCCTGACTTTTTTGTGGAACTGCCGCTCGGGATGTCTCTCGAAGCGTCCCGAGCGGTCGTTCATTCAAATCATTTCCGGGGTGGCTGCGCAACGCTCCACAAATCGCGCGAGGAGCACGTCCGTAAAGTCCGTCGACGTGTCCGTACCCCTGTCCGTCGGCTTGCTGTTCTGATTTCTGATCGGGACTACGGACCAGCGCATCGTGCGGATTTACACGCGAGCTCTCTAATGACTAACTGCTACTCTTTGCGACTCCCGCCGACGACAACCGCGCGAGCCATGCCGCGCTCGCGTCCGCCATCTCGGCCAATACGTCGCCATCGCTGCGCCCGGATGATTTGAGAACATGAAAGCTGTGATCCGCGCCCTCGAGCCAATGCATCTCCCAGGGGGCGGTGACGGTCTCCAGCGCATGCTCCATCAGATCGCGCCGGCAGAGACCATCGCGCGTTCCATTGAAGCAGATCACCGGCATGGTGATGCGCGGCAGATGGGCATCGCGAAGCTTGTCTGGCTGGCCTTCCGGGTGCAGCGGATAGGCCAGGAGCAGCAATCCGTCGGCGTCGAATCCGTCGGCCGCGAGCATCGATGCCGCACGTCCGCCCATCGAGCGACCACCGATCAGGAGCGGGCGCGGATGCTCCAGCGCCGCCCGCGCGTGCGCGACGACGGCCGCCGTGGTTGCCATGAGCTTCGGCATCGGGTCGGGGCGGCCCTTGTGCAGCTCCTTGTACAAGAAGTTGAATCGTACGACGCCGATGCCGCGCGACCGCAGCGCGTTGGCGGCAGCGAGCGTCGACCGATCGGACATGCTGCCGCCGGCGCCATGCGCACACACGAACACCGCCTCGTCGCTGCCGGACGTCGCGGGCTCGTACACGGCGCGCGTCTGATCCTCGCCGACATCCACACGCCACTCTGCGGCTGCACTCATGACGGAAGCACCTCGGCAAATGGTGATGTCGGAACGAGGCCCATCTCATCGAGGAACTGGTGGCCGCGCGTCGATTTGCCGCCGCGCGACGCGCAGCGCGTGAGCACGAGCCGATCCTTCGTCCGCGTCATGCCAACGTATAACAACCGCCGCGCTTCCTCGATCTCGGCGCGCGTGGGGCCCGTGCTCGGCGATCCGCCGGGCAATTGCGCGTCCTCCACGCCCACGACGTACACGCGTGAGAACTCGAGCCCCTTGGTCGAATGCATCGTGAGCAGGTTGACGCGCCCGCGGGTCGGCTCGTGGCCGTCGGTCCTCGAGAGCATCGCACGCTCGAGAAAGAGGGCGATCTGCGAGTGGATCGGCCCGTCGGGAATTCCGGCGATGAGCCGACGTAACCGCTGCATCGCCACCGGATACCGCTCGTCCGCACTCTTCTCGGCGCGCAGTTTGATCATCAGCTCCGGTCCGCCGAGTCGCTCGATCAGCTCATCGACCGTCGGCAGGGAAAGGTCGTCGCCGATCTCGCGCTCGTAGTGGTCGAGACACGAGCTGTATCGTCCGAGCGCGTACACGCGTGAGAAGTCGCGAAACCTGCGCGCTTCGTCGCACAGCGACCGATCGTCGGAGAGCGCGAGCGCAACGCCGACCTGATCGAGCAGGTTGACGAGCGCCGTCTTGCGCGCGCGGCACCGCTTCACCCGGTCCAGCTCGAGCACGACCTTCGCCAACGCGATCGTGTCGTCGAGCGCGCGGTGGGAGCGTCCCGGATCGATGCCGAACTGTCGGGCGAGATCGACGAGCTTGCGGCTGGTGGGATAGAGATCGCGCGCCAGCGGCAGCGTGTCGTACGTGCAGAGGTCGAAGCGCTTCCCCATCGCGCGCACCATGCGATTGAGAATGCGGAAGTCGAAGTCGTAGCCGTTGTGTGCCACGATGACGTCGTCGCCGCAGAACGCGCGCGCCTTCGCCCAGATATCCTCGAAGCGCGGCGCCGCGGCGACGTCGACGTCACGAATGCCGTGCGTGTCGGTCGCCGCGGGAGCAATCCGGGCGCGCGGCCTCACGAGCGTCGAGAACTTCTCCACGATCTCGCCGTTCCGCACACGCACGGCCGCGATCTCGACGATCTCGGCATTGTCAATGTTGTTATCGGTAGTTTCGAGATCCAGCGCCGTGAAGCTCGTGAACGCGTCGCCCACTTCGTCCATCTCGACGAGCTGCGCCGCCTTGAACACACCGAGCGCGATGCCGACCGACGGCGTATCACCCGGCATGATCGGAACTGCGTCGGACGGACAGGCGCTACCAAGCGGGGCGGCATCGACATGAATCGCGCCGAGCATCGCTTTGAGCGCGATCTCGACGCCGCCCATGCGCGGCAGCCACACCACTCCGTTGCGCGCGCGGACCGCGCGCAGACGGTCGGCGAGCGCGACGACATCCGGCAGTGAGGCGGGATCGCTGATCTCGTCGTGGCGTTCGTCGAGAATGGACTTGAGCTTCGAGACCCGGCGCGACAACAGGTCCTGCACCAGCGGCGCGAGCGAGACGTGATGCTTGCCGAGCGCAGCGAGATTCTTCCAATCGGTGAGCGCGCGGCGAATGCGCTTGCCCGCCGTATCCCCGCGCGGCAGCCGCGTCGCCATGTGATTGAGCTGTCGACGCAGATCGTGGCGCGCCGCCTCGGCCTGTGCGCGTGCTTCGTCGAAGAGCACGCGCGGCATGTTCACGCGGAAGAATTCATCGCGGCAGACATCGTCGCGCGGGTTCGCGATGACGCGCATCGCGGCGACGACGTAGGCGACGACCGGGTCTTCGGTCAGCGCGCGACCATGCGCGAGGCGACACGGAATCCCGGCGGTGAGGAACGCGGTCTCGAGCGCGTTGCCGATCTCGTGGGTGCGATAGAGCACCGCGATGTCGCCCCACGCCAGCTTGTTGTCCGCGACGTCGCGCCGGATGTCGTCGATGATCCACGCCGCTTCATCGTCGTCGCTGTCGAAGCCGGCGGCGGAGATCGGGAATGCGGATTCGTGCTCTGCGCGCGGGGTGATTCGGCGCTCGAACAGCGGGGGGTTGATCGACACGAGCTTCCGCGCGAGCGCGAACACGTCGCGACTGCACCGCCGATTCTCCTCGAGGTGCACCGGCTGCACGATGTCGAAGTCGTTCATGAATGTCGTGAACACGGACGGATCGGCGCCGGCCCACGAGTAGATCGACTGATCGTCGTCGCCCACGCCGAACACGTGGCGGTGATCGCGTGCGAGCGCCTTCACGACGCGGTACTGAATCGGATTGAGATCCTGGAACTCGTCGAGGAGCACGACGTCCCATCGTGCACGAATGAGCGGCGCTTCCTCGGCACGCTCGAGGAGCTCGGCCGCCTTGACGACCAGCGTGTCGAAATCGACGATCCGGCGCTCCGTCAGGAAACGCTCATAGCGCTCGAACAGCCGCAGGTCGTCATGGAGCAGCGGATCACCGCGGAAGCGATGTGCCGAGAAGCGCGTGAGCGTACGCTTGTGCCAGCGGCGGAAGCCTTCGAGGCGACGCAGCGCCGCGAGCTGATACTCCTCGTCCGCGATGCCGAAGCCCGACTGCAGCATGACGCGCGCGCCCAGCTCGCGCAGGAGCTCCGCGCAGAACGCGTGGATGGTGCCGCGCTTGATCTTGCCCGCCGCCGCGCCGAGCCTCGCTTCCAGGCGCTCGGCGATCTCGCCCGCGGCCTTGTTGGTGAACGTGAACGCGCAGATCCGCGCCGGATCGACGCCGTGCCTCTCGATGAGGAAGCGAATACGCTCGGTGAGGCAGAACGTCTTCCCCGCACCGGGTCCGGCGAGCACGAGCAGTGGCCCCGGCGCCGCTTCGATCGCTTGTCGCTGCGATGGCGTCGGGGTCTTGGGCTCGTGCATCGACGAACCCGGGGAGCTCACGCGAAGCGGCGCTGAGAGCGCTCGCGCGCTTTCCGCGCTTCCTCTTCACGGTTGCGCGGCGGGGCGTGAATCTCGAGCGACGCGATCAGGCGGCGCGCCGCATCCGTCACCTCGTCGACGGCAAGGTCGAAGGCCTGCTCGTTCGCGCGCGACGGCTTGCTGGTTCCGCTCAGTTTGCGCACGAACTGGAGGGCCGACGCGCGGATCTCGTCATCCGTCGCGGGCGGCTCGAAGTTGGCGAGGGTCTTGATATTCCGGCACATCGGGCGCGTCTCCTCGGGAGTGGGGCGAAAGCTCCCCGAATATGCTTCAGGCGCACACGGGCGTGCCAGCCTTGCGAAGCGGCTCGTTGATCGCCCCGTCCGGGAGAGAGGGCGCGTGCCGTGAGACGCTTCTCTACCGATTGAGCCAGTAGGACATCTTCACGAGGAACGTGTTGGCCGGGTGCAGCCGCATCAGGTCGCGGATATCGCCGCCGAAGTCGCGCGTCCCCTCGATCGGCTCCGAGCCCTGGCGCCCTTCGTTCCACACGAGAAACAGCGTCGACCCCGGCTTGTACTCCCAGCGGAACACCACGTTCGATTGGAATTCCTTGAAGTTGAATCCGCCTGGATCGCCCGTGACGCTCGCGTTCAGGAACGGCGCGTACCGCGCATCATATGCCGCGGCGCGCGGCGTCGCCGAGAGCTGCCGCACGTCCGTGTACGTCCCCTTCGACACGAATGGCTGCGTGTAGACCTGCAGCGACACGTTCGGCGCAAAGGTGTAGTTCATGCGCACGGTCGCCGACGTCGTCGTCTGATCGAGATGCGCGAAGGTGTAGTGCGTGCCGAGCGAATCGCCGAAGCGCCCGTACCACTGGTTGTCCGCGATGTTGCGGGACCAGTTGACCGAGACCGCGGAGCTGAAGCGGCCCGCCGCCTTGTAGTCGATCTCGGGACTGAAATTCCAGGACGAATTGCGTCCGCCGCTGCTCGAGAAGTAGCTCGTGTTGAAGAGCGGTACGACCGACCGCCGATCGTTCCCGTTGATCGATAGCCAAGGCGCGATGTACGAATCCTGCCGCACGGCCGGGCCGCCGCGCGCCGCACGATCGTCGTAGGTGGTGCCGAGCTGACCGAGCGTGCCGCCCATGTGCCATCCCCAGTTGTTTTTGAGGTTGATGTGCACGTTCGTATTGTACGCGGCTTCCTGCGCGAGTCCGCCGGCGGTCCAGTACTGCCACCAGTTGTTGTTCCACTGGAAGCGCTGGTAGAACAGATGCTCGCGGCGATCGAAGTAGCCGACCCAGGTGCTCCACGACTGCTGATCGGCACGACGCAGGTAGCCGAGGTCGTTGACCTCGAATCCCGGTGAGCGTCGCTGGTAGGCGGACTCGAACATCAGATGCTGGCCGCCGACTTTATCAAACTTGAATTCCTCGGCATCGCCGCCCAGTGTCGTCCGCGTGGAATCGAGCGGGAGGCCGCCATCAGGACGCTGGTAGTAATGCACCGGGTCCGTCTGCAGCGCGTAGATCGACTGCCGGCTTCCCTGCACCTTGCTCTGATCGAACGAGCCGGACACCTCGTACGTGTCGTTCAGGAACCGATGCCGGAAGTCGAGGCCACCGACGTACGCGCTTGACGTGAGGAACGGCGACGTCCAGCGATCCTGATTGCGATTCACCGCGGTGAAGATGCCGCCGATGCTGCTCTTGCCATTGCGAAGATCCTGCTTCACGCGAGCGACGGTGAAGTTGGTCGCGGGCTCGTAGGTGGTGTCGCCGGGACTCGACGCGCGCTGCGTGGCGGCATCGAGCACGCCAAACGTGAATCCATTCTGATAGCGGCCCAGCAGCTTCGCGGCGCCGAGGATCGTGGTGGGCTGCGTTGGGACCGTGTCGCCGTATGCGCCCGCGAGCTCCGGCGTGCGTCCAATGCGGCGGCTGTAGTAAAGTCCCTCGCCGCCACAGTTCACGTTGTTGCAGTTCACGTCGAAGCGGAACAGGCCTCGTCCGGCGACGAAGAACGGCCGCCGCTCGTCGAAGAAGGATTCGTAGGCGCTGAGATTGAGCACCGCGGGATCGGCTTCGACCTGCCCGAAATCGGGATTGATCGTGGCGTCGAGGGTGAGATTCGAGGCAACGCGGTACTTCAGATCGCCACCCATCGTGACGTTCGACTTGCCCGAGTAGCGATTGTTCGTGATCTCTGATGCGTTCTTCGTGACGACGTACGGCATCGCTTCGAGCCGGCGGGGTGTTTCGAGATCGTCGAGCCCGTTCAGCGTCCCGAACTGTGAGACGAAGCCTGGCTTCGACTGGCTCAGCAGGGGCCAGATCACGCGCTCGTTGTAGCGATAGATGTCGCGATCGATCGTGAAGCCGAACGAGTGCGAACGCTCCGTGCTGTAGCGCATCTGCGAGAGCGGAATGCGGAACTCCGCCGTCCAGCCGAGTGAATCGATGCGCGTCGCGACGTCCCACACGGCATCCCACGCGCCGTCTTCGTTGCCGTCGTCGTACACCGCCTGATCGATCTTCACGCCCGCGGCGTTCACGCCGAACTCGTAGCCGGTCCGCCGGTCGTGATACGAGTCGACGAAGACCCAGATCATGTCCGACGGCGTGAACGTATCGCGCCGCTCCAGCAGCTTGATGATGCTGTCCGGATGTGGATCGAAGGCGCGGACGAAGACATACAGATTCGCGGCATCGTACGCGACCTTCGCGACCGTCTTGAATCGGGGCTCCTTCCCTTCGGTCGGCTGCCACTGCCGGAACGCCGTGATCGGCGGCGCGGCGCGCCAGACGGGATCGTCGTCCGATCCGTCGATCGCCGGCGCGGCGTCCGCGCGAATGGCGACGGCGGTGCTGTCCGTCGGCGCGGGCACAGTGCGCGCCGGCGTGCGACGCGCGTCAGCGACGGTGCGTGCTTGCGGTATCTGAAGACTCAGCGCGAGGCCGAGCAGTGCCGAAAAAACCATCGTACAGTCCCGTCCGCGGAATGCGCCGATCTTCGAGCTTCGCGGAATTGGACAGCACTATCGGTGGGATTGGTTGGGAAGTTTCGGGGATGAATTGCGCGCAACGCGACGCGGACGCCACGCAGGCCGGACGAATCGTAAGTAACGTGTAAATGCGAAGCGATTCGCGGCGAACGCGTCCGTGCTAGCGTTCCATCTTCTTGATGCACGCGTTGAGCTTCGCTCGATCCGCATCATTCGTGAGCAGCGCGCGCAGATCGGCGTCTCGCTTCGCGTCGAGCGCCTTGATGCGCTCGCGGTAGTCCATCGCGCTGCGATCGAGGCTCGCGCGATCCGTCATCCACGTCGTGACGACGCCCGCGGCCCGCTGCTCCTGCACGTCCGTGAGCTTGATCCCCTGGAACATCTGATGCACGAGAAGCTTCGCGATCTCTTCCTTTGGCGTGCCGGCGGGAACTTTCATCGGCTCGCCGCATTTCTGCGCGAGCGCGGACCGCGAGCTGACGGCCAGCGCGAGCGCGACGAGCCACACGAGTAGTTTGCGCATCACGACTCCTCGTTCAACCCGCGCATCCCGGGCACTTGAACACGATCGCCATGAGTCGCGTGAACGCCTCGGCGAGCAATCCTCCGGCGGTCACCGCGGCCGCTGTGCCGGCGAGCAGTCGCGTCGCACCCGTCGCGAACCTCCGCATGCGCGACTCACGGCCGATCTCGCTCTTCCACGACTCGCGACGCGCGATCGCCTGCTGACAGAGCGACCAGATGCCGAACGCGCTCACCACGGCAAACCACAACGCCGTACGCCGTGCACCAATGCTCCAGAAGTGCACCGCCGCGGGAATGGCGAGCTGAAGCCCTTGGTAGAATCGCGCGGGCATCTGCGCCAGCGCGACGCCGTGCAGCATCGTGGCGAGCGTCGGCTCGGGTTCACGCGGCGACTCGACGATTGCGTCGGGCATGCGCACCTCGGATGGCGATCGCGGCGCCACCAGCCGGTGGCGCCGTATCGACGGTCTACAGAATGGTAATACGTGGCTTCGACGAGCGCTTGTCGTCCGCTCGGGTCAGAACGTCCAATGGACGATCGAATATCGGCCCGGTGCGCCCGACAGCGCGCCGATCAGCGCGGGCGCGATGTCGATGCGCAACCCGTCACGCGCGCCGACGCGCCCGCGCTCGAGCCGAGACGATCCCGTCTCGCTGCCCGAAAGTCCGGCGCGGCGCGGCGCCATCGTCTGCAAGGTGATCGCCGTTCCGATGATGCCGCCCGCCGTCGCAAATCCGACGTCGAGCGCGACGTCACTGCTCTGAGACAGGACCGGCAGCGCGAGCCCCATTAAAGATCCTGCAACTGCCCCGACCTGAAGGATGCGACCCTGTGCCGCCGTCAAGTCGAAACGCTTCGCGATCAATCGATCGCCCGCCCACGCGCCGGCGAGATAGGCCGGCGTCGCCGCGGCAGCCGCCAGTTGATTCGACGGCTTCGAATCGGCGACCAGCGTACCACCGACGCCGGCGCCGAGCAGCGCCGTCGTGTACACGGCGTTGACGTCACCCGCCGTGACCGTGTACGACGCACTGCGCGGATACGCGAGTCCAATTCCGTAGCCGATGATGCCGCTGCCCGCGGCAACCGCGGCCTGCGCGCGAGCATCAGCACCAAGGGCGCTGCCGATTCCCCAGCCGGTCAATCCAGTCATCGTCACGCCGGCGCTGGCGGCATGCGATTCGGCGTCCGTCAACGACCGTCCCAGCGACGCTCCCGCGATCGTCCCGGCGACAGCCGCGCCCAGCATCAATCCGCGCTGGAGTTTGTCGAAATTGTTGTCGAGCGAGTACGAAATCAGCGCGGCCTCCGCCGCACCATCGACCGCAAGATGCGCCGCGAGATCGTTCTGCGCACGGGTGAACGACTGCGATTGCGCGGTCGCGTACGACGCGAAGAACGACCCGCCCGCGACGAGAAGATATGCCGCGCCCGCCGAGGTTCCGTCGTCCGCGAGCGACGCGGCGAGTGGACCATACAACCAGAGACCGAGCACCGTCTGATCACGCGCGAACGCAAAGCCCGCGGGCTCGGAGACGATCGTCGACCCGCTTTCACCCGTCGGCCGACCCGTTGCGGACATGCCGACATCGATCGCGTTCCGCAGCGAGTCACGCTCGACCTCCGAGATGGTCCTGCGCTCCAACGCACCGCTCATGCGCTGCACGACGAGCACGTAGCCACCAGCGGGCTTCACCGAATAGAGACGCGCCTCGCGATAGTCACCGGTAATCGGCCACGCAATCGCATCCAATCGCAGCCGCGTCGCCAGCACGGGCGTCACCGCCATCACGCGCCCGGCGCTATCGAATGGAACCGGAGCCTCCACGCTCTGCGCGACCGCGGTTCGAGTACCGACCGCCAGCGCCGCCAGCCATACGAGTCTGACCAGATGTCGTTGCATGTGTTCCTGGGTTCGGATTGTCTCACTGCAAGATTCCGCCGGGACCGCAGCGCCGAGATACGTCAACCGACGTAGCGCGGGGGTTCCGCTCGGCCCGGCCGGCGATATGTTCGCTGGGCCATCATCTCCTCGGAGCAGACATGCGCAACGCCGAGTATCGCGACGAGTTGGAATTGTTGGATGAGGTACAGACGGATGCGGAGCTTGCCGCGGGGGAGCTCGAGGACGCAAGCAGCGGTGAAGTCGATCGACGCGAGTTCGTCTTTCTCACGCTCGCCGCTGCCGCGGCCACGACGTTCGGCTTTGGGTCGCCCGCCCTTGCGCAGGGCGCTGGCGGCGCAGGACGTGGCCAACAGCCGCAGGCGCCACTGCCCCCGCTCGGCAACGGCGAGCCTGTGTCGTGGACGTTCCAGCCCTATCCGGGCGGCACCGGCGCCCTCATGGAAAAGCTCATTCACGAACGTGGCGCGGCAGCGTTCGCGCGCGCGACGTTCACGGTCGAGCCGTGGACGGGGCCTGTGCCGACGAATCCGGACGACATCGCATTTCTTCCGGCGCATCGGCTGTCGGCGCTCATCAAGGGGCGCAAGCTCACGTCGACACAGGTGACGCGCATCTATCTCGATCGCATGAAGCGCCTCGATCCGGTGTTGTTGTGTGCCGTGACGATCATGGAAGATCAAGCGATGGCCGAAGCGGCAAAGGCCGACGCCGAGATCAAGGCGGGCAAGTATCGCGGTCCGCTGCACGGCGTTCCGTACGGCGTCAAAGATCTCTTTGCGACGAAAGGCGTCCGCACCACGTGGGGCTCGCGCGACTTCGAGAATCGCGTGATCGACGAGGATGCCGAGGTGGTCGTGCGGCTCCGCGACGCGGGCGCCGTGTTGATGGCGAAGCTCGCGACTGGCTTGTTCGCGCAGGGCGATCAGTGGTATCGCGGCCGCACGAACAATCCGTGGGACATTCGTCGCGGGTCGAGTGGGTCGTCGGCCGGGCCGTCGTCGGCGACCGCGGCGGGGTGCGTCGCCTTCGGGATCGGGACGGAGACGTCGGGCTCGATCGTCTCACCGGCGCGGGAGTGCGGGCTGAGCGCGCTGCGTCCGACGTTCGGCCGCGTGAGCCGGGCGGGCGGAATGGTGCTCGCGTGGTCGCAGGATCGCGTCGGGCCGATCTGCCGCACGATCGAGGATTGCGCGATGGTGTTCAACGTCATCCACGGGGTCGATCCCAAGGATCCGTCGACGGTGACCACGCCGTTCCATTTCGATCCTGCAATCAAAATCTCCTCGATGCGCATCGGTGTCGACGCGAATGCGCCGCAGGAGTTCGTCGCCAAGCTGCGCGAGCTCGGCGCGTCGCCGAAGCCCATCGGACCGCGACCGAGCGTGCCTGGCGGCGGTGGACTCGGTGTCGAGTCCGCGGCGGCGTTCGATGAATACGTGCAGATGAAAGCGAAGGAGCTCGGTATCGCGCTCGATTCGTTGCCGGAGCCGCAGCGCGGTGGTGGCCGGGGTGCCGGTGGCGGTGGTCGCGGACGCGGCGCTGATTCAGCCGGCATCGCGCGCCTGGCCGGCGGCGCAGCCGGCGGCGGCGGGCGTGGAGATCCGGGAAATCCGACCGGCATGGCGGCGCTCACGCGCTGGACGGGTGGGCGCTTCCCACGCGCGTTCGACTTCGTGCAATCGCAGCGGCGCCGCTACATCCTCATCTCGCAGATGGCGGAGCTATTGAAGGACTTTGATATGTACGTGCCGGGCAGCAATGGATTCGACGTCGGCCTCCATGCGCAGACCGGCCATCCGTGCGCCGTCGTGCCGTACAAGTTCGACTCGCCGCCGTCAGGTCGCGGCGGCCGAGGCGGCGCGGCGGCCGACACGACCCCGCCGATCACCTACAACCAGCAGCCGATCTGCGCGGTGCTCGCGGGGAACCTGTACAACGACGACAAGATTCTGTCGGTCGCGCATCAGTATCAGGTTCACACCGCCTGGCATCTGAAGCATCCAACGTTGTAGACGGGGTGCTTCGTCGCAGGGGTCGAGCTCTCGGCCGGGACGCATCAACGAGATGGCCGCGAATGACGCGGATGAGCGCGAAAATGCGCGAATGAACCGGCAAAGGGTGCTCGGGGTCATTCGCGCGTTTTCGTGGCATTCGCCAGAGTCGCGTCCGACATTGACCGCTGGGCAACCGATTGACGCCCGGGCTGGCGACATTACAAAACCATCAATCTCCGACCTGCGCATACTCCTCTCGAGTGAGCTCGACGAGCTTGCTGACCATCGACCAACTGCGCGTCGTTGCCGGCACGCCGAGCGCGGATTCGATCAGAGGATTTGGAATCGCGTAGGAGCCGTCCGGCTTTGGCCGGCTCACGATGAAGACCTCGCGTCCAGTGGACGCACTCATCGTCATCGCTTCGGCCGGCCACTCCATCGGGACTTCGATCGGCTGCCACGGCCGTCGGGAAAGAAATCCGACGTGAAGCTTCGTGGCTGGGTCATCGCGCAGCGCACCGAACGGATTCGCGTCGACCAGGAGCGCGAGCTCCCGCGCACTGCGAAACAACACGATCGGCGTCTCGCCGACGACTCGGCGCAAGGCGACCCGAATGCTCGCGAACACGGCCGCCGATTGCCCGGCCGGCGGCCGGAACGCCACGTTGCCGCTCTGGATGTAGGTCCGAACATCGGTACAGCCGGCCGACTCGAACGCCGTGACCAGTGCCGCCGCGTGCACGCTCGCGTGTCCGCGCGCGTTGATCGCGCGCAAGAACGCGAGATGACAGCCTCGCTTGGAAAGACTTCGCGATGTCGACCGCATGACAAAACGCCTGGTGGGTGGGACCGACGTTTTGACGCGGGGACTCACGAAAGCGTTGAGATTTCTTGACAGCCCGGTCCGTCCGGATGATCAGCCGAACCCTGGCGGGTTCTCGCCGACCACGTTGAGCGACCGCTCGAGCGCCAGTCCCGCGCGCCCCACCGTACCCTCGTCGAACAGTCGCCCAAGCAGGGTGATGCCGTGCGGCACGCGCCGCGGCGGAGAGAACTTGGGTAGCGGGTGAGCCGGATCGGGAGCCCAATCGCTTCGCGCCTCGGACACGTGCACGAAGCCCGCGCGCTGCGTGAGCGACGGATGTCCCGTGAAGTTCGAGATCACCAGCATCTCGTCTCGCAGCGACGGGACGATCAGTAAATCGATATTCGAGAATAGTCTCGTCATCTCCGCCGCGACCATCCGGCGGAATCGATCCGCCTGCACGAAGTCGACCGCCGAGAGAAACCGGGCTTCGCGGAAGAGATTCGGCCAGGCGTCGGGGACCTGCGCCCTGAGCTGGCTGTCCTGGCCGCTCATCGTGAGCTGCTCGAACGACGCCGCCGCCTCGGCGAAGAGAATCAACTGGAGCGAATCGTATGGCCAGTCGGGAAGTGTCACCTCGACCGGCACCATGCCGACCTGTTTGATCGTCTCGAGTGCGTGGCGGTCGACGTCCGTGGCCGGCGCCTCCTGCATCCACTTGGGGAAGTAGCCGACGCGCAATCCCTTCACCGCCGCGTTCGCATCGTAATCGAGTCGGCTCGGCACACTCGAAACGTCGCCCGCGTCGGGGCCGCTGATCGCATGCAGCACGAGCATCGCGTCTTCGACGCTGCGCGTCATCGGCCCGAGCTTGTCGAGCGACCAGCACAGCGTCATCGCGCCCGTGCGGGCGACGCGTCCAAAC
>Ga0070679_100002163_pt1 | contig 17721 bp, 13 predicted proteins | sample KBSC63BmetaG_FD_65652 | JGI IMG/M metagenome (GOLD analysis project Ga0070679, IMG submission 65652) | Corn rhizosphere microbial communities from Kellogg Biological Station, Michigan, USA - KBS C6-3B metaG | ecosystem: Host-associated > Plants > Roots > Rhizosphere | place: USA: Michigan... | reverse complement strand
GGATCTGAATTGTAGTCCTTTGAATGCCGCGGCGCCCGAACCACCGGGTTGCGCAACCCCTCTGGAACGGCAACGGTGCTGCCGTCGTCGCTGGTCAGAATGGACGGATTCTCGAGCGTCTGATTCGACTGCGGATACGGCGTCATCACCATCCAGTACCGCGCACCGTGCCACGGCTGATCGAACACCACGACGTCCGGATGCACGCTCTGTCCGGACCCATCGTACGTGGGCACGGTCATCTGCGTCGGTTCCTGGACGAATACCGAGCGCGTTGTCGACACCGGTGCGACGACGAGGCGATTGGTGAGCGACGGCTCCGTCGCCGGCTGGTCGCTGCACGACATCGATAGCGGCAACGCGAGCCACAATGCACGCGCGCGCCACGACCCATCGGCGGATCGAGGAGTAGCCATTCAGCGGTGAAGCAAGTGTTGGGTGGGCGAGCTTCGACCGAATTCCTGTGTGCTACATCACAGGGTGGGCGACGCGTAAAACTATGGGTAGGGCCACGATGGTCAAGAGTGAAAAAACTGACCCTGGACGCGTAAAGCGTGATTCGGAAATGCTTTACGCGTCGAGTTATTTCGCGCCGGCAGCTACTCCGGCACGCGAACCAGCCCCCGCGGACATCGAAGGACGAGGTCGATCCGTTCACTCGGTCCCGAAAAAACCGGCACCGACCACCCCGCGCGCGCGAGTAGGTCGCGAATCACGCCGGCGTTCGGCGTCTCGAGCCGCAGATCGCCGAGTGTGCATCCCGCCGGCGCGGCCGAAGATGGATGCGGTGTGTCGCCGCCCCACGAGATGGCGAATGGCAGGACGGTGGCACTGAGACCGAACGGGTCGAGCATCTTCCAGCGCAGCACGCGCCCGTCGGCTCGGGTACGCTCGCCTGCGTGAACCGGCCCAGGCGACAGCCCGCGCCGGAGCAGATGATCGCGCTCCGCGTCCGCATCGCTCACTCGAATGGCCCAGCCGATCGGCGTCAACGAACGAAACCTGGTGAAATCGGTTCGTTCGCTGAATGGGCCCGGACGCAACGGCGATGTTTCGTCCGCCGGATTTGGCGCGATGAGCTCCAGATAGCAGCCTTCGCCCAGGCCGAGCAGTGCGTTGCGGGTTCCCCGGCTGGGGTGCGCGCCGCCCATCTGTGCGCGGCAGCCGGTGATCTCCTCGAGTCGATCAATTCCGTGTTCGAGGGAATCGATCGCGAGAATGACGTGATCGAGCGGAAGTGGGTTAAGAGAGTCGGACATGTCGGACATAACGATTGCTTAATGCCGACCCGGTTGCGTCGCTCGCGCGGCGGAAGGCATCATGAGCGTCGACCCCGGCGTTCAATTCGGAGCCAGGATGATTCTACAACGTTCGCCACGCACTTCGTCTCGCGCGAAAAGCACGCTGACCGCAATTCTGCTGCTCGTGGGCCTGGTCTTCTTATGGGCGTGTTCGCCGCCAACCACTGACATTGGCGCCTTCGGCGGCGGCCAGTGTCCAGGCGACGTCGCCGCACGCGTGGTCATCAATCCGCACAGCGTCAACCTGCACGTCGGCGACAGCCTTCAGCTCACCGCGACGATTCCCGCCTGCCTCGAGGTCGGACCGGAAACGTTCACGTGGGCCAGTAGCGATACCACCATCGCCTCGGTCAATCCCAACAGCGGTGTCGTTCAGGCCGTCAGGCCTGGCACCCAGACGATCACGGCGCGCGCGCATCCGGACAGCACCGTCATCGCCGATGGCTCGATGGTCGTGACGGTCACACCGTGACCATCGCCAAAGGCGCACCTATTCGCTGATCTCTCGGACGACGCGACACGGATTCCCGGCGGCGAAGACGCCGGCGCGAACGTCGCGTGTGACGACGCTTCCCGCTCCGATGACCGCGCGGTCGCCAATCGACACGCCAGGCAGGATGATCGCGCCGCCGCCGACCCACACGTCCGAGCCGATGTCGACCGGCTTTCCGTATTCCTGACCACGCCGCGCCGCCGCGTTCCACGGATGCATCGGCGTGTAGATCTGCACCGCGGGTCCGAAGAGCGTGAAGTCGCCGATCCGCACCGGACATACGTCGAGCACCACGCAATTGAAGTTGAAGAAGACGCGCTCGCCGAGCTGGATGTTCTCGCCGTAGTCGCAGTAGAAGGGCGGCTGCATCCATACAGTCGCGCCGCCGGCGCCGAACAGATCCTGGAGGATCACGCGCCGCTCGTCGGAGTCGCTCTCGCGCATCGTGTTCAATGCGTGGAGCAGGTCGCGGGCGCGCGTGCGGCGCGTGACGAGCTCGGGATCGAGGGCATCGTACATCTGGCCCGCGAGCATCTTTTCGCGTTCGGATTTCATCTCAATCCTGGAGCGGCTCACGCAGGTGTGGCGTCATGGAATCAGCCGAGATCGTCGCTGCGGCTGACCGGTCATCGCCAACGGCCAAATAAGAGCGCGTCGTGCGGCGGCGCGCAATCCAGCCGGTCGTCTGCGGTCTCGGAACCGCCGGATCAGCACGACGCAGAACGGGCCGGCCGCGTAGTCGCGACCGGCCCGTATCAGCAAATTATAACGCTGATTTCTGAAAGCTACTTCTGTTTCGCCTTCGAGGCCTTGGGCGTGTACCGGCCGGACTGATCGTGGTCGTCGCCGCCGAATGGATTGTCGGCATCGCTGCCGCCGCTCACTCGCTCCACGCGGAACGACTGCCGATAGGTCTGACCGCCGACGCTCATCGTCACGAGATAGTCGCCCGTGTTCGCGACCGTCTGCGCACCGCCGGCGCCGAAGAATCCACCACCGCCGCCACCGCCACGGCCGCCGACCGCCGGCTGCGGCATCCCGATCAACTGCCAGATGCGACCGATCGGATCGAGCGACGCATCACCCATCGCGCCCTGCTCCGCATTCGCGCCGCGTCCGCCACGGGCACCGCGCCCGCCACGACCGGCCGCAGCCGCGGGCGCCCGATTGTTGCCACCGGCGAACGCCGCCGCCGTGGCCGAATCCAGACCGCCGAAGTTGCCGCCGCCACGACGACCGCCTACCTGTTCCGCTGGCCGCGCGCAGAACTGCTCCCACTGCGTCGTCGGATGCTCGCACGCCTGGCCTCCGGCGCCGCCGCGTCCACCACCACCGCCGCGACCACCACGGCCGCCGGCCGCGAACTGTTGCGGATTCGTCAGCGCGTTCACCTGCGTACGCACCGTGCGAATGGCGTTCGTGTCATAGCCAGCCTTCTGCAACGAGTCGAGCACCTGCGGCGCGCGCGTGTGCAGCAGAATGCTGTCACGACGCTGGCTCGGCGAGAGCTCCGCGGCCGTGCGCCGGACCGCGCTCTGGAAATTCCAGTTCACTGAATGCACGCCGGCGCCGCCCGGACCCATGAGGTTCGCGAGCGTATCGCCTGCCGCGTTGCTCACGACGAGACGAACCGTGCCCGGCGCGTTGGCCGCGAGACGATACACGATCTCCGCGCCGTACGGCGGATTCGCGAACGTCATCTCCGCTTGGCCATAGCCGTTGCCCGGAAGATTCGTCTGCGGCGGCTCGCCCCACTGGTACGCGGTCTTCGGCGCGAAGAGATACGTGCCCTGCGCCAGCACCTTCGGCGTGACTTGCTCGAGCGCCGCGATGTCCACGATCCACAGGCTGCGACCGTGCGTCGCGGCAATGAGCTCGTGGTCGCGTGGATGAATCTGCAGATCGAACACCGGCACCGTCGGAAGATTCGACGCGAACTTGTTCCACGTCTGCCCGCGATCGATCGAGACGTACGCGCTGCGCGATGAGCCGACGAACAGCAGATCGCGGTTGTGCGGATCCTCGCGGATCACGTGCAGATAGTCCGCGGGGCTCGACTGCGGAAGATTGTTCACGATCGAGCGAAAGCTCTTCCCGCCGTCGTTCGTCACGAAGAGGTACGGCTTGAAGTCGTTCCACCGATGATTCTCGAACGCCACGTAGAACGTGAGCGTGTCGAAGTGGCTCGGCTCCAGGCGCACGACGTACGCGTCCCAGGGCACGCCGAGCGCGGCGAACTTGGGCGTGAGGTCCTCCCACGCGCCGCCGTCGTTGTGCGTGATCCACACGTTGCCGTCGTCCGTACCGGCGAGCAGCAGGCCGGGCTTGATCGTCGATTCCTGCAGCGCCACGACCGTGCCGTACGCTTCCGCGCCCGTGAGGTCGAGCGTGATGCCGCCGGTGTAGTGCTCGACCGTGTCGAGACGAGCGAGACGCGCGCGCTCCTGCGCGGGATCCTTCTTGATCGAGAGATCCGGCGAGATCGGGAACAGATCCTCCCCACGCTTGAGAGATTTCAAAACTCGGCTGCCGCCGACGTAGAAGACCTGCGGGTTGTGCGGCGACAGGAAGTACGGCGACTCCCAGTTGTAGCGAATCGCGAGATCCGCCGAGTCTTTCTTCTGCTGTGCGCGATAGGCGGCGATCTTCGTGCGCATCTCCCCCGTTTCGGGACGGAGTGGATCGCCGCGCACGATCGCGATCGAATCCTCCCACATGCGATAGCGCTCGTTCCACGTCGGCTTGTTCACGCGGCCGCGCTCGCCCGTGCGGAGATTCGTCTGCTGAATGCCGGCGTTCTGCGACTCGCCCCACACCATGTCGGGATTCGTCGGATCCTGCGCAGTATAGAACCCGTCGCCGCCGGAGATCGTGCGCCAGTACGTGTTGTTCACCGGCGTCGTGCGACGCCTGCTCGGTCCGCACCACGCGCCGTTGTCCTGCGCGCCGGAGCAGATGTTGTACGGATAATCGTAGTCGTAGCTGACGTCGTAGAACTGGCCGATCGGAATGTTGCGCGGATACCAGAAGTTGCCGCCGCGGTCGTACGTGATCGCGTAGCCGCCGTCCATGCCGATGATCCAGTGCTCGCCGTCGTTCGGATCGATCCACAGCGCGTGGTCGTCGACGTGCACGTTCTGCGCGGCGTTCATCGTCGTCTTGCCGCCGTCGTTCGAAACCTGCAACTCCGTCGACGAGAAGTAGACGCGATCGGGATTCTTGGGATCCACGCGCACCTGCGAGTAATAGAACGGGCGCGTGTCGATGTTGTTCATGTGCTGCCACGTCTTGCCGCCATCGCTTGAGCGATAGAGGCCGTTCGCGGGCGGGTTGCGCTGGAAGACGACCGGGCCCGGCGCTACGGATGCCGCCTCAGTCAGCGCGTACACGATCTGCGGATTGCTCCGCGAGATCGCGATGCCGATGCGGCCCTTCGGGCCTTCGGGATAGCCGTTGCCCTTGATCTCGGTCCAGTTGTTGCCGCCATCAGTAGACTTGAACAACCCCGATCCGACGCCGCCCGAGTTGAGCGAGTACGGCGTGCGGTAGCGCTCCCACATCGACATGTAGACCACGTCCGGGTTCGACGGATCGAGCTGCACGTCGATCGCGCCGGTTTTCTCGTTCGCCGGCGCCTTGATCAGCTTCCAGGTCGCGCCGCCATCGGTCGTCTTGTAGAGACCGCGCATGCCCCCCGATTTCCACGCCGGACCCAGCGCCGCGACGTACACGACGTTCGCGTTGCGCGGATCGACCTGGATGCGGCCGATGTGCTGCGTCTCGCGCAGCCCGACGAACTGCCAGTGGGCGCCACCGTCGGTCGACTTGTAGACGCCCGCGCCCGGCTCGATCGTGTTGCGCGAGTTCGGCTCGCCGGTGCCCGCGTAGATCACGTTCGTGTCGCTCGGCGCGATGGCGAGCATGCCCATAGCGACGACGTCCTTGTCGTCGAAGATCGGACGCCACGTGACGCCGCCATTCATCGACTTCCAGATACCGCCGCCGGCCGCTGCGAGATACAGCGTCTTCGACGGGCTCGGGATGCCTTGAATGTCCGAGACGCGTCCCATGAAGTTCGATGGGCCGACCTGGCGCCACCGGAACGCCGATGTGACGGAAGAATCCAGCATCTGTGCCGACAGCGGCGCTGCGCATGCGACCAGGGTCGCGGCGCTCGCGGCGGCGGTGAGCCAACGAGATCGGTGCATAGCCATTCCTGCGATTGTTGGGATGACGGGGACGAGACCTGCCACGACATTACAGCTACGAGGGCTCCGAAGCGAGTGTTGACGCGCTCGCCACACGCTGTCATCCTCAGCGAATGCCAGCCCCAACCCATCTCGCTGTCGTGATGCCCGGTCCGAATCAACCGCTGCGGATCGACCAGATCTCCACGCCGTTCCTCGAACCCGGCGCCGCGCTGCTCCGTACACTCTACTCGGAGGTCTGCGGCACCGACGTGCATCTGCACCACGGACGGCTCGACGTCCCGTTCCCGATCATTCCGGGACACGTCTCGGTCGGCGTCGTCGAAGCATCGGGCGGGCGACTCAAAGACGTCAACGGCGCGCCGATCAAGGAAGGGGACGTCGTCACCTTCCTTGATGTCCACGAGACCTGCAACAACTGCTATTTCTGTCTCGTCGCCCGACAGCCGACCAAGTGTCCGCATCGCAAGGTGTACGGCATCAGCTACAGCTCGACCGAAGGCCTCCTCGGCGGCTGGGCTGAGGCGATCTGGATGAAGCCTGGCGTGAAGATGATCAAGCTGCCGAAGGATCTCACGCCCGAGACGTTCATCGGCGGCGGCTGCGGTCTCGTCACCGCACTGCACGCGGTCGACATGGCCGAGATCAAGCTCGGCGAATCGGTTGCCGTGCTCGGCGTTGGTCCTGTCGGGCAGTCGATCGTCGCATTCTCGTCGCTGTCCGGCGCGAGCGACGTGATCGCGGTCGGCGCGCCGAAAGCGCGGCTCGACTTCGCAAAGCGCATGGGTGCCACGCAGGCGATCAGCCTCGACTATCCCGAGAACGCGCGGCTCCAGGCGATTCGCTCGCTCACGGGCGGCCGCGGCACCGACGTGGTGATCGAGGCGACAGGCCGTCCGGAGGCGGTGAAGCAGGCGCTGGACATCGTGCGCGAAGGCGGGCGTGTCGTCGTGTGCGGCCACTACACCGACAACGGGCCGGTGACGATCCATCCGCACTGGCAGCTCAATCGCAAGCACGTGGACATCAAGGGCTGCTGGGGCTCGCGCTACGATCATTTCCATCGTGCGGTGGCCCTGACCGCGAAATATGGAAACTTGAAACCGTGGAGAGAGATGGTGAGCGGCCGCTACGATCTCGAGCATGCCGATGAGGCGCTCGCGGCGGTCGAGGCGCAGACGGCCATAAAGGCGTTGATCACGCCGAATCCGGCACTGCTCGCGTCAGTGTGATTCGCGCGTGGGCCTTGAACTGCTTGGGTCACGGACACTGACGGACACTGACGGACACAAACTGGTTGGGTCCGAGAGGGTTAGCCGCAACGAGCCCGGATTTTTTGGGGACTACCGCCCGGGAGGCCACGAGAGGCATCCCGGGACCGGTTCCAACAAGAACCACCCTCTCGTTCGAGGGATGTGCGGGCCGAGGCGAGACCAGCACTATCAGTTTGTGTCAGTCAGTGTCCGTTAGTGTCCGTGTCCCCCAGCAGTTCAAGGCCCACGCGCAAACGACAGGACCACGCCTCATCACCCTTTACACGCGCCGAACACGCCGGCTCTGTCGCGCCCAGCCATGCGAGCATAAGGTTCGCATAGTCGGCTGCGAGGCCACGTGTACACGAGCTGTCTCTTCTGCCACACCGACCTTGGTGCGAACCACCATCTCTCGACGTTCCCCGTCGGGCGTCGGCTCGCGTTCGACGCGAAGAAAGGACGGCTCTGGGTCATCTGCACCCGTTGCGGACGTTGGAACCTCTCGCCGCTCGAGGAACGCTGGGAAGCAATCGACGCGGCCGAGCGGCTCTTTCGCGGCACGCGGCTGCGGATGTCGACGGACAACATCGGGCTCGGGCAGTTCCGCGGCGGCTTCGAGCTCGTTCGCGTCGGTCCCGCGCTGCTCCCCGAGATCGCGTCCTGGCGCTACGGAACGCGACTCGTTCGCTATGAGCCCGAGACCGATCATCGGCCGGGACTCTTCATTCGCGGCGCGCGACTGATTGCCCGCGCAACCGCGGGCGCGCTCGTCGGCTACGCGCACGCGGTCGGCTTCAGCGACGAGGCCGTGCTCCGCATGCGGACCTTCCGTCGCGGACACGGAGTGCTGCTTCGCACCACCGACGAGTTCAAACGTCAGGTCATCGTCCGCTACAAGCATCTCGGTGCCGCGGAGCTCGTGCGCCCCGAGAAGGATTCTCCCTGGCAGCTTCGCCTCGAGCACGATGAGGGGACTGCAACGCTGGCCGAGGGCGCCGCGCTGCGCGTCGCGGGAAAGATGCTCGCGACGTTGAACTTCGGCGTCGCCAGCGCATCCGAAGTGCAGCACGCGATCGCCAAGCTCGACGAAGCCGGCGATCCCGAAGGCTACTTCACGCGGGTGGCGTCGCTCGCGATGCGAACGTCGTGGGGGCGCTTCCCCGACGCCACGGATGAGGTCGCGCAGCCGAAGGGGACGTTCTCCGAGCGTCTCGCGCTTCAGCTCGCGAATCGCTCCTTCTGGGGACGCGGTGGAACCGGCAGCGACGAGCAGACACCGCTCTTCCGCCTTCCCGCTGTGGACCGGCTGGCGCTCGAGATGGCCGCGAACGAAGACATCGAGCGACGCGCCCTCCTCGGCGAGTTGGATGCGCTGCATGCCGCATGGCGCGAGGCGGAGGAGATCGCGGCGATCGCGGACGAGATGTTCGCCGATGACGTGCTCGCGGAATTCAAGCGCCAGTACTTCGAGCGCATCGCCGCCGGCGACACGTCGGGCTGAAGGACGTCAGCCGGGGACGCGCGGGATCGACCGCGGCGAATTGCGTCGCTCGGGTCGCGACATACCGACGATTCCGATCACCACACCGGCCATCAGCACCGGCACGTCCGTCACGTGCATGAGCACCGGGCTGCCGGTCCGGTGTCTGAGGATGAAGTCACCGCTCCACGGGTTGCCCGCTCGCAGCGATTCCATGATCTGCGCGGCCTCGTCCTGCGTCTGACGCGTCGGCATCACGTCGAGCACATTCCGTCCGATGGTCTCGGCGGCGTCCCAACCGTAGAGCTCCGTCGCGCGGTTGTTCCAGTAGACGATGACGCCCGCGACATCGGTAGCGACGACGGCGGTGACGCCCGAATCATTGCGTTGGGCTTCAGCGATGATTCGGTCGATGACTTCGGGTTTGTGAGCGACGGACACGGCGGGTTCAGCGACGGCGAGCTGCGGCGGGAAGATGATGGCAGGCAGTGAGATAACGCTCGCCGAGCAGCGTACGTTGGGTACGAGTACGTACCTTGCGGGCAGACTGAGCCGTCATCCACCGGGAGAAGAGCTGTGTCGTCACCGCGCCGAGTGTGGTCGCTCGTCCTCGCAACGATGGTCGCCGGATGCAGCTCGAAGCCATCGTCGACGTTCACCGCTGCCGCGACCGTCAGTGGGACGCGGATCGGGTCGACGCTCGCCGGCGACAAGCCGGGCGAATGGAGGCTCCCAGCGCGCGACTACGCGAGCAGCCGCTACAGTCCACTCGCGCAGATCACGCCGGCGAATGCAAAGAATCTTCATGTCGCGTGGACGTTCTCCACCGGCGTGCTTCGCGGGCACGAAGGGCAGCCACTGGTCGTCGACAACACCATGTATCTCGTCACGCCCTATCCGAACGTGGCGTACGCGATCGACCTCACGCAGCCGGGCCTTCCCCTGAAGTGGAAGTACCGTCCCGAGAACGCACAGGCCGCCGTGGGCATTGCTTGCTGCGACGTCGTGAATCGCGGCGCGTCGTTCGACGGCGGGAAGATCGTCTACAACCTGCTCGACGGACACACCGTTGCCGTCGACGCCGCGACGGGCACCGAGCTGTGGCGCGTACAGATGGGGAATCTCGATCGCGGCGAGACGATCACGATGGCTCCGCTCATCGTGAAGAACAAAGTCATCGTCGGATCGAGCGGCGGCGAGATGGGCGTGCGCGGGTGGATCGCCGCGCTCGACCTCGCGACGGGAAAGCAGCTCTGGAAGGCGTACAACATCGGTCCCGACTCGGACATCAAGGTCGGCGCGCGCTACAAGCCGTTCTACCCGCAGGATCGCGGCGCGAACCTCGGCGTGTCCTCGTGGCCGGGTGACTCGTGGAAGATCGGCGGCGCGGCCGTGTGGGGCTGGGTGTCCTATGACCCCGACCTCAACCTCATCTATCACGGCACGTCGAATCCCGGACCCTGGAACGGGAATCAACGGCCCGGCGACAACAAGTGGAGCGCCGCGATCATCGCGCGCGACGCGGACACGGGCGAGATCGTGTGGGCATTCCAGCCCACGCCGCACGACATCTGGGATTACGATGCCGTAAATGAGAATATTCTCGTCGACCTGCCGATCGGGGGACAGACGCGGAAGGCCCTCGTTCACTTCGATCGCAATGGGTTCGCGTACACCATGGATCGCGCGACGGGCCAGGTGCTCCTCGCGCAGCCGTTCGTGCCGATGAACTGGGCGTCGGGCGTGGACCTGAAGACGGGCCGGCCGGCCGTGAACGCCGACAAGGCGACCGCTCAGGCGAAGAACGTCAAGGACATCTGTCCGAGCCTCGAGGGCGGCAAGAATCAGCAACCCGCGGCGTTCTCGCCGCGCACCGGACTCTTCTACGTGCCCACGAACAATCTGTGCATGGATTTCGAGGGTCGTGAAGTCACCTACATCGCCGGGACGCCGTACATCGGCGGCAACGCGCCGGAGAAAGGTGGCCCGGGCGGCTACAAGGGCGAGTTCATCGCCTGGGACGCCGTCCACGGGAAGAAGGTGTGGGGCATCAAGGAACCGTTCCCCGTGTGGAGCGGAGTGCTCGCCACGGGAGGCGACGTCGTCTACTACGGAACGCTCGACGGCTGGTTCAAGGCCGTCGACGCACGCAACGGCACGGTTCTCTATCAGTTCAAGGTCGGATCCGGCATCGTGGGCGCGCCGATCGCGTATACGGGACCTGACGGGAAGGAGTACATCGCGATCTACTCCGGGATCGGTGGCGACATGGGGCTGCTCATCGCCGGCGACGTGGCGGCGAACCTGCCATACGACGTGCGGGAGCGCGGCAGCACGCTGCCGGATCTCGCGCGGTATACCTCGTGGGGCGGCATGCTGTTCGTGTTCTCGTTGTGAGCCGAGGCCTGGCTCGAGCCATGCGGAGCGCGTCTCCCGTCATCGTGCGCCGCTCGTGTCGTCGTCCCTCGCGTCGAGCAGGATCTCGCTGGTTCAGCCGGAGAGCGCCATGAGAGTTCTGGAAAGGCTTCAGGTCCCGCTGACGATCGCGGTGTTGAGCGTGCTCGCATATCACCTGGCGCATGCCGGTCAGGAGCCGCAGCCGCCCCAATCGGGAAGCACGCAGCCGACGTATTTCGTCGAGCATCCGGATCACATCCAGCCCGGGCTCGCATCGCGGGCGCACTGGCTTGCGCTCAGAAACCCCTACGAGGGCAACTCGCAGCGGATCGCCGAAGGCGCCAAGCTGTTCATCTCCTACAATTGCATGGACTGCCACGGCGCCGACGGCTCGGGTGCGATGGGGCCGAGTCTGCAGGACGGACGCTGGCATTTTGGTGGAACGCCGGCCGATCTCTTCCAATCGATCTACGAGGGCCGTCCGGACGGCATGCCGTCATGGGGCGGACGCATCGCCGACGACCAGATCTGGCGGCTCGTGACGTACGTTCAATCGTTGTCGAAGGGGCATGATGTCGCGACGGAGAATTTCACGGGGAAGACCATCGCACGCACGGGTCACTAGGGATGTTTCCTGTGCGCCGGCGTCAGACTTCTCCAAGCGCATGCATCAAACAAGAGTGGACGCGAATGACGCGCGAACACGCCAGAGCATCATCGAGTGACAGAATCAATAATAACTTCTTTTGATTCGCGGCTTTTCGCGTGGATTCACTAAATTCACGTTCAGGAATGTTCAAGCCGCGCGCGACAACTCGACAATGCCGCTCGGTTGCCCGAAGTGCGCTGCGCCCTACGTCCGCAGATGCTTCAGCGCCGCGTGCGCCGCATAGTAGCCGCACATCCCGTGCACGCCGACGCCCGGCGGCGTCGACGACGAGCAGAGATACACGCCGTCGATCGGCGTTCGATACGGATGCAGACTGGCAATCGGCCGCGTGTAGACCTGCGTCAGATCCGCCGCGCCGCCCGCGATGTCGCCGCCGACATAGTTGTGGTTGCGCTCTTCCATGTCCGACGGATACATCACGCTCCGCGCGATGATGCAATCGCGAAAGCCCGGCGCGAAGCGCTCGATCTGGTTCTCGATCCGCTCGGTCATGTCGACGTTCGAGCCATGCGGCACATGCGAGTATGCCCAGAGCGTGTGCCGCCCAGCCGGAGCGCGCATTGGATCGAAGCAGCTCGCCTGCACCACGAGCACGTACGGCCGCTCTTCTATTCGCCCCTCCCACGACGCCCGCTCGCCAGCCGCGATCTCCTCCATCGTGCCGCCGAGATGGAGCGTTCCTGCCTCGCGACACTCCGGCGCGGACCACGGCACCGGATCGCTCAACGCCCAATCCATCTTGAACACGCCCGGTCCGTAGCGATATCGCTGCATGCGCCAGCGATACAGCCCATGCACACGGTCGCCCGCCATGTGGAGGAATTGCTTCGGCGTCACGTCGCACAGCACCACCCGCGAGCGCGGAAGTTGTCCGAGCGACTCGACCGGCACTCCAGCAACGACCTCGCCGCCGAGGGAGCGAAGGTATGACGTCATCGCATCCGCGAGCCGCTGTGATCCGCCCCGCGCGACCGGCCAGCCCACGGCGTGCGCGGAGATGATCAATCCGAGCCCGTAGCCGGATGTCGCGAGCTTGTCGAGCGGCACCATGCTGTGCGCCGACACGCCGGCGAACATCGCTCGCGCCTCCGCCGTCTCGAACTTGGCTTTCGCGAGTCCTTCGGCTGAGCGAATCGCCCGCAGGCCGAACTTCGCCATCAGGACGGGATGGCGCATGCCGAGCGGCCCGAGCAACGCGTCCATCAACTCGTCGGAGCGCTCGACCCACGGCTCGAGCAACGCGCGATACGCGCGTCCATCGTGCTTCGAGAAACCCTCCGCCGTCTCGGCGACCGACCGCCGAGCCACCGCGGCGGTGCCGCCGTCCAGCGGCTGCGCGAACGGAATCTTCGGATGCACCAGCTCGAGCCCGTGTTGCGCGAGCGGCAGGTTCTTCATGAAGGGCGACGCGAGCGCGAGCGCGTGCACCGTCGAACACACGTCGTGCACGAAGCCCGGCTCCGTCAGCTCCGCCGACCGCATCCCGCCGCCGAGGGTCGGTTGTCCTTCGTACACACGCACGGAGCAGCCCGCCTGTGCGAGGACGATTGCCGCCGCGAGTCCGTTCGGGCCCGAGCCTACGACGATCGCGTCGAGCCCTGCGTCAGCCATGTCGTGCGATCACTTGTTGTACGGATACTCCTGCACCCAGTTGAAGCCGCGGCTGCGAATGAGGAACGAATCCGGGTCTCGGTACGAGAGCTCCATGTGGACCGCGTGCTTGTCGAGCGTTCCGTCGAGCAAGAGTCGATCCTTGGCCGGGCGCTCGAATGTGAGCGTCGATTTCGTCCGCGCCGAGTCGAATTGCGTGACCTCGATCGAGTTGGCGCTCGCATGGATCTTCGTGCCGAACATGACGAGCGAATCGTTCATCCGTTGGAACGTAACTGTGCTTGGCCCTTGAAACACCACGCGCCGCCAGCGCGCGCTGTCGCTCACGAGCGCGGGACTGTCGCGTCCGTCCACCGTGAGACGCTGGATCTCCCAGATACCGTAAAGCGGAGACTTCGGCGCGCCGCCTCCGAACCGCGTCCAGCCCTGATAGCCGCCGTACGCACCGAGCACCAGCACCAGTCCGCCATAGACGATCTGCGCGATCACGGAATTGCGCCGTGCACGGTCCGTCGAGCCCAGTGCCTCTTCGCGCCGCACGGCCGTCGCCCGCTGAAGCACGAAGAAATCGCGCAGCCGCACGAGGTTGGGTGCGAGCAGGAACAGCGACATCAGCACGAGGTGGAACGAGAAGAGCTTCACGGGAACGTCATATGTCATGTTCAGCGTGAAGATCGCGATGCTGTCCATGAGCGCGACCATCGATCCAAGTCCCGCCGTTCGCGGAATGAACAACAGGGAGGCCGCGAAGACTTCCGCCGCGCCGGCGAACATCTCGTAGGCCGGGGATGCACCGATCGAATACCAGAGCACGCCCATCGGCGAGAAGTTTCCGTACGGTTCCACGAGGCGCGCCAGGAACGTCGTTGGCATCTGGAGCGGTGGCACTTTCGAGAATCCATATGACACGAAGGTCGTCGCGAGGGCGAACCGGATGAACACGCGGAACCACTTGTTGAGCCGCGCATGCTCGCGCCGATCGCGTGCAACGAATGACCAGATGGCGCTGGCGATCGCCGCGATCAGCAGCAACGTCACCACCTGCGACCAGTCGTAGATCGTGTCGCCGCTGCCCGTGGGGTGCGGCGCAACGCCTTTCGCGACATGCAGCACGTGTGCTCCCACCCATCCGACCATGTTCTTCATCGGCGCCGTGACGCCGAATTGCGGGAACGGGATGGGGAAGGGAATCAGGCTGCGCAGCATCTGCGTGAAGAGCACGTAGAGGCCCAAGTAGACGAAGCAGAACCGGAAGGTGATCCGTGTCGCGAGATGCCACGGTGTCTGCGCGGGTTCTGGCGCGATGCTTCCGGCGCCAGGCGTGTAGCGCGAGACGTCCCGGTCGATCCGTCCGGCAGATGTCACAAGCCACCATTGGTGAGGGAAACGTGAAGTCTGCGACGCCGTGGTCCGACGTTTCAATCGCGCAAACATGTTTTGCCGCACGCGGGGAGGGCAAGAAACACCAGGACACCTTACTGGTTCTTGACGGGTCCCGGCGATTCTTTCCGTATGGCGTGTAAGTGTGCCAACCGGTAACCTTCGGAGCAACGCGCGACCCGGCGCGTCTCGCGTGCGCCCGAACGGTTTTCCCCTGCGTGCGTGGCGATCGCGGCGGGCTGGAGTTTGAGAGAGTCGTAATCCCCACAACGTTTCCTTCCTCGCCGTCGGCCGTCTTTCTTTATCGTGCGACGTAACTCCGATCCCGGCCGCCCGCTGAACGATCCGTCGCGGGCCACCCTGCGCCAGATGTTGTTCCGCTCACCGGACGCTTCGCGCGCCGGACTGCTGAACAACGCCGAGCTGGTCGTGTGGCAGTCGTCGAGACGATTCGTTGCCGCCGCGGTGATTGCTTCGATCGCGCTGCTGCTTCGCCTCGCGCACATCGTCTCGGGTCCGGTCTGGCCGATCCTGACCTTCGTTCCGATCTATCTCGCGATCATCGCGATGATGACGGTTGTCATCGAACGAAGACGGCACGTCACCCGCGCCACGCTCGTGCTGCTGGCGGTCATCGACGTGATGGCAATTTTTCTTACCATCGGCTTCGTGACCGCGCCGGCGTTCTATTCGCGCGCCCTGATCCTGAGCTTCCTCGCACTCCAGTTCACGCAGCTCTTCTTCAACCGCACGCCGGCGATCGCCGTCGTGGTCGCGTCCGTGCTGGCCTACGCCGCTCTGCTGTTCGGCGCGTGGGAGCAGGGTATCGGCGTCGGCTGGTCCGAGCAGGCGTGGCTCCTCGTCATCTATTTGATTGTCAGCCTGCACGGGATCGCGCTCCAGGCGAGCGCGAACCACCGTCTCGCGATGCTCGTGGATCTGTTCAGCGGCGCCCAGCGCGGCGACTTCTCGCGAACGTTTCGAGAGGACGTCGATCGCGAGCCCGATGGCATCACGCTCCTAGGGCGCGCATACAATCAGTTGCGGTCCGAGCTCTCCACGCTCGTGCTGACGGACGCGCTCACCGGTTGCTTCAACCGCCGCGGGCTCGAGCAGGTGATGACCCACGCGATCGGCACCGCGAACCGGTACGGCGGCGAGCTCGCGATGCTCGCGATCGACATCGATCACTTCAAGGCGATCAACGACTCGTTCGGCCACCTGGCGGGAGACGCGGTGCTGCGTGAGCTCGCCCAGCGGCTCGTGCATTGCTCACGCGCGGGCGACTTCGTCGCGCGGGTCGGCGGCGAGGAGTTCGTGATGCTGCTTCCCGGCGCCGACGGCGAGACGGCCGGCGTCGTTGCCGAGCGCGTGCGCGCAACCGTGGCGGCGACCGGCTTCCGTACGGCGCGCGGCCGCGAAAAGGTCACGGTGAGCATTGGCATCGCGGCCGAACAGGTCACGGACGGCCACATCGCCGGCTCGCTCCGCGCCCGCGCCGACGAAGCCCTCTACCTCGCCAAGCGACTCGGCCGCGATCGCGTGGTGATGTGGGCGCCGGGAATACGCTCCAACGCGACGCCCACGTACACCAGCATCGAGCCGCTGCTCTTCAAGAACCAGTTCTGAGCTCGGGCGCTCGGCTCAACTGAGGATGTACGCGTTCCGCAACGCGTACAGGCCGCCGACGATCCACATCACGGCGCCGAAGATCGCCGCCTTGTCCTTCGGAATCTTGCCGATCACGGCGACGCCGATTGCGAGCAGCACGGTCTCCCAGATGATCATGACGTCGAGCCGCGACAACAGCGCGATCATGAAGGGGCTCGCCGTGTTCGGATCGAGGAACCGCGCGGGGCTCAACGTGAGCATCGCTGCCGAATTGAGCGTCGTCGGATCCACGACGAGCGCGATCGCGCCCGAGATGACGGCGCCGAGCAGGCGCGGCAGATAGGCATAGCCGGAGATCAACATCGCGGCGGCGAAGCCTTCCTTCGCGGCGAAGAGCTTCGAGATCAGCCACACCAGCAGCCCGTTGAAGAGCAGCGTCGCCACCGCCAGCAGGCCCGCCGAGTAGCGCGACCAGGTGTCGATGCCGTTCTGGATCTTCTGCGTCATCTCCGGCGTGAGATTGGGATTCTGCGCCTGCATCTTCGGCAGATTGCGCGTGAATTCCCCGTCGATCGCCGGTTGGATCGCCGGGAAGGTCGCGTAGAAGATGACCGCGAAGCCGATGACCACGAACAGGAAGATCGGCCACGGGCTCGCGTTCTCGCGGCGACGAAAGACAGCCGCCGGCGAGATGAAGATGTCGATGAGATCTTCCCAGAAGGACGTCTTGGGCGCGGCGGCTGGCGCCGTGACGGCCGGGACTGGAGCAGTGGGTTCGCTCATGAGAGTTCACGAAATGGGGGAGACGACGCTCGCTTCGCGTCGGCCTGGCTCGGGCTCGTGCGGGGGGTAGGATCCTCATGATACGACTCCGTCGCCCTCGCGAGCAATGCGCCGGAGTCAGTTCTCGCTGGTCGGCCGCGACTCGAGCCGCTCGAGGTAGCGAATCACGTCCGCCAGTGAGATGCCGATGACCGCGGCTTCGGCGAGAAGCCGGTCGACGAGCGGGCGCAGGTCGCGGTCGAGATCTCGCCTCGCCGGGGTGCCCTGCGTCGCGGAGGCCTCGCGCACGAACGTGCCGACGCCGCGATGGGTCGTGAGCACTCCGGACCGCTCGAGTTCCGCATACACGCGCGCGACGGTATTGGTGTTGACGCGAAGATCGATCGCGAGGCGCCGGACGGTCGGAAGCCGGTCGCCGACTTTCAGTTGGCCCGAGGCGATCGCCGCGCGAATACCGCGATCGAGCTGGGCGTAGAGCGGAGTCGGGTCGGTTGGATCGACGGTCAGCATCCCGTGGCATTGTACTAATACACT
>Ga0070679_100002159_pt1 | contig 17732 bp, 9 predicted proteins | sample KBSC63BmetaG_FD_65652 | JGI IMG/M metagenome (GOLD analysis project Ga0070679, IMG submission 65652) | Corn rhizosphere microbial communities from Kellogg Biological Station, Michigan, USA - KBS C6-3B metaG | ecosystem: Host-associated > Plants > Roots > Rhizosphere | place: USA: Michigan... | reverse complement strand
ACGAGGCGAAGCGCGACGAGCTCTTGCGGGCGATGGGCCCGAAGGCCGATCGAATGGCGGTCTTTCTCTCTCGCACCGGGAAGCGGATCGGTGTGCGGATGGTGCAGAAAGCTGTCACGCAGTTTCTTGCGCAGATAGACGAGGATGCCGGCCTCAGCGTTCACTCCCTGCGCCACAGCTTCGCGACGCATCTGCTCGATGCCGGGGCGGATCTTCGCGCCGTGCAGGAGCTCCTTGGCCATGCATCCGTCTCGACGACGCAGATCTACACCCACACGAGCATCGAGCGACTCAAACAGGTATACCAGAAGGCCCATCCTCGGGCCTGAAAACTGCTTGTGTTCGCTGCATGCGCATCGAGCTCATACCCCTCATCATCGGGGCCGTCGTCGGCCTCATCGGACTCGGCCTCGTGTTCGATGCGTGGACACCGGATGAGGTGATCGTCAAACGCGAGCGCCGTCGGCGCCCGCGCGTCGAGCGAAACCGCGGCGGCGAGACGTCGATCGGATTCGGTGTGTTGTGCATGGCCGCGGCGTTCATCGGGCGCGACACGTGGCGCTATTCGGTCATCGCCGTGATCGCGGGGACGGCGCTCTTGCTCCTCGGCGTGATCTTCAACGGACGCTACATCGGAGCGTTGCTGTCGAATCGCGGGCCGCTGCGGCGGAGACCGGAGGCCGAGGTCCGCGAGCGGGCGGAGCGGCATACCTGAGTTTGCTCCGCGAAGCGGATCGGCCGGCTAGAGGACGGTTGGCGCAAATGGATTGGCGGGTCGGCGCGCTCCGATGAGCGCGCCGACCCGCTGTTCACAAAAGTCTCATTGGGCCTGCGAAACTACACTTTCCGGCCCGGGCTCCCTGACTACGCGGCCGGCGGACCGCCAACCGGCTGGCTCGCCGCATCCGGATCCTGCTGCTTCGGCTGAAGCTTCAGCGCCTGCCCGAAGTTGCGCGTGACCGTGAGAAACACCGCGCGCGTTCCGAAGAACCGCTCGCTGTACTCCACCACCGAGCCGTTCGCGGTGCGATAACCGAACTTCTGAAGCTTGAACGGATCCGACACGCGGAGCGAGATGTTGCCCTGATCGCCCCAGAGCTTGTACCGCGCTCCAACGTTCATCGAGACGGTCGCGATCTGTGAACCGCCTTCCGTCGCGTACGGCGCACGATAGTACGAGAACCATTGCGCGTCGGCCTTGCTCGAGAACTTCCACGTCGCGTTCGTGCGCGCCGACCACACCAGCGCATGCGCGGAGAAGTTCCCGCCGAGGTTGGAGGCGTCGCTCTTGTAGTGATAGACGCTTGCGCCGCCGCCGAGCTGCAGCGGACCGTGATGCGCGTTGATGTTGAGGTCCGTACCCACGCTCGAGCTGCTCGCGACGTTGTCGTAGGTGCTCACCGACACGCCCGTGGAATCGACGAACTGGATGTTGCGCACCGCGTGCGACGTGCTGCGGAGATACGGATTGATCTGGATCGAGCCCCACGACCGCGACTCCTGGTACGCCGCCTCGAGCGCATCGGTGTATTCGGCGCGGAGGTCGGGATTCCCGCGGAAGACGTTCCGCGTATCCTGGCGCATCTCGATCGGGCTGAGCTGGAATGGATTTGGCCGGCTCACGCGACGCGAATAGCTGATGCGTGCCTGGCGCAGATCAGTGAAGTTGTACGAGACGATCGCGCTGGGATAGGCGCTCGCGTAGCGGCGGTCGTACTGCTGGCCGACCGTCGTGAGATCGAGATACGTCGCCGCATCCTCGAGGCGCAGGCCTCCCTGCGTCTGCACCCTGCCGAACTTGTTCGAGAGAAGAGCGTAGCCGGCGCCGATGTCCTCGTGGTAATCCAGGCCGGAGGCGCGCGTCGGGTCCGATGCGAAGGTGCCGCCGTTCCCGAGATAGGCCGCGTCGAAGTCATTCGTGGTCGTGCGCCGCATCGCCTTCAATCCCGCCTCGAGCTTGGTGCCCGCGCCAAACTGCCGCGCAAAGTCGGTCTTCCAGTTGAGGTACGGATAGCGGCCGATCATGTGATCGCGCTCCGTGCGGATCGCTTCCGGCGTCGACGCGTCGGGGAGAATCACGTTCCCCGACAGATCGCTGTTCGACGTCCCGCCATTGTTCGAGTACTCGAGCTCCGTCGAGAAGAGCGGGGCATTCTGCGCCGTCATCCGTCGGAAGGTGAGATCGAAGTCCCGCGAGAGGTTATTCGAATGCTGTGATGAGAACTGATTGAATGCGCCCACCACCGCGTGTGACGCGTCGAGATCCGTGTAGCTCGACGTGTTGTCGCCGCCGAAGCGTCCACCGTAGAGGAAACTGTCGAACGAGAGAATGTTGCGATTCGTGAAGCGATACTCGGAGCGCAGCGTTCCGCCGCCGGACAGCGGCGCCTGGTTGCCTTCCAGACGCGCCTCGGTGAACGCCGGCACAGGAACCATGAGATTCGTGCGAGAGATGCTGCCGGACGTCGCGCGTTGATCGTGATAGACGCTGCCCGACGCGAAGACGGTGAGCTTGCCCCGCTGTGTGCCGAGGTTGCCGCTCGCGTTCATCTGGCCCGTCGATGCCGTTCCGGCGGAGACGCCGCCGCTCAGGCCCAACTGCGCGTCCTGATTGAGCACGATGTTGATGATGCCGGCCGTACCTTCTGGGTCGTCCTTGGCCGATGGATTCGTCGCGACCTCGACGTTCTTCACGGTGCCGGCCGGTAGTTGCGCGAGAAAGGCGCCGAGCTGATCGCCTTTGAGCGGCGTCGAGCGGCCGTTGATCTGGATCACGACGTTCGCGTTGCCGCGCAGGCTCACGTTGTTCGACCCGTCGACCTCGACGAGCGGGATGTTCCGCAGCACGTCGACGGCGGTGCCGCCGCTCGCGACGGGCATGTTCTTCACGTTGTAGCTCGTACGATCCGGCGCGAGCACGACATCCTCACGCTCGGCCACGACCTGCGCCGCGTCGAGCTTCGCGGCGACCATGTTGAGTGCGATCGAGCCGGCGTCGACGACCGGCTTCTCATTCGTGATCACGATGTCGTTGCGCACGGCCGGAGCAAAGCCGATCGCGCGCGCACGCAGCGTGTAGCGTCCGGGCGCGAGTCCGTCGATCCGGAACGAGCCGTCTTCCTTGGGCAGGGCGCCGCCGACGAACGACGTATCGCCGGCGCGGCGCAGCGAGATGGAGCCGCTCGTAACGGCGTGGCCGGAGGTCGAATCGATGAGGCGGCCGCGAATCTCGCCGGCGCCGGCGCGTGGGCGTGCTGCTCGCGCGGCCGGCGATACCTGTGCGCTCGCACTGCCGCTGATCGCGCCGATCGCGAAGATCGCGACGCACGCGGAAACGAGTCGCACGACGAAAGGAATGCTGCGCATTCGAATATTCAAAAGAAGAAGAAGTCGGGGAGTGGGGGCGGCGACGCCCGGCAGTAGACGATGGCGGGGCGCCGGTGGTTTCGCGCGTGGATTGCGGGCGATGGCGGATGGGCGATGGGCGACGGTGGATGACTTCGCGTCGGCCGCTGTAACAGAACTTTGCTAGTCACTCGCCCTTGCCATCGCTCATCCGCGATGAGCACTCTCTAACGCTCCGGCCCTCGCGCCACGACACAATCAATTTGACGATCGGTTGGGCCCGGTGTCACCGCGCGCGCCGAGCGTACGCGCGCGGGAACAATTCCGGGATACGCCTTCTTTATAGTGCAGCGTTTCAATCCGTCCACGACCGGTGATGGGCCATGCACGATCATCTTTGTTCAGCCGCACGCTTGCGGACTGCCGAACGACCGTTGAGCTTACTGTCAAAGTACGGCTGAATGCTTTGTGTACGCGGTGTGTACGTGTCGTGATGTGACCACGGTGCTGCACCGCGAAGTTGCACTGGCAGTCAGTCGCGAATGCGTCGAGCAGATGTCCCGCTCCGCCCGACGTCGCAGCGATCGTCCAGCTCAGCCCTGGATCGCGTCGCTGAACCCACTCTCGCGGTGACGATCACTCCCGCGCCCACTCGCGCTGGGGGCTCGCTCACACATCCTCCTCACCTCGGCCGGTCGGGCCCATCCCGACCGTCGGACGGCAGTTCGTGGTTACAACCCTCACAGGATCCTCCAACATGACAGCACCCTCCACGTGGAGCGTCGGCCGGCGTTGGCTGCGCACCACGCGTGCTCTGCTGGCGCTCATCGCGGTCGCTTCACTGCCCGCGGCCCTGCGCGCCCAGGCCACGGTTCAAGGAAAGGTCACGGCGGCAGGACAGCCGCTCGTCGACGCGCGCGTGCTCGTACGTGGTACGAGCCTCACCGCCACCACCAACTCGGCCGGGCAGTACGCCATCCACAACGTGCCGGCCGGTGCGCAGAGTATCGAAGTGCTTCGCGTCGGCTATCGTGCGCAGACCGCCGCGACGACCCTCGCCAATGGCGATACCAAGACCGTCGACTTCGTGATGGAGGCCGCCGTCGTCCAACTGCAGGACGTCGTCACGACCGCGACCGGCCAGCAGCGCAAGGTGGAGTTGGGCAACACCATCGCCACGATCGCCGACGTCGACAAGCGCGTCGAGACCACGCCGATCACGAGCATGCAGGACCTGCTCGTCGCCAAGGCCCCGGGCGTGAACATTCTCCCCGGCAACATGACGGGCAGCGCCGGACAGATTCACATCCGCGGCGTGAACTCGCTCTCGCTCTCGAACAATCCGATCTGGATCGTCGACGGCATCCGCTACAACGCGAGCTCGTTCAACCCCGGCATCGGCGGCACGTCGACGTCGCTCCTCAACAGCTTGACCCCCGAGGAGATCGAGGACATCGAGATCGTGAAGGGTCCCTCGGCCGCCACGCTCTACGGCACCGACGCGGCGAACGGCGTCATCGTCGTCACCACCAAGAAGGGCCATGCGGGCAGCGCCCGGTGGACCTGGTTCGGTGAGGGCGGCCTGGTGCAGGACAAGAACAAGTATCCCACGGCCTACGCCGAGTGGGGGCATGACGCGACGGGCAAGATCACGCGCTGCCTGAACTACACGATTAACAAGACCTGCACGCTCGACAGCCTCACGTCGCTCAACGTGCTCGCGACGCCCGGCCTCACGCCGCTCGCGAACGGTCACCGCGACCAGTTCGGACTCCAGGTGAACGGTGGCAGTGAAGCGCTGCGCTACTTCGTCAGCGGCGATCTCGAGAACGAGCTCGGCCCGGTCAAGATGCCGCAGCACGACATCGCGACCTTCCAGTCGCAGAACATCCCGGTGCGCGACGAGTGGATTCATCCGGAAGCGCTCCAGCGGCAGTCCATCCGCGGCAACATGTCGATCGCGGTGACGCCGAAGTTCGACCTCAACTTCAATACGGGCTTCACGAAGACGAATCAGCGTCTGCCCGAGGTCGACAACAACTTCTTCTCGATCTATTACCAGTCGATGATGAGCCCCGGCTTCCAGGGAGCGGGCCTCGGCGTGACTGGCGTTGGTACCCGTGGTGAGAATCTGTATGGCAACAACGGGTACAACTACGGCGACATCATGCAGGTCTACACCGAGGAAGACATTCAGCGCACCCTCGGCAGTGCGACCGCGAGCTGGCGTCCGTTCGCGTGGATGCAGAACGAAGGTACGGTCGGTATCGACCTCGCCAGCCAGCAGGATCCGTTCATCTGCCGCTTCAATGAATGTCCCGATCAGGGCACGCTGCGTCAGGGCTCGGTCGGCGATCAGACGACGAATAGCCGCAACTTCTCCGGCAAGATCACGAGCAACTCGTCGTGGCAGGCGAATTCGTGGGCGAACCTGAAGACGACGTTCGGTGGTGAGTACGTGAACATCGAGCGCGACTTCACGGCCGCGAGCGGCACCAATCTGCCGCCGGGTGCGCAGCAGGTCGGTTCGGCGGCGTCGCGCGTCGGCTCCAATCAGCTCGCGACCGCCACGAAGACACTCGGTCTCTACGTGCAGGAGCAGGCCGGCATTCGCGATCGTCTCTTCCTGACGGCCGCGGTGCGCACGGACCAGAACAGCGCGTTCGGCACGAACTTCCAGCGCGTGTTCTATCCGAAGGTGAGCGCCTCGTGGCTCATCTCCGACGAAGGGTTCTTCCCCAAGTTCTCATGGCTCGATCAGCTCCGTCTCCGCAGCGCGCTGGGCGCGTCGGCGGTGGCGCCTGGTGCGACGTCGTCCTTCCAGACGGTTGCGACCACGACCGTCAACGTGGCCAACGTCGATCGCCCGGGTCTGCGCGCGAACGCACTCGGCAACCCGGACCTCAAGCCGGAGCGTTCGCAGGAGCTCGAGACGGGTTTCGACGCGCGCGGCCTGAACAACCGGGTGAACTTCGAGTTCACGTTCTATAACAAGACCACGCACGACGCGCTCATCAGCGTGCCGATCGCTCCGTCCTCCGGCGCGTCCGGCGGGAACAACACCATCACGTCGGTGCTGCGCAACGTCGGCTCGGTGCAGAACCGTGGTGTCGAAGTCACCCTGAACGCGACGCTCGCCGACATGCGCAACTTCGGCTGGGACGTCACGCTCTCCGGCTCGCACAACTCGAACAAGGTCGTGAGCCTTGGCGGCGGCCCGACGATCGGCACCGGCGGCGCGCGCGACTCGCTCGGCCTCCCGGTCAACGCGTACTTCTATCGTCCGTTCACCTACGCGGACGCGAACGGCGACGGCTTCATCTCGCCGGACGAAGTCACGGTCGGCCCGAACGTCGAGTACCGCGGCTATTCGATCGCGCCGGACATGATCTCGATCCAGAACGGCATCGATCTCTTCCAGCGCAAGCTGCACATCAGCGGCCTGGTCGACTACAAGGGCGGCTCGAACGTCTTCAACAGCACGCTCCAGTTCCAGTGCCAGCAGTCGCCGACGCCGTGCTTCGACGTCTCGGATCCGAACGCGTCGCTGTTCCGTCAGGCCCGCGTGGTGGCCGAGAATCTCGGGTCGAAGATCAACGGTGTGACGACGACGACCACGGGCGGCTTCCTCGAGAACGCGCAGTTCTGGCGTCTGCGTGAGCTCTCGGGCACGCTCACGCTGCCCCAGCGTTTCGCGGCGCGCGCTCGCGCTCGCGACATGAGCCTCACCTTCGCCGCGCGCAACCTGAAGCTGTGGACGAAGTACACGGGCGCGGATCCGGAGTCGAACTACAGCACGGGCGACACGCAGTCGGACTTCGCGACGACGTCGCCGCCGCGCTACTACATCCTCCGCCTGAACCTTCACTACTGAGCTCGACGAGGAGCATTCTATTATGAAGAATATTCAATCACGCGCCTGGGTCGCGGCCGGCCTCGTCGCCGGCACGCTGGCCCTGGCCGCGTGCAACCCCAGCGACGAGCTGCTGCAGCCGCAGCAGCCCGGCATCCTGACGCCGGGCGACGTGGCGTCGGCCGGCGCCGCGGGCGCGGAAGCGCTCCGCATCGGCGCACTCGGTTCGCTCCAGCAGATGGTGGGCGGCGGCAACGTCAACCAGGAAAACCTCTGGATGATGTCCGATCTCCTCACCGATGTGTGGAAGTCGACCGACACCTTCCTCGAGCGCAACGAGACCGATCAGCGCCGCATCCAGTCCAGCAACGGCGTCTGGGCGGCCGCGTACCTGATGGCGCAGCGCGTGCGCGGCTATGCGCGCGATGCCATCACGCCGCTCGCGACCACGGTGCCGAGCCAGCCGGGCGAGCAGGGTGAGATGTGGTTCCTCATGGGCTTCGCGGAGACGCAGCTCAACCAGGACTTCTGCAACGGCGTTCCCTTCGGCATCACCGTCAACGGCGTGCCGCAGTACGCGGCGGGCATCAGCAACAAGGACGGCTTCGCCCTGGCGATCACGCACCTCGATTCCGCGATCGCGCTGTCGGGCGGCACGGATTCGACCGCGGCGCGCACGAAGAACGCGGCGTTGGTCGCCAAGGCGATGACGCTGGTCGATCTCGGCCAGTTCTCGCAGGCGGCGGCGCTCGTCGCGCCGGTGCCGACCACGTTCAGCTATCAGGCGACGTTCGCGCAGGCGAGCCAGAGCAACGAGATCTGGTCGCTCAACGCGTCGCAGAGCTCCGCGCGGTATGCGGTCGGTGACAGCGTCGATCTCAGCGGCACGATCGGCAACGCGCTCCCATTCGCTTCGGCGGCTGACCCGCGTGTTCCGATCTCGGGCGGCTCGTCGTTGAACGCGAAGACGCCGGGCATCGACAAGGCGACGCCGTGGGTTGGCTCGCCGTGGAAGAATCGCACCGATGCGATCGTAGTGGTCTCGGGCGTCGACGCTCGCCTGATCGAGGCGGAAGCGGCGCTCAACGCCGGCGACTACGCGGGCATGACGAACATTCTCAACGCGCTGCGCGCCGCGAAGCCGAATCTCGGCTGGGGCACGCCGGCAGCGATGCCCGCCCTCACGGCGCCGGCGTCGAAGGACGCGGCGGTGAAGCTCTTCTTCCGCGAGAAGGCGTTCTGGCAGTTCGGCCGCGGTCAGCGGCAGAGCGATCTGCGCCGCATGATTCGCCAGTACGGCTACACGCAGGACCAGGTCTTCCCGACGGGCACGTTCCACAAGGGTGGCACCTACAACACGGATGTGAACGCGCCGGTGCCGGATTCGGAAAAGAGCAACACGCTCTTCACGGGCTGCATCGATCGCAACGCGTAGGGTTCTGTTCGTGGTAAGAAGGAAGGGGCACCGCGTTAACGCGGTGCCCCTTTTTTCGGTTCTTCAAGGAAACTCCGTGAAGCCCTCGGTGCGGGAGGGTTGGTAGGGTGACCTCGAGTTGTTCGCTGCGGAAGCGAACCGGTGAAGCCAATTGGAGCCAAACGAAAGAGGCGTCGCGACCGCGACGCCTCTTTCATCTTCGTCGTTAAGAACGCGCCGTTAAGAACGCGCCGTTAAGCACGCGTAGTTAGCACGCGTAGTTAGCACGCGTAGTTAGCACGCGTAGTTAGCCGTTCCTCCCGCCGATTTGTTATTTCCCCCCCCACCCGCTTGCGCCCCGTCGTACGCCTATCGACCTTTCGCCGATCCCACCGAGCGCCGTGCTCGTTTTGCGTGTGACCCCAACACGCAACCACGAGTTTACGTAGGCGATTGTCGTGGGTGCGTCGAGCTGATCTCCCGCTCCGCCCGACGTCGCGCGTTGTCGCGCGTTGCATGCGTCGTCATGCGCCGTGACCCGCGAAAACCTCCGCTGTGATCACGCCGGTGTCCACCACGCCGGGGGACTCACACACGCCTTCTCCACCCCTGCACGGCCGGCTCGGCCGTGGGACGCGCTGTACACGGATGTTCGTGGACCACTACCTCAGAGGATTCTCCAACATGACAGCACCCCGAACGTGGGGCGTCAGCCGCCGTTGGCTGCGCGCCACGAGTGCGTTGCTTGCGCTCATCGCAGTCGCCGTTGTGCCGGCGGCAGCCCGCGCGCAGGCCACGGTCACTGGTAAAGTCACCGCGGCGGGACAGCCCCTCGTCGACGCGCGCGTCCTCGTGCGCGGCACCAGCCTCACGACGACCACGAATTCGCAGGGCCAGTACACCATTCACAACGTCCCGACCGGCGCACAGAGCCTCGAAGTGCTTCGCGTCGGCTACCGCGCACAGAACGCGAGCACGACGCTCTCGAACGGCGAGACCAAGACCGTCGACTTCACGATGGAAGCCGCCGTCGTCCAACTCCAGGACGTCGTCACCACCGCGACCGGCCAGCAGCGCCGAGTGGAGCTGGGCAACTCCGTCGCCACGCTTGGTGACATCAACAAGCGCGTCGAAGAGTCCCCCGTCAACAACGTCGCCGACCTGATGGTCGGCAAGGCCGCCGGCGTCACCGTCCTTCCCGGCAACGAGACCGGCTCGAGCCCGGTGGTCCGCATCCGCGGCACCAACTCGCTCTCGCTCTCGAACGCGCCGATCTACGTGATCGACGGCGTCCGCATGATCTCGAGCTCGGTCGGCGTCTCCACCGGTGGTACGACGACGAGCTTCCTCAACGACCTCAATCCCGAGGACATCGAGGACATCGAGATCGTGAAGGGACCGTCGGCCGCGACCTTGTATGGTACGGACGCGGCGAACGGCGTCATCGTGATCACCACGAAGAAGGGCCGCGCCGGCGCCACGCGCTGGACGTACTACGGCGAAGCCGGTGCCGTGGCCGATCGGAACGACTATCCGACGCAATACGCCATCTTCGGCCGCGACGCCAAAGGCAACGTCGCGCGCTGCGTTCTCGAGACCATCGCGCTCAAGACCTGCACGCCGGACAGCACGGCGTCGTACAACCTGCTCAAGGACAAGAGCGTCTCGCCGGTGCACACCGGCCACCGCGATCAGTACGGCGTCAACGTGAACGGCGGCTCGGACGCGGTGCGCTTCTTCATCAGCGGCGATCTGGAGAACGAGATCGGCCCGATCAAGATGCCGCAGTTCGGCATCGCGTTCCTCGATTCGACTGGCGACAGAGCGCGCGACGAGGAGATCTATCCCGAAGCGTTCCAGCGCCAGACCCTCCGCGCGAACATCAACGCGGCGCTCTCGCCCAAGTTCGACATCTCGGCGAACTCCGGCTGGACGAACCGCAATCAGCGCCTCCCGCAGACCGACAACAACACCACGTCGATTCTCGCGACGGGTCTGAAGGGCCCCGGCTTCCAGCCGAACTACGCGCTCTGCTCCAAGACCCCGGCCGCGTGCCTCGGATACAGCGATGTCGGAAGCCTCGGCGAAGAGATGCATGGCTATCTGAATTACGCGCCGCCGCAGACGTTCCAGGACAAGCTCCAGGAAGGCGTGCAGCGCTTCACCGGCAGCGTCGACGCCAACTGGCGTCCGTTCGGCTGGATGCAGAACGAAGGCACCGTCGGTCTCGACCTGTCCGACCGCGACGATTGGGAGCTCTGCCGTCTCAACCAGTGCGCGAACTCCGGCACCACGCGCCAGGGCTTCGTCTCCGACCAGCGCAGCACCAACCGCAACTTCTCGGCGAAGCTGGTGAGCAACTCCTCGTGGCAGGCGCGCCCGTGGGCGAACCTCAAGACCACGGTCGGTGCCGACTACACCAACATCGAGTCCGACTTCGTCGCGTCGAGCGGCAACACGCTGCCGCCGGGCGCGCAGAACGTCGGTCAGGCCGCGGTGAAGAGCGGCTCGAACCAGATCCAGACCGCGAACAAGACGCTCGGTCTCTACGCGCAGGAGCAGGGCAGCTTCCGTGATCGTCTCTTCATCACGGCGGCGGTGCGCTCCGACCAGAACAGCGCGTTCGGCACGAAGTTCCAGCAGGTGTACTATCCGAAGCTCTCGGCATCGTACCTGATCTCCGATGAGAGCTTCTTCCCGAAGTATTCGTGGCTCGACCAGTTCCGTCTGCGCTCGGCGTACGGTGCGTCTGGTGTGCAGCCTGGCCCGACGACCGCGCTCCAGACCTTCTCGGCCGTGACGCGCGCGATCAACACGATCACGCCGGGCAACGCGACGGGCGCGGATTCGCCCGCCCTGCTTCAGAACCTGCTCGGCAACCCGGACCTCAAGCCCGAGACGTCGACGGAGCTCGAGGCGGGCTTCGAGACGCGCATGTTCAACAACCGCGCGAGCCTCGACTTCACGTACTACCACAAGAAGACGAAGGACGCGCTGATCTCGCAGCCGATCGCCAGCTCGGCTGGTCCGTCGGTGTTGAGCGTGACGCGCAACCTCGGCTCGGTGATGAATGAGGGTATCGAGGCGCTGGTCAACCTCACGCTGCTCGATCGCCGCAGCTTTGGCTGGGACATGACGCTGAACGGCTCGCACAACACGAACAAGATCCTGAGCCTCGGCGTCGATGCGACCGGCGCGCCGAATCCGACCATCGGTACGGGCACCACGCGCGACTCGGTCGGCCTTCCGGCGAATGCCTGGTTCTACAAGCCGTACACGTACTCGGATGCGAACGGCGACGGCCTGATCGATCCGAGCGAAGTGACGGTGAGCAACAACTCCGTCTACATGGGCTACTCGCAGCCGCGCGACATCTTCTCGATTCAGAACGGCTTCGATTTCTTCAGCCGCAAGCTGCGTCTGACGGCGCTGCTCGACTACAAGGGCGGCTTCAGCCTGTACAACAACACGATGCAGTTCTACTGCTCGAACTATCAGACCTGCTGGGAGGAGAACATCCCGAGCGCGCCGCTCTGGCGTCAGGCGCGCGTGCAGGCGATGCGGTATACGCCGGTCACGACGACGGCGGGCTATCTCGAGAACGGCCAGTTCTGGCGCCTCCGCGAGGTGTCGGCAGTCGTGAATCTTCCGACCTCCATCGCGCAGCGCATTCGGTCGCGCGACGCGAGCGTCGTGTTCGCCGCCCGGAACCTGCACGTGTGGACGAAGTACACCGGCATCGATCCCGAGTCGAACTACTCGACGGGTGACGTGCAGACCGACTTCGAGACGGTCGCGCCGCCGACGTACTTCACGGTTCGTCTGAACCTTCACTACTGATGATTCGAGGATTCTCAAGAGATGACTAGCATTCGATTCCGCGCGCGGTCCGCAGTGCTGGCCGGCGCGGCGGGCCTCGGAGCGATGTTGCTCGGCGCCTGCAATCCGAAGGAGGAACTGCTCTCGCCGCAGCAGCCCGGCGTCATCAGCCCGGGCGACGTCCAGAGCGCGACCGGCGCCGAAGGCCTCTACTCGGGCGCCGTCGGCAACTTCATGCGCGCGCTCGACGCCGGCAGCGGCAACCAGGAGACCATCTGGCAGTTCTCGGGTCTCTTCGCCGACGAGTACAAGACGGCCGACACGTTCTCGCAGCGCAACGACGCCGATCAGCGCGTGACGCAGACGAACGACGGGCTGCTTGGTCCGCTCTACAACACGCTCCAGCAGTCGCGCGGCTCGGCGCGCACGGCGCTGACCTACCTGAAGCAGTTCGAGCCGACGAGCTCGAGCACGCACCAGGCGGAGATGTACTTCATCATCGCCTTCGACGAGCTGCAGTTGGCGGAAGACTTCTGCAACGGCATTCCGCTCGGCGAGACGATCGATGGCGTGCCGCAGTACTCCAAGCCGTACACCACGAAAGACGTGTACACGATGGCCGCGGCTCGGGCGGACAGCGGTCTTGCGCTGCTCGGCAGCGCGAGCGACGCGGCCTCGGCGCAGATTCGCAACGCGCTGCTCGTGACCAAGGGTCGCATTCAGACCGATCTCGGACAGTTCGCCGCCGCGGCGACGACGGTTGCGTCGGTACCGCTGTCGTTCCAGTACGCGGCGCTCTTCTCGAACACGACGACGGACAACGGCAACTGGCAGATCACCACGAACAGCCGCCGCTATTCCGTCGGCGACAGCGTCGATCCGACGGGCGTCGTGAAGAACGCGCTCCCGTTCGTGTCGGCGAAGGACCCGCGCGTGCCGACCACGCTCTCGGGCAACAAGACCGGCTCCGACGGGACGACGCCGCTGTACATCCCCACCGGATTCAATCGCGATGATCCCGTCGCGATCGTCGACGGTCTCGATGCGCAGCTCATCCAGGCCGAGGCGAAGCTGAACGCGAGCGACATCACGGGGATGATGACCATCCTCAATGCGCTGCGCGCGGCACCGCCGACGCAGGGCGTCTTCAAGCCCTCGGGCACACTCGCGCCGCTCGCGACGCCGGCAACCAAGGACGCGGCCACGACGCTGTTCTTCCGTGAGAAGGCGTTCTGGACGTTCGGCCGCGGCCAGCGCCTCGGCGATCTGCGTCGTCAGGTTCGCCTGTACGGTCGTACGCAGGATCAGGTCTATCCGACGGGTCCGTTCTTCAAGCAGGGCTCGTACGGCACCAAGATGTTCTTCCCGGTGCCGGACGTGGAGAAGAGCAACCCGAACTTCACGGGCTGCCTCGATCTGAACCCGTAATTCCGTTCGACCGAGGGTGTTCGACTGCGGGGAGCGTGCTTCGGCGCGCTCCCCGCAGTTGCGTTGAGGAGGACGCTATCTTTTCGAGGTCGGGCGAGCCTCCAACCGTCGACCACCGACGACACCGTTCAACACCCCCGGAGGCCACCGTACCAGCAGCTCGGCGGCTCTCGGTGCGGCGTTCCCGGTCATCGGTGGTTTCTGTTCATTGAGTATCTGATTCATTCTCTCTGCAGAGCAATGCCAACTTCCATTCCGCGCATGCACGCCACGACCATCCTCGCCGTTCGCAGGAACGGCAAGGTCGCCATTGGCGGCGATGGTCAGGTGACCGTCGGCGAGACGGTCATGAAGGCGCACGCGCAGAAGGTGCGTCTCATTCGCGGCGGCAAGATCGTCGCCGGGTTTGCCGGGGCCGCCGCGGACGCGATGACGTTATTCGAGAAGTTTGAAGAGAAGCTCGAGCGCTATCCGGGCAACATGCCGCGCGCCGCCGTGGAGCTCGCCAAGGACTGGCGGTCCGACCGCGTGCTGCGCCGCCTCGAGGCGCTGCTCATCGTCGCTGATCGGGAGCACGGATTCATCGTGTCGGGAACCGGAGAGCTCATCGAGCCCGACGATGGCATTCTCGCCATCGGGTCGGGCGGCTCGTACGCGCTCGCCGCGGCGCGCGCGCTCACGGACAACACGCAGCTCGAGGCGATCGAGATCGTCAAGCGCGCGATGCACATCGCGGGCGAGATCTGCATCTATACGAATACGAACATCTCAGTTCTCGAAACGACGTAGCCGTCCGAGACAGCGGTGATTAGGCCGGTCGCGCCCGCGATGCGCGGATCCGCGGTCACCCGGGCCGGCGGCTCGCGCAGCCGCCGGCTTCGTCTCGCGTGGATCCGGCGCTTCGCCGGCGCACTACGTGGTTCGGAATGCTCCGTTCATTCCGTTCGGGAATAACCCGCCGCCGCTCACGCCGCTCCGGTCCGTGAGGTAGACGATGCGAAGCACCTGCTGCGGTGTCCTGCTGAACACCTTGGCGTCCGAGTCGGTCGGGACGATGTTCGCCTTGCCATTCATGACGATTCCCTGATCGAGATCGGCGGATCCATCGAGTTTGTCTCGAGCATCCGAGATGGCATTCGCGGAGCTTCGCGCCGTCGCCCCCATCCGATAAAGCGTCGAGCGCGCCATGCCCATGTGATACGCTTCGGTTCCCAGAATGCCGGCCGCCGCGTCGAGGTTCGCCTTGCTCTTGAGCAATGGCGCCGCGCCGTGGTACGCCGTCACCCCGACGTCCTCCATCAGCATTCCGCCGAGGAAGAAATTCATCTCGCTGGCGAACGGATCGAAGTTGTCGCCGAGACCGGCGGCTTTTCCCGCCGCGCGAAAGCCGCCCGCGATGTCGATTGTTGGACGGCTAACGGCCTTGCTCCCGAGAGCCCGACGATAGAAGCGCACGTGCGCGAGCTCGTTCTGGGCAACTTCATCCATGAATTCTCGAAGATCTTGATTCTGCCACGGCACCATCTGGCCGCCGCTGACCGAGCCGGGACTTGGGCCGGCATCCGCGTCGTCCAGTCCGCGGCCAGTCGTGCCGCGCAGGTAGTACTCCGCCTCGAGCGACTCGAGATTGAGGGCAAAGTTGAAGATGTCGTCATCCGTCACGTCCGTGAGCCCCAGTTGACCACCGGCGCTCTGCAACGTTTGACTCGTGCTCGCGCACCCCGGCAACGTGGCGGCAATTCCCACGGTTCCGAGGACGGTTATCGCGCGACGGCGACTGATCCGTTCGTCGATCGGCATCGTACTCCTCCTGCATTGGGGACAGCACCGGGCTGGATGCCCGTGATCCAGGACCTTCGCTCTCCAGCGCGTCGGTGGTCCAGCATCTGAGATGCCGAGCAAGTGTGGATCGGGCGAAAAGGACGCGATGCCGGAAAGCCTCGGACCAAGGTCCGCCCATGACTCCATCGTTCAGCCGGCCTCCATGCATCGTGATGCGTGTCGACGGCGGTTGAATAGCCGATCTCATCGACGACCAACGCACCGGGGTGGACCGTGCAGCCCATCCTCGGGCTGTTAGAGTTCTCGAAGGCGCGGTATCGGGATTGGACGAAGCGGCCATCGCCGCCTCACCTGGCAGATGATTGACGCCGATGTCGCGGACCTCGGTGCGTCGAGCGTTTGACGCATCCTGCGCGAGGCGGCCAGGCTCGATGACCGACCCAATTCTGCCGGGCCGTCACCCGACGCCCGGAGGTGTTACCATACGGGGATGCCGTCCACCCGCACTCAACAGGCACTCGCGCGACTCGCGGATCTGACGCCCCGCCAGATCGCCGCGGAGCTCGATCGCTATATCGTCGGCCAGGCCGACGCGAAGAAAGCCGTCGCCATCGCCCTCCGCAACCGCTGGCGTCGTCAGCGCGCGCCCGAGAGCATCCGCGAAGAGATTTCCCCGAACAACATCATCCTCATCGGCCCGACGGGCGTGGGAAAGACCGAGATCGCCCGCCGGCTCGCCAAGCTCGCCGGCGCTCCGTTCATCAAGGTCGAAGCATCAAAGTTCACTGAAGTCGGCTACGTCGGCCGCGACGTCGAATCGATGGTGCGCGACCTCGTCGAGAGCGCGATCGAGATGGTCCGCAGCGAGCGGGAGTCCGAAGTCGAGGACCTCGCGCACGAGCGCGTGGATGAGCGGTTGCTCGATCTGCTGTTGCCGCCGCCCGCATCCGAGAAGCCGGCCGTTGATGCCGCCGCGAAACCCGACGCCCCGAAGGAGGACGACGCGCTCGGCGTGTTCCTCGTATCGGGGAGCGGTGCGGTCGTGAAGGAAGCGGTCGATCCGTCGCAGGAGCGGTACAAGCGTACGCGCGACAAGCTTCGCCAGTTGTTGCTCGATGGAAAGCTCGAGGACCGCGAGGTCGAGGTCGAGGTGCCGCAGAGCGGCCCCACCTTCGACCTGTTCGCGTCGCAGGGCGCGCCCGAAGGCATGGACAACATCTCCGACATGCTCAAGGACATGATGCCCAAGCGGAAGAAGAAGCGCACCGTGAAGGTCTCCGAGGCGCGGCGCATACTTTTCGAGCAGGAGCTCGAAAAGTTGATCGATCTGGACGACGTCACCGCCGACGCGCTCGATCGCGTCGAGAAGCTCGGCATCATCTTCCTCGACGAGATCGACAAGATCGCCGGCGAGCGCTCGCAGATGGGCGGCCCGGACGTCTCGCGCGAAGGCGTGCAGCGCGATCTCCTCCCAATTGTCGAAGGCTCGAACGTGCAGACGAAGTACGGCATGGTGAAGACCGATCACGTGCTCTTCATCGCCGCCGGCGCGTTCCATGTCTCCAAGCCGAGTGATCTGATTCCGGAGCTGCAGGGCCGCTTTCCGATTCGAGTGGAGCTCAAGCCGCTCACCGAGCAGGACTTCGTGCGCATCATGACGGAGCCCGAGAACGCGCTCACGAAGCAGTACGCCGCGCTCGTCGAAGCGGAGGGCGCGAAGCTCGAGTTCGGGACCGACGGCATCGCCGAGATCGCGCGCATCGCCGCGCTCGTGAACGAGCGCATGGAGAACATCGGCGCGCGTCGCCTGCACACCGTGATGACGACGCTACTGGAGGATGTGCTCTTCGATCTGCCTGACCGCGGGACCGCGACGATTGCCGTCAGCAGTGAAGTCGTGCGCGATCGACTGAAGGCGATCGTCGAAGATGAGGATCTTCGGAAGTACATCTTGTAGAGCTGTTGGAACCACCGAATGACACGGGAATGCACCGGTTTCCACCGAAACAGCTTTCGATTCGGTGAATTTCATCAATTGCGTTCTCCATGTCGTTTCGGTGAAGCTCGGTGAATGCCGTTCGGCGTACTCGG
>Ga0070679_100002158_pt1 | contig 17736 bp, 16 predicted proteins | sample KBSC63BmetaG_FD_65652 | JGI IMG/M metagenome (GOLD analysis project Ga0070679, IMG submission 65652) | Corn rhizosphere microbial communities from Kellogg Biological Station, Michigan, USA - KBS C6-3B metaG | ecosystem: Host-associated > Plants > Roots > Rhizosphere | place: USA: Michigan... | reverse complement strand
CGGCGTTGGCGACGAACACGTGGCGCGCCGGCGCGGGCTCGAGCGTGGGCGCGCGATCCTGCTCGACGACGATCGTCTCGGCGCCGGCCAGCGTCGCAAGCCGCGCGAGCACCGCGTCGAGGTTGGCGCGGCGCTCGCCGCCGGCGTTGCGCCGATACGTCAGAATGACGCTCGCGTTCACGCGACGAATGCTAGCGCATGGGACGCGGCGGCGTGGCGCCGCGTCCAACACCTGCCAGGATCGATGTGCTGCTGAGCGGCCTCATGGTCACCCGCCCCGCCACGCCGTGGCCGCTCGTCGCCGCGGCGATCGGCGACTTCGCCGCGGAGGCGTACCGCGAGCGCGAGCTCGTCGTCGTGCATGATGGCGACGCCGCATTCGACGCGCGCCTCGCGAAGTGCTGCGCCGAGCTCGACCTCGCCGCCACGCTCGAGCGCGTGCAGCCGGGCCAGCCGCTCGGCGCGCTTCGCAACCGCAGCGTCGAGCGCGCGCGCGGCACGCTGGTCGCGCAGTGGGACGACGACGACCGCCACCATCCGCAGCGCCTCGCGTTGCAGGTCGACGCGCTGGTTACGGCCGGCGCCGACGCCGCGTTCTCGACCGAGCAGATCCACTGGTTCGAGGCGCGAGGCGTCGCGTTCTGGGAGGACTGGCAGCGCGACGCCGCGCCCCTCGACGTCGTGCAAGGCACGCTCGTCGCCCGCCGCGACCGGCTGCCGCGCTACCCGGCAATGGTGCGCGGCGAGGACAGCGTGCTTGCCGTCGCGCTCGCACGCAGCGGCGCGAAAGTCGCGCGCGTGCGTGGCATCGGCTGGAGCTATGTCTACCGCTTCCATGGCGGCAACGCCTTCGATTTCGCGCACCATGCCGCCGCGGCCGTCGCCAAGTCGCTCGCGCCCGCGCGGCTCGCGGCACGCGAGCGCACGCTGCGCGAGCGCCTCGCCGAATATCGCCCCGCATTGCCGGCGATGACGTTCCCCGCTCATTCGGCGACGATCGAGCTCGCACCGGCGTCTGCCGGCAGGTAGCGTCGCGCGAGGCGCGCGTAGGTCACCGGCGCGCTCGCAAGCCACGCCGGCGTGATCATGCCCGCGTGGAACGAGGTGAAATCGTCGCGCGTCGCCGCCCACCACAGGTGCGCCCACAGGTGCAGGCTGTAGATGCCGCGCAGGTCGGCGTCGTCTTCGTGGAAGAGCGCGGCGATCCCGGCGCGGGTCGCGCCGTGTCGATAGAACGCCGCCTGCGGCAGCACGTCGACCTCGCCCGGATATGCGCGCCACAGCGCGCTCGCCGCGCGGCACGAATGACGATCCCACGTGCCGTCGAACGTCTCGACCGCCGTGTCGCGCCAGCGCGCGATGAAGGACGCGCCGGGCGCCGCGAGGATCACCGCGTTGCACAGCGACGGTGCGCGCACGCCGTCGCGAGGCGTGGGCGGCTCCTCGCCGAGCACGCAGTCGCGCGCGAACCAGCGCGCGGGGTACGGTGCGACGAACAGCGTGTCCATGTCGGCGTAGACGCCGCCGCGTGCCGCGAGCACGTCGAGACGCACGAAGTCGGACTCGTGCGCGTAGTCGAGGCCGAGCGCGGCGATGCCGCGGCCCTCCGCCGTGGCCGCGTAGCGCCCCGGCGCGAAACCTGCGGGCGCGCGATCGATCACGTGGAGCGTCACGTGCGGCGCGATGCGCTCCCACCACGCGCCATGCGGCCGGTGGCGGCAGTGCAGGTGGATCGCATCGGGCCGGTTCACCTGCCGGCATGATTCGAGGCACAGGAAGTGGACGACGTGCATCGGCTCGACCTGCGGCCGCAGGCCGAACACGAAGTGGAACTCGCGCGGAATCGGCGCTGGTGGTTGCGGTGGCATCGTGCGTCAGTCGTCGAACAGCGCCGCGACGAGACGCGCACCGACGACCGGCTCGGCGAAATCGTTGGCGATGCGCTCGGCGATCCTTGCAGCGGCCCGGCGATGCGGTTCGGGATCGGCGACGAACGCGCGCAGCGCCGACGCCACCGCGTCGACGCCGACGCTCGCCCAGCGCTGCGTGCGCCAGTACGACGGCGCATCCGGCGGGAACGGCGGCACCGACGTCAGCCGATACGGGAGCGCGCCCGGCCATCCGGCGTCGTCACCGAGATAATCGCGATGGCCGCCCCAGCCGGTCATCAGCACCGGCCGTCCGAGCGTCGCAGCGTCGAAGGCGCCGAGGCCGAAGCCCTCGCCATGCGTCGTCGACACGTAGGCGTCGCCGATCCGGTGCAATGCGTCGACGCCGCGCCCGGACATCTCGTAGGGCAGCAGCGTGATCGCCGGCGGCGCACGGCCCTCGGCGCGCACGGCATCGTCGATCACGTTTTGCGCGAGCGCGGCGGCCGGCTCGCGCGGATACAGCGGCGGCGCGCCGAACCCCTGCGGCGTCGTCTTCACCACCAGCGCGACGGGATCTTCCGCGGTGAACGCGCGCACGAACGCGCGCAGCAACGTCGGCAGGTCCTTGCGCGGTTCCCAGGAGTTGATCGTGTAGAACACCGTGCGCGCATGCTCGACGCCGAGCTCACGGCGCAGCGTCGCGCGCTCGGGCGCACCGAGTTCATTGAACGCGTGCCGGCGCAGGTGCGGCACGACGTGCACCGGCACGCCGACTGCCGCGTCCGCGAACACGCTGGCGTTGTGCGCGCTCGGCACGACGATGCGATCGGCGCGCGCGAGGAGCCCGCGCCAATGCGGCGGCAGGCGGTCCGTCTCCCACACGGTGCAGCCGATGTTGAGGTGGCGCGGCTCGAAGAGGCCCGGCCAGTGCTCGGGCACACAGAATGCGACGACGCGATCGTGGTCGACCGGCAGCGCGGTCGCGGCTGCAAGCGCGGCAAGGTCGTCGAGCGCGGCATCGCCGGCCGCGAACGCCGGCATCGACGTCAGCGCGACCGGCGCGGCCGTCACGCCCGCGCCGGCGCGCGCCAGCACATGCCATTGCACCGGCACGCCGGCGTTGACGAGCGCGCGCAGCGCGGCGAGCGCCGCGAGGCCGTAGCCCGAGGGCTCGAGGTACGAGAAGAACTTGATGCCGGTTGGCAACGCGCGTGGGCCGCGCGCGCGACCGCTGAAGTCGTTCGGATGGGCCGCGCCGGCGACGCGACCCCGGGGCGCCGCTACGTCTTGCGGCGGCGACGCATCGCCAGCGCGGCGATGCCGGCGGAGAGCGCCGCGAGGCCAGCCACGCCGAGACCCGGCACGCTTTGCGCGCCGACGCTGATGAACACCTGCGCGATCGAGTTGCCGTCGTTGACGAGGTCGTAGCGGAACGAATCCACGCCCTGGAAGCCCGGCTGCGGCGTGTACTGGAACGCCCCGCTCTGCTGCATGACGACGCTGCCGTGCGCGGGCGAATCGAGCTGGAACACCTGCACGGAGGAGTTGCCTACCAACAGGTCGTTGGTGGTGACGTTGACGCCGGAGAGGACCGTGTTGAACGGCGTCGTGTAATGGTCGTCGACGGCCACGCCCTGCGCCGCGGCCGGCGGCGAGGCCATCAGCCCGAGGCCCATCAGCACCGCAGGAAGCGGAAGGCGGACGCCCGCGCGAGTGCCGCCCTCGCGCGTGTCGCTCCCGCGCGTGCCGACCTCGCGCGCGTCCCCGCCCCGCGCATCGCCGTCCCCATCACTGCGCTTCACGTCGTCGTCCACGCACGCCTCCCTCGGTCATTCGCGGCGACACGCAAGGCGCGCTGCCGGTCGCAGGAGTCTACGTTTCCCCCAACCGCGACGCAATGGCGGGACACGCCGCTGCGCGATCAGACCACCGTCGCGCGACGCGCGCGCAACAGCGCGGCGGCGCGCTACTGGAGCGTCGGCTTCTTGAGGAAATCCTCGCGGCCCGCCGATTTGACGCGGACCTCGAGCCGCGTGCCCTTGCGCAGCAGCGTCAGCGCGATCTCGACGCCGGCCGGGCCGGTGCGCCAGATGCGGCGAAAGAGGTCGGCGAGGCCGTGCACCGGCTCGCCGCCGATTGCGACGACGACGTCGCCGGGCTCGATGCCCGCGACGTCCGCCGGCGCGTTGACCGCGACGCCGTTGACGACGAGGCCGTCGCCGACGTCGGCCGTGTACATGCCGAGCCACGGCCGCGGCCTGGCGGGCGCTGCCCCGCGATCGGCGAGGCCGGCGACGAGCGGCTTCACGAGGTCGATCGGCACGAACATGTTGCCCTGCGTGGGCTCGCCGTCCTGCTGCTCCTGCACGAACAGCGAGCCGACGCCGACCAGCCGGCCCTTCGCGTCGACGAGCGCGGCACCGCTCCACTCGGGATGCGCGGGCGTGGTGAAGAACGCCTCGTCGAGCACGTATTCCCAGTAGCCCGCGAACTCGCGCTTGGCGAACACCTTCGCCTTGAGCGCGTGGCGCCGGCCGCCGTAGCCGATGACGCATACGTCGTCGCCGGCGGCGACGCGCGCGGGATCGCCGATCGGCATCGATGGCACGTCGAGCCGGCCGAGCGGATGCAAGAGCCCGAACCCGCTCGCGTAGTCGTAGACGATCGGATGCGCGGGCACGACCTCGCCGCGGCGCGTGGTGAGCCACGTCGTCGCCGCCTCGGTGATCAGGTAGCCGATCGTCAGCACGAGGCCGTCGTCGCGGATGACGATGCCATTGCCCTCGCGCTCGGTGCCGAGCACGGGCGCGGTGAACGCGTCGTCGGGGATCGCCGCGCGCACCCGCACCATCGACGCCGACAGCGCCTCGACATCGAACGCGACGTCGCCGGGCTGCGGCTGCAATGCGTCGGGAAAGGCCCAGGCGGAGGATTCGGTCATCGTGCGCGGCGTATGCGTTCGTGTGTCACGCCGATCTTACGCCCGCGTCGTTGCGCCGCCGTGCGACACGTGAACGGCGCAGCGCGTTGAGCGCGCGATACGACGCGTCGAGCTCGGCACGCACCCACGTGCGCAGCGACGCCAGCGGCGCGAAGTCGCGCAGCCCCGGCGGGTAGGCGAAGTGATACGGCTGCGCGTCGTCGTGCGTGATCGCGACCGGCGAAAGTTGCACGAGCCGCCCGTCGCACAGCGCGTCGGCGGCCAGGATCTCGCGCGACAGCGCGAGCCCCAGGTTCTGCTCGGCGGCCTGCAGCATGAGCCCCGCGTCGTTGAACACCGCCACCGTGTTGACCGCGGCGTCGACGCCGGTGGCGCCGAACCACGCCCGCCACAGGTCGTTGTCGCCGAGCAGCGGCTCGCGCGCGAACGCCTCGGGCTGCGCGCCCGCGAGCCTTCGCGCCGCCACCGGCGAGGCGACGACGATCATCGGCGGCTTGTCGAACAGTCGCTCGGACTCGAGTCCGGGCCACGGTCCGCGGCCCTGGCGAATCGCCGCATGGAAGCCGTCGCGCACGAGGTCGAGCGGGTGCATCGACGCGTCGATCTCGAGCGGCAGCGCCGGATGGCGCTCGCGCCAGCGGCCGATGCGCGGCAACAGCCAGCGATTGGCGAACGACGGCAGCGTGGTGATGCGAAGGCGTTGCGCGCCGCCGCTCGCCGCGGCGGCGGCCGCCTCGGCGCCGACGTCGAGCTGTGCGAGCGCGGCCTGCACGCTGCGCAACAGCGCCTGGCCCGCCGGGTTGAGCACGACGCGGCGCCCGCGCCGCTCGAAGAGCTCGAAGCCCAATTGCGACTCGAGGCTCTTGATCTGCTGGCTGATCGCACTGTGCGTCAGGTGCAGCGCGTCGCCGGCGGCACGCAGGTTCTCGAGCTCGGCGACGCTGCGGAACGCGTGGAGGGTGTTGAGGGGAAGGCGGGGCATCGCTTGGGAGGCACTCGGTCGCTTCGCTGGTCGCTTTTTCTTACCAAAATGGTTCGAACAAATCGATTCCGCTGGCACGGCTGGGCGACTAATCTTACCAGCGTCGGAAAAGAACCTGGAGATGCGAAATGGACCTTCGAACCTGGCTCGACGACGCCGGCTACTCGCTGGCGCTCGCCGCCACCGCCTTCACCTTCGTGCTGACGATCGTTGCCGGCGCAGTTTGACGCTGCCGGCCCCAAGGAGACTTCATGCGAGACGAGTCCGGAACGATCGGCGCGACCGCGGCGCTGAGGTCGCCGCGCGGCGACGGCGCATGGCGCGACCTCGCGCGCTGGGCGTGGCATGCGCTCGCCGACTGGCATGCGGCACGCACGCGCGAGCGCCGCGACCTGCGCGACCTCGCGCACATGACCGAGCGCGAGCTGCGCGACATCGGCGTCAGCCTCGGCGACATCCCGGCGGCGGCCGATCCGCACTGGTTGCGCGACTGGCCGCAGTAGCGGCGGCACGGCGCGTGACGCATGGGCGGCGGTTGGGAATAATGGCGGATTGCCGCCTGTAGACCGGGGTTTCGGCACGTCCTGCGAATCCGGCCACCGGCGATGCGACGCGAAGCACGTTTCGCCGAGGTGCCTCGATGGCCAGCGCACACCCGTTGCAACTCCTCGAACGCGATCACTTCCTGACGACGCTCCGCGACGATCTCGCCGCGGCCGCGGCCGGCGACGGCCGCACGGTCGTCGTCAGCGGCGAGGCCGGCATCGGCAAGACGAGCCTCGTCGAGGCGTTCGCTGCGTCGGGCGGCGTCGCGCGCGTGCTGTGGGGCGGGTGCGAGGCGCTGTCGACGCCGCATCCGCTCGGCCCGCTGCACGATCTCGCGCGCACCGCGGCCGGCCCGCTCAAGGCGCGGCTCGCCGGCGGCGGCGATCGCGCGGCGCTCTTCACCGCGGTGATCGACGAGCTCGCCACCGCGCCGTCGCCGGCGCTGCTGGTGCTCGAGGACATCCACTGGGCCGACTGCGCGACGCTCGACCTCGTCAAGTTCCTGTCGCGGCGCATCCACCGCGTGCCGGCGCTGATGGTGGTCACCTGCCGCGACGACGCCGCGTGCCAGGAGCTGACTGCGCTGCTCGGCGAGATCCCCGCGCGCCACGTGACGCGCATCGCGCTGCCGCGGCTCTCGCCCGACGGCGTCGCCGCGCTCGCCGCGCGCGCGATGCGCAGCATCGCCGGGCTGCACGACATCACCGGCGGCAACCCGTTCTTCGTCAGCGAGCTCCTCCGCCACGGCGGCGACAGCCTGCCGTCGACGGTGCGGGACGCCGTGCTCGGCAAGGCCGTCGACCTCGCCGACGCCGAGCGCGATGTCCTCGACCTCACTGCGATCGTGCCGCGCGCGATCGAGCTCTCGCTCGTCGACGTCGTACTGAAACCCGCGCCGGCGGCGATCGAGCGCTGCATCGAATGCAGCCTGCTGCAGGTCGACGGGGATGCGCTGCGGTTCCGTCACGAGCTCGCGCGCGCCGCCGTCGAGCAGGCGATCCCGCCGTTGCGGGCACGCGCGCTGCATGCGCGGCTGCTCGCCGCGCTGGCGGCGCGCGGCGCGGGCCTTGCGCGCATCGTCCATCACGCGCACAAGGCCGCCGATGCCGCCGCGGTGCTCGACTACGCGCCGCGTGCCGCGGCCGAGGCGGCAGCGCGCGGCGCCCTGCGCGAGGCAGCTGCGCATTGCCGCACGGCGCTCGCCTACGCCGACGGCCTCGCGCCGCAGCGCCATGCGGAGCTCCTCGACGACTTCGCGTCGTACGCGTTCGAGGTCAACGACCTCGCCGCGGCGATCCCGGCGCGCGAGACGGCGATCGAGCTCTTCGCGAGCACGCGCGACCTGCGCCGCCAGTGCGCCGCGCTGGCCGCGCACGCGATGCCGCTCGTGCGCGCGCTGCGCAACGCCGACGCGGACGCCGCCAGCGACCGCGCGATCGCCCTGGCGCAATCGCTGCCGCCGGGCCCGGAGCTCGCCCAGGCGTACGCGATCGCCGCGTACCTGCGCATGCTCGACCGCGACTACGAGAACGCGGTCGCGCAGGGCGACAAGGCGATCGCGCTGGCGACGGCGCTGGCCGACCGCGCGATCCTCGCCTCGGCGCACAGCTCGATCGGCGCTGCATTGATGTTCGTCGACCACGCGCGCGGATGCATGCACCTCGCCAAAGCGCTCGCGATTGCCGACGACGTCGAGGACGGCGGCGCCGCCAAGGCGAACGCGTACTCGATGCTCGGCGCCGCCTCCGGCGAGCTCTACGCGCTCGACGCCGCCGAGCGCCATCTCGCCGACGGCATCGCGTTCGCGCGCTCGCGCGACCTGGACCGCCTCGCCGGCTACATGGAGGCGTGGCTCGCACTGTGCGACCTCCTGCGCGGCCGCTACGACGCGGCCGCCAGCCGCGCGCATGGCGTGCTCGCCCGCGAGCCCACCGGCTCGACCAACCGCGTCGTCGCGCTCTGCGCGCTCGGCCGGGCGCGCACGCGCCGCGGCGAAGGCGGCGTCTGGGACATCCTCGACGAGGCGCTCGCGCTCGCCACGCGCTCGGGAACGCTGCAGCGCGTCGCGCCGGTGCGTTCCGCGCGCGCCGAGGCCGCATGGCTCGCCGGCGATGCCGAATGCACGGCGCACCAGGCGCGCGCCGCGTTCACGCTTGCCTGCGGGAAGCGCCATCCCTGGTTCATCGGCGAGAGCGCGTACTGGCTGTGGAAGGCGGGCGAGCTCGACACGCTGCCCACGCCTTGCGCGGAGCCGTTCGCGCTGCAGATCGCCGGCTGCTGGCAGGACGCCGCCGCGGCGTGGGAGCGCCTCGGCTGCCCCTACGAGCAGGCGCGCGCGCTCGGCGAAGGCGACGCAGCCGCGCAGCGCGCGGCGCTCGCGATCCTCGATGCGCTCGATGCCAAGCCGCTCGCCGAGCGGCTGCGGCGGCAGATGCGCGAGGCCGGCGTCAAGGCCGTGCCGCGCGGGCCGCGGCCGTCGACGCGCCAGAACGTCGCGGGCTTGACGACGCGCGAGCTCGAGGTGCTCGAGCTCATCGCCGAGGGCCGCCAGAACGCGCAGATCGCGGCGCGCCTGTCGCGCTCGCCGCGCACCGTCGACCATCACCTCGCGTCGATCCTCGCCAAGCTCGATACCGCGACGCGCGGCGACGCCGTCGTCGAGGCGCGCAAGCTCGGCATCCTGCCGCAAGTTGGGCAGGCGCTCTCGCCAAAATAGGCAGCGGCTGCCGATTCGCGCCGGGCGCGGCGCTCCCATGATTCGCCCAACGGCCCGCTTCCGCGGGTCGCAAAACGAATTAGGGAGATCCCGATGCCTCGCTATGTCATCCAGCGCACGTTCCCGAGCGGCCTGACGATTCCGCAGACCGCCGCGGGCGCCAAGGTGTGCCGTTCGGTCGTGGACAACAACGCCGCCGACGGCGTCACCTGGGTCCACTCGTACGTCAGCCTCGACAAGAACAAGACCTGGTGCATCTACGACGGCCCGTCACCCGACGCGATTCGCCGCGCGGCGACGCGCAACAGCCTGCCGGTCGATTCGGTGACCGAGGTGTCGGTGCTCGACCCGTATTTCTATCGCGCCTGATCGGGCGCGCAACCCTTACGCTGCCGGTCGTTCCTGGCGTACCTCCCCCGACAGGCCCATCGCGCCCGGGCGGCCGGCGGCGTAACCCGCACCAGTCCCATCCCAAACGCAATCCCGGAGCAACGATGCGCAAGCGCCCCTTCCTCGACGACGCCGGTCACACGCTGATCCTGGCGACCTTCTGCCTCGTCTTCCTCACCGCGCTGTTCTCGGTGCCGTTCTAGCGTTTTCGTCATCCCCGCGAAAGCGCTTTCGTCATCCCCGCGAAAGCGCTTTCGTCATCCCCGCGAAAGCGCTTTCGTCATCCCCGCGAAAGCGGGGATCCAGCCGTGACGCCGGCATGGGTGAACGTTGCGTGCAAGTCAGCGCCCGATCTGGATCCCCGCATTCGCGGGGATGACGGGGGGTGGCGCTTTCGCGGGGATGACGGCAGGCAGCGCTACATGCTGCGGCGGTACTGCCCGCCGACCTCGAACAGCGCCTGCGTGATCTGGCCGAGCGAGCACACGCGCGCCGCCTGCATCAGCTCCGCGAACACGTTGCCGTCGTCGATGACGACCTGCTTGAGGCGCGCGAGCGCCGCCGGCGCGTGGCTCGCGTGGCGCGCGTGGAAATCGGCGAGCCGCTGCAACTGGCTCTGCTTCTCGTCGTCGGTCGAGCGCGCGAGCTCGAGCTTCTGCGGCACGGCATCGCCGTGCGGATTGCGGAACATGTTGACGCCGACGATCGGGTAGCTGCCGTCGTGCTTGCGGTGCTCGTAGTAGAGCGACTCCTCCTGGATCTTGCCGCGCTGGTACCCGGTCTCCATCGCGCCCAGCACGCCGCCGCGCTCGGCGATCGCCTCGAACTCCTTCATCACCGCCTCCTCGACGAGGTCGGTGAGCTCGTCGACGATGAACGCGCCCTGGTTGGGATTCTCGTTCTTGGCGAGCCCCCATTCGCGGTTGATGACGAGCTGGATCGCCATCGCGCGGCGCACGCTCTCCTCGGTGGGCGTGGTGATCGCCTCGTCGTAGGCGTTGGTGTGCAGCGAGTTGGCGTTGTCGTAGGTGGCGATCAGCGCCTGAAGCGTCGTGCGGATGTCGTTGAAAGCGATCTCCTGCGCATGCAGGCTGCGTCCCGACGTCTGGCAGTGGTACTTGAGCTTCTGCGAGCGCTCGTTGGCGCCGTAGCGCTCCTTCATCGCCACGGCCCAGATGCGCCGCGCCACACGTCCCAGCACCGCGTACTCGGCGTCCATGCCATTGGAGAAGAAGAACGACAGGTTGGGTGCGAAGTCGTCGATGTGCATGCCGCGCGCAAGGTACGCCTCGACGAACGTGAAGCCATTGGCGAGCGTGAACGCGAGCTGCGAGATCGGGTTGGCGCCCGCCTCGGCGATGTGATAGCCGGAGATCGACACCGAGTAGAAGTTGCGCACGTCGTGGTCGACGAAGTACTGCTGGATGTCGCCCATGACCTTGAGCGAGAACTCGGTCGAGAAGATGCAGGTGTTCTGGCCCTGGTCCTCCTTGAGGATGTCGGCCTGCACGGTGCCGCGCACCGTCGAGAGCGTCCACGCGCGGATCTTCGCCGCCTCGTCGGCGGTCGGCTCGCGGCCGTTGTCGGCATGGAACTTCTCGAGCTGCTGATCGATCGCGGCGTTCATGAAAAAGGCGAGAATCGTCGGCGCCGGGCCGTTGATCGTCATCGACACCGAGGTCTGCGGGCTGACGAGGTCGAAGCCGGCATACAGCGCCTTCATGTCGTCGAGCGTGGCGACCGACACGCCCGAGTTGCCGACCTTGCCGTAGATGTCGGGCCGCCGGTCGGGATCGAAGCCGTACAGCGTCACCGAGTCGAACGCCGTCGACAGCCGCTTGGCCGGCATGCCGTCGGCGAGGAGGTGGAAGCGCTTGTTGGTGCGGAACGCGTCGCCCTCGCCTGCGAACATCCGCGTCGGGTCCTCGTTCTCGCGCTTGAACGCGAACACGCCCGCGGTGTAGGGAAAGCTGCCGGGAACGTTCTCGAGGAGCTGCCAGCGCAGCACCTCGCCCTCGTCCGGCCAGCGCGGCAAGGCGACCTTCGGCACGCGCGTGCCGGAGAGTGTGGTGTGGACGAGGCTCGTGCGGATCTCGCGGTCGCGGATCTTCACGACGTACTCGTCGCCGGCGTACGCCGCGCGCGTCTGCGGCCACATGTCGATGAGCTTTTTCGCCGCGGGATCGAGCGCGGCGTCGCGCTCGGCGATGAGCCGGTCGACGACGCCGGTCTCGGCCTTGCAGTCCTGCGCGAGCGCGCCGCGCTCGGCAAGCGGCGTAGACGTGACGATCGGCTTGCAGCCCTCCTTCAGCATCGCGCGCGTCGCCGCGAGCTGCTGCCGCTCGCGGGCGATGCGCGACTGCGCCTCGGCCCACCCGCGATAGTGGCGCACGGTGGCGGCGACGTCGGCGAGATAGCGCACGCGCGCCGCCGGCACGATCGCGTGCTGGCGTGTCGACGTGCGGCCGTCGACCGGCGCGAGGCGATGCGCGGCGAACGCCATGCCGCGCTCCGCGAGCGCCGCGGCGACGCCCTGGTAGAGCGCGGTGACGCCGTCGTCGTTGAAGCGCGAGGCGATCGTGCCGTAGACCGGCATCGACTCGGGACGGTCGCGGAAGCGCTCGCGGTTGCGCTGGTACTGCTTGCGCACGTCGCGCAGCGCGTCGGCCGCGCCCTTGCGATCGTACTTGTTGATCGCGACGAAGTCGGCGAAGTCGAGCATGTCGATCTTCTCGAGCTGGCTCGCCGCGCCGAATTCGGGCGTCATCACGTAGAGCGACAGGTCGACGTGCGGGACGATCGCAGCGTCCCCTTGGCCGATGCCCGAGGTCTCGACCAGCACGAGGTCGTAACCGGCCGCCTTGCATGCAATGATCGCGTCCGGCAGCGCCTTGCTGATCTCGCTGCCGGCATCGCGCGTGGCAAGCGAGCGCATGTACACGCGGCCCGGCTTGCCGAGCGGGTCGATCGCGTTCATCCGGATCCGGTCGCCGAGCAGCGCCCCGCCGGACTTGCGCCGCGACGGGTCGATCGACACGACCGCGATCGCGAGACGGTCTTGCTGGTCGAGCCGGAAGCGGCGGATCAGCTCGTCGGTGAGCGAGCTCTTGCCGGCGCCGCCCGTGCCGGTGATGCCGATCACCGGCGCTTTCGATGCCGCCGCGCGCTTGGCGAGCGCTTCGCGCAGCGGCGCCTTCGCGCGGCCAGCCTCGAGCACCGTGATGAGCCGCGCCAGCGCGGCGACGCGCGCATGCGGGTCGGTGGCGTCGAGCGCCTCGAGCGAGGGCGCCTCGCGCGAGAGGTCGACGTCGCACGCGGCGACGATGTCGTTGATCATGCCCTGCAGGCCGAGGCGCTGGCCGTCCTCGGGCGAGAAGATCCGCGCGACGCCGTACTCGTGCAGCGCGCGGATCTCGGCCGGCACGATCACGCCGCCGCCGCCGCCGAACACCTTGATGTGGCCGCCGCCGCGCTCGCGCAAGAGGTCGAGCATGTACTTGAAGAACTCGACGTGCCCGCCCTGGTACGACGAGATCGCGATGCCGTTGGCGTCCTCCTGCAGTGCGCAGGTGACGATCTCGTCGACGGAGCGGTTGTGGCCGAGGTGGATCACCTCGCAGCCGGTCGCCTGCAGGATGCGGCGCATGATGTTGATCGACGCGTCGTGGCCGTCGAACAGGCTCGCCGCGGTGACGAACCGCACCTTGTTCGCGGGCTTGTAGACGAGCGCCCTGGCGGCGGCCGACAAGTCGTTCATGGCGTTTCCTCGAGGCGGCAAACCCGGGCGCGCTCGCGCCGCGCCTGGCGGCACGAGCGGGCGGGCCGGAGGTCGAGCTTAAACCCGGCTTCGGCCGGCAGGTTATATGCCGTTTACGTAAACGTCAATACACGCGCCGACAAGACCAGCACGCGGCCCATGGCGTGCGACGCCCGGCGTGCGGCGCCCGGCGCGCCGCATGCCCGGCCGATGCCGCGCGAACGCGCGACGCGTGCTAGTCTCGCGGCGCCGTCGCCGCACCGGCGCTCGCCCCGCCGGCTTTTGTTCACCGGTCGTTTCCGCGCGCATCGTGTCGACCCTGCAAGCGTTCATCGAGAACTACGGCTACGCCGCCGTCTTCATCGGCTGCTTTTTCGAAGGCGAGACGGTGCTCGTGCTGGCGGGCTTCGCCGCGCACATGGGCTACCTGTCGCTGCCCTGGGTCGCGACGACCGCCGCGGCCGCGGGGTTCCTCGGCGACGAGACGTTCTTCGCGCTGGGACGCCACTACGGCGACGAGATCTTCCGGCGCTTCCCGATCCTGCGGCCCGGCGAGCACAAGGTGCGCCGGCTGGTCGCGCGCTACGGCGCCTATGCGGCGTACGGCGTGCGCTTCCTGGTAGGCCTGCGCGTCGCGGGCCCGATCGCGATGGGCGCGGCCCGGATGCCGCCGTGGAAATTCTCGCCGGCGAACCTGTTCGGCGCGATCACGTGGTCGGCGATCTTCAGTGTCGCGGGCTACGTGTTCGGCGAGGCTTTCACGACGATGCTGCACCGTGCGCGCCACTACGAGGAGATCGCGTTCGCGATCCTCGCCGTCATCGGGGTGATCGCGCTGTCGCTGCTGCGCCGGCGCGCCAAGCGTCCCAGCTAGCCTTGCGCCACGGCGCGATGGATCTCTTCCGCCTGCCGCCGTCGTCGTCGATCCTGCCGGGGCTCGTGCTCCTCGCGCTCGCGCTGGCCGACGCGAGCGCGTTCCATGTCTTCGCGTTCGCCGACCGTGCGCTCGGCGACGGGCTCGCCCGCGCCGCCGCCGCGCAGGCGCGCGCCGACCGCGACATCATCGTCGTCGACATCGACGACCGCTCGCTCGAGCAGATGGCAAGCGACGCGTTCGGCGTCGGCCGCTTTCCGTGGCCGCGTGCCGTCTACGGCGAGCTCGTCGACGAGATGCAGCGCCAGAAGGCGCGTGCGGTGGTGTTCGACATCGAGCTCTACGAGCAGGACCTCGCCAACCCGGCGAGCGACGCGGTGCTGAACGAGGCGCTGAAGGCCAGCGACAACACGTACTTCCCGATCAAGATGCTGCCGCGGATCGCGCGCGACGAGGGCGTGTTCCTCGCGCGCGTCGCGCCCGCGCTCGGACTCGCCAAGCGAGGTTCCGTCGACGCCGACGCGCGGGCGACGCTGCAGCTGCCGTTCGCGATCGACCGCTCGGCGTGGCCGCGCACCGGTCTCATCGACTTCCTGCCGGACGTCGACGGCGTCGGCCGCCGCTACTGGATCGCGCGCACCATCGGCGGCTTCGTCATCCCGTCGCTGCCGGCGCGCGTCGCGCTCGACCTCGGCTACGCGGTACCGGACGCCGAGTCGGCGCGGCTTGCATGGATGAGCGGCGGCGAGTTTCCGCACCCGCGCGTCGCGTTCGTCGACCTCTACGAGGACATCCAGCGGGGCAAGCGCGAGCGTCCGCGCGACGAGTTCACCGGCAAGATCGTCGTCGTCGGCGCGTCGGCGACGCACCTCGGCGATTTCCGGCCCACGCCGCTGTCGACCGTCACGCCCGGCGTGGAGATCCTCGCCACGGCGCTCGACGACCTGAAGAACGGCCGCTGGGTGCGCGAAGCGCCCGCCTGGGCCGAGCCGCTCGTCGTCCTGCTCCTGTTCGTGCCGCTCCTCGTCGCGCAGCGCCGCCGCGCGCACATCGGCACGCTCCTCGCGTTGCTCGCGGTGCTGTCGCTCGGCGTCGCCGGCGGTGCGTATGCGGCGCTCGCCGGCGCCCGCACGTACGTCGCCGCCGGCACGCCGCTCGTGTTCGCGTGGCTGTGGTTTGCGCTGGCGGCGGCCCGCGCGTTCGTCGCCGAGAAGCGCGCCAAGGAGCAGCGCGAGCGCGTGCTGTCGCGCTTTCTCGACCCGCGGCTCGTCAAGCGGCTGGTCGGCGAAGGCGTGCGCCTCGAGGACTTCCGCAACGAGTCGCGCACGATCACCGTGCTGTTCTCCGACATCCGCGGCTTCACGACGCTATCCGAGTCGCTCGCCGCCGAGGACGTCGTCGTGCTGCTCAACGACTACCTGTCGCGCCAGGCCGAGACGGTATTCCGCCACGGCGGCACGCTTGACAAGTTCATCGGCGATGCGATCATGGCTTTCTGGAACGCGCCGACCGCGGACGCGCATCATGCCGAGCACGCCATCGCGTGCGCCGTCGACATGCTGGCGACGCTGGCGCGCTTCAACGCCGAGACGATGGCCCGACGCGGGCTCGCAGCGCCGCTCGACATCGGCATCGGCGTCAATACCGGACCCGCGGTGGTCGGCTTCGTCGGCTCCGAGCGCAAGCTCGAGTACACGGCGATCGGCGACACGGTCAACCTCGCGAGCCGGATCGAAGGGGAGACGAAGGGGCGCTCGAGGATCCTGATGTCGGCGGCGACGCGCGACGGTGTGCATGCGCGCGCCTGCGTCGAGGTCGGTGTCGTCAGCGTCAAGGGGCGCGCGCAGCCGGTGCGCCTGTTCACCGTGGAAGGAACGTCATGACGAGAATCCATGCGCTGGTCGCGGCCGTGCTGCTGGCAGCCGCCACGGCGACATCGGCGGAGCCGGCCGTCACCGTGCGGGCCGTCGAGTTGAAGGCCACGCCGCACGCCGACGCAAAGAGCGTCGCGCCGATCGCCGCCGACACGAAGGTCGATGTGATCGCGCGCCAGGGCGCGTGGGTGCAGCTCAAGTCGGGGCGCACGACCGGCTGGGCGAAGCTCTTCGACATCCGTGCGGAGATGACCGCCGGCGCGCCAACGAAGAAGGGTGGCAGCGGTGTCGCCGACACGCTCGGCCTCGCGATGGGCACGCGCGGCTCGAGCGTGACCACGGGGGTGCGCGGCCTCGACGCAGACATGCTGCAGAAGGCGTCGCCGAACGCCGCCGAGTACGCGACGCTCGTCACGTATGCGCGGAGCAAGGAGCAGGCGAGCGCGTTCGCGAAGACGGGCAAGCTCGCCACGCGCGAGGTCGCCGAGATCGGCGGCGCGAAGACCGCACAGGGAGGATCGCAATGAGCGCACCGCGACGCATCGTGCTTCCGCCGACGACGCCGCTGCAGAAGGTCGCTGCCGCGCTCGCGCTCGCTGCGCTCGCGCTGGCCGGCTGCGGCACGCCGGGATCGACGCAGCCCGCGAGCTCGACCGACATCATGAAGTCGGTGCTGGGCGGCTACTCCGTCGGCGGCATCAACGTGGGCGCCGCGGCGAGCGCCGCGCAGCACGCGCACGAGGCGATGCGCGACATCCCCGAGGACGAGGAGATCGCGATGGGCAAGGACATCGCGGCGGGACTCCTCGGCGCGGCGCCGCTCGTCAAGACCAACGCGCAGGAGATCTACGTCAACGACGTCGGCCGCTGGCTCGCGCTGCATTCGAGCCGGCCCGACCTGCCGTGGCACTTCGGCATCCTCGACGTCGACACGGTGAACGCGTTCGCGACACCTGGCGGCAACGTGTTCATATCGCGAGGCTTGCTCGCGCGCGTGCACAGCGAGAGCGAGCTCGCCGGCATCCTCGCGCACGAGATCTCGCACGTCGCGCTCAAGCATCACTTGAGCGACATCCAGAAGAACGCGCAGAAGAACCTCGCGCTCGACCTCGCGTCCGTGAAGAGCGGCGGCCTCGCTGGCGAAGCGGCGCGTGCGGTGGCGCGCGTCGGGCTCGAAGGCTACGTGCGCGGCCTGTCGCGCGAGGACGAGCTCGCCGCCGACCGGATGGGCGTGGTGATCGCCGCGCGCGCCGGCTACGAGCCCTACGGTCTGGTCGCCGTGCTGCAGACGCTCGCCGCCGAGCCGCAGGGCGACGCGGCGCTCGGCTTCTTCCTCAAGACGCATCCGGCACCCGCCGACCGGATCGCCGCGCTGGAGACGGCGATGCCGGCGACGTTCGAGGCGTACTCGGCGCCCAATCCGGCGCTCGCGCGCTACGCTCGCGTGTTTCCGGCGCGCAGGTAGCGAAAACGCTTCACTTCGTCATTCCCGCGAAAGCGAAAGCGCTCCCTTCGTCATTCCCGTGAAAGCGAAACTGCTCCCTTCGTCATCCCCGCGAAAGCGAAAGCGCCCCCTTCGTCATTCCCGTGAAAGCGAAACTGCTCCCTCCGTCATTCCCGCGAAAGCGGGAATCCAGGGTTGACGGTCCGATCGGGGCGCAACGAGCCCATTGCGCGCGTCACAGCTGGATCCCCGCTTTCGCGGGGATGACGTGCCTTTGCGGGGATGACGTGCCTTTGCGGGGATGACGTGCCTTTGCGGGGATGACGTGCCTTTGCGGGGAT